>Ga0065705_10104952_pt1 | contig 10042 bp, 8 predicted proteins | sample SwibulcommuniRL2_FD_59092 | JGI IMG/M metagenome (GOLD analysis project Ga0065705, IMG submission 59092) | Bulk soil microbial communities from switchgrass field near Rose Lake, East Lansing, Michigan, USA - RL2 Bulk Soil v2 (version 2) | ecosystem: Environmental > Terrestrial > Soil >... | reverse complement strand
AGCCGCGCCGCTGCCGGCCAGGTGGTTCATGAAGTGGCGGCGAGTCATGCCGGTGGGGGTGAGAAACGTCATGGCGGGCTCCGAGACTGGTGATGGTGAACTGATTGGTTTGATGGATCGCGACCAATTGTCGCGGCTATTAGTGCTGAATAATAAACTCGTTGCTATTCAGCACTGCCCAGAAGATGTCTTGTAGGGCGGCAGCAGAGTCTCCCTTGCGGGCGACAAGCAATTGGTTAGCGATGCCGATCTCGGCCTTCGACGGGTCGCGGCTGAGGGCGGCGTTGAACAGGTAATCGATCTTGGCCTCAGGCTTGAGGTTGCTCGCGGCAACGCGGTGCAGGAAGCTGCCGTTGCTCACGTCCGTCGCCTTCTTGATCAAGTCGCCGTTGAACAGCATCAGCGCCTGCGGAATTGTGCCATTAAAAGTCGTTGCTTCGTCTCCCTCGTCCGTGCCGAAAGCGAGCGTAAACTGCCGCAGCCAATCAGCCTTCTGCTTTTCGACCTCTTCATAGGTGCCGCGGGTTTTGTGGGCCTCGGTCGCCACGAGCAGCGACTCATACAGCTCTTCGGCCCGCATTTGCCGCAGGTAGAAGTGCGAAAACTTGGGCTGCTCGCCCAGCAGCGGATCGTCTTTCTGGTTTCCCTTCGTGATCCGGCTTGAGAGCGAATAGGCCTCGCTGAGCGTGATCCACCTGATCAGCTCCTTGATGTCGTGGCTGACGTAGCGGAATTGCTCGCCCAGATACTCGAGCAGCGCGGGATGCGACGGGTTGTTGTGCGGGCCCAGGTCATCGACCGGCTTGGTGAAGCCGTAGCCCAGGAAGTGCTGCCACATCCGGTTGGCCAGCGCTTTATCCATGTAGGGCGAATTGACGATCAACTTGCCCAGTTCCGTGCGGCGGTCGCATTCGCTGAGGTAGCCGCTCCGGCCGATCTCGGTCCCATCGACGAAAACCGGATATGCCGACCGAAGCTGGCCGTTCCGCTCTTCGTAAAAGATGATCGCCTCTTTGGGGCTGTTGTTCTCGCCAGCGGTATCCTGGTTCATGAGCTTGGCGTTGCCCATTTCGCGCCGCATGCCCAGCCGCGCCGAACGCGTCTGACGGAAAAACGCGTTGAACTCCCAGAATTTCTGCTGCTTCCAGTCGTTGAACGGGTGGTTGTGACACTGCGTGCACTGAACCTGGAGGCCGAGAAAGATCTTGGCCGTCATCGCCGTTGCCTGGGCGGCGTTGTCGTCGAGCTTCATGACGAGAAAATTCGTCGCCCCGTTGTAGTCTTCCGCACCCGGCGCCGTGGCGCCCGTGGCCGTCACCAACTCATACACCATCCGGTCGTATGGCTTGTTGCGAGCAAACGAATCGCGGAGATACTTCTGCATTCCCTCGCGATTGATCATCGTGTTGTTGTCGAGCCCGCCGTTGCGACCGATCAGGATGTTCGTCCAGATCGTCGTCCAGTTGCGGGCGTATTCGTCGATGTAGGCATCGTCCGTGAGCAGCTTGTTGACGAGCTTCGCCTTACGATCGGCATCGCGGCTGGCGACAAAAGCCCGCAGCTCATCGACCGAGGGAATACGGCCGATCACGTCGAGATAAACCCGCCGGCACCACTCGATGTCGGGAGCCGGCGGCGAGGGGACGATCTGATTGTCTGTCCAAACCCGGCGAGTCTCTTCGTTGATTTTCTGAACCTGGGGGATGCCGTAACTTGGCGCGGCAGCGCCGGGAGCGGAAGCAGAGCCAGCCTTCTTGGCCGACGATTCCTTCGTCTCCTTCGCCTCCTTCGTCTCCGTCTGACCCCAGGCCACGCCGCTTGGCGGAACGATCAGGACGGCTGCGAACAGGATAGCGGCCAGTAGGGCAGAAACGTGCCGCAATGGACAAACCATGTTGAGCACCCACTTCATGGATTCGATTTCTCCTTCGCGACAGGGAACTGCCCTGCTCAGTCCTCAAACGACCACTGGGAAAGAATGTACTCGTTGCCTTCCAATTTCCGCAAACGAAGAGCTGATTGTGGTTAAGGCGGGCTGCGGACACGCAGTTTCCGGCGTCATGTAAGCCAGCTCAAAACGGCAGAATTACCGAGAAATCCCGACTCAGAAATCTTGCGGAGAGGCTTGCTGAACACCGACGACCGGCAGCCTCACACTGTACCATAATGATACATGTGTTGCATTTTGATGCATCAAGAAAGCAGCAGGCGAGTTGAGATCGTTTGGCAACAATCCCAACTCGCCGTGCCTGCTGGGGAGCCACCGTGATGACTCCCGCGCCTTCGTTCTCGTTCCTGGCCTCGTTCTCCGCCGCGGACAAATGTCCGATTTCGGCGGCTTTTTCGCTTGCTAGTAGCCCCGATACCTCGTTCTCAACCGGCCCCGAATCGTGAGCCGCTTCTCTCTTCCGGCCCCGCAAGCGAAATCTCATGCGGGAGGGTGGCAGTTCCGGCCGCCAACCTCGACGGAAGATAGACGCAACCAGCGTGCCAGAGTCGCTGTGCCCCGTTCGTCGAGCGCGATCTTCATGTGCGACCGAAGGAATTACAGTTCGGAAAACAGTCATCCCTGAAGCTTGCGTTTACGGTCTTCGCTTTGCTAGGTTAGCCTGACCTCGCCGCGCCCGCTCTTTGGCTTTCTCCATGCGCTCTGAACCACCTGCCGATCTTAAGGTCGGCCAAGTCCGGGCAGCCATGCGCCCCGAGATGCGCCACCGCTCGCTCGTTCGGGCTATCGGCGTCGTCGTGCCCAGCTTGGCCTTTTATCTGGTTGCTTTTGCCGCGACGGTGCTCGTTCCGTGGGAGTGGGCACGCCTGCCGCTGGCGCTCGTCACTGGCTTTGCCCTGGCGCTTTTGTTCGTCATCGCACACGACGCGCTCACCCCCTCGCGCCGGCTCAACGCGATTCTCGCGCGGGTCTTGTTCGTGGCGGCCTGGCATCCCTACACGGGCTGGGTCCACGCCCACAACCACATCCATCACGGCTTCACCAACCTCAGCCCCATCGACTACGTCTGGATGCCCTTGGCCAAAGCCGACTACGACCGGCTGCCTTCCTGGCAGCGGTTCTTCGTCCGGCTGTTTCGCTGGTGGCCGGGTTTTGGCATCTATTACGCGACGCAGATTCACTTTCGCAAAATGGTTTGGCCGCAGCACGACGTCCGCAACCGCAAGCAACGAATCTGGTGGTATCTCGACATTTTGATCGTCGTCGCAGGCGTCGCGCTACAAGCCTGGACCGTCGCCGCGGTGGCCCGGTCACTGGGAATCACCGCGTCCGCCCCGTGGCTGATCTTGTGGGGACTGGCCATCCCCTATGCCACGACGATGTGGCTGCTGGGCTTTCTAACCTATTTGCACCACACGCACCCCAAGATTCCTTGGTTCAAGGACGAGCGGGAATGGACGTTTTATCGCGGCCAGGTGCTGGGAACAACGCACGTTCGCTTCGGCACGAGCCGCGGGATTAACGCTACGATCCACAACATCATGGAGCACACGGCTCATCATGCCGATCCGCGGATCCCGCTCTATCATTTGCCCGATGCTCAGGAAGATCTGGAGACGGCCTTTGCCCCGGATGTCGTCGAGCAGGACCTTCACGTTCCGCAGCTTTTTCTATGCCCAGAGGGTCTGTCAGCTCTACGACTACGACAATCATCGCTGGCTAAGCTACGCCGGCGAGCCGACCAGCTCGCGGACCTTCGAGCTGCCGCAAGCCGATCAGCCGCGCGATAAAATGGCTGAAGCGGCCAGCGTGGAGCGGGTGCCGCTGATTGCGGGCTAACGCGGTTGTCGCGATCGTTTTGAGTGAGCTGTAGCAAAAGGCGTGGGGATGCGCCGAGCCAATTCCACCGGCATCCATTTTGCGATGCTGCGGAGGTAAGATCCGGACTTATGCCTCGAGGGTGCCGCCATGGCCAGCCCCGTGCATGCCGCCGACCGACGCACGGTCGTCAATTGCTACAGCTTCTTCGACAAGGTTTTTCCGACCTGCGGACTGCTCGACTACACCGAGGGGATCTACCACGGCGATCCCAAGACTCCCTACGACGTCGCCCAAACCAATCAAATTCGCTACGTCCTGGACGAAGTGCAGTGCACGAGCGGCTCGCGAATTGTGGAAATCGGCTGTGGCAACGGCACGTTGCTGGCTGAGGCCCAGGCCCGCGGCGCGTCAGCCGTCGGCATCACGATCGTTCCCGACCAGGTCAATTTCTGTCTTCGCCAGGGACTGGACGCGCGGTTGGTCGATTACCGCGACCTCGACGACGAGTGGTTCGGCCGCTTCGATGCCGTGATCGCCAACGGGCCGATCGAGCATTTCGCTCAGCCGGAGGATGCGGCAGCCGGCCGCAGCGATGACGTCTATCGGCAGATGTTTGGGCTATTTCACCGGCTGATCGACCCGTCATCGCCGATCCGCCGGGCGATCAGCACCACAATCCACTTCGTGCGGACGCCCGATCCGCGCGACCTGTTGCGCTCGCCGTGGCGTTTCCGATGGTTTTCCGACCAGTTCCACTGGTCCTTCCTGCACCGCAGCTTCGGCGGCTGGTATCCGATGCCGGGACAATTCGAGCGCTGTTCCGCAGGGCTGTTTGAACTCGTCAACATGACCGACGGGACTTTTGACTATCACCTGACGAGCGAAGAGTGGCTGCGCCGCTGCCAGCAGGCGTTCCTATCGCGCAAATTCTGGCCGATTGCCCGCGATTCCTTGCCGTTTGTGGTGCGGCATCCCGTGCAGGCAACCACCATGCTGCTCTGCATGCTCTGGTCGCAATCCTGGAACTGGCAGTTCCGCACCGACAACCCGCCGACGCGACTTTTGCGGCACACGTGGGCGTGGGTGGAGTGAGCGGCAAGCTTGGTTGGACTTGCCTGTCACTTGCGCTTCTTTGATCGGCGCGGCCTTGGGGCGCTCTTACTCAGCTCCCAGCACCGGTCGCGATCTTCGGGACCGGGGGGCGGATGATTGGCGGGGACGATCTCGGCCGGGTCAAACAAGCTCTTGTAGCAGTCCTGCTCGAACAACTGAGTCTTCCCCGGACCGAGATCGATCACCTTGAAAACCAGCCCGCCCACGGTGTGCCCGTCGCGATGATCGAGGCGCAGCGAGAAATACGGAATGATGGCCTGCGAGCCGTTACGGATCTGAAACCGCAGGTTGCCGTTCTTGGCGATCCCCAGCAGTTTCCAGCGGAACTTTCGGCGGGCCGCGACAATCGCCCGCTCTTCCGGCGTCAGCGGCTCCGGGCCGGCGAGGATCGCCTGCCACCGCCCTTTGAAGAACTTCTTCCGCGCGTGGCCGCAGCGGAGCTTGAGCCATGCATCAAATCCCGGCGCCACCTCCAGAGGGTAGCTGCGGCCGGGACCCGAATACCATTCGAAGACGGGTGATTCACGCGAGCCGCGCAACAGGTCGGGCCGAAAGTACGCCTTGTGCCCCTGATAGGCGCCGATCCACAGCCACGGCTCGCCGGATGACGTCTCAGTTTCGTGCATCGACGCCAACACTTCGACGTGATAGTCGTCGATGGAACCGTCAACGCGGTACAAGCGGCAATTGCCCAATTCAAGCGCAAAGCGCTTGTACGACTTGGGCGCAGCCAGCTCCGTCTTTTCAATGGCTTTCCGAAAGCGCTTGTTGGCCGGGCCGTCCACGATGTGGAATTTGGGCTCTTTGACCTCCGCAATTTCCTTGACCAGCCAGTCGTACATCGCTTTACCCGCTGGATCTGACGTTTGTTAGCCGCCGGCTTCCCGGAGATTGGCACTGCCGTCCCACCCGCTCATCTTCGCGGCGAAATACGCGACAAAGCGATTTTGCTCGATTGCTTCCCGCGCGCCAGCCAGAAGCCGCTGATAGTAGGTTAGGTTGTGGTGCGTCAGCAGAATCGGGCCGAGCATTTCGTCGGCGAGAAACAGGTGCCGCAGGTACGCCCGGCTGTGACGGCAAGCGAGGCAAGGGCAATTCGGTTCCAGCGGGCGTTCGTCGCGCTGGTGGACCTGGTTTCGCAGGCGCAGCGGACCTTCGTCGGTGAAGGCGAGGGCATTGCGTCCGTTGCGCGTGGGCATCACGCAGTCAAATAGATCGATGCCGCGGCTCACCGCGTTGAGTAGATCCTGCGGCGTGCCTACACCCATCAGATATCGCGGCTTGTCGGTAGGCATCGCGGGGCAGACCATATCGAGCACCTGGTACATCTGGTCGGGCGATTCGCCGACCGAGAGGCCGCCCACTGCATAGCCTGGGAAATCAAGATCGGCGAGCTGCCGCGCGCACCAGACTCTCAACTCGGGATCGAGCCCTCCCTGCACGATCGCGAACTGTGCCTGGTCAGACCGCGTTGCCGCGGCCTTGCAGCGGGCTGCCCAGCGGATCGTCCGCTCGCAGGCATCGCGAATCGCGTCGGCCGCCGCGGGCAGCGCGATCACGTGGTCAAGGACCATCGCCACGTCGCTGCCGAGCGCCTCTTGAATGGCAATCGCCCGCTCGGGAGAGAGCTCCAGCAAAGCGCCGTCGATGTGCGAACGAAAGGTGGCCTGCTGCTCGGTAACCTTCGTGTTCTGGGCGAGGCTGAAGAGCTGGAACCCGCCGCTGTCGGTCAAAATTGGCCCATCCCAGCCCATGAAACGGTGCAGGCCGCCGATTTCGCGAATGACCTGCTCGCCCGGCCGCAGCGCCAGGTGATAAGTGTTGCCCAGGATCATCTGGGCCCCGGTCGAGCGGACCTGGTCGATCGTAAGCGCTTTGACGGCCGCCTGCGTGCCCACGGGCATGAAGGCGGGCGTTTCGACAGGGCCGTGCGGCGTGTGAAACGTGCCGCGGCGGGCGGAGGCGTCGGTGCAGTGCAGCATGAAGCGGAAGGACATTGGCGGCTTGGTCCCAGGCTCTGCCTGGGGCTGCACTTGCCCGAGACTCTGCCTCGTTGGAAGCACGTGCGAGGCGGAGCCTCGCTTTAATTTCGTCCCAGGCAGAGCCAGTGCGTTCAGTCGCCGCGGAGCTTCAGCCCCATCGACGTTAGCTTCTCGCGCACCTCATTGAGGCTGGTGACGCCGAAGTTCTTGCATTCGAGCAGGTCGTCGCCCGTTTTGCGCACCAGCTCGGCGATCAGCGTCAGCCCCAAGCGCGCCATGCACTTGCGGGCACGGACCGAGAGATTCAGCTCGGCAATCGGCCGCTCGAGCAGCGCCTGCTCGTCGGGCGACATGGTTGCCAGGTCGAGCGTCGGCTCGATCTTGGCCCCTTCCGCCGCAAACTGGCCCAGCTCCAGCCCCTTGCTTTGCAGCATTTCGCGGATTTCGACCAGCGATGTCTCGCCGAAATTCTTGCTGTTTAAGAGATCGGCTTCGCTGGTCCGCGTCAGATCGCCGAGCGTGCGGATGCCCATTTTCTGGAGGCAATTGCGGCTGCGGACGGAAAGCTCGAAATCGGTGACCGGAATGTTGAGCACCTGGGCCAGGCGGTCGTTGCGACGCTGGGCCTCTTCGTCGAACAGGATGTTCCCCGACGCCGACGCGTCCTTCACATACAGTCGGGCACGCGGATGATCGGGGTAAGCGTCGAGCACGCGCTGGTAGCAAAGCTGCGCCCGGTCGAACTGCTGGCGGTCCTCGTAAAGGATTCCCAGGTTGATCAATGTGCCGACGTAGGTGGGGAAGGTGGCCGCTGCGCGCTGGTACAGCCCCAGAGCCGCCTCGTCGTTGCCGCGGCGGTCGCTCTCGATCGCCAGGCCAAACAGCGCTCCCGGATGCCGGCCATCGACCTCGACGGCCCGCTCAAAGAGGGCGACAACCTCCGAAGGCTTGCCGCCCAGTGCGGCGACTGTCGAGCCGCGCTGATAGAGGTATTCGGCGGTCTGCTCGACGGCGCCGGACAGCTTGTCGAGCACTTCCAAAGCCTTTGCCGAATTCTTTTCGTAACGATAAGACTCGGAAATTGCTAAGGCACAGTCGTCCCCGTTGTAGCCCGCCTTCTTTGCCGACTCGTAGGCCTTGATCGCCCCGGGATAGTCGCCCAGAGCGAACTTCGTCTTCCCGAGATAAAAGTGGGCCAGTGCCCCACCATCGGCACTACTCAGCGTCTCCTGAGCCTGTCGGTAGCGGCCCAGAAGGAAATAGCACACACCCAATCGCACCGCGGCGGCTGGCGAACGGTCCTCGCGGGTTTCGAGCTCGGCAACCGCATCGCGCAAGGCCGAAAACTGGTTGAAATCGTCGGCGATTGTGCTGGTGAGCTGAGTGATCTCGCGGGGGCCGAAAGTGCTGTTGGAGAGAACGATGTCGCGTAGATCCGAGTGAACCACTGGCACCATCTGGGGGAGACTCCGTAAACGATTTCCTAAAAAGGGCGCTCGCCGGGGCGCGAGGGCCGCGTGTTCTGGATCAATCCACTTAGCTGTCGATGCGGAAGGCAGTCGTTCGTTCGCTCAGCCCTGCCACCAGCCGGAAAGGAGCCAGCGGTGGGAGTCGAACCCACAACCCCCGCATTACGAATGCGGTGCTCTGCCGATTGAAGCTACGCTGGCCGAGGGCAGCCGCTGGCAAGGGACGCCGTCGCCAAGTGGCTAAACGAGTTAACCTACGGCGCTGGCGAAATGGCGTCAAGGCCCGCTGGGGCTTGGACTTGCGGCGACGGGTGCGCGCATTTTGGGGACCGGCCCCATCGTGCTCGTCCTCGTCCTCCTCCTCGTCCTCGATTGGGCCGCTAAACACGAGATTCGAGCACGAGGACGACGAGAACGACAGTTGGCGAAACATTCGCCGACCCAAGAAAATAAAACGGGGGTCTCTGACGGACCAAATACGTTTTGGCGCGCGGGAGTGGCCAGGGGCAAGTCAACCACGACCGCAAATTCGTCAGAGACCCCACGGGCCAGCCGAAGGGTTGGTTCCCGCCAGCAGTTGCCGGCAGGTGTTTCAGTCCATTAGCACGCCGCGCGCCAAATCAACATCGGCGCGGACTGGCGATAATCACCTGGACGCAACACTTGTTGGAGATAGGACTTACGGCGATTCCCTCCAGCCGCTGAGCGACGGCGGACCAAGACGTTGGCAGTGGCTCGTTTCGCTTCTGTTGCGATTCGCTGCAAATGGCAAAATGCGGCGCTACAGGGCCATACAGTTGTGCGCGGAATTGAACAGGATTGCGTAGGCCAAGCGTCTCGCTTGTTCCCATCCACATTCGACCGCATGGACAACCATGACGGTTGTCCTACGATGGGCTGCCATGCCCGCTGCGACGTTTTTGCCCGAAAATGCCCGCGAAGTACTGATTGCCGTCAATCCGCACGCCGGCATTGGTGATCGCCGGGCGAAGGCGGAAGAACTCGCTCATTACCTGCGCGAACAGAGCCTGTCGGTCACCATCGCAACGTCCATTGACGAGCTGGCCGATCGCGCTTCCCAGACCCTTTCCGCGGGCACGCTGCGAGCTGTCGTCGCAGCCGGCGGCGATGGCACGGTCAGTCTGATCGCCAACCGCACGCCGCCAGGGACTCCGCTGGCCATTCTCCCCTTGGGGACCGAAAACCTGCTCGCCAAGCACCTGGAAACTTCGGCCGATACGCAGCAACTTTGCCGGGTCATTTCCGCCGGGTGCTGCGTGTCGCTCGACGCGGGGCAGGCAGGCGGCCGAATCTTCACGCTCATGGCGGGCTGCGGCTTCGATGCTGACGTCGTCCGCCGCCTGCATCGCCATCGGACTGGCAACATCCATCATCTCTCCTACGCAAAACCCATCCTCGACTCGATCCGTACATACGAATACCCTGAATTGCGGGTCCGCTATGAGCTGCCCGAGTCGTGCGAGAGCGATCAAATGGCTGAGATTGCGGCCCGCTGGGTGTTTGTGGTCAACTTGCCGCGCTACGCCGGCGGGCTGAGTTTCGCGCCGCAGGCTTCGGGCACGGATGGGCTGCTCGACGTTTGCACGTTCAAGGAAGGGTCGCTCTGGAGCGGCCTGGTGTACTTGAGCGGCGTGATGCTCGGGCAGCACGAGTCGATGCAGGACTTTGCCCGCGTCCGGACGCGGCGG
>Ga0065705_10003446_pt1 | contig 10042 bp, 7 predicted proteins | sample SwibulcommuniRL2_FD_59092 | JGI IMG/M metagenome (GOLD analysis project Ga0065705, IMG submission 59092) | Bulk soil microbial communities from switchgrass field near Rose Lake, East Lansing, Michigan, USA - RL2 Bulk Soil v2 (version 2) | ecosystem: Environmental > Terrestrial > Soil >... | reverse complement strand
TTAAGAGACTCCAAGTCCCACGCACTGCCGAATAGCCACGCCCGGTCGTGCCAAACTCCTCGATCCCAAAACAACTCTTCCACATAAGCCATCAGCCAGAGCGTCAACAAGAACATAATTGGCCCACGAGCAAGGATGCGGTAGGAACCAACAGCATGTTCACGACGTAGACTGGCATACCAATAGACGAGCACGAGATACGGCACTCCGTGAATAACGACATTAGTAACCGTGAACGCGTAATCGGAATTGAAAGCAACAATCCCTACGTACCAACAGAGCGCTGTCGTTGCCACAACGATGTCTTTTCCCGGGTTCACTTTTCCCTTAACAATTAACCTGTACAGTGAACGCACTGCGTACAAGAAAAGCGCAGAAATGTAGACGGGCCATAACACTCGAGCAAAAACAATTGGGAGTGAGCTGAAGTCATCTTTGAGAAACCACCAGAAACGACGTGGCAAATGGGCATGCCAGTAAACGAGTGGATATATAGTTGCGGAGTAAATGGCGAGGGAATCGATCAGTTTGCCCCAAAGGTTTTGCTCACCGAGTCGAGCCCGATATAGTGCCACCCAACCATATTGCTGTCTCACAAAATGAAAAACGGCCAGATACGCAAGCGCCCTCCAGAAAAACAAATCGCCTTCCGAATAGAGCGCAACTCCGATCGCATAACCAACGATTGGAACCGCAGAGTAAAGCAGTCGCCTCCTTCTGAGTTCATCACGGTCGAAATAAACACGGAAAGCGGTCGCGTACACATGTGCGACGTCAATCAACAGTACGAAAGGGATCCAGATCCAGTCGGGTGAATCGTCAGTGAGAACACCAAGGCGTGCTCCAATCCAAAGTGCTAAAAGCGAAACTATCGCACTGCCTAGAAATGCGAACAGATCAACTCGCGGCGAAAAGAGCCACAGTCGGATCGTTCTTTCATCTGTCGCACTGGTTGTCGATTGAAGGGGTGTAGTGAACTCCGCATTCATCGGGTGTTTCCGTTTATTTCTTCGGCTTTCTGCATTACGCTTTGTGATGTTTCGTGTTGTTCGTGTTATTTCGTGGATCGCGCTTTTCTTACTAGACCAAGAGACGATCCACGAATCAACACGAAACGTCACGAAGCGCCAAAGCTTTTTGGTAACGACGTTACTTTGTTGGCTACGAGACCCTTGTCAGCTCACGCAATACTTCTTGCGCAGCACGAACTCCATGGTCAAGCGCTTCTTCAAACAATGCGATGCCGGAAAGGTCTGTATGCGCAAAATGAATTCCACGAAACGGCTGGTGCGCCTGACTCCGCGCACCTCCCCAAATAAATCCGGGTCGTGGCCTAATCATCGCATGTCCCCAGCGCATCACATCGAGCCGGGTGCATAAGGAGCGTATCGTCGGATGTGCTCGTTCCAGATCAGTTAATGCAATGTCAGCCCAACCACGGCGATCCGTTGTTAGAAGTCTTGTTCGAGCAACTCGAGGATCGGCATCACAGAGCGGATAGTAATAGGTGAATACTGTCGGACCACGATCCAACCCGCGCTGATGAGTGGCTACGACATAGCCAAGCGCCGGACTTTCGTACAAAACGTTGTCCCAGGCCAATGGAAATCCAACATCCTTTGGTCTGTCGCGGAGAACGAGGTTCGCAACCATCCATGCACCGTATTGAAATTCAGAAGTATAAGGTGGTGGATTGTCGCGAAATGGTCTGATGAGATAACGCGTCAGGAAGTGAGGTGCAGCAAAGATGACGCGATCAGCATGAAACCCGATTGTATTCCTGCCATCGTTATCCACCGCCACCACATCAACGCCTTCGCCAGAAGTTGGTACTAGCTCAGTAACAGCAAAACCAAGCCGGATCTTCTCTTTGCTTTTGTTGTACAAGTAGGAAACAAGGTGACCATTTCCCTCCGGCCACGTAATTAGAGGTTGGGACTCCGCGCCTCGATGGGTGACTCGGGACGCAAAGTAGAACAATCCGGCCCAGGCACTTGTCTGATCGATCGTTAGTCCGTAATCGTCACGACAGCCGTAGTCAACCAACCACCGCAGGCGAGGTGAATCGAGTGCGTGGGACTGCAACCACGAGCTCATGGAGATCTTGTCTAATGCTGTAACCTGCGCATCGTCGCTACTATTCGAAATCGGTATCGCAAATGCTCGACGTCCTTTGCTATCTCTCCATTCGACCCAGTTGGCGATTTCGGTGTTGAACTTGTCCAGTTGCGCAAGATCATTCTTGTCGGCTCCCGCATGGAGGTACAGACCTTCGTACCAGCGGCCTTTAAAAAAGATCCGTTCCTCTGGATCACGACAAAGAAACTGCTCAGCAACAATGGGGTTGCCATTCGCGTCCGCGCCTTCAATTACTCCCATTTCCGAAAGCAGCGAAATAAGTCCCACATTTTCTTTCAACGGCGCAGGAACATAGTGAGCTCCCCAAGGATAGGGAACGACCGCGGACGGGTTACTGCCACTCCTGGCAGTTCCGCCCGGCGCCGGTTCAAGCTCCAGCAAGACAAAATCTTCAAAACCACTCTTTTGTAGATGCCATGCAGCAGACAATCCCGCAACTCCGCCGCCGACAATCACCACACCAGTACGTTCCCATTTATCATTAGCCGGTTCTACTCGTAATCCGTCTCGTATCTTGTGTCCAATGACATCGGATGCACCGACAATCTCTCCATCGGGCAACGAAGGCGTGACGCTTGACCTGCAAGCGGAAAGCGCAACTGGTACCCCAAGAAACGCTGCCAGCATTTCACGCCTTGTAAAGAGATGGTCAGTCATCGTGTGGGTGTGAACGATCTTATTCGAGTCAGGAATGTGCTGTCTGATCGCGATCGTCTTAGCCTGCGAAGCAGGCATTAACCATCAAGGGATCCGCATGTCTTAATTGAAGGCCATGAAACGGGCGACAGTCTCAGTGCTTTTGAGCTTTCGCCCGCTATTGCGGGCTCCAAGAACTCGATGTGATTTGCACGCTGGTTGCGCCCCAAGCTTTATGCTTCCGCCTGCTTCGCAGGCTTGGACTATTGCCAACCGGGTCACGAAATTCGGAAATTGGCAATGGGAAATCGGCAACACTCAAATCGCTACTTTACAAACGGTCGCCCTACTCATAATGGCGCCATTCGGATTCGTAATAACGAACTAATGACTGGTTGTCCAAACGATTGATCTCGACATCAACTGGTGACATGTCGGCAGGGATCACAAACATCGATGCAATTGAGTTGTCGTCGAGAAAGCGCAAGCCAGAGAGAACATGCTTTGGTATTTCAAAGTCGTTCACACTCGCAAGCGCAAATCCCCAGATCCCAAACGAGGGCACTGATGTTTGATAAGGGCGCACATGAAACCCCGCCGACTCGATTGTGCGTACGATGCACCAGTAAGAAGAGCGTGCGAATAATGGCGATGTGCATTGAATAGTTACTGCCGCGGTCGGGGCGAGTCGCGCCTTCAACAATTTATAGAATCGAGTTGTGTAAAGTTTGCCAAGTGCAAATGTATTTGGGTCAGGGAAGTCCACAATCGCAGCGTCAAACAGATCAGTTACTTCTTCTAACCAGATCATCGCATCGCGGTTGATGACTTGGACGCGGGGATCGTCGAATGAATGCTTATTCAAATCCGCGAGGGGAAGAAATCTCTTCGAGAGCAAAGTCATGTCGGGATCAAGATCGACTAACGTTACGTGCTCAACTTCCGGGTGACGCAGGATTTCTCGTAAAGCCAAACCGTCACCACCGCCCAGGACCAACACTCGTCGCGGTTGACCTGAGACAGCCATGGCTGGATGAACTAAAGCCTCGTGGTATCGATATTCATCGGTGGAACTGAACTGCAAATTGCCGTTGAGAAACAGCTGAAAGCCCGCCCTCCCTCTGGTTATCACTACGCGCTGATAGGGAGTAGTTTTTGCGTAGATGACGTCGTCAGCAAAAAGCTGTTCTTCAGCAAGTGCAGTTAGTGTGTTTGCCTTAATAATACCGATAACCAACAGAGCCATGACCGCAATAGCGCGGCCGCGCATTCCCGTAACACTTCCTTTGATTAGCGGACGCATCAGCCAGGTGCCCCAGAGTCCAACTGCGGCATTTAACATTCCAAACACTAAAGACGTCCTCACAAGACCGAGTCGGGGCACGAGAAGAACTGGAAACAACAAAGATGCTACGAGTGCTCCAATGTAATCGAATGCCAGCACGCGCGAAACGAGGTCCTTGAAGTTCAGGTTGTCTTTGAGAATCCGCATCAACAGCGGTATTTCCAAACCAACGAGAACGCCGATTGCGAAGACTACAAAGTAGAGGACAACGTAGAAATAACTAATGCGGGCAAACGAAAGAAAGAGAAGCGGAGCTGAAAAGCCGCCCAGTACGGCTACGCCAAGTTCAACCTCAATGAAACGACGGGCGAGTCCGGTGTCGAAGAAACGCGACAACCAGGAGCCCACTCCCATCGCAAAAAGATATATTCCAATGATCAGTGAAAACTGTGTGACCGAGTCACCTAAGACGTAACTCGCCAATGTTCCGGCGAGCAGTTCATACACCAAACCGCAGGTCGCGATGATCAGCACGTTTAGAAAAAGCAACGGCGTGCGATGCATTGAAAATTTAACCCTGAATGGCTGCGGCCAAAACTATGGCGATGGCGATAATGATCGATCCAATTAAAACTGCCATGGCCACATTTTGATCTTCCTCGATCTCCTTCCGAACGGAAAAAGGTGTGGCCTTTACAATGATCCAAAAGGCAATAGCAAAGATCACTATACCCATCAGAGCGAACACCAGTGTCTGCAAAACAAGCCCGCCGAGTTGACTGAGTGGTACAGCCGTTGAAATCAGACTAGTCATTAATGATTTAAGCAACATCATTTGCCTCCATGGAAGCCATAGTGCCAAAAGTGGAACGAGCGATATCCGTTTGGACCTCGGGCGTCGGCCGGTAGCACTTCACGCGACGGCGTTCCTAATTCCCAGCCAAAAAACGACGACGCCCCAAAAAGCAGAATTACTGCGAGGCCAATCGTGAAATAAGCTTTACCTAACATCGGACCAAATTCCTTCCTTGTGTTTACTCGTCGTCGTCCGAACTGGAACTTGAGCCGGTAAACATGCTCTCCGACCACCGCCTACGTTCAAACTTGAATTGCCAAACCGCAATCCCCGCAGGGATGATAGAAATCGCAATTAGAGTCGCTAGAAAATTGAAAACCGAGGTGTGTCCCTGATCTATTTTGATAGCAATATTGGCAGGCTCCGTGAATTGAGGTCCCCATTGCGCTTCCAGCCGAAGCGTGTACTTTCCAGCCGGCAGAGCGGAGAGTAGCGTACTTTGTGATTGGCTACCTTCAGTCCAACTCTCCCCGTCCTCAACTCCGTAATAGTACTCGACCGGTAGCTCGAACGTCTGAACGAGACCAGTGTCGTCATTGATGAAATCGCCTGCTACATAAATCCACGAATTGTTTACTCCCGATGTGGCTTGCACTCGAATGTTTCGTCGCGCCATGAGTTCAAATGAATCGCTGAAGGTGACTTGGGTGGCCTCAGCAGTTTGCAGCGGCTCAAAATGAAAGCTCTTGGTCATCACGTCGTTTGAGCCGCTTGTTATAAGTGTGACCAAGGCAGTGANTAATAAGATCGCTGCCAGCACCGCCCAATATGGATAAATGCTCTTATAGAGAAATGGTTGGTTAGGTGCGACATTCGATGGAGATTGAAGCTGTACGTTAAACTTCTTTTCGATTTCTTTCCGCGGAACGTAAGTACCAAGTGACCAATTGACTTCGCCTGTTTCGAGCTTCGAATCTGGCCTTCGATTAACAGTCAGTTCCCGTGACAGCATTTCGGGAGGCTTCACATAGTCGGTTGCCTGCACAGTCTCCCCAACTTCGACTTTCCAGTAGAACTCACCCATCACATATTCGACTCGCGCCGGTGCGTCCTGAAAGATCCTGAATTTCTTGCCCTGGTATCGAATAGTGCCGTCGTCTGAAACGTCACCAGGTGCGACAGCCTGCACAAAACTCCAATGGTTATCACTGTTCACAAGCCATCGAAAACCAATGTGCGGGTGGTAAAGGAGGTACTCCGACCAGAAGTAACGCAAGCCTGCGATCTCGACACTCCTGACTACAAACCCGAGCACCATATAATTAGCACCGTAAAACTCCGCGAAGCTTCCAATCTGAAGATCTGGCTTGTACTTTCCAGCACCAAGCGATTTCAAAAAGCTCAGCTTTCCCTGATTGACGTCGATCAAACTATTACAGTTAGGACAACCAACACGTTCGGTGCGATCCGGTGCATGTAAAGCGAGTGGACCAGCGCAGTTTGGACATGATAGTGAGACAGCAGTGACCATGCGTGCCTCACGTTCAGCGGTACGTGCATCGGCGAGACCCAATTCGGTGAGCGTTACAATCTGTCCGCTATAAACTGTTGGCGGGCTGTCGCTGAAGTCGATGGTGGCGAACATATTTGCCGATCCGGAAAGGTCGGCATAGTAAAAAGTCTGTCCAGGGGTGAGTTCATACGGAATCTCGCCAATTGCACCCAATGTCCGCGCGAGACCAATTTCAGCGACGATTGGAGGCGTACGTGCTGGTATTGACTGCACCGGCAAACCAAGCCGCAGTCGCTCAAGCGGCGGAATTACACGAGGGTCAATTTTTTCAGCGAAGGTAAGATAGAACCGACCTTGGGCTTCAGCGAGCCATCCTGTCGACCCATTCGCAAACGTCGCGTACCACTCATCCCAGACGCCGCCGGCTTCGTGACCCATCTGAGCGCGTCCGGTGAGCTCGAAATTAACTCCACGCCAACTGCCGTGAAGTCCAAGTTGGAGTGGTGATCCGGTCTCAACGAGCTCAGCAACGCGACCAATATCACGCAATTCGCGGTCGGTGCGGGCTACAGCCGATCGACAATAGCTGCAAATGACCACGATGGAAGAACCACTCTTAAAACTGACGGGAGCACCACAGGAGGGACAGTTTGCTGTCAAAGCACTCATGAGTCGGTTGCTACTTTGGACTTTGCCAAAAGAGGGTCATGGTGACTGACGTTGCGCTCGACAACGCGAATGCTTATGTCCCGAGCGCCTAACATCTCCCGTAGTCGCTCACACCACGGCCACTCAGGTCGTTCGCGACAACAGTAAAGATTGAACGTGGCTGAAGAAAACTCCGGGTAGGTATGGCAAGTGAGATGAGATTCCGTAAGCAGGGCTAACCCTGTGATGCCTCCCGGCGTCGGAAATTGTCTCCACAATTGTTCACCGACAACCTGCAGACCGAGCTCGTCAATGATTCTGGAAAAAACGGCTCGCAATCGATCGACATCGCGTAAGTATTCAGCGCGACATCCGGAGGCATCGATTATCCACTCCTTGCCGACAATCATGTACAGTTAGCTGGATGACTAAGACGAGATCTAATCAGTTTTGGAAGAGCTGAATCAGCGCGCTGAGAATAGCCAAACGCGATGCGTCTGGCAACAAATCTCGAATTGGAGTGGTGATTTTTTCTGCAGGATAGGGGTTTTCAGCATTTGCGGAGCATTCCACGATGTTCTCGGTCTCCGATCAAAAGCGTGCTAAATGTTTTCAGCACTTCAAAGCAATCCCCAAAACTAATCCCTCAATCCCACATGTCCACTTAGCAGCGATGACGATGCAATATAGTGTTCGTGTACAACTTACGAGTGTTGCTTTTCCGCTTCCGGCTCTTGCGTGCTGGTCATTTCAGAAGTGTGATAGCTTCCACTAGCCGCGCAATGACTACAGTGAACGTGAATGTCCTTTTGCACTTTGATTCGAAGTGTACCCTTCGTCTCATCCGGAAAGAATCGGACGGGCAACCCGCAATTCCGACAGTTGATAGTGTAGTACCATTCGCCGGGTACAGGTCGTAAGAAATTTGATGTCATTGTTACTTGCTGTAACTCCTTCCCAGAAATCTGCCGTGACGCCAAAGACGCCTCGAACCTGCTCATCGATAGAGCAAAACTATTACCGGTTAGTCGATTTCAGGGAGAGAGTCGGGGTTACGCGGTTTGCTGAGATACAGTTTCGCCGAATTTAGTTGTAAATAAATTTTCCTCAACTTCGGCCCACGACCTGTGATTTTGACAATACACGAGCGGGAAAAGATGAATTAGGGCTGTTTGACCTTCACCGTTAGACCGGGGAATTGAGCCTGACGCGGTCACGTGCCAGGCGCTTCGATTGCGGTGGTGAGGTATGGAAAGGTGCAATCCGTTAGGTCGGCGGTCGCACTCAAATTCTCGACCGGCAGCGCGTGCTATGACAGAGGAGTCACCATCTTTCCTTCCATTCGTTTCTTTGAAGTTAGCACAGTACCAATCGCCTCTTTACCAAGACTAAAGACGGTGCGTCTGTTCTCGAAGAACACTTTTATCCATGCTCGCCTGGTTGTTTGTGGAAAATAGATGGCGCGAAACGCGAGCCGCGTGATGAAGTGAAAAATGCGAGGACCAACTGGTGCATCACTCATAGCCTGAACCGCTTCTGCATTGCGTGCGGCGTTGTACGAGTGCGTCCACGCATAATTAAGCTCGCGGTGAGTTTCCGCGATGGTCATCTTAAGAGGTACGTGGGCCATCGTGTTTTTCTCAAACTTCAGCCAGTGTTTTGGTCGAACCAGACGGCCATCTTCTCGTAAGCGCTTGTACAGCGGTGTCGAGGGAAACGGCGTGAGTTGGCCGAACACCGGCAAGCCGGGGGGCCAGCTGCGAAGCTGTTCCAGTATCCGCTCAGCCACGCCGGGTGTATCGTTATCCATACCAATAATGAAGGAAGTGATGGCGTAGATATTTCGCTGAGCAAGTCGTTTGAGCACGCCCGTGTATTCTTCAGGCTTGTTAAATCCCTTCTTAACATCGGCCAGATTCACGGGGTCAATCGATTCCATCCCAATGAAGATGACCTTTCCCCCGGATTCCGCAATCAAATCAACGAGTTCTTGATCGCGTAAGAGGTTGGCACTAATCTGGGCGATCCAGGGAAGTTGTGCTCCGGCAGCAATGATGTCTCGCAGCAGTGATTTCGTTCGTTTGATACTGATAGCAAAGTTATCATCAACAAAAAACACTGAGATTACGCCGCCTTCAGCTTTAGCGCGCGCCTTCAACGTCAGTAGTTCGTCAACAATACTTTCATTTGTGCGAAAGCGGATCGAGTCGCCGAAGAATCCGGTGACGGTGCAAAACTCGCAGCCATAAGGACAGCCTCGACCTGATTCGAGTGGAACAATGTGCAACGTTCGCCAACGTGGGCCGACGCGCGATAGTAGCGGACGCAGCAGGCGCGGGAAGAAATTGAATTGATCGAGATTGAGCGATTCCCAGGGAATCGCCGGGTACGCACGTAGACTTGGTTTCCGTTCTTTACCGAACTCGTCAACCGGAGCATAGACTTCCTTCAGTTCGTGGCGCGCGGCGTCCTCAACTATCGTGGCCCATGTTTCATCAGCTTCGCCAAGCGCAATTGCGTCAGCGTGGCGTGGACCTCCATCTCGACCGAGCGCCTCATCAGGAACTTCCGTAACGTGCGGACCACCCATTACAACCTGTACGCCTGCAAGGCGGATCGCATCAGCGACTCGATAGGCTTTTTCGGCCATTCTAGTCATTGCGCCAATGCCTACCAGTTCGATCTTCTGCTCACGCACAAATTGAACAATCTCATCATCACTCATTGGACGAGCATTGGCATCAATCAGAACAACCTCGTGATGTCGTGGAGTGAGTGCCTGTAGAAGAAACATCCAGAGGTGTGGCATGAAATTACGAGTAACGCCATTGTCTGGGTTGTAGAGAAGGATTTTCATCTTCGGATCTCCGGAGTCAAATGAAAGCCTTTCATCTGCGATAATACGCAAAGGGCCAAGAGGAAGAGCCGAAAACTCGATCCACGTGTCAAAGCAGGCTGTTTGCTTTGCGCTGGACTATAACACATATGTGTGCCGGAGCTTGTCTTACCGTACGTTCCTGAACGA
>Ga0065705_10104951_pt1 | contig 10046 bp, 13 predicted proteins | sample SwibulcommuniRL2_FD_59092 | JGI IMG/M metagenome (GOLD analysis project Ga0065705, IMG submission 59092) | Bulk soil microbial communities from switchgrass field near Rose Lake, East Lansing, Michigan, USA - RL2 Bulk Soil v2 (version 2) | ecosystem: Environmental > Terrestrial > Soil >... | reverse complement strand
CTCCTGACCTGACCACCGCCGCCACTACGGTCGCTACCGGCGCTGAGTTCCAGCAGGCCACACCCGCAGACCACATCGGACCGACGTGATGGACGCAGCTACCCGTGCCCGCATCCAGAGCGACTACCCGGCGTTCGCCTGGCTGCTCGACAACCCCGATGTCGGTCCGCTCCTGGAGCAGGCCACCAACGAGGGCTGGCCCGAGAGCAAGTTCATCGCCGCGCTGTGGGCCACCCCCTACTACCGGAGCCGCACCGAGGCCAACCGGCAGATGGAGACCCTGCGCCAGCTCGACCCCACCCAGTTCCAGCACATCCTGAGCCAGAAGTACGCCTCCGTGCAGGACGTGGCCGGGCGCCTGGGCATCACCTTCACCGAGCCAGAGCTGGGCTACATCGCCACCGGCATCACCTATGGCGGCGACACCATGGACGCCGAGCAGCAGAAGATCTTTCTCCTCAACTGGATGCGGGCCAACCCCAACCGAATCTCCAACACCGGCTCCGCCTACGCCAACGCGGCCCGCGCCGACCAGATCGCCCGCCAGGAGTTCTTCTTCGCCCCCCGGGCCGAGGACACCATGAAGTACGGGATCGAGGCCTCGCTCGGCTACAACAACGAGGACGCCTACCGCGAGTCGCTGGGTGAGTGGTTCGCCTCCGTGACCCCGCACCTGGCCACCCGGCTCAAGGCTGGGGAGACCTACGCCCAGATCGTCAACCCCTACCGCGACATCGTCGCCAAGGAGCTGGAGCTGGGCGGGCTGGAGTCCGTCGACATGGTGGGCACCAACCAGTGGAAGTGGCTGATGGGGATGCCGGACCCCACCTCGGGCGAGGTGCGTCTCCCCACCCAGCAGGAGGTCATCCAGGCCGCCCGCACGGACCCCCGGTGGAAGGGCACGATGGGCGGCACCAGCCTGGCCACCTCCCTGGTTGACGGCATCACCAAGGCGATGGGGGTGCGCGCATGAGCTTGCCCCCCAGCGTGTTCGACGCCCATGCGCTGATCCGCATGACCCTGGCCAACTACGGCCTCACCTCGCCGCGCCTGGCCGACTGGGCGCTGGAGATGCTCATCGCGGGCAAGCCGATCGAGACCATCCTCCTCGACCTCGAACAGCAGCCCGAGTACAAGGCCGCCTTCCCCGAGATCGAGGCCCGGCGCAACCGGGCGCTGGCCGAGGGCCTCCAGATTGACCCCATCAACCCGGCCATCATCTTGGAGTACCGCACCCGCGCCCGAGCGCTCATGCGCAGCTTCGGCGTGCCCCAGGACATGTGGGACACCAACGAGGACTTCGCCCCCTTCATCGTCGGCGACGTCTCCATGGACGAGCTGAACAGCCGCCTGCGTCGGGCCAGCGAGCGCGTCTACCAGGCGCCGCCGGAGGTGCGGGCCGTGTTCTTCGACCTGTTCGGCATCGACGGCGACACCGCCCTGTTCGCCATGAACCTCGACGCCACCAAGTCGGAGCCGATCCTTGAGAACATGGTCCAGATGGCCGAGGCCGGAGGCGCCGCCAAGCGCATGGGCTTCGGCCTGACCCCGGCCGAGATGACCCGCATGGAGGCGGCCAACCTCACCTACGACCAGATGATCTCCGGCTTCCGCGAGCTGGACACCCGCCGCGGCCTCTTCGACGAGACTCTCGCCGAGGAGGGCCAGGACTTCACGGTCGGCTCGCAGGGCATCAGCGCCCAGTTCGGCCTGGAGGGTGGGGCCGCCGAGGCATTGACTCAGCGCGCTGGCGCCCGCCAGGCCGAGACGAAGGGCAGCTCCCAGGCCGCCCAGTCCGAGGTGGGCGTGATCGGTCTCGGGGAGGCGGGGCGCCGCTAGCTGGAGCGGGAGCGCATCTGGGAGTCGGACGAGACCATCGTCGCTGTCGAGCTGGTCATGTGCCGAGGCCGGTAGATCTCCCCCTCGTCCGCCAGGGTGGGGGGTCGGGCGTCCGTCACCACGTTGGCGTTGGAGAGCAGGGCATCAAGCTCGGCCCGCTCCTCCGCGGAGGTCAGGGGCTTGTGGGCGACCGGCTGCGGGTGGAAGTGCTCATGCAGCAACATGCCGATGGCCAGCAGCGCCTGGGCGTTGGCCTGCTGGATGCGGAGCTGGATCTCGGAGCCAACACCGTGGTCGACCCACTCCTTGTCGGCAGCCCGGAGGTTGTCGGCTGCCATGGTGAGGAGTTCTTGAGGGGTAGTCATGCTCTGGACTGTAGGCACCGGGTACTGTTCCCGCCATGGCGAAGATCCCCAAGGCAGCCACCTCAGGCGGCAAGGGCAAGTCGGTGGGTCCCTCCTACCCGACGGCTCCGACCGGCAAGATCGGCCCGAGCGTCCCCAACGACCGTGGTGGCCACAAGGTCGGCCCCACCAAGTGCACCGCTACTCGCGGTCGGCACATCCATCACTCCGACTACTAGGAACCCCTCATGGCTGAGGGCCTCGTTCACTCCGAAGGCAAGGTCTACGCGGAGGACGGGCGCCCCATCCCCAACCTCACCTTCCCGGGTGACGTCCAGGTCCAAGGCCTCTTCGATCCCGGCATTGTCCAAGGTCCCCCCGGTGGCTGGAATGGCGCCTCGACCTGGGTCACAGCGCGCGCTGCCGCGAGCGGGCGCCTCGTGCGTGTGGCCATCCTCGGCGACTCGATCGGCGGAGGCCAGTTCGCCACCAACTGGCTGACCCTCGGATTCCCCGGCCTCATCAAGACGCGCCTCCAGGCCGCCTTCGGCGACGGCGGCTCGGGCTTCGTCAACCACATGTACAACCAGGGCGGGTCGGGCGGTGGCCAGGTGACGACCGTGGGCGCCTGGACCAACATGGACACCGAAGGCGGACCGGGCGCGGGCCGGTCGTTCAAGCCCACCGTGCCAGGCAACGGCGCCACGATCACCTACCCGGTGAACGGCACCGCCTGGGACATCTGGTTCAAGACCGACCCCACCTTCGGCACCTTCCACTGGCAGCTCGACGGCGGCAGCTTCAACGCTGTCAACCTCAACCCGGCGGCCTCGATCCTCAAGGTCTCCGGCGCCATGTCCGCTGGCGCCCACACCCTCACGGTCCGGGCCACCACCGGGGACGGCCGGGTGTTCGGCGTGGCGGGCCGCAACGCCACGGGCATCCAGGTCAACAACCACTCCTACTCGGGCGTGTTCATGTCGCAGATGGCGACCGACACGACCGGCACCGCGCCCGCCGACCCCTACCAGGACACGGTCGCCTACTACAGCCTCCAGGCCGCCGGGCCGGTCGACATGGTGATCGTCGTGCTGGGCATCAACGACATCCTGCTCGACACCGCCGTGGCCACCTTCGTCGAGGACTTCTACAACGGCATGGCCGCCATCCGAACGGCCACGGAGCTGAACAGCTTCAACTCCGAGGTCCCTGCGCCGATCATCATCGTGGCCCAGCACGTCGGGAAGTCCGACATCGTCTCCGGGTTCAGCGCCTTCGAGCGTGACTGGGTGCAGGCGCACTCCATGATGCGCGCTGGCGCCCACGCGATGGGTGCCCTGTTCATCGACATGTGGGCGCACGGCCAGCGGTCCTGGCAGTACTGGGAGAACCGTGGCCTGTGGTTCAACCCCGGCGGCCCCGGCGACGACGTCCATCCGTCCAACTTGGGACATGCGGCCTACGCCGACCAGATCATGCGTGCCCTGCTCTACACCCCGTGACCCCGACTAGGAGACATCCATGCATGTCATCGTCCTGATCCTCTGGGTCGTGTCCCTGGTGCTGTTCGCCTACGGGCCTGCCACCACCCGACCCATCACCGTCGCCCCCTGGGGGCTGTTCTTCTTCGACCTCTGGCTTGGGTTGCAGTTCCTGATCGAGGCCTCCGACCGCGTCACGTTGTCGCTGTGATGGGCGCCAACCTCCGCAACGTGGCGTTCAAGGCGTTCTGGACTGGCGTCTCGGCGGCGCTGGGCTTCATCGTGGTCTGGCTGGCCAGCGCCCCCTACGCCTGGGCGCCCCTCGCCATCGTGGTCATCAACGTCGTGCTCGCCTATACCCGGGAGCGGACCGGCGAGACCACCCCGACCCTTGCCGGACCGGGGGTCGGCCCCCAGGCCTAGACTCCTCGACGACAGCCGATCCTGGCAGACCACCTGTCCTCTGGCACAGGGCCACCGCCCCCCGACCGCCCTCGGGGGGCGGTGTCGCGTTGTGACGGATGTCACGCGGTAAGGTCCTGATCGCAGGTGAGCTGTGGCCCCGGTCCCCGGGCGAGCTGTGGCCCTGACGGAGAGCCATTGACGCCCCCGCCCTGCACGTGGCTCCCGGTTGAGGGCGAGTGACCGAGAGGACCACACGATGAGCGACATCGACCCCACGATCGACGACAACACGCCACTGTCCGAAGTCCGGCAGGCCTACAACCGCGCCAACGACCGCGCCCAGGCCAACGCCGAGGCCGCGGGCCGGGTGCCGCACCTGGAGCGCGAGAACGCTCTGCTGCGGGCCGGTGGCGACCCGGACAGCCGGGTCGGCCGACTGCTGCTCGGCGACGACGAGGTGGACTGGACCGACCGCGACGCGGTCACCACGGCCTGGACCGAGGTCAACCCGACCCAGCCCCCGCCCACGGACCAGCCCCCCACCGACGCCCCCGACCAGGAAGCCCTCGATCGTCAGGCTCGGATGGACCAGCTCCGCTCCGGCGGCACGCCGCCCGGCGAGGAGCCGACCGAGCACCCGTGGGACGAGGCTCACGCCATCCGACTGGATCAGCTCCGCCGTGGGCGTGACCGTGAGCGGGCTGCCGCTCCGGCCCTCGACCACATCCTGGAGGCTGCGGTAGCGGGCGACACCCGGGTGATCTTCGACCCGAAGAAGCCCTACTCGGAGCAGTTCGATCCCCGATGAGCATCCATCCTTCCGACTGCGAGTGCGACACCCTCGGCTGCGAGCTGCGGCGTGGGGGCCTGTTCGTCCTGGCGAGCGCGGCCACACCGACACGATCACGTCGGCTCCCGTTCCGCGACCCCGCCAAGGTGAACCACAACTCGTGGGAGGCAGGGATCGCCGGAGAGCACCGACCGGACGGCAGCTTCATGCCGTACATCGGGGCTGACGGCTCACGGATGCACGTCAAGGAGTACGGCGAGAATCGCGTGGCACTCGACTCCGTCCGGCGTCACCAGACGTCGGGTTCCTCGATCGAGAAAGTGAGCTGAGATGCCCACTGGGCGCGCAACTACCTACGACCTGACCGTCGGGGTCATGGTCAACATGGACGAGGCCATCTACATGCTCTCGCCCCAGGACACCCCGTTGCTGACGGGCCTGGGTGCCGACGGCATGGTGATCCTCCCCGTCGATCCCGTGGACGAGGTCGACTTCTCCTGGCTGGACGACCAGATCCTCACCCCGCGGTCCTCGCTGAACGGCGCCGTCACCACTGGTGACGTGTTCCTCACTGTGGCCACTGGTGACCGGACTAAGTTCTCCACGGGCGACATCATCTACATCCAGAAGGCCGGTTCTGCCGTCGAGCAGATCCGTGTCACCGGCTACAGCTCCGGTGGCGACGTGCTGAACATCAGCCGGGCCTGGGCTGGCACCGCCACCAACTACGCCTCCGGCGCCATCGTGGCCGGTCTCGGCACCGCCCTCGCCGAGGGTTCGGACCCTGAGGCCGCCCGCACCGTCGACCGCGTGCAGAACACCAACGTCACGCAGATCTTCGGCCCGACCAAGGTGGACCTGTCTCGTACCGAGCAGCAGGTGCGCAAGTTCGGGGTCGGCTCCGAGTGGGCACACCAGCTCATGGGCCGGGTCAAGGAGAACGGCATCGGCCGGGAGCAGGCGTTCCTCTACGGCGCCCGCGTCAACTCGACGTCGTCCAAGATCCGCACCACGGGCGGCCTGGAGTTCTACATCACCTCCAACGTCGACAACACCTCGACGTCGCTCACGGTGACGACCCTGCTGCCCCGCCAGCAGGCGGGCTACAACGCTGGCGGCTTCGTCGACGTCGTGATCGCCAACCCCGTGGCCTTCACCGACCTCAACGAGGTCACCTCGACCGCCATCGTCCGCGACACGATCGACGACCCCAAGCGTGGCCGCACCGCCGTCCAGTGGGTGACCACCGAGTTCGGCGACGTGCTCATGGTGCGGGACCGCTGGTGCCTGCCCACCGACGCCTTCGGGTTCAACCGGGCGCAGGTCATCCGCCGTGTGCTCCAGCCGCTGGTGTACGAGCGTCTGGCCAAGACCGGCGACTCGGACCAGGCGCAGATCGTGTGCGAGGAGGGCCTGGAGGTCAAGGGCCAGCAGCACATGTTCCGGTTCGGCAACCTGGGTTACACCGGGTCCAACTAGCAGCTCGTCGAGGGGGGTGTCGGGACCTCTCGCCCGGCTCCCCCTCGGCCACGAGAGGAGCAGCATGTCCGACGACGGTGCCGCCGTCACCATCGCGTGGATGTTCAACGAGGACACCTCGGGGTGGTTCACCTACAGCCTGGCGGCCCTTCTGCGTCACGACGGCCAGGGGCCTCAGCACATCATCCGGCCCGAAGGGGGCTTCATCACCCTCTCGACGGGGCCGCGCATGGCCGAGGCCCGCAACATGGTCATCGACCAGTACGCCCGAGATCACCCGTCGTCGGACTGGCTCCTGTTCCTCGACTCCGACATGACCTTCGACCCCGACCTGGTCGAGGCGATGCTCCAGGTGGCGGACCCGAAGAAGGTGCCGGTGCTCGGGGCGCTGTGCTTCGCCGGAGGGCGGGGCAACTCGCCCTGGCCCACCATCTGGCAGGAGGTCGACCGGGGCCACCGCGAGGACCGCTCCTGGGCTGTCGAGCGGGTGTACGACTACCCCAAGGACTCGCTGTGCGAGGTGGCTGGGACAGGGGCCGCCTGCATCATGATCCACCGCAACGTGCTCGCCGCCATGACCCGGCCCTTCCCCAAGGGCTGGGGCACGCTGGCCGACGGCGTGACCACCAACCCCCAGGTCTGGTTCGCGGAGGGCCTCACCGACTCGAAGGGCAACCCCCTCGGCGAGGACACAGCCTTCTGCCGTAAGGTCCGACTCATGGGCATCCCGGTCCACGTCCACACGGGCATCAAGACCGGGCACATGAAGTCCTTTGAGATCACCGAGGAGAAGTACCTCAACATCCAGGTGGCTGAGGCGGCGGCCAAGGCCGAGGAGAACATGAACCGGGCGCAGCGCCGGGCCGCAGCTCGCAAGAGGGGGGGGTGAGTGGACACCACCGTGGAGGGGACCATCAACCGGCTCAAGCGGGACGTCTCGCTCGGGTCGCGTGGCCCCGTCTACACGCTGGCGTCCCAGCACGTTACGGGTGAGACCACCATCCACCTCAACGAGGTGCCCGCCATGGCCGGTCCCGGCTCGATCGCCACCATGGGGATCACCGACTACTACATCCTCGACGCCGACCAGATCGGCAAGACCCTCAACGTGATCCCCGCCTTCCACGGCACCCCGGACGAGACCCACGACCCGCCGATGGTCGTCTACATCGACGACTCCGCACCGGCCTCCTCCTTGATCGACTTCATGGACAAGGAGATCCGCTCCTGGCAGGACAAGCTGTGGCGGGTCGCAACCCTGCCCATCACCTCGTCCAAGACCCAGCGGATCTACGACTTCCCGGTGGCCAACGCCGATGTGAAGCAGCTCCTCGAAGTGCGCCGGGCATCCCCGGGGATCGCCTGGCTCAACTGGGCCTGGGACGACGACCGCACCCCCCGGGTCAAGGCCAAGCTGCTGCGCACCGTCGACATCGCGGCCCATCCGACGGGCCTCGCCCTCCAGGTCGAGACCCACCCGCCGGACGGCACTCTGTACGCCGCCTACGCCACCCCCTTCGACCTGAGTCCCTTCGACCTGACCACCGACCTGGTGACCAACGTCGGCCTCGACGCCGACTGGGTCTCGATCCTGGAGGCCGGGGTCCGGGCACGTCTCCTCTCCGCCAGCATCGCCTCTCGCGCCGACTGGCGGGCCGGGGGACACACGCGCAAGGCCGAGGAGGTCACCCTCCTGGACGTGGTCCGTGCTGCCCAGGTGGCCATGGCCGACCGGGACATGGCGCTCAACAACGCGGCCAACACGCTGCGAGGCCGCTGGCCGTTTGCGAGCACCTAGATGGTCGTCCTCTCCGGTGGATTCGTCGCCCCGGGCGGGACGTTCTACGAGGGGTCGGCTGCGGCCGACACCGCTCTCGTCCCCGCCGTCTACCCGGTCGCCATCCACGGCCACCCCTACAACATTGAGCCGCGGCTGTACCGGCGCAGCTTCGCCCCCACCCAGCGGCCCGCCCAGGACCAGACCCGTGAGCCGGGCGAAGGCAGCCTGTCCCCCGAAGGGATCTGGCGCCGGTCCCAGTCGGACTGGTCGCTCGGCTCCGGCCAGCTCTGGCTGGACGAGGAGGAGTCGGTCCGCCGCCGGGTCAACACCAGCCTGGGCATCGACCTGTTCAACGACCGCGAGATCACGCTGCTGCCCGAGACCGAGGAGAAGCGCAACACCGCCAACACCAACCTCAAGGTCCGCGCCGTCGGCCCCTACATCTACATCATGGACGGGGCCAACGTCCTCTTCTCGAACGGGGCTGGCTCCGAGCAGAACGCCACCTGGGTGACGGGCTGGACCACAGCCACCGGCCTGCCCGGCGGCAACCTGTTGGACATGGTGTCGTCGGGCAACCACATCTACGTGCTGGCGTCGGACAACTCGATCTACCGGGCCACCCTCGGGACCACCAGCTTCGCCGGACCCTGGTACAACCCGACCGCGGTCATCACCCGGATCTACGCCGGGCTGGGCCGCCTGTTCGGCTCGGTCAACAACCTGCTCTACGAGATCACCGCCACCCCCGGCGAGACCCTGATCTTCACCCACCCCGACCCGACCTACACCTTCGACTCGCTCAGCGCGGCGCCCACCGGCATCTACTTCGCCGGTCGCATCGGCAGCTCGGGCCTGGGCGAGCTGCGCCACACCTGGGTGCGGGATGATGGCGCCGCCTTCGTGGCCCCTGTGGTGGTGGCCGAGTACATCAACGAGCCGATCAACGTGGTCGCCTGCCGGGGCAACATCGCCCTTATCGGCACCACCAAGGGCTTGCGCATGGCCCTCATCGACGGCATCTCCACGGGCCTCAACTTCGGGCCGGTCATCACCGCGCTCGGCAGCGTGAGCGACATCACCTTCGACGCCGCCACCGGCTTCGGAGCTGAGACCTTCGCCTGGTGCACCTGGACCAACATCATCGCTGGCACCTCGGGGCTGGCCCGCATCCGCCCGGCCCGCCAGACCGAGACCCTCGTCCCCGCCTACGCGTCGGACATCTACACCGTGACCGGCGCCACCATCATCTCGTGCGCCTCGCTGTCCGGGCGCCGCTACTTCGCCGCCTCGGGCGACGGGTTCTTCGGTGCCAACGCCAACAAGGTGGCCACCGGCAACTTCACCACCGGCCGCATCCGCTACGGGCTGCTCAGCACCAAGATCTACGCCACCATCCAGTGGCGCACCTCGCCTCTAGAGGGGGCCATAGGCGTCACAGGCGCCCTCGACTCGGGGTCGACGATCGTCATCGGCAACCAGGGGACCCAGGCGTCCACGGGGTCCGACCAGACCCGGCTCCCCGACGCCGAGGGCGAGTGGATGGAGATGACCTGGACCCTCACGCGCTCGATCTCCGACGCCACTAAGGCGCCCAAGCTGCGGTGGTGGGTGCTGCGTGCCTTGCCCACGCCGGAGGCCATGCAGATCTTCATCGTGCCGCTCCGGCTGGAGCAGAAGACGCGGACCCCCAACAACAACGTCCAGATGGTCAACGTGTTCGAGGAGCTGGACTTCATCGCCTCACTGGTTCGCAACCAGCAGATCGTCCGCTACCAGGAAGGGAGTGCCGCCTACGATGTCCACGTCGTCAACATGGAGCACCGGCCCGAGCAGTGGGAGCGCATGGACGCACTGCTCGAAGGCCTCACGCTCGTCGAGCTACACACGGTGACCTGAGATGCCTATCGACCTCGTAGTGGCGGGGG
>Ga0065705_10002887_pt1 | contig 10048 bp, 9 predicted proteins | sample SwibulcommuniRL2_FD_59092 | JGI IMG/M metagenome (GOLD analysis project Ga0065705, IMG submission 59092) | Bulk soil microbial communities from switchgrass field near Rose Lake, East Lansing, Michigan, USA - RL2 Bulk Soil v2 (version 2) | ecosystem: Environmental > Terrestrial > Soil >... | reverse complement strand
GACGGCGGACCTCAGGAGTCGCAGCCGGAGGAAACGACCATCGCGGCGCGTCCCAATGGTCCGCTGTATGTAAGCGGAAAAATGCGAATTACAGGACCCGGCGGTATTCTTATCCGGGAAGATACACGCCTTGCATTGTGCCGATGTGGACACTCTGAGAACAAGCCGTTTTGTGATGGGAGTCATCGTCGAGTAGGGTTTCGCACCGCGAAATAGAGGCGCCAACGATCGGAGAAACTGCATTGAATTGAAGTAACCGGTAGCACTGAAACGGCCAAAGCTGTGGCTGGGTTCTTAAAGAGATCTTCTGATAGTCGACGCACCATTTGAGACATGTTCCAATACTTGCGTGAAAACCTCCACCCATGCAATTTCCCGATCACAAACATGATATCGACTTAATTTTGTGCGGCTTGTCCGAGAGTTGTTACCTTTGCTATTTCCCCGCCCGTCTTTGAAGATTCAAGTTTGCATTCATTCCAAAGCTGAATGATCTCCTCTTCACGTTCCGATACTCCTAACGCGACAATTGCCTCTTGCAATGTATAGAACATCCTGGCTTTCAGATCAAGCTGTCCTGCTATGAGTTTCGCCGCCTCGGCTAAGAGGTGTAGCCCCCGGTCTTTTGTAAGCATGAAATAGGCTCCGGGTTCCATGCCGTTTTTTGTCATTGTATCGATGTTGCCAATAAAACGATGAATATCATTCAAATCAAAGCATGTCGACAATTCCAATGCATCGACTAAGGTGATCATGCCCCGCTGGCGGGGATGATTGCGAAACGCAGCCTCTTCCAGCGCAAAAAACTCAGAAGGGCTTGCAGAGCCTTTACCGACATACAGAATCATGTTTAGTTCAGGACTAATCTTGTAACGAAGCGACATCATCGAAATTCTCATACTTTCGAACGAGGTTCAACCTGATCCCTGTGACCCAGGGTTACCGTGGAAGCCCCACAGATCGGCGCCACCCAATCCAGACAGAATATCAACAATCCTAAGCAGGCAGTGTGGAGAAGTACACGACCGACACCAATGGCTTGAATTGTAAGACATTTCACCGCGAATTTCACCTTTCAAACGAATTACACATGATGTCCCGGAGGAGAAAGGAGGTCGCCCCAGTGGCGAGTTCTTCCTCCAAGGAACCTCCAGTCGACCGTGGCGCAGGTCGGCCCCGCAGGGGTGCTCCGTGAAGACGCCGCGCCAGCAAGCCAGCAGCAAGGCCGCGGAAAAATTAGAACGTTAATTCTATTCTATGATTCGTCTGCTAGAATCATCTTCATGTTAAAGCCTGTTTCACGAATACTTCACTCTTTGCTTCTACTGATTTTGATCGGCACCTGTGGCAGCGTTGTTTACTACGTCAGGGCTTCACCCACGTCACCTGATCCGCCTCCTGCAGCGAGGCGTACAGCAATTCCCACACACAGTTCCATTGAGTCTGACACAGCCGTGCCCGATACCGGCTGGTCCTCCTTACAACCTGGGCTCGAGCGGCGCGTGATCCAAATCTACAATAGCCAGAACCAACAAGTTGAGTCGCTCTATATATGGCGAATCGATCAAAATTACTTGCGAATGGATGTCGCCTTCGACGAAACTCCTAAATCTCTGGATACCTGGCGAAATGAAACGAATGCCTCCATCGTGCTGAACGGTGGCTATTTCAGCATAGAGAACGAGAGGTATTTTCCAGACGGGCTCACGATCGTCAATGGGAAAGCCTCCGGAAACAGTTTTGATGGATTCGGCGGCATGCTGGCGATCGATCGAGCCCGGGCAGAATTGAGGTGGCTTGTCGAGAGGCCCTATAATCCCGATGAATCGTTGCAGGCGGCTCTACAATCTTTTCCCATGCTTGTCCGACCGGGCGGCGAACTCGGCTTCGGCCCAGAGAGGGAGAACAATGCAAGGGCAAGGCGCACTGTCATTGGGCAGGATCAGGGCGGAAGAATTCTCTTACTCGTCGCGCCCCAGGGATATTTCACACTACATCGGCTGAGTGCCTATTTGACGGAATCCGATCTGCTCCTGGACATTGCCGTCAATTTAGATGGAGGAGGGTCCACCGGCATACTGGTGGCGAACCCGCGCGAGATCATCGCCCCAAAGGTGCTGCTGCCATTCGTCATCCTGGTCTATGCTCGATAGACTTGAGAAAGCGGGCGGACCAGGCGTGAAATAAGGAGTAGGGAGTGTCTAATTCCGTGGGCTTAGCCACCGAGCCCGCAGCGAGCTCCGAGTTTTTTTCTCAGAGAACTCAGTGATCTCTGTGGCTAAGAAAGTTTTAGCCCATTCTTTTAGACACTCCCACGGGGTAAAGAAGTAACGGTCAGTTAGTCCAAAAAGGTATAATGAACTCCGCATCCATGCGAGCTTCCTCTGTCCTCTCCCAGTTTTGGAAATATGTATTCGCAGCCCTTTTGATCACGTTTGTCACGGTGATCCTGTTCGTGCTGCGGGGATTACTCGATACCTCGATCATCGCCCTCCTGTACCTGATCCCTCTGGGTGTCATTACAGCCTATTGGGGAGCCGGACCTGGCATCACCGGTGCCTTGCTCTGCTTTCTGACCTTCAATTACTTTTTCATCGAGCCGTATCATACGCTTGCCGTCCACCGCCCGACCGATGTCGTAATCCTCGTCATCTTTCTGATCGTCGCCGTGGTGATCAGCCAACTCGTGGGACGCGCACAGGCGGGCCTCGCTGCAGCGACCGCTCGTGAGCGTGAAGCCACGCAGCTCTACGAACTCAGTACTGCGTTGACCGGCCTGCACGATGACCAGACGATCGCGCGCATCCTGGCGAAGCAGGTCCATGCGGTTGCGGAGGGTGAATACGTGGAACTGAACATCACTGGTTCACGCTCCCTGCGTTTTCGACTTCCTGACACTGATCCACCGGTTCGTCCGCCGGAGCTGATCGTACCGATCGAGGCGGCGCGCGGAACACTCGGCGAAATCCGCCTCTGGAGGGCGGACCGGGCTATCTCTCCAGGCGAGAAACGCCTTCTTCAAACGTTCGCCAGTCAGGGTGCGCTGGCGTTGGAACGAGCCTGGCTCGCACAGGCGGAGTCCCGTGCCCAGGTTTTGGAGGAGAGCGATCAATTGAAGACCGCCATTCTGTCCTCCGTCTCCCATGAATTACGGACGCCGCTTTCGACGATCAAAGCTGCGGCCTCCAGTCTGCGCGGTGGAGAAGTCCGCTGGGATTCGCCGGCGCGCGCAGAGCTGATCGCCGCCATCGACGATGAAGCCGATCATTTGAACCTGCTCGTTGGGAACCTGCTTGATATGTCGCGCATCGAATCGGGAGCGCTGAAGCCGAAGCGTGACTGGAACATCCTGGCAGAGATCATTGGGAGTGTGCTGGCGCGGATGAAACACCTGGCGGTGGAACACAAACTGGAAATCGACGTGCCCGAGAGTCTGCCTCTGATCCCCGTCGATTACGTGCAGACGCAACAGGTCTTCACCAATCTGATTAGTAATAGCTTGAAATATGCGCCGCCAAATTCGATGGTGCGCATCCGTGCCCGGGTGGAAGGCGAAATGATTCACGTCCAGGTCAGCAACCAAAGTCCGCAAGTGCCGATTCAGGACCTGGAGCGAATCTTCGATAAGTTCTATCGCATCACCGCCGCAGACCGGGTCACCGGAACAGGACTGGGACTTTCCATCTGCAAGGGTATCGTCGAAGCACACGGCGGCCGCATCTGGGCTGAGAATATCTCGGATGGACTGGCGTTCAATTTCACCCTGCCACTCACCTGGGATGGCGCGAAGCCTCCTCAACTGCCGATCGATACGGAGATGGAATGAGCAACGCACCCCACATCCTTGTTATAGACGATGAACCGCAGATCCTGCGCGCCATTCGGACGATCCTGACGGAAAAACAATTCAGAGTAACCACTGCCAGTCGCGGAGAGGAAGGTCTTACGCTCGCCGCGACGAATGAACCGGATCTGATCATCCTTGACCTGGGTCTGCCGGACATGGACGGCGTGGAAGTTTGCACGCGTTTGCGCGAGTGGACACAAATGCCCATCATCATTCTCTCGGTGCGCGACAGCGAGCGCGATAAAGTCGCTGCCCTCGATATGGGTGCGGATGATTACCTGACGAAACCATTCGGCATCGAAGAATTATTGGCACGTGTGCGGGTGGCTCTCCGTCACGCCGCAAGCCGGAAAGGCGAACAAAGCAAAGTTGTCAAGGCCGGGTCGCTGACCATCGACCTTGCGTGGCACATCGTGAAGCGCGGGGACGAGGAAGTCAAGCTGACAGGGATCGAATACAGATTGCTTGCCCATCTCGCCGCCAATCACGACCGCGTTCTGACACATCAGAGCATTCTCTCTCATGTGTGGGGACCAGAAGATGCGGATCACACCGAATACTTGCGCGTCTACATGCGCCAGCTGCGCAAGAAGCTGGAGGAAGATCCCGAGCGTCCGCAGTTCATTCTGACCGAGCCTGGAATCGGTTATCGCTTTCTGGCGGATGATTGATGAGCTAGCCCCGGCTTTCCCGGGAACAGCTTGAGGGTCGGGGTCGTGTGCGGGGAGATTAGCTTACATGAGGGGTGAATACCAGTTGAAAATCCCACTTATCTTCGCCGGGGAGTTTTTCCACTTTCCATGCACCTGCAGGTGGCAAGGGGTTTGTAGTGTCAAACATTTTCCGGTAGGGGGAAAGTTTCTCGTGATCGATGCCAAGTTCCAGCAACAGCAGCGCGATCGGTCCGCCGTGTGAGACCAGTCCAATGGGACCGAGCTCCGCGCTTTCCCGTGCGGCATCTTCCAGGATGGAGACCACCCGTTTTCTTAACAGCGATTCGACTTCGTCCACTACGCGCCACTCCGCCAGTCGCTTTTCTTCGAAACAGGGAATCCCGTTTGCGAGGGCGACGATCTTTGCCGTCCGGGCAGCCCTCTCAAAGGGACTGTAATACAGCCTCGCCAAACCTTCGAGTTTCAAAAAGTCTGCCAGGGCCAGAGCTTCCGCTTCTCCCCTGGACAAAAGCTCAGGACCCGGAAGGATATCGTAGGGAATATCCTTGCGACCCAGGTTTGGGCTTGCGTGTCTTATCAAAAAAATCTTCATAACTGTTCCCTAAATTAATGAAAATGGATCTCCCTGTGCATCATATTTTATATGCTTTTTTCGTATAAGTAGACATATCTATACCACATCGTCGCGTTGACGCAACCGCAGGTAAACCTATAAAATCACGAAGAAAGGAGTTTATCGGTATGGCGACGAAAAAGAATTCAGGTAGTTCCTGGAAAAAAGAACGTGCTTCGGTGAGCAATACGAAGTCACCGAAAGCCAAAAGCAATAAGTATCGCCCTGCTTCGGATAGTAAAAAGCGTCCTGCCTCAGGCAGCGCAGAACGCTATTGGCGGGCAGGCTATACTCGCCGTGACGGCACGAAGGTCAAAGGACACTATGTAACTAAGCGACGTTGAGCTCCCGATTCATACTGTTTGCAACGAAATTGTAGAGGCTGAAGGTTGCATTCGGCAGTAAAATGGGAGGCGAGGTAGACCGCCGAGGAGATTACAATGAACGATGATGAACTCCGCCAGATGCTCGAGGACCTGCATAAAAAAATCGAGACCACGAATTCAGTCGATGAAAAGGGACGGGAACTGCTCAGCCATCTGAGTGTGGACATCCGCAACCTGCTGGAACGGACCGGTCATGAAAAGCAGCTGCGCGGCACCACGTGGGAGTTGGGCCGGCTGGAGGAATCGGTGCGGCATTTTGAGGTGACCCATCCGAACCTGACCGCCGCGCTTTCGCAACTGCTCAATATCTTGAACAACGCCGGGATATAATACTGCAACATGCAAAGCACCGCCAAAACTGTGTCTGCCTATATCAAAGAGTCTCCTGTCGGACGAAGGGAGGGTCTTCTTCGCTTGCGTGACCTGTGCCGCACAACGCTGGTTGGTTTCAAGGAGTCCATGGATTACGGCGGACCCTGCTACTCTCGCAACGGAGAAGTGGAGGTCGGCTTCGCCAGCCAGAAGAATTTCATTGGCTTGTACATCCTCCGCACCGATGTGATGCGCGCTCACCGGTATCTGCTCAATGTGCCAGGGGTGACTCTTGGAAAAGGCGTGATCCGTTACCCAAATTCGGAAAAGATCGATTTCCATGCGGTGGAGAAGATGCTCAGGGCGACCAGCGAGTCGACGGGACCAGTCTGCTAAGATAAACCAGACAATTCAGAGCTTGATACTCTTTATGGGCGGGTGGATTCCCGCCCGTTTGCATTCATATTTGTCGATGATAAGGGGTTGTAAAGTCTGTTTACGTATCCAGCCCGTCTAGTTTGATATAACCTGTAATGCATTGCCTCTCGAAGAGGCAGTACCGCCCATAATCACACTGGTTTCATAGCTCCGCAGATACCGTGAGTTGGTGGGAAACAGAAAATCGAATCCTAGAGGCTTCATGTCAGACACCGCGCTTTCATCACCGACAAAGACTCGCTCCATCCTTCCGCCCTGGCTCAGAGGAACCTGGGGGACGGTTGGGCTTATCGCTATTTTCTATACTCTTGTAGATTTAGCCTGGACTTACTTTCACTGGGGAGGACCACAGCGCGTTACCCTGATCTCAGACCTGTTTTCGTTTGCCCCAGGTGTGTTTGCTACACTGCTGGCTTGGCGCGTAGCAGCCAAGCCAGCCCTCAGTATGCCTCTCCGGCGAGCCTGGTTTATTTTGGGCCTGAGTTTCTTGATGTTTCTTATCGGGCAAGTGATTTGGGCCTATGTTGAAGTTGTTCTTCAGATTGAGCCTTTTCCATCGATTGCAGACGCTTTCTATCTCGCATTTTATCCGCTGGCATTATGGGGATTGCTTTCTTTGCCGAGCGCACCGCATAACAAGCGTGAACGCCTGACCCTTTGGCTGGATCTGCTTAGCGTTCTGACCGTTGCAACCATGTTCGTTGGATATTTCATCATTGTCCCAACCGAAGTGACCAGCAGTAATGACTGGCTTACGCAACTGATCGCGCCTGCCTATCCGATTGGCAGCCTGCTTGTCATTGGTGGAATTTTAGCAGTTCTTTTTCGGCGGTCATCTCCGAATACTCAATCCGCGCTCACCTATCTGCTCATCGGTATGCTTTTCTTTGTGGGTGGCGACTTTGCATTTGGTTATACCAGTCTGATAGGTACATATACGGTCGGCCATTGGACGGACGCAAGCTGGAACGTGGCCCAGCTCTTTTTTGGATTGGCTGCCCTGCGCAAAATCCATTTCGGCTCTACTTCCGCTCCGATGAAAAGCCTGAGCACTCTACAAAGCAATTTTGCAACCTGGCTCCCTCTGGCTGCGGTCGTGCTGGCTTTTGGATTGGTCTTCTACGTAGTGATTGTAAATAACATCCAGGCAGCCGTCTGGCTGATAGACGGGGCGCTAATACTCACTCTGCTGGTCATCACACGGCAGATCATCTCGCCGACTTTTGCCGATCTGCCGGTCAGAGTCAAAATGATTCTGACCTTTATCCTGGTAAGTGTGCTCTCGGTCATTCTGGTGTTTGCGATGGCTTACCTCACGATCCGCTCCAATCTTGAGGCTGTCGTCGGCGACAAAATAAAAGCAGATGTGGAATTCAGGGCACAAACCCTTGGCAATGAAATAAGCAAGCAAATAGACTTATTGGAAGGGTTTGTGCTGGGCGAGAGGATCGAATACGGAGTAGCCGAGGCCAACGCCCATTACATGGAGCCTAAGACTGCAGTGGAAAGCCAGCTTTGGGAGCAGGATGTGCTGAGCAACAAAATAGCGCAAGAGTTGGACGATTTTCGCTATAACTTTCCGGATCACAACGAGCTGCTGCTCACAGATCAGCATGGGACGACCATTGCGGCCACGACCCGGCCAGACAATTATTCTCAGGCATCTCAAGAGTGGTGGCAGTCAGCCTATAATCAGGGACGGGGGGCGATATACGTTGGCCAACCAATCTTAGACCCCGTCACTCATGATCTTCAAGTTATCATCGCGGTCCCAGTCCAGGCTGACCACACGGAGGATGTGATCGGCGTGATCTGCACAACCTTTCGCATCCAAAATATCCTTGAGACACTGACCCCCGCTCACGTTGAAACTGAGGTTGGTTTTAACCTGATTCTGCCTGACGGACGGCTGCTTAATCCAGAAGGTACCACCCAAAAGCTTGAGCCCGATGTGATGGCTCAGCTAAAGTCCGATCTGCAGGCTGATTACGCCCTGATGAGTTTCGAAGGAAAATCGCAACTGATCAGTCATGCCCGCGTGGTCTCCTCTGATGCAGAGGATGTTGAGGCTTTCAATGCTTTGAACTGGACGCTCATTGTCCACGAGGAATCCGCTGAAGCGTTCGCTCCGCTGTTTGCCGCCCGGCGGACTACCTTGCTGACCCTGCTCATTGTTCTATTCCTGACGAGCGGAGTCGCTGCGATCCTGTCACAGGTGCTGATCGCGCCCATCTCTCGCTTGACGCATGTTGCTGCCCAAATTGCGGCAGGAAACCTGACCGCGCAAGCTGAGGTCGAGTCTAAAGATGAGATCGGCACGCTGGCTGGCACATTCAACATGATGGTGCGAACGCTCTCACAAACGCAGCAGGAATTGCGAGAAAGTGAAGCACTTTACCGCAGCCTGGTAGATTATTCTCCAGACATGATTACCCTCCACAGCCAGGGAAGAGTCCTCTTTATGAATCCCGCCGGAGTGAAACTACTTGGCGCCAAAAGTGCAGATGAGCTTGTAGGCCAACCGATATTAGATATCATTCCCCTGCAAGACCGTGAGTCTGCTCAACAGGGAATGGAGTATGCTACGGTCAACACCCAGCCAACTCCACTGCTTCAGCGAAAGATGCACCGCCTGGATGGGACGAGTTTTGAAGCAGAGATCCAAGCCATACCCATATTGCATGCAGGTGAGCCAGCGATCCAGTTCATCATGCGTGACATTACCGAACGGAAGGCCGCAGAGGAAAAAATCCGAGAATTACTGACGGAAGTTGCGCGCCAAAGAGGCGACCTGGAACGCAGAGTAGTTCTGCGTACGGAAGAGTTGAATACCCTCAACCAGCGACTGCAAAATGAATTGATCGAACGTCAGCAATTGGTTCTCTCCCTCCGCGAGAGTGAAGCGCGTTTCCGACTCCTGTTTGAGGCTTCGCCCGACGCGATTTTCCTTATTGATCCGAGTGACCCTCATGTTTCCTGGCCAATTGTGGATTGCAACGAGGTCGCCTGCAACATGAATGGCTATACGCGTGAGGAGCTTATTGGACAATCTGTAGATCTGATCAACATAAAACCTGGTGATTCCGCCGAGCGTCAAGAGTATTTGGATTTCCTCCATCATCATGGTGCGCTTCACAGGGATGGCTCTCATCGTCACAAGGATGGCCATGTCTTTCCGATCGAAGTCTCCAGTTCGCTGATCAGGTTTGCGGACCGTGAATTGGTGCTGGGTATCGATCGCGATATCACGGAACGTAAACAAAACGAATTGCAGCTTCAAAAAGCCAAAGACGGCGCGGAGGCATCACAGCTTGTGGCCGAAGAAGCCAACCGTGCCAAGAGCGAATTCCTTTCTCGCATGAGTCACGAACTACGCACACCCATGAACGCCATTCTGGGTTTCGCCCAACTCCTGGAAATGAGTCGCAAGGAACCACTGACCTCGTCCCAGAATGAGCGCGTCCTGCAGATCGTGAAAGGCGGCCAGCATTTGCTCGACCTGATCAATGAAATCCTGGATATCTCGCGTATCGAAGCCAATCGCCTGCAAGTCTCACCTGAACCGGTCGCCGTTCGGGAAAGTATTCAGGAAGTGCTGGATCTCATCGTCCCCCTGGCGGTCAAGCGCCATATTCAAATCGTGACCAAGTTTGGAAAAACGGACGACCATCCCTTTGTGATGGCTGACCGCCAGCGCTTCAAGCAGGTGCTATTGAATCTGCTGAGTAATGCTGTCAAATACAATTACGACGGAGGCTCGGTGATCATTGCCTGTAAG
>Ga0065705_10002708_pt1 | contig 10050 bp, 8 predicted proteins | sample SwibulcommuniRL2_FD_59092 | JGI IMG/M metagenome (GOLD analysis project Ga0065705, IMG submission 59092) | Bulk soil microbial communities from switchgrass field near Rose Lake, East Lansing, Michigan, USA - RL2 Bulk Soil v2 (version 2) | ecosystem: Environmental > Terrestrial > Soil >... | reverse complement strand
GGTGGATATTGAACGGGCACCGGGTCACAAGCCATGAGTGCGACCAGCGCTATGAGCAGAAAAAAGCTCAATCGTTTTTTCATTTCTTTCCAATCCAGAGGACGAATCTTACTTCATTTCGACGCTGGACTCCACCCCGGTAAAGGCGCTCGTAGCGCGACTCTGGGACCCGCCTGACTCGCCCTCGCCGAGGGCATTTTGCAGCGCCTGCGCCACGCTCGCGAAAGGTTCGAACGCTCTCGGTGGCTCGGCGTTATCGAGCTGCTCTTGTTGGACGATTTCTTCGCCTTTAAAAACATAGCGGGCGGTAACTTTGCCTTGAAACTTCTGATCTTCGAGCTGTTCGACGCGCTCGCCGCCCTGAAATCTCACCCAGACGTCAGCCTGTCGATCGCCGTTCGTATCGGCTTCCTGGGCGACGATCACCCCTTTGTCGTAAAAAATTCTCAAATCAAAAAAGCCGTCACTGTTGGTGTCACGATCTTCGCGCACCAGTTGATTGTCTCGATAGTAATAGAGCGTATCCCACTTGCCGTCGCCTTTAGTGTCCCGCACGCGCCGGACAAGTCTTCCCTGGGCAAACAGTTCGATCATGTCCATGCGCCCGCGCGCCAAGGTATCTTCATCGCGGCGCACGACTTCTTCACCTTTGAAGTAAACAACCCGGCTGATCTTACCGTCGCCGCGTAAATCCTCTTCCTGCCTTACCAGATGTCCGCCTTCGTAATAACCCCAGAGGTCGATTTTTCCGCTATGTTTCCGGTCCAAGTCCTTTCTGACGAGCTGACCGTTCTCGAAATGGGAATAGCTATCGGGATTGCCGTCGCCATTGGTATCCTCTTCCACTCGGCTGATCTTGCCGTCCTTGTAGTAGACCCAGCGATTCGGCGCGGCGGCCGCGTTGGCCGTCTCCTCACTTCGGACCGGCCGGCCATTTTCATAAAACACCCACAGGGTCGGTTTACCCGAGCCGTCGGTGTCTTGACCCTTGCGCGTGATTTCTCCATTGGCGTTGAAGTACAGCCAGGTATCGATCTGACCGTTATTTTTGCTGGCGAGTTCCTGACGCACCGGCTTACCGGATTCATAATAAATGAAGACATCCACTTTGCCGTCGAAATTGACGTCCTGCTCAACCCGCTCGGTTTGTCCCTGCGGGTTATAAAAAATCGTCCGGTCTATTTTTCCATCGCCATTGGTATCTTGGCCCTGGCGAATAACGTTGCCGCGCTCGTCGTAGAAGAAACTTGCAACCGGCTGCTGGGCCCAGGACGTAGCTCGATCGACCAAGAATACCACGGCAAAAAAGACACCGGCAGCCGTTAAGAGTTGATTCATCGCTCGCTTGGGCGCCGCCCCGGCGCACGTCGCGCTGTTAGATTGTCAATATCTTGGTTTGGGACGTTTCCACTCCGGCAATGTGTGCGAGGAAGGGAGGATGCAAGCTCGCCACTGAGCCGAGCCGAGGAAGCGGGTTCGGCACCAATTCGATCAGCATTGGGATAAAAATGCCGGGTAGCTCCGCGGCACCAAAACGGATCATAGTACACCTCCCGCTGGGCACGATCACGCTACGCGAGGCAACCCGTGAAGTCAACGCAGAGAAATCCATGTCCGTTCTCCGTCTTGATGCACAGGATCGTTGGGCAAAACAGCACCGGCGCGCTGCTAAATCATCGATGACACTTGCAAATCCGCGGCTCTCAGGTAGCCTAAATCCGCGAAAATTGTCGCGAGCCTTGCAGTGATAAACATCTCTCCTGATTGGGCAAAAAAAATATTGAGCTCCACGACCCGCATGGCCGAGTCGCGTTGGTTGCTGGCGGCGTTGTTGTTGGGTGTCACTGTGGCGCTGTGCTGGCAGCTCAGTGCTACGGCGTTGTTCGAACCGGACGAAGGAAGGAACGCTGAAAAGGCGCGCGAAATCCTCGTGCTGAACGACTGGGTCACGCCGCACGAGAATTTTCATCCGGTTTTGGACAAACCGGTTTTTTTTTACTGGCTAGTCGCGATCGCTTATAAAATAGCCGGCGTTTCCCAGTGGGCGGCTCGTTTGCCCTCCGTCCTGGCGGCCCTCGGTTGTCTCGCGCTCGTCTATCGGTTTGCGGCCCTGCGCTGGGATCGCTGGACGGGTTTATGGAGCGTTCTCATTTTGCTGACCACCGTCGAATTTTTTTCCCTTGCCCGGGTCGTGATTTTTGACATGCCTCTGACGTTCTTTCTGACTCTCGGTTTGTGTGCCTTCTATGAGGCGTCACACGCGGACAGCCTCCCATGGCGGCGCGTTTGCTCGTTTGCTCTTTACCTTGCTTTGGCCGCGGCCACACTTATCAAGGGTCTGATCGGTGTCGTGGTTCCGGGGATGGTGATCTTTTTCTACCTGTTGCTGACCCGGAGATGGGCGCTTCTTCGCCGGATCTATCCGGTTCCTGGCGCGCTTTTATTTCTCGCCATCGTATCGCCCTGGTATCTGCTAGCCGAAAGCCGAAACCCCGGTTACCTGTACTACTACTTTTGGCAAGAGCACTTCGAGAGGTTCGCGACCAATGAGTTTAGTAAGGGTGAGCCCTGGTATTACTTCCTGGGCGTCGGTTTGGTCGGATTCTTGCCCTGGACATTGTTGCTGCCAATTGTGGGCAAAATCGCGTGGCAGGCGACTTGGAGGAAAACCTTCGACGACAGAGCACTGTACTTGATCCTTTGGGTTGTTTTGCCTTTTCTGTTTTTCTCTATCTCCACATCCAAATTGCCGCATTACATTTTGCCCATCTTTCCGGCATTGGCCCTGCTCACCGCGATTGCCCTGGAGCGTAGAAATGAAACGGGTTCGTTTAAATTACAATCTGCTTTGTCGTTGACCTGGTGGATTCATACAATCGTGGCGGCTTATTTTCTCGCGGGGTGGTTTTTCCCGGCAATTTTGCCAAAGTACATTCGCTCTGCGGTGGGTGACATGAACTTTTTCATCTGGATCTATGCCGCCGTTTCAATCGCGCTCCTCGCTTACCTGGGAACTCACAAAACAACTCACCCGCCCGCAAGCCGGGCCCAGCTCTACCTCCTTCAATGCTTCGGCTCATGGGTTTTTCTTGGTTTCGTCGTCCAGATGACGATGTTAGTCTCGTCCGATCGGTCGGCAAAGCCGATTGCCGACGCGATCAATTCGCGATTGACGACTGCGACTCAGGTGGTGCTATATGATACCTATCTTGCAGGGATACCGTTCTATTTGCGCAGCACGCGACCGGTTTGGTTAATCACTCACGAAAACAAGACGCGAACCTTTTTAGGCAACTATTATGCGATTGGCAAACGAACCGATCCGGTAACGCCCTGGGGCAAGGCGTTACTCGATTTCGAAGAATTCAAACACATTTGGCACACTACGAAACAGCCGTTGCTGATTGTAGTCAAAGAAAAGAATCTACCGCGGTTTGTCGAAAATGTTGGCGAGTCTCCGGTTCAGCTAGCCGCGGTCGATGAATATCTCATCGTTTACAAGCCCTGAGTGGAATATTTGTTCGCCGCAAACTCGAGTTAAGCGAACAATCTAGGGGAGGATCATGGATGGTCTGAGTATAGCCGCGCTTTTGGGGGTTGTTGAAGGCCTGACCGAATTTTTGCCGGTTTCATCGACCGGACATCTAATCATTGCCGGTCACTTGCTCGGCTTCATCGGTGAAAAAGCGTCTAGCTTCGAAGTGGCTATCCAACTTGGCGCGATTCTCTCCGTGGTTTGTCTCTATTGGCACCGTTTTACCCGGTTAATGCCTGGCCAGAAGCGGGCGCTTTTGCGGCGATCCAAACTCGATGGTTGGGCAGGCCTCATGCGTATCGGCCTTGCCACGTTTCCCGCCCTAATGGTGGGTTATATCGGACGCCATGCGATCAAAACGCAGCTTTTCAATCCCGAAGCCGTCACGTTGGCCTTGGCATTGGGCGGAGTGGCGATCTTGCTGGTCGAGCGATCGAAATCGCGCACGCCTTCCAACGACCTTGAGAGGCTCACCCAGTGGCAGGCGATCAGTATAGGCCTCTTTCAGGTTCTTGCGCTTTGGCCGGGCACCTCGAGAGCCGCCGCTACCATACTTGGCGGCATGTTGGTTGGTTTGGATCGAAAAAGTGCGGCCGAGTTTTCTTTTCTGATTGCGGTACCGGTTTTGTTCGCAGCAACCGGGTACGAGCTGATTAAAATGCGAGATCAATTGGCGGTGCAAGATACGCTGCAGCTCGGCGTGGGTTTCATCGTTTCTTTTGTCGTCGCGTTGCTTGCGGTTAAAGTATTCGTCAGATTTCTCGAGCGCGGCAAGCTTACGCCGTTCGCCTGGTATCGGATCGTTATTGCGCCGGTTTTTTATTACCTGACGCGCGGTTTAAGTCTCTAAAAAAGAACCGCGGCGGACACCGCACGCCTGCGTTATTTTTTACTTTCGTGGCGGTGTTTGAGCCAGTCGAAAACCTGATTGCGATAGAAATAAGCCACCATGAAAACCGCGAGTGAAGCTACGGTAATGAACAGAAAGGTATGGTATTGTTCGTTGCGAATAGTTGCGCCCTGCATGGTCAGCAGATAAGTGCCGGGCAGCCGCCCCACCACCGAAACCAATAAAAAAGTACTGAGTCCCATGCGGCTAAGTCCGAGCACGTAACAGAGGTAATCTTTCGGGAAACCCGGAACCAGAAACAGCACGAAACAGATCAGTGTTCCGGTGCGGGTCGTAAGAAAATTAAATTTTTCTAATACTTCACGTCGGACGAAACGCTCGACAAACGGCCGTCCGAGAATGCTGGCCAGCTCAAAAGCCACCCAGGAACCTAAAGACAGGCCGATGGTTGAAAGCAAAAAGCCGACTGTTTCACCGTAAACAAAACCGCCCGCGACGCCGGTCAGCTCGCCGGGGAAGGGCGCGGCGATCACCTGCAGCACCTGTAATAAAACGAATACGGCCGGCGAATAGGGGCCGAGATTTTGCAAAAATTTGCTGAGCTTATCACTGCTCGAATAAATGCCTTCGAAATCGTCAAAGTCTTCCCCCGGCGGCGCAAATGCCGAGAACGGTCGCGGAATATACCGGCTGAAAAAAAACAGCAGCAATACCACGACAGCGAAGATGAGACCGCGGATAGCGAGCTGGCGACGCTGGTTGGTCATTGAAGTGGTCTACCAACAAAAAACCGAAAACCAAAATGATAGGGCGCGCACGGCATTTTTTTGAGCAGCGCTTCGACTTTTTTCAGCTCTTCGCCGTGGCCGCTCCAGTTTTCCCTGTCTAATCGAAATCCACGTGGTGCGAGCGCCGCGGCTTTGAGGTTGAGATAGACGAGCATCCCCAGGAGAACGCCGGTGCCTAAGCCCGACATAGCCTTTGAAAGCACTACATTCGTGAAAAGTTCCGGGAGTAGCCGACTTCAACGAACCACAGCCAATTCCCTCGCGAAAGAATCGAAACCGCAGCGGATGCTATAAAAAACAAACGCCCAAGGCAATGAAGAAAGCCGTTTCCTCGACAGTTTGATGCAAAAATAAAAATGGCGCCAGATTTACATCTGGCGCCATTTTGGTTGTCAGTTGAGTTGAGGTGAATTTATTCCGCGCCGACCTTTGGACGCCATTTGTCGAAGCGGCGCTCGTAACGGTCGATGACGTCGGTCATGATCATGCCGGTGATGGCGAAAATCAAAACACCGACGAAAACTTTGTCGGTTTGGAATGTCGCGCCGGCGACTGTAATCATGAAGCCGATACCGGCAGTGGCCGCGTACAACTCGCCGACCATGACGCCAATGAGCGCGCGGCCAACGGCCAGACGGAGGCCGGTGAGAATAAACGGCACAGTCGACGGCAATACTACTGATTTGAAGATTTGCCATTCCGACGCGCCAAAGCTTCTGGCCGCGGTAAGCAGATTGGCCGGGGTGGTCTTAACGCCGTCCCGAGTGTTAATCAGGAGAGGAAAAACGGCGCCGAGGAAAATGATGCCGACTTTCGAGAGTATCCCGATGCCGAGCCAGATGATGACCAGCGGGAGCAGCGCGACGCGCGGCGTGGCATTCATCGCATTCACGAACGGGTCGCACACGTAAGCAAATCTCTTATACCAGCCGATGGCAATGCCGAACGGGATGGCGAAGGCTATGGAAAGGAAATAACCCCAGAAAAACTCGATGCCGCTGACATAGAGGTCATTCCAAATTTCCCCGGATGCAAAGAGCTGCCAGGCCGCTTTTCCGATCAGAGACGGGGCGCTCATAAACATCGGGTTGATGAGCTGCAGAGTGTTCCCAACCAACTCCCAGGCTGTCAAAAATATGAAAACTGAGGTCGCGCCAAGAATCTTGGCCTCCTGGTTAAGATAAAATTTATACGCGGCAGAAGCTTCGGCAACGCGTATGTCTAAGAGTTGTTCTTCTTGGGCGGATTGAGCCATGTTAAAAGACCCTCCTGTTTAACTGGTTAAGACCTACTATATAGTGTTCCCAGCCAGCGAACCAGTACCAAAAGGGTCGAACCTTGTCAATAGATATTTGTACGCATTGCTTTGAGCAAATTTGAGTCACCCGAATAGCCGCTCAATGTCGCGGTTGATCTGGGGAAACCTTGACAATCGTTAAGGTATTAAATACTTATATATCTACGACCTGCCGTCCTTAGGAGCACTCATGAAAATACTATTTATTACGCCGCCCATGGGAAATTGGGCGCCCTGGGGTGATCGTCATCTCGCGGTGAACTCCCTCCATTCACAAGTCGCCGCGTTTATCCGGGAGAAAAATGCTGCTGAAGTTGCCGTGCTCGATTGCCGTGCTCTTGGGCTCGACGACGAGCAGATGGTGGACGAAGTCAGGCGGCGTCGCCCTGACGTGGTTTTCTTCGGAGCGATGATCGCTGCGGCAGGCGGCGCCGCCCAGCTCAATCGCTTTCATGCGGCGATGAAGCACATCAAGGATGTCGTGCCCGACACGATCACCGTCGGCGGCGGCCTGATGTACACCGCGATCCCGCAAAAAATCATGACGGAAAATCCCCAACTCGATTTTGCCATCGTCGGTGTTTTCGGCGACAACGAATATCCGCTCTGGGAATTGCTTGAAGAGCTGAAAAAGCCGGCGCCAAAATTTGCCGATATCCGCGGCCTGACTTGGCGCAAGGGCGATGAGATCGTGCTTAATGCGCCCCGGCCGGTCATCGATAACCTCGACGCCCTGCCGATGCCCGCCTACGATCTCTTTCCCATGGACAAATACTATGGTTACTCCGTCATTCCAAACTATAACGAGGCGGTAACCTCGCGGGGTTGCGAAGGCGCGTGTCATTTTTGCTACGAATGGTGGCTCGTCGATCAGCGTAATCCGCGGGACTTCAGCTCGCATCGCACCCGCGGCGGAAGAGCGGTGGCTGATGAAATGGAGCTGTTGAACAAGAAATATGGCGTCAAAGCGCTCACGTTCATGGATGATGATTTCAACTCGGATCGGCAAAAAATGGTCGATCTGGTCGAGGCGCTCGAAGAGAAAAAGTTGGACATGAGCTGGTTTTGTCTAAGCCGGGCGCAGAATCTGATTCGCGACGCCGACCTTGTGCCGCGGCTACGTAAAGTCGGCCTGTATCAAATATTGGTGGGTATCGATGGCGGCACCGACGAGGAAATCGCCGAGGCGCGCAAGGGTAACATGAAAGTGGGCGTCAAGGAGTTGAAGGAATTGTTCCAGTTCCTGCGTAAAAACGACATCTCGACCATATCCACGTACCTCAATGGCTTCTGGGACGACGACGAAGCAAAAGTGCGTCAGCGCGCCAAGGCCGTGGACGAAATCGACCCGGATATCGTCATGATCCAGCTGCTCAATCCGATTCCCGGCTCGCCAATCTACAAAAAGGCCATCAAGGAAAGTCTGATCGAAATCGATAATTTGAGTTTGTACGACCTCGAGCATTGCGTCATGCCGACCAAACATCTGACGCGACAGCAACTGGGCGAGCTCACGGGCTGGGCCTTTCAATCCTTTTACAGCAAGCCGGGACGAGTCGAGCGCATCTTGAATGGCTACAGTTCTCCTTACGTCAAGATGAAATTTCTCTCGTTTAAGAACAACGCGGCCAAATACGAGAAGGGCGCCGCCGAAGACGCCGTCGCGATCTAATTCCGGGATATTGTAATGGCCGTCCGATCAAGCAGTCGTCCACTGGACGGTAAGGTCGCGCTCGTGACCGGCGCCAGCCGCGGCATCGGCGCCGCGGCGGCGATCCGTTTGGCGCAGGGCGGCGCGGCCGTTGTCGTCAATTATCATCAAAATAAGGATGCCGCGGCGAAAGTTCTTCGGGAAGTAGAGGAAGCGGGCGGCCGGGGTATGATTTTTCAAGCGGACGTCACTCAAAAAGATCAGGTCGAGAAAATGGTGCAGGCCGCCGAGCAGCAACTCGGTCCGATCGACGTGTTGGTGAACAACGCTTATTTTCCTTTCGAAGTCGGACCCCTGCATGCTCTTTCCTGGGAGGATTTTCACCGCGCTATCGAGCATGAATTGTCCGCTTTTTTTCATTGCGCGCGCGCCTGCCTGCCGGCCATGCAATCAAAGAAAAGCGGCCGGATCATCGTCGTCAGCACGCGGCTGGCGCAACAGCCGCTGCCCAGGATGGGCGCTTACGCGGCGGCAAAATCAGCGCTCGAGTCCATGGCGAACACCATGGCGATCGAGCTGGGCCCTTTGGGAATCGCCGTCAACGTTGTGACGCCCGCCTTCACGCTCACCGACGCGTCCATGATCATGCCCGAGGCGTTTCGAGAGCGGGTCAAAGAGACGCGGCCGCTAAAAAAACATCTTTATCCCGAGGACGTAGCCGGCGCCATAGCGTTTCTCGCCGGAGCAGAAGCCAGCATGCTCACCGGCAGCCATATTCTGATCACCGGTGGCAGCCACCTACAGCTCTGAATTCGCCACCGTGAGTCCGGCTTTTGCCTTTTTCATTTTGTCTCCGCCCTGATATCAAGAGCGCATGATCACCCTGGATGAGATTGTCGCGAGATTGATTGAAATCGTCGGGCCGCGGCGCGTCTCTACCAATCCCATCGACAAGATCAACTACCAGCACACCCTCGCTTACGGCGCCTACCGCGCATTACCCGACGTCATCGTGCGCATCGAGTCGGATTCTGCCGGCAATCACAAGATCGCCGAAATTCTCAAATTTGCCAATGAGCACAAAATTCCGATCGTCGCCAAGGGCGGCGTCGGCATGGGGATCAGTTCGCCGCTCAAAGGCGGAATTCTGCTCGACATGCTCGGCATGGACAAAATCCTCGAAGTGAACACGGCGCTGCAGTATGTCATCGCCGAAGGCGGCGCAAGCGTTTATGGCATTCATCGCGCGCTCAGGCAGCATGGCCTGATGCTGCCCAACTTCGGTACCTATGGACCGGCAGTCGTGATCGGTGCCATGATCAATAAAGGCGGCATCGGCTACGGCATGACCCGCTACGGTTGGATCGCCGACATGGTTCTCGGCCTGGAAGTAATTCTCGCCAACGGCGAGACCGTTCGCCTCGGCGCGCTGGCGAATCAGGGGACCACCTTTGGGCCGTTTCAAAAATGGATTCATTTGCCGGACCTGCTCGGACTTTTCACACTCGCCGCGGGCTCCATGGGCATTATCAGCAAGGTTTGTTTGCGAGTTATCGAAGCCCGACGCGAGTGGCTGCATGACTACTGCTATTCGTTTCGGCGCGATCAATTGGCAAACGTCGCAGGCGCCTTAATGCAGCAGGTTCGAGGCGAGGTAGTTTACGACATCCACTTTACCGACCGCTGGCAGTATCACTGGCCGATGGAAGAGGGTTTGTACGAAAAGAGTAAGATTCCCAACGACGGCTGGTTTTTTTTGAAGACCATGCTCCTGGCGCGCGACTCTGAAGAGCTCGCGTTTAAAGAAAAACGCATGCGGCGGATTTACCAGGAAGCTGGCGGCGTCGACGTGCGGGAAATCGCCGACAAAGGGATGGGCGCCAGAGCGCAAGAATTAGGACTCCACGGCTGGCCCGACTGGCATATCAT
>Ga0065705_10003674_pt1 | contig 10052 bp, 10 predicted proteins | sample SwibulcommuniRL2_FD_59092 | JGI IMG/M metagenome (GOLD analysis project Ga0065705, IMG submission 59092) | Bulk soil microbial communities from switchgrass field near Rose Lake, East Lansing, Michigan, USA - RL2 Bulk Soil v2 (version 2) | ecosystem: Environmental > Terrestrial > Soil >... | reverse complement strand
TTGAGCGTGGCATTACATGTTCCTGTATTAACCACGAGCAAAACGCCATGGAGAGCGCGAAGAACACCCCCGGCACCATAAGTCGATAAACGCTCTGACCGCATGCCCACCAGGCAATCGCTTCGTGCCTGCGAGCGAGTAATGCATAAGTAACAAGAACGGCAATTAGTGTGGTCGCTGGAAAAATCTCAACCGTAATGAGTGGCATCAGAAATAAGAGGTAACGGGCGACGAGTGCAGCACCAGCGTGCGTCACTGCAATGAAGCGCCAAAGCTCGAACAGGGTGAAGATGTTGAAGATAGCTGCGAGAGCAATGAAGCCTATAACGAAACTAACAATTAAGCTTCGCAGGAGTGAGGCGTCCATTAAGTTTGGCACGCGCGATGTACCTGACGTGTGCGACTTCGCCGGCGTTTTGTTAGAGGATTGTTTATCTTCTTTCTTTGCTGGTCCAGTTCGAATGAATGAAAACAACGAGACGCGATTCTTAAGTAGAAGCGCGAAAGTCAGGCCTAAAGTGAGTAGTGTGGCTAACCATGGGCCAACATAAGGAGACAGACTGCCGACACGCGCTAGTGATTCACCCAACAGCGACATCAGGTAATAAACGACCACCACGACCAGAGACAGAATCACGCCAACACTTCGACCACCGCGGCGCACTCGCAAACCGAGAGCGCCCGCAAGCAATGAAAATACGAGCGGTGCAGTCGCAAGAGCGGTTCTCCGATTCAGTATTCTGATTGCTTCCAATTTGACTTGCGGAACACCTGACTGCGTTCGATCTCTCAGTTCGTGCCACTCCATCATGTCTGCGTTTGTGTTGCGTTCATCAAGGCGTCGAAGGATGTCCTCTCTGCCGGTGTTTATTGAAATCCGAAGTTGATCAGATCGTTCGACGACGTACGACTTCTCGCCCGAAGCATCCGGTGCTGGAAACTTGGCCGCTAACACATCGCCAAGCACAAGCTCAGATTGGTTGCCGGATGAATCGATGCGACCAGATCGCGCGGTGAAGATCTGAGTCGAATGATCCGCTTGCTGGCCGTAGATGAAAACCCGGCCCCAGGTGCCAAGCGCTTTATCACCATCGCGAACGTAGATCACGTACCGTGGGAGAGTACTGAATGTGCGAGGCTCAACGGGAGAATCAAGTTTTGCGAGTGCCCCCTGGAGTGCGACCTTTTCGAGTTCGCGTGCCGCACGAGGAGCTTCTTGCAGCTGAATGTAGATCGTCGGTATGGTGAGGAGCGCACCGAGGAGAAGCACAGGCCACAACATCGTCCAGGTACCTACGCCCGCAGAACGCATTGCGACAATTTCGCTGTCGGTTCCCATGCGAGAAAACCCGATCACAATTCCAGCGAGAGTCGCCAGCGGAATAGTGAAGGACATGACTCCAGGCAGAAGAGTCGCCGCAATGCCGGCCACAACTGAAAAGGGTAGATCCGTATAGAGAAGAACTTCAGCGAGTCTCGCAGCCTGTTGAGTAAACAACACTGCGGTCAGCATGAGGAGTGAAAGTAAAACGTAAGGTATCGTCGCCCAAACTATGTATTTGGGAATCAGAAACCTCGTGCGGCTAAAGTTTAACCTTAACAATCGAGACTCTACTGAAACATGGTTGGTCTTACGCGCGGCAGACGCTCAAGCACGCGACTAATCATTTGATGAGTTAACTCTGCAAACTCCTTCTTCGTTGCTACTGGAACTTCCCTTGCCCCCTCAGCGAACTTTGCAGGTGATAACTTTTCGGTCTTTTGTAAATGTGCGTGCAAACCTCTTGATAGAGATCCTCCACGACCGTCACTACATGAACGACAGCGCATTACCAGGTCAGCCGACATGAATACTGGCTCATCCGGACTGAATACTCGATGGCAGTCGGCGCACCGTTTGAGATCTGGCAAGAACCCTTCGATTTTCAACAGCCATATTTCAAAGTAGCGAAGAACTGAATGGAGGTCCTCCGGACTTTGACCGATTGCGTCGAAACATGCGGTTGACATTCGAAACAACAGTTCGTTTGTTTGATGCGGCGGTGAAAACTCAATTAGTAAGTCGCCAAGGTATGCGAGAGCGGTAACAACTGACGGATCGGACGAAAGGTTAAAGTTTGACTTCAGGATCTCGGTCTGACGAATCGAAACAAGTTCACGATTCTCCTTCTCGTAATACGTGAGCTGTATGTAAGTGAACGGCTCAAGCGAAGCACCAAAACGATTTCTTAGTTTTCTGCAACCCTTCGCGACGCCGCGGACCAGTCCCGAATGTTTTGTAAGACAAACAACGATCTTATCTGCTTCAGCCAGATTGTAAGTACGGAGAATCAGGGCTTCGGTATCGACTAAAGACATCTACGAGGCATCATGGAATGAAGTAGAGAATCCAACCCAGCACTAAGCCGATGATCATGAATTCCGCAAACACCTTGAGACCATACAAGCAACGATCGCGAGGAGTGTCCTTCGCAACCGCACCGAAGACAACGGATACAAGGCCGGCGAAAACCGTCATCACAAAGAAATGTCTCACGGCTTCCTCCCGGCTGCGATATCAAAAGCATCGAGCATGTTTAGATAATTCAGCAAACCTGCAATGAGGAGGAAAGTATTACCGTATTCGTAGGTAGCGCGGGCGGCCTGAACCAGGTCATCTGCAAATCCAATATCAAGCATGTAGCAGACAATATAGAGCGCACCTGAACCGAGATCGGCGATCATTGGTGGCACTTGCAGCGCCTGCGATGATCCTTGCCCTGTTGACAAGCTAAACATATGGCCGCCCATTGCGAGCCCCACAAAGAAACACAACCAAACTGAACCACCCATCAGCAATGCGCGAATCCAACGCCTGTTCATCAGGTGACCTGCACCGGGAATGAACCACGCAGCCAAGCCAACAAGCCACGCCATCGGCGGTGTCGGCTCTACATGCTCAATTGCCCTTTCAGCCTTAACCAAATTGATCCTCCATCGCTCGATTGAGGTTCCACTTTAACCGCGTGCGTTGCTCGATCAAAAACCTCATCGTTCACGTTAGCGGTCGGCAGCGCGACCTCTAAGTTCTTACCTTAAGTTTGATGTGCTCAATAGATCAGGTGCTGCTCGCGAACCTCCAGAAACTCTTTAAGCGGCGTCTGCCAGCTACTCACTATTTCATCGAGCCCGACGTTGTTCTCAAATGCTTTTCTGATCTTGTCTGTGCCGCTAATCACATCAAACGGATTTTTGTCGTACACGTACTCGTACGGCGGAACCTTCCAGCGAAACTCGTTACGATATAAATCAAACGCTGTCTTCACCATTGCGATACCAGTCTTCACTGGCTCAAACACTTCNCGATCCATTACGTGAATTTGAACTCCGCCGCATGTTACGCCNCCGTGCTTTTGAAAAGTCGGTTGAAACATGCANGCTCGGAAGTACACGCCCTTAAGCCCAACGCTGTTGAGAGACTCTGCATATGNATCGGGATCNATGTACGGCGCTCCAATCAACTCAAACGGTCGGGTNGTTCCCCGTCCCTCAGAGATTTGCGTTCCCTCAAAATGAACTGTCCCGGGAAACACTGTCGCTGAATCAACGGTCGGCATATTTGGCGACGGCAGCACCCATGGGGCGTCTGTGTGGTCCAGCCACATGGCTCGTTGCCACCCATCCATGCTAATCACTTCCAGGTCGCAGTTGATGTCGAAGTGTTTGTTGAAGAGTGTTGCGAGTTCGCCTGGAGTCATTCCATGGCGAGTCGGAATTGAGTATTCACCGACAAAGGAAGCAAATTCAGGTTCCAGAACGTTGCCTTCAACCTTCTGCCCCGTGATTGGGTTAGGCCGATCGCAAATAACAACTCGCTTGCCGTATTTGCGTGCTCCGATCATGCAGTTGGCCATTGTGTACATGAACGTGTATATGCGGCAACCGACGTCCTGCATGTCGAACACGAGCACGTCGATGTCTCTCAGCATTGCTTCGGTTGGTTCACGAGTCTCACTGTACAACGAATAGATGGGTAGTCCGGTTTTCCGATCGATTGAGTGCTCGGTCTCAATCATATTGTCCTGAAGATCTCCACGAATTCCGTGCTGCGGGCCAAACAAAGCGGCGAGCTTTATGTCCGGGTGTTCATGAAAGAGATCGGCGACGTGTCGATAGCTGTGGTCAACAGATGCCTGATTGCAGATCAGGCCAACGCGAGAACCACGCACGAAATTGCTCGGGTGTTCAAGTAATTTCTCAACACCGAGAGTCAGGACAACACCTTTTCGAGCGGAGTCAATAGTGTGATGTTCGTGTTCGAGAGTTAAGGTCATACTTTAGCTCTAGCCGCAGAGAACTGAACCACCGTTAACATTTAGTACTTCTCCAGTAATGTAGCTTGCCCAGCTTGAACAAAGAAACACGATGGGAGCTGCGATCTCTTCGGGTTTACCTATCTTTCTTAATGGTATGGTTTGAAGAATGCCGTCCAGTCTTGATTTGTCGGCAAACACTCCTTCGTTCATATCAGTTTCAACCCATCCAGGTGCAACGCAGTTCACGTTGATACCAAATGGCGCTAATTCAGGAGCGAGCGACTTTGTAAACGCAATCTGTCCCCCCTTTGAGGCAGCGTAATTGGAAACGTTAGCTTCTCCTCTCTGCCCCGCCGTGGAACTTACTATTACGATCCTGCCAAATTCTTGTTTCTTCATTACCGGTACGGCAGCTCGACAAACGGTCCACGTGCCTTTGAGATTAATTGCCTGTGTGCGGTCCCATAGTTCTTCAGAAATGGACTCAACGCTGTCACCTTTCCAGATGCCGGCGTTGCACACGAGGAAATCCAACCGACCAAAGTGTTCCAGTGTCTCTTTAACGAGCCTTTCACTATCGGCCACCAGTGAGACGTCCGCCTGCGTTGCCAACGCTCGAACACCTTTGACTCTTGCACTCGCAGCAGCCGAGTCGGCCGATTCACGATCATTTACATAATTCACAACCACGTCGGCGCCGTTGTCGGCAAATAAGTCCACTGCAGCTCGGCCAATACCACGAGAGGCGCCGGTGATTAAAGCAACTTTGCCCGAGAGTCCCGGGAGATCGTTCCGCACTCTGCCGTGTTCCCTTCTCTTATGATCCTGCGGTAGCCAGATTCGGCACAGCGTCGATGGACGTATCGGGGCGGATGTGTTGCCGGGCTTCCGTCACTAGAGCCTTGAATATCCTCTGCGATAGTTGATCGTCCATCCATCCGAGTTCTGGATGCCATTGCACCGCCAGAACGAACCGATCACGTCGCGTGTCCTCGACCGCCTCGATCAAACCATCGGAAGACCACGAGACAGCCGCCAGATCTTCGCCGACATTGGCAACGGCTTGATGATGATGACTATTCACGATCGCTTCTTCTACCGCGGCAATCCGTCCGAGCCGACTGTCGCCCATCACCGTCACCTTGTGAGATGGTCGATCGCGCGGGACTCCCTGTTCGTGTTTTATCGCCCCAGTGATCTGGGAATTGATGTCTTGAATAAGTGTTCCGCCTCGCGACACATTCAGCACTTGCATCCCAAAACAGATTGCAAGAATTGGAAGTCGTCTTCGCTCGGCCGCAGCGATAATCAACAAATCCGTGTCGTCCTTTAGGGCATGAACGCTGCCCAACTGCGGATGTGGTTGCTGGCCGTAACGTAGTGGGTCAACATCCGAGTCGCTCCCAGGTAACAGAATGCCGTCCAAACCATCGACAACTGATTCGATGTATTCGACCTTGGGTATAAGACTAATCTGGAGCGGCGTCCCACCTGCAGCTTCGACCGCTTCGCTGTAATGTCTGGACAGATAGAATCGATCGGTTGCTATCTCGATTCTCATAGGAATGCCAATGCGGGGTCGTTTGTTCATAAGTTTCATCGTAAACGCTGATGATTGTCGCGAAAAGTATCATAACCTAACTCGCTTCGATTTGCTTTGATCCCCCACTAGAGGCGTCCTTGACTTACATTCGGACCAGTTTCTATAGTGCTTCCAAAAGGAACATGCCGAAACATTCCCAGCAAATTCGCAGTACTACCGTTCTGTTAGTACGAAAAGATGCTCATGTCGCCCTTGCAGGAGATGGACAAGTGACGCTCGGCGAGACGGTGATNAAAGCGAGCGCNCGCAAGGTTCGAAGGCTTTACAGCGACCAGATTCTTGCCGGTTTTGCAGGTGCAACAGGCGATGCCTTCTCGTTGTTAACGCGCTTTGAAGGCAAGCTCGAGCAGTATCACGGGAATTTGGAGCGTGCATCGATCGAGTTGAGCAAAGAATGGCGTACAGACAAGATGCTCCGCCACCTGGAAGCATTATTGGTTGTGGCTGATAAAAAGAGTTCGTTTTTGTTGTCAGGTAATGGGGACGTGATTGCGCCGGACGAAGGAGTGCTCGCAATAGGATCGGGGGGATCGTACGCGCTCGCTGCGGCACGGGCGTTATTGAAGCACACCGAACTAAGTGCGAAAGAGATCGCTGTCGAAGCTCTCCGAATCGCCGGCGAGATTTGCATCTATTCGAATCAAAATATTGTTGTTGAGGAATTGTAAAAGCGTATTCAGCGCTGCAATTTTAGACCCATGGTTATTTATTTAGCGGGTGAAGTTGACGAAGAAGCCAAGCTCGATGAGATGTCGCCACGACAAATCGTCAGCGAACTCGACAAACACGTAGTCGGGCAGCGCAACGCTAAACGCGCTGTGGCTATCGCTTTGCGCAATCGAGTTCGACGCCAGAAGCTGCCGCCGGACCTTGCGGTCGATGTCATGCCAAAGAACATCATCATGATCGGCTCAACAGGCGTCGGTAAAACGGAAATAGCCCGGCGACTCGCACGTATGTCTAATTCACCTTTTCTGAAAGTCGAAGCCTCGAAGTTTACTGAAGTTGGTTATGTTGGCCGCGATGTGGAAAGCATGATTCGCGATCTCACGGAAATAGCCGTAGAGATGACACGCCAGGAAAAAAGTGAAGAGGTCGCAGAGAAAGCAGAACTCAATGTTGAAGAGCGCATCCTCGATCTACTTCTTCCCCCACCTCGTTCAAGTTCCACGTACTTCGATTTCGACTCCGAAACCACAGACGAAAGCCAAACAAGTTTGGAAGGCACGGCGAAAGATGAACAGTTTCACAAAACAAGAGACAAACTGAGAACACAACTTCGAAGCGGAAAGCTGGACAATCGCCTCGTTGAGCTCGAGGTAAGAGAAAAGAATTTTCCTGTGATTGAACTTGCAGGCCCGCAAGGTGTCGAAGAGATGGGCATCAACATGAAGGACATGTTGGGCAATCTCTTTCAAGGTCGAACCAAGCGGCGGAAGATGCGTGTTGATGAAGCGATTGAGTACTTAATGCAGGAAGAGGAAGAACGACTCATCGACATGGATCAAGTGGCCAGGGCCGCTATCGAACGCGTGGAGCAGTCTGGCATCATCTTTTTGGACGAGATCGATAAGATCGCCGGTCGGGAATCAGGACATGGTCCCGATGTGTCGAGAGAAGGTGTTCAAAGAGACATACTCCCGATTGTTGAAGGAACGACCGTCAACAGTCGCTATGGCATGGTTAGAACTGATCACATTTTGTTTGTTGCAGCCGGCGCGTTTCATGTTTCGAAGCCATCAGACCTTATTCCGGAATTGCAAGGACGCTTTCCGATTCGCGTCGAACTCGAGTCGTTAACTATCGACGACTTCAAACGAATCCTGACTGAACCCAGAAACGCGCTGATCAAACAGTACCAGGCGATGATGGAAACTGAAGGAGTAACGATCGAATTCACTGACGACGCGATCGACGCCGTGGCGAATTTCGCGGCGCAGGTCAATCATCAAACTGAAGACATAGGTGCGCGTCGTCTACAAACAATTATGGAAAAGCTGCTCGAGGAAATCAGTTTCGAAGGACCAGACCTTGAGCCTAAGAAACAACGAATAGATGCCCTGTACGTGCAACAAATGCTTGCCGCAACTGTAAAAGATCAAGACTTAAGCCGGTATATTCTCTAGAATCTCTCGCCGCGACGTACGGACCAAAATTCTCTTGGCTGCCCTCAATTTATTTTCTCGATGCTCCTTAACGTTTTTCTGCGGCGTTGTCGCGCTGTGTTTGAGTGCGGGCTGCGGCAAGCGCCGGCCCCCGTTACCACCCGTCGAAAGAGTACAACAACGCACCGAGTTGTTGTCAGGTACACAGCAAGGTAATGAGGTGATCCTGAATTGGCCGGCGCCTATTCGGAACGCAGGGGACAGCAGCGTCCAAAGCATTCGACGCATCGACATATACCGGTTAGCCGAAAAACCTGGTGCGCCTCGGGCTTTAACTGAAGACGAGTTTGCAGCACGAGCGACACTCGTAGGCTCTGTCACTTATGATCAGATCAGGAACGCGAGCGATACTTTGACGTATCACGACGCCCTGGAGCTTGCCGGCGAACCCACACGCCTGCGTTATGCGGTGCGTTACGTTAATGCCTCGGGTCAACGCGCCGCGTTTTCAAACTTTCTACTGATCGAACCAGCAGCTCGGATCGCTCAAGCACCGGTGCTTCAGCAAACCGGTAACGAGGTGACGGAGAATGCGATCGTAATTACGTGGCAACCACCCGCCGCGAATATCGATGGCTCCACGCCAGCGAATCTACTTGGTTACAACGTCTATCGCATGGACGAGTCGCAGAGTATGCCTGGTCAAACTCCGATCAATTCCGAACTCGTCAACGGAACTAATTTCGCAGATCGAACTTTCAAATTTGGTGGGGAGTATCGCTACATCGTGCGCGCCGTTTCATTGGGGACTGAAGGAGCACAGGTTGAAAGCGTAAATTCCAACATTCTCCCGGTATCCCCTCGTGACACATTTCCCCCTTCCGCGCCGCGCGGTCTCGACATTGCTGCTGCGCCAGGCAGACTCTCTGTTTTCTTCGCAGCCAACATAGAGTCTGATATCGCAGGCTACAATGTGTATCGATCAACTGATCCTGATCTTCCGAAAGATCAGTGGCTCAAAATTAATTCGACGTTGTTAACACGCACAACGTTCCAGGACGACAAGGTCGAAAGTGGCAAACGATACTATTATTTTGTCAGGGCAATCGACACTGCCGGCAATGTGAGTGCGCCGTCAGAGGTTAAGACAGAAGTTGCTCCTTAGGCATTCATGAAGATTTGTCGCGTCACCCACAACCGTTTCGCGCAGCCACGATATGGACTTGTCGAAAACTCAACCATTCGTTTGCTGGACGATTCAAAGCTGTTTGAGGAGATCATCCCCTCGATCGGTGATGAGTTATTGAGTCTGGATCAGGTACAACTCCTCGCTCCGGTGAGCCCTTCGAAGATCGTCTGCGTTGGTCGTAACTATCGCGAGCACGCCGCTGAACTCGGGAATAAGATGCCGGAAGAACCGCTTCTCTTCTTTAAGCCACCTTCCTCAGTGATCGCGTCGGGCGATCGAGTGGAACTGCCAAGTCAATCTCAACAAGTCGAGCACGAAGGTGAACTCGGTGTTGTTATTGGTCGAATGGCGCACAAGTTAGTTGAGGAAGACGACGCACTGCGGTATGTGTTTGGATACACGTGTGTGAATGATGTGACCGCACGTGATTTACAGCGTAAAGATGTTCAATTCACGCGCGGAAAATCATTTGACACTTTTTGCCCGGTAGGTCCGTGGATTGCTACAGACCTGGATCCTACGAACATGACCGTGACCACACGACTAAACGGCGAAGTAAAACAAAATGGCAATACAGCTGACATGGCTTTTCCAGTCTCTTATCTAATAAGGTATATATCAGCCATTATGACCTTGCATCCGGGAGATTTGATCGCCACGGGGACACCAGCAGGCGTTTCTCGAATGAAGCATGGCGACATGGTCGAAGTGGAGGTGGGTGGAGTAGGAGTTCTGAGGAATTGGATTTACGATCCGAGTGTTTGATGAAAAGCTCTTCTCTGTGCAACCTCAGCGTTCTCTGCGTCTCTGTGGTGCATAAACTACCCACCTGTTACCACAGAGACGCAAAGAACGCTGAG
>Ga0065705_10002323_pt1 | contig 10052 bp, 8 predicted proteins | sample SwibulcommuniRL2_FD_59092 | JGI IMG/M metagenome (GOLD analysis project Ga0065705, IMG submission 59092) | Bulk soil microbial communities from switchgrass field near Rose Lake, East Lansing, Michigan, USA - RL2 Bulk Soil v2 (version 2) | ecosystem: Environmental > Terrestrial > Soil >... | reverse complement strand
AAAGGCCGTGCTCGTCATGAAGCCCGAGCCGACGTACACGGAGGAAGCACGTAAGTACGAGATTGCAGGCGTAGTGGTCCTGAAGGTAGTTTTTTACTCTGATGGCAGCGTGGGAAACATTCATACCGTTTCAGGGTTGCCATACGGACTAACCGAAAAAGCCATCGACGCTGCGAAAAAGATGAAGTTTGTTCCGGCAGTAAAGGACGGAAAGTTCGTCTCGATGTGGATGCAGCTCGAATATGACTTCAACCTCTACTAAAGCTATGAAGATCAAAATCTCACTATTTGTTTGTGCGCTGATCCTGATTGTGCCTGCCGCACGAGCGCAGAAACCTGCCAGTCCGCCGTGGAACGTGTACACGATCAAGGGTGAACGTATCTCGTTCGTGTTACCGATTCTACCAGCGTTGCAGATTTACAAAGAGACGGGAACGCTGCCTCAAAAGAATCGCAAAAGAAACGTCATCACTTGTAGTCTGAACGGTGTCCGTTACACAGTTCATGTGGTTGAGAACTCCAAGCAGCTCGTGACTTTGGAGACATTTATTCAGGAACAAACAACCGCATATCTTTGGGACAATAGTTTTCCTGCTGACAATCTTACTTTCGAGCGNGATNTCACCGTCGATGGTGTTGCTGGTAAAGCATTTCTTTATCCCGATAAGAAGGGGATGGTGCAGTTCTTTGCGANCGACAAACGGCTTTATGAATTTCGCGCATACGGCGCGTCTTTAGATGACCCGAGAATTGCGACATTCTTTCACTATTTATCACTGAAAAAGCAGGACGGAGCTATTGAGGTTTCTGAAGCTGTTCAAGCCGGAAGCTTTGACATTAAGCCTGGCACGATTGTCAAAAGCTCTGAAGCGGATTCCAAAGCTCGTCTAATCAGTAAGCCCGAACCTAGTTACAGCCCCGGCGCAAGAAACGAGCAGATCACTGGAACGGTGGTTCTAAAATGCATTTTTGCAGCCGATGGTACTGTGACCAACATTCGAGTGATTCAGGGTTTACCCGGTGGACTTACGGAGAAGTCTATCGAGGCGGCACGTAAGATCAAGTTCATTCCCGCTACCAAGAACGGAAGAAACGTCTCCATGTGGATGCAGCTCGAATACAATTTCAATCTTTACCCCTGATGGCTCACCTGCTCGAAGTTCGAAATCTCCAAACGCATTTTCCGACCCGCGCCGGACTTGTGCGCGCGGTTGACGGCGTCAGCTTTCATCTCGATCGCGGCGAATTGCTCGGGCTCGTTGGTGAATCCGGTTGTGGGAAGTCGATGACGGCGCTTTCCATCATGCGTTTGATCACGCCGCCCGGCAAGATCGTCAACGGCGAAATACTTTTCGATGGCAAAGACCTGCTCAAACTTTCAGACTCGGAAATGCGCGAGATGCGCGGCGACGATATCGCCATGATCTTTCAGGATCCAATGACGTCGCTCAATCCGGTCTATACAGTTGGCGAACAGATCGCCGAAGCACTGCGTCTGCATCGCAAACTCTCACGCAGCCAGGCACGCAACGCGACGATCGAGGCCATGCGTGAAGTGGCCATTCCCGATCCGGCCCGGCGCGTCAATGATTATCCACATCAACTGTCCGGAGGCATGCGACAACGCGTGATGATCGCGATGGCGCTTGCCTGCAATCCTAAATTGCTGATTGCCGATGAACCTACGACGGCGCTCGACGTCACAATCCAGGCACAGATACTCGAGCTGCTTGACGAATTGAGAAAGCAGCGTGAACTGGCCGTGCTCTTGATCACTCACGACCTCGGTGTCGTTGCAGAAGTAGCTGATCGCGTCGCTGTGATGTACACCGGAAGAATCGTCGAGGAGTCGCCGGTCGAGGAGTTGTTTGCACGACCCAAGCATCCGTACACCGAAGGATTGCTGCGTTCCGTTCCCAGGCTCACTGTCGCTGATCTGAATAAGAACGAGCGGCTCGAAACGATCGAAGGTGTAGTACCGAGTCCAACCGATTTACCACCGGGTTGTCACTTCGCGCCACGGTGTCGTCATCGTATGCCTCGCTGTACTGCGGAAGAAATTCCGCTATATCAGCTCGAAGGCAACGTCGAAGTTCGTTGTGTGCTTTATGATCTCGCCGCGGCGGTAGCGGCAGACCACGAAGGTGTTCATGAGCGCCACGGTTGAAGCAAAAGATCAGGCGAACAATCCACTGAAGATGTCTCTGCTGGATCCGCGCGACACGCTCGTCAGTGTTCGTGAACTGGTAAAGCATTTTCCGGTTGAGGGTTCGGACGACGTCGTGCGCGCGGTTGATGGCGTGTCATTCGAGATCTTTGCCGGCGAAACATTGGGACTGGTGGGCGAGTCGGGTTGTGGTAAATCAACGGTTGGGCGTTGTCTGCTGCGTTTGATTGAGCCGACTTCGGGCTCCGTCAACTTTCTGGGAAGAGACGTACTCTCACTCAACAAGAAAGCGCTGCGAGAGATTCGGCGTGAGATGCAGATCATTTTTCAGGATCCCTATGCGTCGCTGAATCCGAGGATGAAGATTGGCGACATCGTTGCCGAGCCGCTAGTGATTCATAAGCAGGGTGATAAAAGTGAGCGGCGCGATCGTGTTGCCGGACTCTTGAAACGCGTCGGACTCGATCCCGATTACATGAATCGTTACGCGCACGAGTTCTCAGGCGGGCAACGACAACGAATCGGCGTGGCCAGGGCGCTGGCGCTTAATCCGAAGTTGATTGTCGCAGACGAGCCGGTGTCGGCATTGGACGTTTCCGTGCAGGCGCAGGTCGTTAACCTGCTGCAGGAACTTCAGGAAGAGTTTGAGCTCACCTACTTATTCATCTCACACGGGCTCGCTGTTGTTGAGCATATTTCCACGCGTGTAGCGGTGATGTATCTCGGACGTATCGTTGAAATCGCGAGCGCCGCGGATTTGTACGCACAACCTCTTCATCCGTACACGCAGGCGTTGCTCTCGGCGATACCGATTCCGGATCCGAAGGAAAAACGCAAGCGAATCGTTTTGCAAGGCGACGTTCCGACGCCGATTAATCCGCCGTCAGGTTGTCGTTTTCGGACGCGTTGTCCGATTGCAATTGAAGACTGCGCGCACATCGATCCGGAACTGCGCGAAGTGGCGCCGGGCCATCACGTTGCCTGCATCCGTGTCGAGCCACAAAAGGCACATAAAGCACAAAAGGCACAAAATGGTTCTTGAAAAAAAACCGGACCAGCTTGATTTTCAATATGCTTTTTGGTGCTTTTTGTGCCTTATGTGCATTTTTGTGGCTGAAACCTTAGACTTTCGTGGCCCGTATTTGCACAAGTCATTCCATATGTCTTCCCACAGGAGATTGAGCTGATGAGTACTCCAGAGGAGGGTTTTCACCCACCACCGCTGCCCGTAGCGGAAGCTGCGCCACGCGCGCCCCGTCCGACGAAGCTACGGCCGTTCGCGATCGTCTTTTTCGTGCTTGGCCTGATCATTGCCGCCGCCGGCATTCCGAAATTGGGGCTGATTTCAGGCGGCCTGGCTACAGGCGGGATACTGGCGCTTGGCGGAATTGTTCTGTTCGCTTTCAGCTTCATTCCGTTGCCGGTGATTGCCAGTGAGGAACCGCCTTTGCCGTTCTTCACAAAGATAACCGGTATCTTCTTCGAACCGACGCGCGTGTTTCGCAACCTCAGGGTCCATCCACATTGGATCGGTGCTTTCGCCGTCGTGGTGGTGCTCACGGTGATCTATCAGGCCGCGTTTGTGCACCGGATCACGCCGGAACGTATCGTCGATCACATGACTCAAAAGCTCTCGGAGATGGGACCACCATTCGCTCCGCCTCCCGACCGCATCGAGGCGATGAGAGACGCCCAGCTAAACCAACTGAAGAATCCCGTCGAGCGCGCGGGCACCGTGATCAAATCGACAGTCGGGCTTTTCATTTTGGGTGCTTTTACCGCGGCGGTCTGCCTGCTCGTTGGCCTTGCGTTTGGAGGACGGATCAACTTCTGGCAGGCACTATCGGTGGTCTTTTACTACTGGCTTCCGATTACGGCCATTCAGAAATTACTCGGCTTGGCGATACTTTATTTGAAAGCTCCCGACGACTTGCACCCGATTCTTAACGGTGAGACCACACTTCAGGATAATCTTGGTCTGCTCATGTCGCCGGCGGATCACCCGGTCCTGTTTGTGTTGCTGAGTTTCATCGGACTCACCTGGTTCTATTTGGTTTGGTTGCGGGCGAGGGGTCTTACTGCGGGAGCAACGCGCATGGGCAGCAGTGCAGCCTGGGGCGTTTCGATCCTGCTGTACGTCCTGCTTATGCTTTTCGCGACGATCTGGACCTCGCTATTCCCCGGCTTTATCTCATAGCCACAAAAAAGACCATCCACAGATTGCGCAGATTCTGTGTAATCTGTGGATAGCTCTATTCGTAGCGAAGGGATTCGATGGGATCGAGGCGAGCCGCTTTCCACGCGGGCCAGAGACCGAAGATGAGACCGATGCCGATGCTTGCGAGCAAACCACCGATGGGTGCCCACAGCGGCACGTAAGACGGAAGCACTAAGCGCACCAGAAGAGTCAGTCCCCAGCCAATCGAGAGACCAACAATCCCTCCCAGACCCGTAAGAGTTGCGGCCTCGATCAGGAACTGCCACAGGATGTCGCTCTTCTTGGCGCCGATGGCTTTGCGTACTCCGATTTCGCGTGTGCGTTCGGTCACTGACACTAACATGATATTCATCACGCCGATGCCCCCGACCATCAGGCCAACTGAAGAAATGGCCACCATCGCGATCGCCAGGGTGGCAGTGATCGACCGGAAATTATCAAGAATGCTTTCCGACGTTTCCATTCCGAAATTATCGTTTGCCGCGAACGGCACCTGGCGGCGAACGCGTAACAGGTCGCGCACCTGATCCTTTGCCTCCTCCATCAAACCCGCTCGGGCGACCGCCAGGATGTAGATATCGTCGGCATTGGGTTTTAGTTTCTGAGCGACCGTGAACGGCACGTAGATCACATTGTTCTGGTCGTCACTGCCACCGCCGATGAGAAACTGTTCTCGTTTATCCAGCACCCCGACGACACGAAATTCCTGTGTTCCGATCTTGATCGTTTGACCGACGGGCGAGCCGATCTTAAAAAAGTCATCCGCCACTTTAGAACCAACCACACAAACTTCCTGGTTGGTATCGTTCTCAGTCGTCGTGAAAAAGCGGCCTTCCGAGATCACTTGCGTTCCGGCTTTTTCAAACTCCGGCAGCGTGCCCTGAAGTGCGACTTGCGCGGACGTTTTGCCGCCGCCCGAGACCATCAGTTTGCCGCCAAACCAGTTGTTAGTGATGTCGAGGAAGGGAACTGACAGCTCTACCGCAGGCAACGCCTGCAGCGCGATCGCGTCGTCGTAAGTCAGCTCCTTGCGCATGCGTTCTTCACGCGACATGCGCCCGATATGAATGCCCGGATTGTATTTGCTGATGTAGATCGAGCGCGTTCCGAACGATTCGACTTCGCGTTTCACCGACATGTCGATGCCGCTGATAAATGCTGCGATCAGCATCACAGTGATGATGCCGATCACAACTCCAAAGACGGTCAGAAACGAGCGTAGCTTATTAGCACGCAACGTAGACAACGCCATCTTCAGGTTCTCGTAAATGTCGCTTCTTAAAATTCGCATAGGACTTATTAGTCAGCTCTTAAGGCTTCGATTGGATCGAGGCGCGCTGCTTTCCAGGCGGGGAAGATTCCTGACAGTACGCCGGCGCCGCCCGAAACCGTCAACGCGAACGAAATCGCAAATATTGACAAGTATGTGGGAAAGAAAACTGCGGTGACAACATGACCGACAAGCCAGGCGAGAAAGATTCCCACTGCACCTCCGATGAGCGACAGTGTCACCGCCTCCAGCAGGAACTGTTTCAAGATATCCATCTGCCGCGCTCCGAGAGACTTTCTGATACCAATCTCTTTGGTTCGCTCAGTTACCGACACCAGCATGATGTTCATGATCACGATCGCGCCCACTACAAGAGCAATTCCCGGAACTGCAATCGCGACGATAAAGATGGTTCCAAACAGTCGATCGCGCAAACCCGTAATCGCGTCAGGTGTAACGATGCCGAAGTTATCTTTTTCGCTTGGTCCCAGTTTACGTCTGATACGCATCAGGAAACGCGATTCTTCAACCGCGTCGTTAAAACCTTCGTCAGTTTTTGAAGTGGCTATGAAATAGAGCGAGCGCTGTCGAATGAGGCCGCCGTAGTTAACCGCGTATGTCTTCAAGGGAAGGATAATGAAAGTGTCCTGCGGCATTCCGAAGACTGTTCCCTTCGCAACTTCGACGCCGATCACTCGGTACGGCAGCCCTCGCACACTGATTTCCGAGCCCACTGCGTTGCCTGCCGGAAACAATTTCGTTGCTATGTCGGCCCCGATGTAAGCGACTCGGGCCGCAGTTTCATTTTCCGGTTCAGCGATGAACCGTCCGTCGGCCACGTCACGATTCTCGATATCGACGCAGTTCGCAGTGGCACCTGAAACAAACACATCCTCAAGCACTTCGTTGTCACGCTTCACCTCGACTGCCATGGGACGGGCTCGAGCGCCGATCTTGCCAATGAGCGTGGCGCGCTCTTTCAGGTACTCGTAGTCTTCCAACGTCAACTCCTTGTTGCGACGTTGAGCGGCGGCGATGGTGTCTGTGTCTTTGAAGTCTTCGAGAGGGTTAAAGCGCTGGATCGTAAACGACTTGGCGCCGATGCCTGCGATCTTTTCGTCGACGTAACGATTGAAACCTTCGATCAATGAGAAGACCACAACAAATGCGGTAACCCCCACGATCATGCCGAGCAGCGTCAAAGCAGAGCGCAGCTTATGCGCCCAGATCGCCGCTACAGCGAGTTTAAGAGTTTCGATTAATTTCACAGCGTTACTACGGGAAAGCTCTAAATATGGTTGCATTAAGCCACAAAAGGCACAAAAAGCACAAAACCAGTTATTGAGCTTTCACTAATGCAGGGACTCGTCGAAGGGAACTCAAGGCGCTCAACTCAGAAAACCATTTTTGTGCTTTTGGTGCCTTTTTGTGGCTAATCTTCTTTGTGGCTATTCCCAGCGGAGGGCGTCGATAGGGTTCAAGCGAGCGGCTTTCCACGCGGGCCAGAGGCCGAAGATGATGCCGACTGCGGCCGAGATTCCGACACCCACGCCGATGGCCCACAAAGGAACGTAAGCAGGTAAGGGAGAGTATTTGTTCATCAACAGACTCGCGACCTCGCCGACTGCCAGTCCTGCGAAACCTCCGATTGCGGTCAGCACCACGGCTTCTATCAGAAACTGCGAAAGTATATTCAGCCGTGTCGCGCCGACGGCCTTGCGCACGCCGATCTCCTTGGTGCGCTCAGTAACGGATACAAGCATGATGTTCATCACGCCAATCCCGCCGATCATCAGCGCCACAAACGAGATCGACGTCAGCACGAGCGCAGTGGCTCCGGTTAACTGATTGTAGACATCGAGCAATGAATCCTGAGAAGAGATACCAAAGTTGTTGGGCGCACCCACGGGCACGCGACGCCGGCGCCGCAGAATATCTGTAATCTCGTCCATCGCAGACTTTACATATGCGCGCGATCGCGGCCGCACGATCACAAAGAACACGGACTCCGGAAAAGGACGGTCGGGATAATATTTGTCGTACGTGGTGATCGGAATAAAGATCGAGTTGTCGCGCGATTGCCCGAAGAAATTACCGAGGGGTTCCATCACGCCGACGATTCGAAACGGATTACCGTTGATTCTTACTTCCTTGTCGACCGGGTCTTCGTAAGGAAANAGTGCCTGCTTCACGTCAACGCCGATNATGACGATGTTGGACCGGTCCTGCATGTCGATCTCGTTGACGAAACGNCCGCTGGCGACGTATTGCGTTTGCACAAACTCNTAGTAAGGCGTGACNCCGAAGAGAATCGGCGTGTCNGTTTGCTTGTCCTGGTATCTAACCGTCGATGAAATCAGGCGATGGATTGGAGAAACACCGACGATCGAAGGCGCGTCGGTGCGCAGTGCTTCGGCGTCTTCCATCGTTAGATCTTTCCGATGTATCTCGTCAGGGCCAGGCGGGCGTCCGAAGCTGGGTGCGAACTTGGAGACGAAGATCGTGTTGGAACCGAGCGACTCGATTTGATCCGCGAACGCTTTATTCAAACCCTGGATGATCGACACCATGAAGATCACCGTGACCACCCCGACGCTGACACCGAGAATCGTCAACGTCGAACGCAGCTTGTTGGCGCGCAAAGTGTCGAGCGCCATGAGTGCCGATTCTTTGATGTCGTCGAAAGTCATTAGGAACCTATTCGGCGCGAAGTGCCTCGATCGGATCCAGTTTCGCAGCGCGCCATGCGGGCCACAGGCCGCTCACGATTCCCACCACTGAAGAAACGCCAACACCCAAAACCGCGGAAGCCACACTCACCAGCAACGGAAATCCGATCAGCGCCGAGATGATGTAAGCCAGTCCAAACCCGGTTCCCACGCCGATCGCGCCTCCAATCGCAGTCACAGTCACGGCCTCGATCAAAAACTGCGTCAGAATATCTTTGCGACGCGCGCCAATCGCTTTGCGAATGCCGATCTCTTTTGTTCTCTCGGTCACAGACACGAGCATGATGTTCATTACGACGATTCCACCTACGACGAGTGAGATGGCTGCCACACCGATCGTGACGATGTAAATATTCGAAGTCGCGGAGCCGTAGAGATTCAGAAACACGTCCTGCGTTTCGAGCGCAAAGCCCTCGTCCTCCGTGTCGCCGTTTAAGTGGCCGCGACGGTTTCGCATTACCGTACGCACCTGATCTTCCGCGGCTTCGAGTTGCTCGGCCGTGTGGACTTGAATGAATACCACGAGCGAACGTCTGCCGCCGTACGCCTTCTGATAAGTCGAATAAGGAATGTAGACGACGTTATCGCGCGAGAAACCGAATATCGATCCCAGGGGTTCTAACACGCCAAGAATCAGATACGGCCGGCCATCAATTCGAATCTCCTGACCGATGGCTCGCTCGGGAGGGGCGTCATTGAACAGGTTCTTCAGCATGTCGGGACCGATAACACAGATCTCACGACCGGAAGCGCCCTCGCTTTCGGTCCAGATGCGCCCGACATTGACCGACACGCCATCAATATCAAACATCGAGATGGGATCGACGCCACGGATCCGCACGTTCTCTGCCTTTTGATCGTTGTACTTTACGGTTTCAACCGCGTTCGCGGCGATGCCGACGCGCCAGCACGCCGTACACGTGCGCTGAATGGCTTCCGCATCTTCGTGGACAACGTCTTTGCGGCGATTGGATCTNATGAACTCTTCACGCGATTTGATGATCTGCGGGTTCTTCGAAACGGTGAAGACAGTNGAACCCTGCGAAGAGAAAGTNTGCGCAACTGTTTGATCCAGACCCTTGATGATCGTGACCACTGCGATCACAGCAGTGACGCCGACGATGATTCCCATCAACGTCAACGCTGTACGCAGTTTGTTAGCGCGGAGACTGGCGGTGGCGACGCGAAACGCTTCCCAGATCGCCGCCAGAGGAAATTGTTTGCCACGAAGAAGCACAGAAAACGCAAAACAAAAGAGCTGTTATTGCTAATTTCTTTTGAGCATTTTGTGCTTCTTTGTGGCTACCTGATCCGTTCGTCTTTCTCGATAAGGCCGTCGCGAATCGAGACAACGCGGTGAGCACGAGCGGCAATGTCGTGTTCGTGCGTGACGACGATAATCGTATTGCCCTCTGAGTGGAGGCGTTCGAAGAGATCCATGATCTCCATGCTGGTATGCGAGTCGAGTGCGCCCGTGGGTTCGTCGGCCAGCAGAATTGACGGGTGGTTCACAAGCGCGCGAGCAATTGCGACGCGTTGGCGTTGACCGCCTGACAGCTCGTTGGGCTTGTGCATCATGCGTTCTGCCAGGTCGACAGCGTGGAGCGCCTTTTTCGCCATGTCGTGTCGCTGCGAAGCGCCGACGCCGCCGTAGATCAAAGGCAACTC
>Ga0065705_10002342_pt1 | contig 10056 bp, 5 predicted proteins | sample SwibulcommuniRL2_FD_59092 | JGI IMG/M metagenome (GOLD analysis project Ga0065705, IMG submission 59092) | Bulk soil microbial communities from switchgrass field near Rose Lake, East Lansing, Michigan, USA - RL2 Bulk Soil v2 (version 2) | ecosystem: Environmental > Terrestrial > Soil >... | reverse complement strand
CAGGGGCGGCCCCTCGGTTTCCGCCCCTTCGAGCCCCTCGGCTTTTCTCACATGCTTCGCCAGCTCGTCCAGCTTGCGACCGAGGGAAGACTCCGAGATCCCCTCCACGACCCACTGCTCCAGCTCCTTGCCGGAAGAAACCTCCACCCACGAGGCCTTCAGCTGCACCGAGCCGGGCGCTCCGGACACCTCTCCTCGAAGCAGGAAACCCGCGCCGCCCTTCTTGGCCATCTCCAGCTCCGCCTCCGGGGAAATGGGGCCGGTGGAGCTCGAAAGGTCGAAGACGCGCTCGGGTGTGAGAACCTTCAACTCGATGCTGTCCTCGAGCCTCAGGGTGAGGAACACCTGGACCGCTTCTCCGATCCATGCCGACGCCTGCGAGTCTCCCGATGGGCGAAAGGGGACCACGACGAGGCAGGGCTTCTTGGCTGCCTTTTCTCCCGCCGACTCCTGTGTCGGCGACATTCTCAGGGAGCCGCGGAAGAAGAAAAATGCCAGGGCCACCGCCGCCAGCAGGACTCCAGCGACCAGGAAAATCGCCCCCTTTCCCAGGGGTCTGCGGGGAGAAGGTGTGGAAGTGCGCTCGGTTTCCATGGGATGACCTCGAGTGCTCGCGAGCTCCTCAAAATGGCGAGGATACCGCTTGAGAATTCGCCCTGAACGGGGCGGGGAATGTTAGACGAGGCCCAGGGAGCCGTCAATCCGCCGCGCTGCCGGCGCCTCCCGGGGCGCGGCAGGAAGGCTGCCGGCCGACCCGGTTTCACGCGTCTCGGACGGTGATGTCCCTCAGAACTTCAGCGCCGTGCCGAAGAGTATCTGGAACCGCGGAGAACCGGTTTGATCGGCATCCACCGAATAGGCCAGATCCAGGCGGCCGATGCTCGCCACCGACGAGCGCACAACCCCAAAGCGAAGACCCACCCCGAAATCGGAGTGCAGGTCGGAGAGGGATTCGCGGGTTCCGTACCAGGCGTCTCCCACATCCACGAAGCCCGCGAAGCCCAGCCGAACCAGCCTGAACAGCTCGATGTTGGTGAAGAAACGGTCCTCCAGGGTGAGCAGCAGCCGGCGGTCGCCGTCGAACTGCCGCGTCGGGTAGCCCCGCAGTCCGGTATCGCCTCCCAGGAGGATCTGATTCTGCTCGTCCAGGTTGATGCCCACGTCGAAGCCGAGCCGTCCGTAAAAGGTCTGCCGCGGCGTGATTCTGCAATAGGTTTCCATCGCCTGTGCCAGGATGACGTTCTGCGCTTCCCCCGAACCGACGCGCCCGGTCAGCGCGCCGTTATAGAGGAAATTGCTGTTGGCGGAGAGCGGAACACCCACCGACTCGGTGAAGCCCAGGACGACCTGGCTCGATTCGGCCTCGAAGCTCTTCAGGGAGAGCCACACCGAGATGTTCAGGTCATTCCCCAGGTTGAAATCTTCCTCGCGTTCGAACTGGTTGTAATTGGTGACCTTGATGAACTGGGCCTTGAGGGCCTCCAGGGTGAAGATTGGACCGCTGAATTTCTGATCCGGGGGAACACAGACTTGGCTGCCGGGGAAACTCTCCGGATCCGCGAGGTACGTGCCCGAGGGAATGCAGTTGTTTCCCGGAGGTGGGGCCCCCTCCACCGGGGAAAACAGGTTTTGGAGGTACTGGTAACCGAAGGTGAAGCGGACGACGTTTTTACCCACCAGCCCCGTGGAGACCCCGTACGAAGCGTTGAAGGAATCGGTCTCCTGTACGAACTCGGAGACCGGATCCGCATCGCTGTAGAGCTTGGAGGTCTTGTGGATGTGCTCACCGCCGGCGTTCATGCTCCAATCGGAATCGAGGGAATAGAAGGGACGGGAAGTGAGCAGCCCCCAGGACTGTCCGTCGCTGCTGTCGGCGTAATAGGTTCGAAGGGCATAGCGACTGCCTAGAATTCGAGGATCCAGATACGAGAGCTGCGTCGTGGAGCGATCGATATCGTTTCGATGGCTGAGCTGAAGGACCTTCAGCCGCCCCAGCAGGTTCTGCTCGCTGAACGAAAACCCGAAAGCATTGTTGCCTCCCGCCCGCGAAAAACGCACCGAGGGCCTCAGGGTCCAGGTGTCCTGGGTCGTCACTTCCAGGTCCACCACCCCATCGTGGTAGGAGGTCGGACGAATCCGCACGTGATAGATCACCCCCAGCGCCCGCAAGTTCCGCTCGCTCTCTTCAATCAACTCCTGGCTGTACAGGTCTCCCTCCTGAAAGAGCAGCTCCCTGTGGATGACTTCTTCACGAGTCACGATGTGAAGTTTGTTGGCGAGCCTGTAGGGCCAGTAGTTTTCCTTGGGGTCGCTCGGATCGAAAATGTTCTTTCGGGTGATCAGGATGCGGCCGATGCGGGCATGCTGCGCCTCCAGTTCCTCGGCGTCGGGAATCGGCGCGTCGGCGATGAGAGGGGAAGCGGCGCAGAGCCAGATTGCCGCCATCGTCGCCGGGAAGATGGCTCGCATGGGGCGCGGATTATACACCGATGTTGGGGTCCGGATCGGGGACGCGGTAGAATCCCTGGCATGAGGGAAGCGGCAGCGAGAAAACTGGCGGTTCTGGGAGCGCTTTTCGCCATGTGTCTGGCAACGACGCGTTATCGCGCCGAGGAAGCGGATCCGTTTCCCGATGTAATGAAGCTGGTGAATGCCCGGGCGCAGCTGTATGAGAAGGCGGCACTTGGATTCTCCTGTGAGGAGACAGTAATCCAGGGAAAATTTAGTTCCGGGACGGGCGAAAACAAGAAAGAACAGAAGAACCGATACGATTACTTATATGAGGGGAGCTCCGAGTCCGGGTATCGGGAAGTCCGAATGCTCCCCTCGAAGAACGGGGATCCGGCGGACAGCAAGGAGGTGGATCCGGATCTCGACGTTCCCGGAGCCTATGATTGGGCCTTGCTGTTCACCAAGCAGCACCAGCCCTACTTCCGATTCGAGCTGGCCGGCAGCGAGCGTGTCGGGTTTCAATCCACCGCGATCATCGCCTTTCGGGGAGCGAAGCCTTTCGAGCATGGCAAGGCCATCCAGGAATGGTCCGGCCGGGTGTGGGTGAACAACGAAAGCGGAAATTTCGTCAAGGTGGAGGCGGACCCGAACGGACAGGAAGAGCGACTGGCCCAGCGCACCGATGAATGGCGCAAGGCGCTGCGCATCGTGGGGATTTCCACCAAGCGCCAGCCGCGCGGGTTTCACTACCGGCTGGATTTCTCGGTGGACAAGTTCGGACTTTCCTTCCCCGGAGAGGCGGAGACCCGCCGATTCGCCCTGGACATGGTGGGTGGGGAGGAGCTGAAGGAAAGAACCGCCCAGCGCTTCCGCAACTACGTCTTCTTCAATGTCCACTCCGCCGAGGACTTCCTGGGCGCCGAAACCCCCGCCGCGACTCCCGCCCCGGCTCCTCCGGGAAAATGACAAAGCCCGCACCGCGTGATATCTTCACGGCCTCCTGTCAATCTTCCCGTACAGCGGAGGTCTGACCATGCCCGGGTTTCTCATGGTCCTCGTCGCGGTCATTGTCATCGCGGTGGTTCTCGGACGGCTTCTCCAGCGCCGGGGCGTCACGGTGTTCGGCCCCGATGGGCGCCGCCGGCTCGGGTCTGCCGGAGGACTGGGAGGCTACCTCGGCCTCGGCGTGGCGCTCCTGCTCCTGCTCATCCTCATCCCTGCATCGATTCGGGTCGTTCCCGTCGGGCACGCCCTGGTGGTGTTCAACACGATAACGCGCAGCCTCTATCTCGCGGGCCAGGGCGTCACGCTAGTTCCTCCGTTCATCACCCAGACGCAGATGTACGACATGCGGCGCCTGGAATACACCATGACCAAGACCCAGGGCGAGGGGAGAAAGGCGGGCTGGGACGATTCCCTCTGGTCGCCCACTCGAGAGGGTCTCCAAGTAGGCATCGATCTCACCGTCTGGCACCATCTCGATCCCCTGCGGGTCGTGGACCTGCACCAGCGCATCGGTCCGGACTATGAGGACAAGATCATCCGGCCCGCGGTCCGCTCGGTGATCCGCATGGTGATCTCCGAATACGCGGTCATGGACGTCTATTCCTCCAAGCGGGCGAACATCCAGGACGAAATCAACGCGAAGGTCAAAGCTCTGGTGGAGAAGGACGGCTTCGTGATTGACGAGGTGGTCCTGCGGGACGTGCGCTTCACCGACGATTTTTCCAAGGCGATTGAAGCCAAGCAGATCGCCCAGCAAAGCGCCGAGCAGATGAAATATGTCCTGGAGAAGGAACAGCGGGAAGCGGAGCGCAAAGTCATCGAAGCGCAGGGACGCGCCAAGGCCATCGACACGATCACCCAGGCGCTGCAGAAGAATCCCAACTACATCAAGTACCTTTACGTGGACAAGCTCTCCGACAAGATCTCAGTCATCGTCTCGGACCAGAGCACGATCATGGACCTGAAGGGAATTCTGGATGGAAAGTCGTCGAAGTAACAATCGCTCCCATCCAAACCTGTGGGAGCCGAACCCTGCCGGGGGGCTGGACGGCACGAGCGGTGGGCGCAATGGCCGGGGAATACGATGAGCACCGATCGGCTCGGCCAGCTGGAGAAAATGGCCCTGGAGACTCCCGAGGACCGGAACCTGCGCTACTTTCTCGCCACGGAATACTTCGGACTACAGCGCTACGCGGATTCCCTTCGGGAGCTGGAGCACTACCTGAACAGCGGCGATGACGAGGGAGTGGGATTCAAGATGCGCGGCATCTGCCTGTTTCATTTGGGGCGCAAGGATGAAGCGCGAGCCGCCCTCCAGTCGGGCATCGCGGCGGCGGAGAGGCATCGCCATTCCGACCTGGCCGCAGAGATCGAGGAAACACTGGAGCAATTCTTCCCGGCGATCTGAAAGCTCCCTCGCTTCGATCCATTGCTGAAGAACGCATCCGGCCCGTCCCGGCTTACTGCGTCTGCTGCGGCTCGGGAATCCTCGCGGGCGGTTCGGGTGCCTGCACGATCGGCCCGAATTGCGTCTCGTAGCGGCGCAGATTTTCCTGCAGCGCTAGGATGATCCGCTTCATGTGACCGGGGCTGATGATCACCCTGGCGTTCACCTTTCCCGCCGGCGGAAAGATGCTCATGAAATCGAGCACGAACTCCTCGCGCGTATGCGAGACCTGCATGCTGTTGGAGTAAACGCCTCCAAGAATCTCATCGGTGAGCTTCACGGGGAGTGAGTTCCCCTGCTGTGGCTGGGTCATGGTTGTCCTCCTTCTCCGTCGGGAAGCTACCACATTCTGGCGCCAGAAGCTTCGTCGCATCGAGGACGACGTCGGTGATTCGAACGCACCGGCCTGAGGCGCTCCGCCTGCACTCCCGCCAGACCTCATCTAATCCTCAGCCTGCCTGGATGCACCGAGAGAGCCTGGACTCGTGGCGCTTCCGGATCTCATCACCCGTGGCGAGGGGGTTTGGGGCGATCTCTCTTAAGATAAAGCCATTCAAAGGGTAATCATGTGTTGACAATCGGGCTACCGAGGCGTATCTAACTTAATCAGATTCGTTCATTCTTGAAGGTCCGTGGCGCTCGTTCCGCGCGGCAGTGGCCAGAGTGGGGCCGTCGTGGGAGGGGAGTAGAATGATGCGCCGGCCTTGTCCGCTAATCCTGCGAGCAACTCTAACCACAGCTTCAGCTTCGCCCCTGCGAAGCTTTTTCGCTGCTGTACTCCTCATCCTTTCTCTCACGCTCACGATTTCACAAGCGGCGGAGAGGGAGCTGACTTTCGAAGAGAGGGTCAAAGCCCAGGAAGCGATCGAGCGCGTCTATTACTCCCATCAGCTGGGAACGACCCAGCCATTCGAGGAGGCGATGCCTCGAGCTCTGCTCGAGCGGAAGGTCAAGACCTACCTGAAGCAGTCCCAGGCGCTCGAGAAGTTCTGGAGCACTCCTATCACGGCCGATGCACTCGCCCGCGAGGTCGAGCGCATGGCGAGCGCCACGCGGATGCCTCAGCGGCTGAGAGAGCTGTTCTCGGCGCTCGACAATGATCCTCTACGCATCACCGAGTGCCTGGCCCGCCCCGTCCTGGCGGAGAGACTTCTCGAAAACTTCTACGCGAGCGACCAGAGGGTCCACGGTTCACGGCGCACGGAGATGGAGAATCTCAGGCTGGAGCTCCTTCACGGCGATCTCGACCCGCGCACCAAGTCCTCGCGCCGCGAGCTGGTGGAGCTGAAAGCGGCGGAGCCGGCAGACCCGGCGCTCGATCCGGCGGACGACTCCGAAGGAACTCCCGCCCCGGGCGGCACGAGGCATCGCTCCATCTCGCCGCAGGAGTTCCAGGAGACGCGTCGCGGCCTCGAAGCGGCACAGGGACGCACCGGCGAGCTGCGTGAGGAGCCAGACCGATTCGTCGTTCCGGTCCTGCTGGAGGCCGATGAGAGCCGGATCCTGGTGGCCGAATTCAGTGTGCCCAAGGTTCCCCTCGAGGATTGGTGGCGTGACGTCGAGAAGGGGCTCTCCGGGCGAGATTCCGGCGCGATCTCTTATCACGGGAATGCCGAATCGCGCGGGTTCCCCATCGTTCAGACCCTGGCCGATATGCAGATCGCGACGGAGCAGTTCTCTTCCTGCCTTCCGGATTACACCTGGAATGGAGAAGACCTGACAGGGATCCCCTCGGCCAGGTCCGGGCATACGGTCGTGTGGACGGGAGGCGTCCTGATCGTCTGGGGAGGAACGGGCGGCATGAGCAGTGGCGGCCAGTACGATCCGGCTACCGACGCCTGGCTTCCCACCTCGATCACCGGAGCGCCGACAGGCAGGTCGGGCCACACGGCGATCTGGACCGGGACGGAGATGCTGATCTGGGGAGGCAAAGGAGGCGGCACAGGACCCCTCAACACGGGCGGCCGCTACAACCCTCTCACCGACACCTGGAGCGCGATTCCCACTTCAGGCAACGCGCCGGAGGCGCGCGACGGGCATACCGCCGTCTGGACCGGTGATCGCATGGTCATCTGGGGTGGACGTGGCGTAAGTGGCGGCGATCTCGCGTCGGGAGCGCGCTACAACCCGGCTACGAACACCTGGCAGGCGATGGCGAGCGGGGGAGCGCCGCCGGCGCGACGCGACCATACGGCCGTGTGGACTGGAAGCGCCATGATCGTCTGGGGCGGGGTTTCCTCGAACGTCGACCTGGGAGATGGGGCCATCTACACTCCCTCCACCAACTCCTGGTCGCCGGTGTCGAACGTCAATGCGCCCACCCCACGCACCGGCCATACGGCCCTGTGGACCGGAAGCCGCATGGTGATCTGGGGAGCCACGGCTGGAACCAATACGGGGGCACGCTACGACCCGTCGACCGATACCTGGGACACCACAACGACCACCGCGGCGCCGGCCAGCGGCAATCATGTCGGGGTCTGGACCGGCAGCCTGATGCTCATCTGGGGAGGAGGCTCGGGAGCGGGAGGGCGCTACGATCCGGTCGCAAACTCCTGGCTGGCGCTCACCGCGCTGAACGCTCCTCAAAACCGATCGTTTTCCCGCGCCGCTTGGACCGGGACGCAGATGATCGTCTGGGGTGGCCAGAACACCGGCGGCCTTGAGGACCTCGATACGGGCGGCCGCTACGACCCGCTGAGCGACACCTGGACGCCTACTTCCACCGGAAACGCGCCACCGCCGCGCGCGAACCACACGGCGATCTGGACCGGAAATCTCATGATTGTCTGGGGAGGCAGCGATAAGAACGGACTGAATCTGGCGTCCGGAGCGCGGTATGACCCCGCGGTGGATGCCTGGCGACCGACGACTCCCTATCAAGCTCCCGGCCCGCGCACCGGTCACACGGCCATCTGGACGGGGACTCGCATGATCGTCTGGGGTGGCAGCGGCGGCAACACCGGCGGACGATACGATCCCCTCGCCGATTCCTGGGCACTGATTTCGACCGCAGGCGCTCCCACGACCAGTGGCACGGCAGTTTGGACAGGAACCCGGATGATTGTCTGGAGTGGCTTCTCCGGTGGCCGTTACGATCCCTCCTCCGATACCTGGTCATCCGTATCCACCGTCAATGCTCCGCAGCAGACCGGCCACACTGCCATCTGGACTGGCAACAGAATGGTCGTCTGGGGGGGCGTGAACTTCAACGGTTCTTCAGTGAATTCCGGAGGGATATACAATCCCAACGCCGACTCCTGGTCTCCCACCAATTTGACGGGCGCGCCCGTCGCCCGGCAACAACACACTGCCGTCTGGACGGGGAGCCGGATGCTCATCTTTGCCGGACGAAGCATCAATAACCCCTGCAACCAGCAAATTCTTTCCTCGGGCGCAAGCTATGACCCGCAGCACGATACCTGGAGTCCGATGGCGCCGTGGCCGAGTACGCGCTCCAGGCAAACAGCGGTCTGGACCGGAAGCCGCATGATCGTGTGGGGAGGATACATTGAATCTCACACCGTAACGGGCTGTCTACTTATTTACAGTTCCAGTCTAGGGGAAGGTGGCATTTACGATCCCTCGACCAATTCCTGGAGCACCGAGTCGTCGCAGAATGCGCCGCGCAGCCGCTATGGCCATCAAGCGGTGTGGACGGGCACATCCATGCTCGTCTGGGGAGGGGATTACAAACCACCCCTCGGTTTTGCCCACCGACTGAGAGACGGCGGCACGCTCGTGGTCGGGCAGAACGCCGACAACGACGGCGACGGATCCAGCGAGTGCACGGGAGACTGCAACGACGCCAATGCCGCCATCCATCCCGGCGCGCCGGAGATCTGCAACGGGTTGGACGACGATTGCGACGGCACGGTCGACGGCGTCGGAGATGCCGACGGTGACGGCACTCTTTGCGGGGCGGACTGCAACGATGGCAACGCAGCCATCCATCCCGGGGCGGCGGAGATCTGCAACGGGGTGGACGAGGATTGCGACGGCCTGGCGGACGAGGGATTTCCGAACGCCGACGGGGACGGTTACGCCGCCTGCGCCGGCGATTGCAACGACTCCAATCCGGCCATCTACCCGGGTGCCATGGAGGTGTGCAACCAGATGGACGATGACTGCGATGGGTCCGTGGATGGAGTCGACCTGGATGGCGACGGCGCCACATGCCCCGCCGATTGCAACGACAGCAATCCAGCCATCCACCCGGGTGCCACGGAGGTGTGCAACCACATCGACGATGATTGCGATGGATCCGTGGACGAAGGACTCTCCACGGATGCGGATGGGGACGGCTACGTCGTCTGCGCCGGCGATTGCAACGACTCCAATCCGGCCATCTACCCGGGTGCCATGGAGGTGTGCAACCAGATGGACGATGACTGCGATGGGTCGGTGGACGAAGGCTTCGTGGATCTGGATGGTGACGGCTACACGACGTGCACGGATTGCAACGACGGCGATCCGGCCATCCACCCGGGGGCTACGGAGGTGTGCAACCAGGTGGACGATGACTGCGATGGGTTTGGGGATGGAGTCGATCCAGATGGCGACGGCTACCCGTGCCCCGCCGATTGCGATGAAAGCAATCCGGCCGTCCACCCGGGTGCCACGGAGGCATGCAACCACGTCGACGACAATTGCGACGGCGCCGTGGACGAGGGGTTCGCCGACGCCGACGGGGACGGCTACGCGACCTGCGCCGGCGATTGCAACGACGCCAATCCCTCCGTCCACCCGGGCGCTAACGAAAGTTGCGACCATTTCGACAACGATTGCGACGCTCTGGTGGACGAGGGTTACGCCGACAGTGACGGGGACGGCTATGCCTTCTGCGCCGGCGATTGCAACGACTCCGATGGGGCCATCCATCCGGGGGTGCCGGAAATCTGCGATGGAATCGACAACAACTGCAACCTTCTCTTCGACGAGGGATTTGATCAGGACCTGGACGGTTTCAGCTCCTGCGCGGGTGACTGCAACAATGCGAACCCTGGCGTGTATCCAGGAGCGGCCGAGGTTTGTAACCAGATCGATGACGACTGCGACGAAACGGTGGACGAGGGCTTCGATGCCGATGGCGACACCCACACATCCTGTGGAGGCGATTGCGACGATCAGAGCGCCAGCGTCTGGTCGCCGGC
>Ga0065705_10104947_pt1 | contig 10065 bp, 24 predicted proteins | sample SwibulcommuniRL2_FD_59092 | JGI IMG/M metagenome (GOLD analysis project Ga0065705, IMG submission 59092) | Bulk soil microbial communities from switchgrass field near Rose Lake, East Lansing, Michigan, USA - RL2 Bulk Soil v2 (version 2) | ecosystem: Environmental > Terrestrial > Soil >... | reverse complement strand
TGTGCTTCATCCATCTTCTTCATGAAGTCTGGGTTCCAGAACAACGTGATCTCATCTGCCTTCATGTCAAAGGCAACTGCACACGTCGGCATGTCACGGGTGGGCACCTTGCGGATGTGGCGTGACAGCTCTGCAAAGAACGGGTTTGCTGACAGAAAAGCGATGACAAATCGACTCAGGTCGAAGTCGACGTTATCTGCCTCTCGAAACATGTGGATCATGTGTGTTTTCGTCCAGACACAAAGTGCAGCAATGCATAGACTCCGAGGTGCACGTTGGCACAGAGCATGATGCCCCAAAACAGTCCTTCAACGAATGGCGTCATTGTCATTATTTCATCTCCAGGGTGAGTTTGCAAACTCTTCTGATGTTGCTCGTTCGATGGCTTCTGAGATCGATTTATCATCGTTCTTCTTCACGATGTCGTGGTTGAACGTGAAAGTCTTGATGTAACCTCTCTCTGGATCGTGCACCCACACAATGTCTGACTTGTCTGTCAACTTGACAATCAATTGCATGGGTGCATTTTCTTGGTATCGGTGTTTGATGATGTCACCGACTTCAATCGTTTCTTCTACCATCTTGTTCATGATCTTATCACGGTGTTGGTGCTCTTTGCACAAGCGGTGTGAAGTTTTCGTTCAACATGTTCCATCTCAAGACCCTACCTGAGGGATGGAGCGTTGTAACGAAGTGAGAGTTCTCTGGATACCAATACGACCTTATGTCCAACACAAGCTCAGGTTTGCCATAGACGATGATTATATCACCCCTCTGGATCTCAGGAACGGGAATTATCGTGGGACGATCTGCAGCTTTGTCGTCGGACGCTCCATCACCCACATTGCCAGGTTCTGTGAATTGCGCCTCTGTTCTCTTAACTGACGGCACATTGCCTCGAGGCGTTTCCGTGGGATGATAACGGTGGGTTCATCCAACCAGTCTTCAGAGACGATTTCTGTTCCACGTGGAGTCTTGACTGCAACACAGGTACCTGCATGAGCTGTATTGTTCATTGTATTACCTTACACCCGGTTTGGTTCAACTTGCACTGCCCACAAGAAACATCCTGAGACACTCTCTGTGGGTGATTGAGGATTCTAGTTGTTTGAGATCAAGACGTATCCTGTGTGTCTTCTGTGTGACACAGAGTGATCGGGACGATTGTTGCCTGGGGTATTGTGTGAACTCCCAGAATCTGACATCTTGGTGCCTCCTGTGACAGGAATAATCATCAATGAATTTTTGTGGTAGAGTGCAAATTGTGGTCTGTCTAGCTTAAGATCGAACCATCATGGCAAACACCATCAAACTCCCCCTCTTTTCAGTCATCTTCTCGATTGCTCTCGTTGCCTGTGGCGGCGCAGCAACCGTTGACCCATCTGCACCTCAAGGTTCTGCTGGAACCGCAGGCGCTGCGGGAACTCTGAGTGTCGCTGCAGGTGGTGCCGGTGGTTCCGCGGGGTCATCCGTTGTTTCTACCGCGGGTTCTGCGGGTTCAGTTGAGAACGGTGGTTCTGCCGGCGCCGGTGGTGCAGTTCCGACTGAGGACGACGGCACCTGCTGCGTTCCGGGTGGAGACTGCATGAAGGGCTTTCCGACCTGCGATTGCATCTGCTCTCCTGACAAGGATCATCCGGACATGGGCGTTCGTTGGTGCATGTGTAACTAAACGGTTTCTGTTGAAGGATGAGCGGCACTGCCGATGGGCTAGTGAGTCATTCTCACGAGCGGTGCAAATCCGCAAAGTGCTGCTAGTTGCAGTAGGTGGTTCAACCCACACGGTGCAGCTCATCCTTCAGCAGAAAATAACGCTTTTTCGTACGTGTAGCGGCCGCACGATTGTCGTCGCGCGAGAAGAATCTGACGCTACGCAAGGGGACCGACGCGTGGTTCCAGGGCACTGGTACATTTTGAACACGCAAACAATCATGGTTGATTTGAGTCATTTTGACTCACCACTGCATTTTATTGTGCAATAGTGACTCACCAAGTGTTACATTAAGCAAGTCAGCAGGAATCAAGGAGACCAAACCGTATGTCGACGATGTCGATCAAAACTTTCCTTCACGTTGCACCCCGACTCCCCGCAGCCACGAGCACCATGCTACGTGCAGATCACGGAGTTGGCAAGAGCCAAGTAGCACGTCAGTTAGCAAAAGTCATCAGTGCCAATGAAAAGCATGACTTTCCTGTCATCGACAGGCGCCTCAGCCAAATGACAGAGGGCGACATTGTTGGTCTCCCGGCAACTGACGGCAACGTGACTCGCTTCTGTCCTCCAGATTGGTACATGCACGCTTGCAAAGAACCGTGTCTCCTTTTCTTGGACGAGCTCAACCGAGCAACTCCTGAGGTCATGCAAGCTGCATTTCAGATCGTCCTTGACAGGACTCTGAACGGTCACGAACTACATCCTCAGACACGCGTCATTGCTGCCATCAACATCGGCAGTACCTATAACGTTAACGAAGTTGATCCGGCTCTCCTCGATCGGTTCTGGTGCATTGATTTGGCACCGTCAGTGGCAGATTGGTTGGAATGGGCTCGCAGCACTCGTGACAACGGTCGGTTGGACGGTGCAACTACGAGCTACAAGACCAACGTTCCTGAGCTCATCTGTGACTTTATTTCTGCACAGGAGAAGTGGCTCGATCCTGCAAAGTCAACTGACCCAGGACGAGTCGAACCCTCACGGCGTAGCTGGGATCGCTTGGGTGTGGCGCTGGACAACGTCGGTGTCCTTGACAAGCCTGAGGACCCAGATTTCTACTCGGTGTGCTTGGGCTACGTCGGCACCGAAGCAACCATTGCTTTCCACGACTATGCAAAGAACGAAGACCTCCACGTCACTGGACAAGAGGTCGTGGAGAGCTACAAGAAATCGAAGAAGAAGCTGAAGAAGTTCACGCAAGAGCGCCTAAATGGAGTCATCGACAGCGTTGCAGAGTACTGCCAAACGTTGGAATCGTTGACTGAGGAACAGGGCAAGAACGTTGCAGCGTTCATGGAAACGTTGCCCGGTGAGCTACGCATCAGCCTGTGGACGAAGATCACTGCTAAGGGCACCGAGAAGATCGAACTGGCAAAGAGCGTGCACAAGCACGTTGTTAAGCTAATCCTCGACGTTTTTGGTGTTCCGTTGGGTGCGGCCGGCGTCAATGTCCAGCCGACCATCCCAAACTTCATGCAGCAACAACCATAATCTAATACGATTCTCTTAATTGAGGATCGTTAATTAGAATCGTTTAAGTTCCAGCGCTGAAACGCCGTAGTATAGTAATCATCTGAATGCTTTTGAGAACTCCACGTGCATTGTAACCACTCCGAGTCAATTTGCAACAACCAAGAGTGCAAAAATTGTACAAAGCCCGTCAATTGTGATAACTTAGTGCATAGAGATGGTGCGACCCGGGGTGAAGTAACAACGGAAATTGATCCTTTTGAGGCTCAGTTCACCGAAGTTATTGAGAAGCTTTGTTTGTGTTTTGGACGTGATATTAGCACAAATGTTGCTACATTACGTTCATTGCTTGGAGACACTGCTACGTTACGATTTCTTGACTTAACACTGAGGAGAACACTAGATGATCGATAATAATGATAACTTGAAGGAGCTTGATTGGAGCAACGTAGGATGGCGACTCAAATTGCACCTTGCTGTACGCATCTTGTGGATGGCATTTATGCTGTTTGGCCTATCTGGAGTTGCATTCGGAGAGTTGACTTCGCGGCCCATGATGGTGACGTTTGCGATGGTGGCAATCATTGCTGGAGCATCGGTGTGGGTTGTTAACACGATCATCAATGAAGGTGTTGCTGCGTACAGCATCTTCAGCACGCTATGGATGAAGAAACGTGATCAACAGTGAAACATTGTTCACTGTGCATATCTGTGTAAAGCCTGCTGTCGTAGCTTAATATTGATTCAATAATTGCTCTTGAGATAAAGAGCACAAAGGAAGAGAGAACATGAATACGAAAGTTATTGATGAGCAGATCAAAGCTGCTCGTGAACGCAAGAACAACCGCGGCGAAAAACAAGCAGACAAGCTCGCTGCACCCGTAGACAAAGCAATCGAACGTGATGCCAAGAAGGCCGAGCGTGACGCAGCTCGCATGGTGAAGCGTGCAGCAAAAGAAGCTGCAAGGCGCCCAGCGCACCTCGCTAAGGTTGAGAAGGCACTTGCCAAGCTACCTGTCCTCAAGGCAAACGTGAAGACGATGCTGAACGAGCTGGTAGCAGCGAATACGTTAGCCGATCTCGAGAACTTGGCTGCTCACCTTGCTCACCACGTTCGGTTCGAACGAACGCGCTCCGCAAGCACCTCGAGCCGCAACTTCAAAGCGGGTCAGGTTGTGCGGATCATCAGTGGCAACCAACGCCTCGGCGAGGTTGGAGTCATTGAACGAGCGCAGCGAATCCGCGCTTATGTCAGAATCGACGGCGTAAAGCGTCCTCTATACCTCTTCACCAGTGACATTGAACTGGTCACTAGTGGTGCAGAGAACTCTGTTCAGGTCCTGAACCAATCATCTGCTGCTTAAGCAGAACACTCTCTTCTTTGCAGTGGGAGGAGACATCCTCTCCTCCCGGCGAAAGAACGTAGTGAACTTACTTCTTGTTACGTAGTTCTTGAAGCTTTTGCAGTTGTCGTAGCTGCTCTACGTACTGCTCTTTCAAAGTGTCAAACTCTTTAGTAAAGTCTTGTTGACGAACTTCGATTGCTTCCATACGTTTGTTGATCTTTTTCAACCTAATGTTTAGATCACATCGCCGATGCTGTAGTTCGATGTCCTTGGGAGAACAGTTGAAACGGTTATACATTACATAACCTGTGAGCAATTGTCTCCCACTAACGTTCGACTCAGTAGGAAGTATCTCTCTACTTTGCAAGCTTGAGAGGTAACACTCGTGCTCGTTCTCCGGAGCACGAAGTAACGTGAGCGTGGACTCCTTCAATGAATCCACTGATCCACTCATCCTCACAGCCGCGGCGGACGTAGCGAAATCCGACGTCACCGTACACCTTCTTGGCACGTTCAAGTCTTTCACGTGCCAGCTCTTCGATCGGTTGATTGACGGTCCTCACAACCACGACCTGCTTAGCGGGTTGAATGAAGAGAAGACCTTCAGACCATTTAGTACCCACCTGAAACCCGGTGACTGGTACTGCTGTGTGATGGATGAGACCTCTGTCAGCTGTTCCTATGACAACGTTCATGGTCTCTTGTTCGTATCGTCGCAGTTCATTCATCAATTGATGATTGTTCATCATTTTGCCCATTTTTCGAATCCTTTTGCCACTTTGCGTAACATTGGTATAAAATGTTACCCAGGGTTCTTTTTTAATACGTTTCAACGGAGAATTGCACAGAATTGTGTTTTTTTGCCAAACGTTTCTCAATTAACCCACGTTGCAATATTGAGGCATTGTGGTGACTTCTGCGGGCCAAATGAACAGGTTATAAACAGTGCAAATCGTTGTTGACCTATGGTAGATTTGGATCACGATGGCAAAGAGCTACAAAGAATGGATCGTGGATTACAAGGTCGCTGCACGCAAGGATAAGCTCTCGAAGGGTCACGATGCCCGTAGCGCGGTCATTAAAGCCACTGACCAGGGTGAGTACGGTGAACAGGTGAAGTTTTCTGTGATGGGTCTCGGCGACCTGTCGAGCACCGTCCCATGGTTATTTGAAGAACCCGGGGAAGAGAAAAGTCTACTGCGAAATATGATGCTCTACGCTACCGTAAAATAGTTCCATCTTGTGAGAACGGTGATAAGATGTACACTTGTGAAGAGTGCGACAAGGAATGTGAAGAGCTCATTGACATCGGCATACTCAACGTTTGCGAGGAGTGTGCTCAGTCGTACGAAGAGTGCGACGATTTCGTGTACTACCGCGAAGACTTTCACTCAGATGGATAGAGTTCGCATACGTCAGGATCAGTTTTTGAGTCGGTTCCCGCGTGGGAGAGCTGAAATGAACAACATTCGATGCAAGAAGTGCAAGTACCCAATGGATCTGCCGGGCTGTGACGATGCTGAGAAGCACGACCCCCGCTTCACAGAGCACTGTCGCGGTTGTGCAGTTCGTTTCTACGAAGCTGAAGAGTACAACCAACACCTGCTCGAGGGCGGGAGACCGTACATTGCTGGCATGAGCGATGGCCGTGGACGGATCACTAGACGGTTGGGATGATGAAACACAATACGCTGATCAAGGTGTTGTTAGTAGAAGATGATCTCGATTGCGCTGAGACGATTGCTGACGTATTGGGCGAGCACGGTTATCACGTTCAAATTGCGTTATCTTTTAAGAGCGCACTCAGTCACATTAATGAGTCATTCGATGTGATGATCAGCGACATCAGCTTGTCTGACGGCAATGGTTTTGAACTGATGCGGTGTTTCAAGAATTTGGTACGTGGCATCGCATTGAGCGGACTCCCTGTTGACAGACATTGGGCTCAGAACATTGAAGCGGGATTCACTGCATACTTGACAAAACCCGTGAGCGTCAAACATCTGCTTGAAACCGTTCACCATGTTGTGCAGGGTGAAGCTGGAAGTTTCACAGATGAGATCCCGTCCAACGTAATTCTCAAACGATGTGTGGGATGAAGTGGAAGACCGCAGAAGCTCTCCAGCCAGGAGATGTGATCAACTACTGGAACGGTCACGACGAAGTGGGCATTGTCTTGTGGGTTACAAGAGACAGCGGCGATTTGAGCATGACAGAAGCCGCTGTCTACTTCAACGTGGGACTGCTGAGCCTTCTTGGACGGATCGATGAATTTGTTTGGACGTTCAACAAAAAAGTTGCAATGGAAGTAGCGATGATTCGTCGAGCTACTGCACCGCGGGTACCTCGGCAAAAACGTTAAAAACTATGAAACATAAGAGTTCTATACCATCGCTCATGCTGCACAGCTTGTTGAGCAAGCTCGACTCGATGAGTGACAACGATCCGGAGTACGCTCAACTTGAGTCAGCAGCAGAAGCGCTTGCTGCTGCATACGACATGACGTTGGCTGAAGCATGGGAAACCTGGAGCGTCACAGAACCACAAAGTGAGGAACAATGACGGTCAAACAGCTCGTTAAAATCTTGTCAAAGAAGCTGACGAAGAAAGAATTCATCGCTCTGTCAAACATGATGGATGCCGATCCACCAGCGGGTCCACTGTGGGAAGCGGTGCAAGAAGAGCACGAAATGATCGCTCCCGAAGATTTTCACGGAAGGCTGAGCATCAAAGACCAACGTAAGGAATTGAGTGAGGTCTGAGTGATCAATAACCGTGAGCTTGAAGATGCACTTGAGGAGTACAGGCGTGCTCTGATCGCTCAGAGGATAGTGCACATCAGAGAGAGCCTTCGCTACGCACTCGATGCAGTGAGCCGCGAAGCTGCCGACCAACGAGTCTGGACAGCGCGACTGAAGCTTGAAGAAAAGCTGTTGAATAAAGAATAGACTGCGATGAGCAAAAGATCTGTAAAGCCTGCAAAAAAGAAGAAATTAAGTGTGGAGTCACTTCTGTCACATGAGAAAATGAAACAGGCAGCTGTCTTGGCGTTAACCGCACATGAATGGAGTTGGACTGAGGATAACAGGTTTCTTTATTGTCAGACTTGCGGCATTCGCCATCGCTCAAAGCCAGAGCCTCAAACACATCGATCTCATTGTGCATGGATGAAGGCTCGTGATTTTTTACTCTTAAGGAGTAGATCGTGAAAACAGATTGTTATGTCGTTGATGATGCCGGCAACAGGCTTGCGTCTGAGCTCACACTGAAAGAATCGATGGTCAAAGCGCAGGAGCTAGCTGATCATTGTGGAAAGACAATGTACGTTTACATGGGTGAAGAAGACTACATCCCACTGCACATTGAACCGAGCAAAAGAAATGAAACGTGAGACTTGGATCATTGAGAGGTTCGTTGACAACGATTGGGAACCGTGGCAGATCGGTCCACTCTCAAATACATGCCGCGACATGTCACAGACAGAAGCCGAGAGCAGGGCACGCTTGTGGTCACACAACGGTGAACGATACAGAGCTGTCCGTTACGTGCCAGATCACGATCAATCAACAGACAAATGGCACCCGGAGCAACCTGTCTCTGTACAGAGAGCGTGCGTACATGACTGGAAGTTCCAGCCTGGTCAGGAAGAATACGTTCAAGCGCACGATTACTGTACCAAATGCGGAGTGCGAAAGTTCTGATGACGTGGCAATGAATGGTGAGATGAACGATGGAACGAACAAAAAATAACAGGCCCAGGAGAGAAGCTCGCTATGCAGCTGAAGACGCAGTCAACTCATTCGACCTGCGCCGGCTCCTCAATGAAGCATTCCAGGGGAGATCAATCGACAGCTACGTCCGGATATCAGAAGAGATCGAGAGGGCAGTGGCTCAGGCAATCGAGAACGTGTTGGTCAAACGTGGACTGTGAAAGATCACCGCGACTGTGCAAGTCTCCACTCTCACGTGGTAGTATGAGATCATGAAGTTGTTGGTAGTCTGTTTGGCCGTCTTTCTCTTTGCTATCTCACCACTCTTTGTGAAATGCTGGCGCCGGAGCCACAGATCATGAAGAAGAACAACGGAATCAAGCGAATCGCCGTGGAGAACTTCTTGTCTTCTCTCAGCGGGATGTCAGTGACTGACGCCTTCGCGAACCTCAGGAGCGATGCAAGGTCGTACGGGTGGAACGCTGCCACTGTGAACGCAATCGCTGAGGGGATAAGCAAGCACTATGCAGGCGGACGAGGTCGTGGTACGAGCTGGACGGATGAGCTGATGCCGAGTTGGACGAGTTCAATCGGCGATCCCAGGAAACGTCCGAGGTAGCTCAAATGAAAAAGCTCAAGAAGACCAAGAAGAAAAGCTGCCGCCACAAGTGGAGCGACTGGAAGTACGGAGGCTCGTTCGAGGACGGTTACACAAAGACTTGCACCAAGTGTCACAAGGTCAAAGCACGATAAACAATGGATTTAGCCCCGTGGTTGAGAGACGGAAAGACCCCGTACAGGGCCCCGTAAAAAGGGCCCCATTTCGATGGGGTGGCCTGGCTGGTCAGGCAACCTTTGTAGAAGCCCCATCAGGAGCCATCTTGCGCTAAGGCCCTTCACACTGCACGAAAATCTCGAGAACTTTTTCAGTCTCACGTTGATCTCAATTCTTACAGCTCGTTGCAAAAAATTTCCCGGGAACTTTCCACGCCACTAATCAGAATGAAACACGTGCCAACAAGAGAGTGATGTATCCGTTCATCTTTTACAAATCGTCTGTCTTGGACGGAGCTCACTCAGACGCATGGTACGTGTTGGTCGGCGGGTTCGATTACACGTATCAGAAAACGGGTTTGCCTCACCGCAGCCGACAAGCAAACGTGACTGCTGTTGTGAAAGCCAATTCAAACATTGAAGTGATCGGCGATGAGTGTTTGGTTCCAACGATCAATGTTGAACAGTGCAAGGAAACACACTGCTTTTGCTCGGAAGAAGAAGCTCTAGAATTCGTGAGAACATGGTGGCAAAAGCAGTAGAACAGTGTAATTTCACGTCGAACTATGATAGTGTTTGTTGACACGGAGAAGACACAATGCCCACGATGACCTTTCCTGATGGATCAACTGTATCGCTTTCAGTGAGTGAACTGGTTGAATACCAACAGAGGTTGGGGTTCTCTGGCCAACGTCCACGACAGACGCTTCTCACCAATGAAAGTGCAGCAACCAAGCATCGGTGGGAACGGGTGTTGGAGTTGGTGAGTCGTGATGGAGGATCGTCTGTTGAGGACATCGCTCGCCAGGTGTATGGTAACGACGACTATCTCTCAAAGAAAAACGTGTACGTGCGGATCAACGACCTGAGGAAGAAGCGTGGGTACAACATCCAGCTGTCTGACGGCGTGTATCGTCTTATTTCACGCAAGGATATGTGAGAGAAGGAGAGATCAATGGGAGCCGGGATAACGCCAGATTTTGAAGCTTGGGAAAGAGAGCACGGTTACCGTGAACGACACCGGTCTCCAGAGGAGATTGCGATCGAAGAT
>Ga0065705_10104946_pt1 | contig 10067 bp, 10 predicted proteins | sample SwibulcommuniRL2_FD_59092 | JGI IMG/M metagenome (GOLD analysis project Ga0065705, IMG submission 59092) | Bulk soil microbial communities from switchgrass field near Rose Lake, East Lansing, Michigan, USA - RL2 Bulk Soil v2 (version 2) | ecosystem: Environmental > Terrestrial > Soil >... | reverse complement strand
CCGCCGATTGGGGATCCTCACGATTGACCCCATAATTCCCCACTTCGGCCACGGTGAGGGCCACGATCTGCCCGCGATAGGAGGGATCGGTGAGGATTTCCTGGTAGCCGGTCATGGAGGTATTGAAGACCACCTCGCCGGTACGGGCCACGCGCGCACCGAAAGAGCGCCCCGGAAACGCCCGGCCATCCTCCAGAACCAGCAAACCTTCGCTCATGCCTCCCCCTCCAAAGGCCTAAAGGTGACTTTCCCCGAATCTTCGCGCAGCACCCCGATTGGCGTTGCCGGCTCGTGAACCAAGAGGAGCGTCCACTCCTCCCTGAGCACCCTGGGGAGAACGCGCTTCCTGGTTTCCAGCGTGGTAAGCGGAAGCACATCGTAACCCATGATGTAGGGGATGGGAAGATGGGCCACCGTGGGAATCAGATCCGACGGGAACAGCGCGGTCTGTCCCCCTCCCCGCAGGAGGACACCCTGCAATCCTGGCGTGTGGCCGGGCAGGGGGAGGACGGAAATCCCCGGAAGCACCTCCTGCTCTCCCTCCAGGAACGTGAGCATTCCCTCCTTGAACAGCGGCTGGAAATTTTCCTGAAGGTAGCTGGCGCGGGTCCGCTCGTTGGCATGGGTGGCGAACTCCCATTCCTCTCGCTGAACGTAGTAGGTGGCATTGGGAAAAGCCGGAACCGCCTCGCCGGCCTGGTCCGCGACCGTGGCACCCCCGGCGTGGTCGAAATGCAGGTGACTCAGGATTACCGCGTCGACCGATTCGGGATTGACGCCTCGCCGGCGAAGCTCCTCCGGCAGCCCCCCGCTGGTTCGCAGAGCATAAATCTCCCGCTCCTTCGGGCCCCACTTGTCGCCCATGCCAGTCTCCACGACGATAGTACGCTTGCCGTCGCGCACCAGCAGGCAGTTCAGCGCCAGCTCGATGCGGTTCTTCTCGTCGGGCGCCGCCACACGCTGCCACAGCACCTTGGGCACCACGCCGAACATCGCCCCGCCGTCCAGGCGGAAGAGTCCCGTGGGGATCAGCTCCACGGAAAGGCCACCGAGTTGTATCAAAGGAGGGGTTCTCTAAGTGGTCCTTGAGACCAGGGGCGCCAGCGCACGAATGTCCTTCACGAGCTCGGCGAATTGGTCCGGGAACATGGCCTGGGGACCGTCGGAGAGGGCCCGTTCGGGATGATCATGCACTTCCACCATGATCCCGTCGGCGCCCACGGCCACCGCGGCGCGGGCCAGCGGCGCCACTCGATCGCGCCGCCCGGTGCCGTGGCTGGGGTCGACCAGGATGGGGAGGTGGCTGAGGTGCTTGACCGCCGGCACTACCGAAAGATCCAGGGTGTTGCGGGCGTGATCCGAGAAGGTCCGCACTCCCCGCTCGCAGAGCATGATCCGATAGTTCCCCTCCGAGGCGAGATACTCCGCCGACATCAGCAGCTCTTCCAGGGTGGCGGAGATGCCCCGCTTGAGGAACACCGGAAGCTTGGAGCGGCCCGCCCGCTTGAGGAGGGAAAAATTCTGCATGTTCCGCGCGCCGATCTGGATCACGTCCGCGTACTCCTCCACCAGCGGGATCGACTCCGCGTCCATCGCTTCGGTCACGATGGGAAGCCCGGTGCGCTCGCGAACCTTCGCCAGAATCTTCAGAGCGGGCTCCCCCAGCCCCTGGAACGAGTAGGGAGAAGTCCGCGGCTTGTAAGCGCCGCCGCGGAAGAAATTGGCCCCCGCCTTGGCGACCAGCTCGGCGATGGCGAGCGCCTGATCCTCGTTCTCCACCGCGCAGGGCCCGGCGATGATGGCCAGCTGTCTGCCGCCCACCTCCCGGCCGCGCACCGAGACCACCGTGTCCTCGCTCTTTACCTCCCGGCTCACCAGCTTGTAGGGCCGGGTCACCCGGATGGCCTCTTTGACCCCTGGCATCGCCTCGAATTCCTCGCCGTCGAGGGGGGCCTGGTTTCCGGTGATGCCGATGGCCACTCTTTGGGCGCCGGGGATGGGATTGGCCTTGAAGCCCAGCTGCTCGATGCGCTCGATGACGGCCCTGACCTCCCGCTCCGTCACCCCCTGTTCCATCACGATCAACATGGCTTGGCATTCCCATCTGACAGGTTTTCGATTGATTTGCGTATAATACCCGAGCCTCCGGAAGGCCGCAATGCCGGCCTTCCGCCGATTCCGGCCGCGAGTGAATCAGGAGAAGGTTGACAGTCTCTGCGCAACCCATTTACACTGAGCACTTATCGAAGCTTCCGAATCGAGCGCCTCGGCATGATTGAGGCGGGCGATGGAATTGCAGGCGCGTAGCTCAGGGGGAGAGCACTTCCCTGACACGGAAGGGGTCAGCGGTTCAAATCCGCTCGCGCCTACCATCTGTCACGACTGTTCGAGGTCTGGAGATTCCTCTGATCCAGGAGGGGCCAGGGGAACCTCCCTCCTCTCCGGAAAATTCTTCGAGTAGCATGGAGCAGATCCGCATCATCCTTCCCGATGGCAGCGCGAAGACATTTCCGCGGGGAACTTCTCCACTGGAGGTGGCACGATCGCTGGGCCAGAGGATCGCCAGAGACGCCCTGGCGGCGAAGGTGGACGACCGCCTGGTGGATCTGAGCACCCCCCTGCAGCAGGACAGTGCCCTGGTCCTGCTCACCGATTCGCAGCCCGAAGCCCTGCAAGTCTATCGCCACAGCACGGCGCATCTCCTGGCCCAGGCGGTCCAGGAGCTGTTCCCGGACGCGAAGGTGGGCATCGGTCCGGTGATCGAAGATGGCTTCTACTACGACTTCGAGAAGGCAACACCGTTCACGCCGGAAGATCTCGTCACCATCGAGAAAAGGATGCGGGAGATCGCCCAGCGGGATCTGCCGATTCTCAGGAAGGAAATCCCGCGCCGCGACGCGCTCGACTTCTTCCAGCAGAAAGGCGAGCACCTGAAAGTGGAGCTGGTGGAGGAAAAGGGTGGGGATCCGGTCTCCGTCTACCAGCAGGGAGAATGGATGGATTTCTGTCGGGGACCGCACCTCCCCTCGACCGGAAGAATCAAGGCTTTCAAGCTCTTGTCGATCGCCGGGGCCTACTGGAAAGGAAGCGAAGAAAACCAGATGCTCCAGCGGATCTATGGAACCGCTTTCTTCAAAGAGGCGGATCTTCAGGAGCACCTGAGGCGTCTGGAGGAGGCGAAGAAGCGGGACCATCGCAAGCTGGGCCCCGCGCTGGATCTCTTCAGCGTGGAGGAAGAAGCGGGTCCGGGGCTGATTTTCTGGCACCCCAAAGGAGCCAGGGTGCGGCAGGTGATCGAGGATTTCTGGAGGGAAGAGCATCACCGCCGGGGCTACGAGCTCGTGACGACGCCGCATATCGCTCGCGATAACCTCTGGAAGCGCTCCGGGCATTTGTCCTACTACAAGGAGAACATGTACACCTTCGAAATCGAGAAGGAAGGGTACGTGCTGAAGCCTATGAACTGCCCCGGACATTCGCTGATTTACAAATCCCGGCTGCATTCCTACCGGGACCTGCCGATTCGCCTGGCGGAGCTGGGCACCGTTTATCGGTACGAGCGCTCGGGCGTCCTGCACGGCATGATGCGGGTCCGGGGATTCACCCAGGACGACGCGCACATCTTCTGCACCGCCGAGCAGGCTCCAGCGGAAGTCCTGGCGGCGGTGGATCTCTGCCTCTTCATGCTGCGGACCTTCGGCTACACCGAGTTTCAGGTGGATCTCTCGATTTGGGACCCCGCCCAGAAGGACAAGTACGCCGGGGACGCGGCGGGCTGGGACATGGCGGAGAAGGCCCTCGTGTGGGCCCTGGAAAAACTGGGACTATCCTACCGGCGAATCCCGGGGGAAGCGGCGTTCTACGGCCCGAAGATCGACATCAAGATGATGGACGCGCTGGGACGGTCGTGGCAGGGGCCCACCGTGCAGTTCGATTTCAACCTGCCGGAGCGCCTCGACATTCACTATCTCAATTCCGAATCGAAGGCCATTCCCGTGGTGATGATTCACCGGGCGGTGCTGGGCTCGCTGGAGCGCTTCTTCGGCTCCCTGGTCGAGCACTACGCCGGCGCTTTCCCGTTCTGGCTGGCGCCGGTTCAGGGCGTGGTGCTGCCCATCACCGATCGGGCGGCGGCTTATGCGACCACCTTGCGGGATCGATTGCAGGCGGAGGGCTTCCGAGTCGAAATGGACGACCGCAACGAGAAGATCGGCGCAAAGATTCGCGAAGCCGAGATCCAGCGCATTCCCTACATGCTGATCGTGGGCGACAAGGAAGCGTCCGAGGGAAAGGTCTCCGTTCGCCTCAGGCAGAAGGGCGACCGCGGGTCGCAGGGGGTGGATGCGCTGGTGGAAGAGATGCGCCAATTGAGCAAGTCCCGGGCCCTGGCGCTTTGAGCTGTCGCCGGGCCCTGACCAGGCATCGAGGCCGGATGGTCCGGCCCAATTTCCGGGGTGTGCATGGATAGTGAGTCCATTCGCAAGACGCGGGTCAATGAGCGGATCAGGGCCCGGGAGGTCCGGGTCATCGGCTCCTCGGGAGCGCAGCTGGGAATCATGACTCCCGATGCGGCTCTCAAGCTGGCGGAGGAAGAGGGACTGGACCTCGTCGAGGTGGCGCCCGAAGCCGCGCCCCCCGTCTGCCGGATCATGGACTTCGGCAAATACCGATATCAGCTGAACAAGAAAGCCCAGGAGTCCCGGAAGAAGCAGAAAGTCATCGTCATCAAGGAAGTGAAGTTTCGGCCCAAGACGGATGAGCACGATTACCAGTTCAAGAAGAACAACATTTCGAGATTTATCAGCAAGTCCAACAAGGTCAAGGTCTCGGTCATGTTCCGGGGCCGTGAGCACCAGCACCGTGAGATCGGTCAGCGAATCCTGGAGCGGATTCGGACCGAGCTCGAGGAAGTGGCCATCGTGGAAAGCTCCCCGCGCATGGAGGGGCCTTTCCTTTACATGATGATGGCGCCCAAGCGCTGAGCGCCCACCCGGGGCGCCCCTGACGATGCCGGGAAACACCCGGCCGGAGAGTAGCCATGTCGAAACTGAAGACACACCGGGGAGCGGCAAAACGCTTCCGGTTGACCGCCAGCGGTAAGGCCAAGCGGTCGCAGGCCTTCAAGCGACACATCCTGACCAAGAAGACCCGCAAGCGGAAGCGACACCTGGATCAGGAAGTGAACGTGTGTGCCGCGGACCTTCCCAAGGTCCGCAAGATGCTTCCCTACGGATAGCCCCCGCACCGCCTGTGGGAGCTGACGCAGAGAGGCCCGCGGGGCGCACGCCCTTAGTCTCACGAATGGATGAAGGAGATTTCCAATGCCGAGGGTCAAGCGAGGTACCAAGAGACGCCAGAAGCGCAAGAAGATATTGAAGCTTGCGAAGGGATTTTACGGGGCCAAGGGCCGCCTGCACCGGATTGCCAAGCTGGCGGTGGAGAAGTCCCTGGTCTCCGCCTACAAGGATCGCAAGCGCAAGAAGCGCGATTTCCGCAAGCTCTGGATTACGCGCATCAATGCGGCCGCGCGGCTGCACGAGATTTCCTACAGCAATCTGATGGCAGGATTGAAGAAGGCGAACGTCGGGCTGGATCGAAAGATTCTGGCGGAGCTTGCCGTCGTCGATCCGCAGGGATTCGGCGAGGTGGCTTCGGTGGCCAAAAGGGCGCTCTCCCGCTAAACGGTGATCCCGGAGTCCGCGGAACCCTCCGCTCATCCGGGGCCCCCTTCGCCCGAGGCCGGCCATGCAGGATCGCCTCCAGACACTCCGGGAGCGCTTTGATTCGGAAATCTCGGCTGCCGCAGACGCCGCGGCCCTGTCCCGGATCCGTGCGGGGTACTTGAGCCGCAAGGGGGGTGCGCTGTCGCAGCTCCTGCGCTCCCTCAAAGAGGTGGATCCGGCCGAGCGTCCCGCCGTAGGCGACTCCCTCAACAGCCTGAAGCGCTACATCGAGGAGCGACTGGCCAGCGCCGAAGACTCGCTGACGGCGACGCCCGTGGCACGGGGGCTCGATGTCACTCTGCCCGGCCGCATGCTCCCTCTCGGCAGCGCCCATCCCGTCAACCAGGTGCGCCGGGAGATTGAGGAGATCTTCCTCGAGATGGGCTTCTCCCTCGCGCAGGGGCCCGAAGTGGAGACCGATTATTTCAACTTCGTGGCGCTCAACTTCCCGGTCGACCATCCGGCCCGGGACACCCAGGACACCTTCTATCTGGACGGTGGCCTGCTGCTGCGCACCCACACCTCGCCGGTGCAGATTCGCACGCTGCAGGCCCGCAAACCGCCGCTGAAAATCATCGCCCTGGGGAAGGTATACCGCCGCGATTCGGACGTCAGCCACTCCCCCATGTTTCATCAGGTCGAGGGACTGGCGGTTGCCGAGGGCATCACCTTCGCCGATCTCAAGGGGACCGTCCTGACCTTCGCCAGGAGGATCTTCAGGGACGATACCCAGGTGCGCTTCCGGCCCAGCTACTTTCCCTTCGTGGAGCCCGGGGCCGAGTTCGATTTGAGCTGCGTCCTGTGCGGCGGAAAAGGATGCGCCACCTGCAAGCGCTCGGGATGGCTGGAGATGGGTGGGGCGGGCATGGTCCATCCGGAAGTCCTGCGGCTTTCGGGGCACGATCCTCAAAAGGTCTCGGGGTTCGCTTTCGGGTTGGGAGTGGACCGGATTGCCATGCTGAAGTTCGGCATCGACGACATCCGGCTGCTGTTCGAGAACGACCTGCGCTTCCTGAATCAGTTTTCGGGGTCCTAGGTTGCGATTCAGCGATCAATGGCTGCGTGACTGCGTGGAGACCCAGCTCCCCCCGTTAGCCTTGGGGGCGAAGCTGACCGAGGTGGGAATCCCGCTCGATTCCATGGAATCGTTTGGCGACGACACGATTTACCACTTCGACGTCACGACCAACCGGCCCGACTGCATGAACCACCTTGGACTGGGCCGGGAGCTGTCGGTGGCCGAGGGCACCCGGCTGAAAGAGCCCCCCGTCGATCTCGACGACTCCGCGCGACCCGCGAAGCCACTGGCGTCGCTGGCGGTGGAAGCGCCGGAGTTGTGCGGTCGCTATACCGCCCTGGTCATCGAGAAGGTAAAGGTGGGAGCCTCCCCTTCCTGGCTGGCGCGCCGCCTGGAAGCGATCGGCCTTCGCCCCATTAACTCGGTGGTGGATGCCACCAACTATGTCCTTTGGGAGATGGGCCACCCGCTGCACGCCTTTGATCTGGCGAGGCTGTCGGGCAGGGCCATTCGCGTGCGCCGCGCCAAGACCGGAGAGCGCCTCACGACCCTGGATGGAGTGGAACGAAAGCTGGCGCCCGACATGCTGGTCATCGCCGACGACCGCAAGGCCGTGGCCGTGGCGGGTGTGATGGGCGGAAGAGATTCGGAAATCAACGGCGCCACGACCGAAGTGCTCCTGGAAAGCGCCCACTTCCAGGCCGCCTCGGTGCGAAAAACCTCCCGGGCGCTGGGCCTGCACACCGATGCTTCGCATCGCTTTGAGCGCGGAGCGGATGTCGAGGTGACCCTCAAGGCTGCCTCGCGTTGCGCCGCGTTGATTGCCGAAGTGACCGGAGGCGTGGTGGCCCGCGGGGTCCTGGAGGATCGGCAAGCGCCGGCCACGCGGCGCGAGATCATGCTGCGCCCGGAGCGGGTTCGCGGGCTTCTCGGCCTGGCCATCGCAGAGTCCGTCATGCAGGACATCCTGCAGCGCCTGGGATGCGGCGTGCATCGCGACTCTGGAGAGGCATGGAAGATCGTCCCACCTTCGTTTCGCGGCGACCTCACCCTGGAAGAGGATCTGGTGGAGGAAATCGCCCGACATCACGGCTATGAGAAGATTCCCGTCACTCTTCCGCGAGTGTTCCTGTTCCCCGAAGGGCGATCGGAGTCGGAAAAGCGGCTGGACCGGATCCGCCAGGGCGTCCGGCACTGCGGCTTCAGCGAGGCGCTCAACCTCTCGCTGGTCTCGGAAGCCGACAACCGGGCATTCGGTGATGCTTCCGGCGGGATTCAGGTTCTGAATCACCTGAACGAGAGCGAGAACCGCCTTCGTTTTTCGTTGATCCCGGGGCTGTTGCGCAATCTGTCGCACAATCTGAACCGGAACCTCAACGAGGGGCGGTTGTTCGAAGCCGGCAGGGTGTTCCGCGCCCCGGCCTCCCCGGGAGAGCTGCCAGAGGAGGAGGAAAAGCTGGGGCTGGTCCTCGGGGGGAAGATCTCGGCACGCCATTGGAGCGAAGCGGAAAGACCGCCTGATTTCTTCGACCTGAAGGGGGCTCTCGAACTGACGGTGGGCCTGCTTGGAGTTTCGCAGATGGAGTGGAAATCGGCGCAGCGCCCGTTTTTGGTGCCCGGCCGCGCCGCCGAGATACGCGCTTCGGGGCGCCTGCTCGGCTGGGCCGGAGAACTGTCGCCTCCGACCGCCTCCGCCTGGAACCTGGATTGCGTCGCGCTAGCCGGAGAGATTTCCCTCGTGGAATTGTCCGCGGCACTTCCCGAGGGCGCCTCATTCCGGCATACTCCTCTGGCCCGCACGCCGGGGGTGAGCCGCGATCTTTCCCTGATCCTGGACGCGACGCACTCCTACCGCGAGGTGGAGGCTGCCATCCGGAGCGTGGAAGGAATTCCCGTCGCCTCCGTCGAATTGTTCGACCGCTACGAGGGCGCGCCGATCCCGGCGGGAAAGCTTGGCTTGTCGGTCCGCATCGTCTTCCGCGCTCCGGGAAGGACCATGGTCTCGGAGGAAATCTCGGAGTTTCTGGATCGAATCATTCACCGACTGCGCGAGCGGCTCGGAGTCGTGTTGCGCGGCAACTGAGGGAGGAATCCTTGGCCTCGGAATTGGAAGTCCTGGAACTGCTGGAAGAGCGCGTCCTGCGCGCCACCGAGCTCATACGCGGCTTGAGGAAAGACAACCTGGAGCTGAAAGCTCAGGTGAAAGATGTGGAAGCGCGCCTCCTGAAGTCCCAGGAGACCATCGCCAAGCTGGAAGAGGAAGGCCGCCAGGGGGACGAGGTCACCCGTCAGCTGCATCTCCTCCAGGAGGAACGGAAGGAGATCCGCGGGAGGGTGACGCGGATGCTGGAGACTTTTGCGTCGATGGAGGAAATCCCCTCCTCCGGACACGCTGACAACTGAGCCGCGACTCACGCACGCGGGCGGGGGCGGGAGACCTTTGATGGACAAGAACGTGAACCTGGTGCCGGTGGAGATCTACGGCCAGACCTACAATCTCCGGGGCGAGGGAGACACCTCCTACATCACGGATTTGGCCGCCTTCGTGGATCGGAAGATGCGGGAGGTATCGGACAGCACCGCCACCGTCGACTCTCTGAAGGTGGCCATCCTGGCGGCCCTGAATATCGCGGACGAGCACTTTCAGATCAAAGGCGCTCATCACGAGCATCACCTCGGCACGACCCAGCGGCTCCAGCGCCTCGTCGAGCTGCTGGACCGGGCCTTGCCGGGGAAGAAGGAAGCGTAGCATCACGACGTCCGGTGGGACGCGGCGGGTCCGCCTTGACGGCGCGGGGGCTGAGGGCATAGCATCTCGACGACCTCAAACCCCTGCGAGGTTGGTGTTGGGGCGGAACATTTGAGCCAACACTGTTTGAATGGGGATCCGGGTCTGCCCATGGTGTGCATCCTCTGCGAGGGGGAAGCCTGAAGTGGGAGCAGGGTCCCCTTGCTGGCCCAGCCAGGTTCAAATAGCCCGCTCCACACGGCCAAGCGGGGGTTAACCGATTCGCTCCGAGCCGTTCCCCATCCCCATCTCTGCCGGACCAAGAGCCACCGAGGCGATTGGCATCGCCCCCTGAGGGAATTCCCTTGGATCTGATTCTGGCCATCGTTATTGCGGTGATCGCCCTCCTGGCGGGAGCGGAGTACCTCTTTCACCGGACCTTCATCCGTCGCAGGAAGGCCGAGGCGGAGGGCCGCGCCCGCGCGCTGCTGGAAGACGCCGAGCGTCAGGTGGAAATTCGCCTGAAGGAGCTGGAGATCGAGGCCCGCGAAAAAGCGGACGCGACGGAAGCGGCCTTCGAGCAGGAGATCCGGAAGAA
>Ga0065705_10002609_pt1 | contig 10071 bp, 7 predicted proteins | sample SwibulcommuniRL2_FD_59092 | JGI IMG/M metagenome (GOLD analysis project Ga0065705, IMG submission 59092) | Bulk soil microbial communities from switchgrass field near Rose Lake, East Lansing, Michigan, USA - RL2 Bulk Soil v2 (version 2) | ecosystem: Environmental > Terrestrial > Soil >... | reverse complement strand
TGCAGGAGAACCGGTAAATATTCGCCTAGCATCCGGAATTCCCTGGAACCAGTAGGGGTCCGTTATTTTACACCAGCAAGATGGCCATTCTGCTGGGCAATCGCGCTGGCCAAAGCCGAAGGCAACCCCTTGTATTTCTTGCCGTTCTTCCTGACCGCGCCCCGCGCCACGAGATTTTGCAATTTCTCATAAGCTCGCAAGCGCAGCATTTCCTCGCCACCGCTGGCAGCGTTCCGGGCCCGAAGATTCTCGTGCACGATGTCGAACAACTGCTTAAATTCGAACGACGAACGCCGTGAGAGGACAGCGACCAGCTCCTCAGTTACCAGATCAGGAACGCGACGGGAGAATGCATTTTTCTTTAGAATAGCCATAAGGCGAGAAAGATAGCATGTTTTCGCCAAACTGCAGCACTTTTCTTTGCTTTCGCGTGCCAGAAACTCAAAAGAGCGCCGAAATGGCGCAGCCCTCCGAGCGTTCGTTTCTTATTTACGGCGTTGGCGATGGGCTGCTTGTCGCCGGACGTGGCGTCGCTGTCGGAGGAGGCGCCCAGCTGCCAAAGCCTGTGGCGACTTGCTGTCGCGCCGCCGTGCCGACGCTGCTCAGGATGGCAAGGCCGATCGCTGCTTGATCCAACGTAATGGGCCCCAACGACTCAGCCACATAGCCATCTCGGTCATATCTTTGCGAGGAGACAATCGGACTCAGGTGCTTCGTAATTACCTCTGGCGATGGGAGCTTACCCAGATCAACGGAATGAGTTATCGCCGGCATGAAAGCCGCCGCCATTAGCAACATTGGACGAAGCGAAGCATCCAGTCGCGAGTATAGCAGCGCCGTATCGACATATGAAAAAAAGTTCGTTGGTGCCGGCAGCAATCGCTCAGCTGCTTTGTAAGTTTGCGAATCAGCGAGCTCCGACGAGCCACTCGCGCTGCGTTTCACGGCCTCTTCAACTGACACGGGATTGAAACCGGCGATAAGAATCCGGTCAGATAACGCGATCGTTGGAGTGATTGCGACGAGTGTGGCTGCCGACTGCTTCGAAAAATAGCGGACCCCGTCCTTCTCTGTTTGCGTCCAGATTGCCCCTTCATCGGCGCGTGTAAACGCCTCGATGATCTTACTGGCCTTGGTCCTGTCCAGCACGGGCAGGGTCAGAAGTAAAGATGGCCAATGCGCGCTCGATGGCCAGTCTGCTAACGCTCCTAGCTCGAGGCCAAACGCAGCTTTCCAATCATCTGCCGCGATCCCGCTGGTGGCGAAGTCCTGGAATGCTTTCTGCACCGCGCCACTCAGGGTGGCGGCTTGGTTTAGGGTTTCCATTCTTTCACCGAGATTGAGTAGCATCGCGAGATAAAAAAAAGTCTCCTTTGTTCCCAGTGTCAGCGAAGAGCGGTTGAGCGTGGCGTCGTTCTCGAGCTTTGGCATTCCGAGGAAAAGCACGTCGCGTATTTTTCCGTTCTCGAATCGCGTGGAACCCGCAATGCACCGCATTTTTTCAAGCAATGTTGTTTCCCCGGGACTGGGGCTTGATCGGACAGCAGCACGCAACGCAGCAAGCCGTTCGGAAAATGCCTTGGGCTGGAGATAGAAAAACGCGGTGTAATTCGATGGCCGATGCAAGGTCGCCGTACGATATGCTTCGTCCTTATCGAGGGTTTCCCCTGAAGTTTCCGCGCGATGGTCGACACGATCGAGCAATGCCTTTAATTCCGTCACGTTTGTCGCCGCGAAGAACCATGGGCGATCATACGTCGTCGCCAAAGTAAACGGCGTCGCCCTAACCAGGTCGATTTCGTGGCGCTGATACTGAAGTTTCTCGCGCTTTGTGCCGGCACGTTGTTCCAAAAGCATCTCGCGCCATTTACCGATTACTCGCTCGGCATCTTCCTCGGTGCCGCGAAAACGGAAGCCGCCCACAACGCTTGGAGCGCTTTCGTTAATAGACGTCAAAGCGAAGAATGCGTTCCTCGGGTCGAGCTGTTCGATCTCCTGCAGTGTTTCGGAAGCCGCATCTTTTTTGGGCAGGTTGGCCAGCGGCTTACGCAGAAAATCCTGCACGGCGGGTTCGCGGTACAGTTGATAAATATCCGACTGACGCCATTCATTGCGCGTCCGAGTAAAGTCCGGTATGTGCGCCAAAAAAATTGTGTCGCGTGGCAGAAGCGCGGTCACAGGAGCGCTCGAAGCTTGTTGCGAAAATCTCCAGTAGTACCAACCAGCGTACGCGGCAACCGCGACAGCAATGATCAGCAACAGAATTCGTTTCATAAGCGGCGCCTGTCAGGCGAGGATGCTCGATACTCGATGCTCGATGCTGGATCAAACGCAAAGTGCTCGAGTGCGGGAATCCAGAATCGCCATGGCTACGCTCTTGGATGAAACCGCCGATGCACGGCTTTCAATCGCTGTTGATCGACGTGCGTATATACTTGCGTAGTTGAAATGTCAGCGTGGCCGAGCATTTCCTGGATGATGCGCAAATCGGCGCCGTTCCCCAGGAGATGCGTCGCGAAGCTGTGTCGCAGAAGGTGGGGATAAATGTTCTGTTCGAGTCCGGCGTGGCGCGCATGTTCCTTCACGATCTGCCAGATACGCACTGTTGTTAGTTTGGTGCCGCGCTCGGAAAGAAAAATCTCGCTGCTGCTACGGCGCTTCACGAGTTTCGGCCGCTCGGTGGACAGATAAGCGGCCAGCGCTTCGCACGCCTTGCGACCGACCGGCACAAGGCGGGTCTTGTTTCCCTTACCAGTCACGCGCACAACTCGCTCTTCGAAGTTGAAATTCTCAAGGCGCGCGTTTGCCAGCTCAGAAATACGCAGACCGCTTGCGTAAAGCAGCTCGATCATCGCTCGATCGCGCAACCCGTGAAGCGCATTCGTGTCGATCTTTTCCAGGAATTGCTCGATTTGCAATTCATTCAGCGTTTCAGGGAGATATCGCTCGATTCGCGGGAGCGTGAGCGCTTCAGCCGGATCGCGCTGAACCTTGCCTTGAGCGACCAGGAACCGGAAAAAAATCTTCAACGCGACCACGATGAGTTTAATCGAGGAAGCGGAGAGGCCAGCGCGCTTGCGATCTGCAAGATATTCGCTGATGGCCGGCAAGGTCACCGAGCTCGGATCTTCGATTTTTTTTCTGGCGGCACACCACCGCGCGAATTCGCTCAGCGACCTTTGGGTGGACAGCTGATAATTTTCAGAAAGGCCGCGCTCGACTGCGAGGAAACGGATAAACGACTCGATCGCGTCTTCCATTTTCCAAACTGTAGCTGCAGGCGCGTCGCCTGCAAAACCGATGGTTGCGATCGGCACTCTGAAGGCGTTCGCGATCAGGCGGCTACCTCTAACAGGAAGCGCAGTCGCGATATTATTGACAAGGCAACGTTAAGTGTTCGATGTTTGGGTTACGATGAGCTTGGATCTCAATACCATCCTGAAAGATTGGCCGCACGAGAACGGCAATATCAAAGTGCGTAAGATCGCCGGCCTGGATGGGCGCGAGAAATTGCAGCTGCGGGTGGACCTAGGCGTATTACAAATGGAAGTGGCTGGCCGGCCGGATGGCCGGCGCCCGCACAATTGTGAGTCGCTTTTGGAATATCATCAAAAGCGGGCGACCCGCGCTGCGACGAAAGGCGAAACCTACGAGCTTACGCCTGAACAATGCGCAGAGCTTCAACAGGAAGGTATCCAATATTATCATCGTTATCTAAGCCTGTTTCAGATCAATGATTTCGAAGGCGTGGTCCGCGATACGCAGCGCAATCTGGATCTTTTCACTTTTGTTTCAGAGCACACGGATCGCGAGGAATTTTCCTGGAGCCTCCAACAGTTCCGGCCTTACGTGCTCATGATGAACACGCGCGCCAAGGCGTCTATTTTCCTTGGGCAGGGCAAGTTTGCCGAAGCCATAGGCGAAATTGAGCGCGGCCGTGATGCAATCACGGATTTCTTGCAACAGTCAAACTTTCCGGAACTGGTATCGAAAAGCTCCGAGATCGCATTTCTCGACGAATGGCTCGAGGAAGTGAAAGCAAAGCGCCCGCTTTCCAAACTAGAGATCATGCAGCGCGAGATGGAAACTGCGATTGCAAAAGAGCTTTACGAGCGCGCCGCGGAGTTGCGCGACGCGATCAAGCTGTTGCAAGCGAAAAAGCATTAGCACATAGAAACTGCCGCCCGATCATGGGTGAGTCGCCATGCCTGCTTCCATTGGCGATCAGATTGTAAAATCCCTTGCCGCCCTGTGAGAGCAGCGTGAAGTTTTTGCTTTATGGCTACGCATCCTACGCAATACGCGCATCCGGAAGCGCTGGTAGAAACCGATTGGCTTGAGAAACACCTGAAAGACGAAGAGATCCGGATCGTTGAGTCAAACGAAGATGTGCTTCTTTACGATACCGGGCACATTCCCGGCGCAGTGCACATCGATTGGCGCGCCGATCTGCAAGACCCGGTGATCCGTGATTATATCTCGCCTGAGAAATTTGCGGAGCTTTGCAGTCGTAACGGGATCACACCAGACACCACCTGCATTTTTTATGGCGATAAAGCCAACTGGTGGGCCTGCTATGCCCTCTGGGCCTTCCGGCTGTTTGGGCACGAGAAAGTGAAAATTCTCAATGGCGGTCGGGACAAATGGAAAGCCGAAGGCCGCCCCATGACGCGTGAAGTTCCGAAATATGGTAAGACAAATTATCCGGTGCCGAAGAAACGATTCGACAAGGAGATTCGCACCTTTTTCGACGAAGCGCTGGCGCAAAGCAAGAGGGGCAAACCGCTGATCGACGTCCGCTCGCCGGGCGAATACAAAGGCGAGATCACGCATATGCCCGAGTATCCGCAGGAAGGCGTGTTGCGGGGCGGCCATATCCCCGGGGCAAAAAGCATGCCGTGGAAAACGGCTACCAATGACGACGCCACGTTCAAACCTGCTTCAGAACTAGCCAAAATTTATTTCGATCAATGCGGAGTCGGGCCCGAAAAGGAGACAGTTGTTTACTGCCGCATCGGCGAACGATCCAGTCACACCTGGTTTGTGCTCACCTACTTGTTAGGCCTGAATAACGTCCGTAACTACGACGGTTCCTGGACTGAATGGGGCAACAAAGTCGGCGCCCCGATCGAAAAGAGCGCGTAGGTAAGGGTTCGACGAATCTGCCTCGAAGACAACGGCGCGACAATTTGGTAAGGCGCGACCGCCGGTCGCGCCGAACGGCCTAAGATTTGTGTTCAAACCCGCCCTGTCTTTTCCAGCAGCCCATGCATTAAGCGCATTCTCTCTTGCTCTTTTCGGCTGGAACTCAACTGCGCAATCGAGCGCTGCATCCGCCGTGTCCAATTCAAGTTCGCCTTTGTTCCAGGGACGTTGAAGCGATATTTGCGTGCCAGCAGATCGGTGATCATGACGATGACAAGCCACGACTCGCTCTTGAAAAGCGCTTCCATGATCGCCGGATAGAAATCCTTTTCGAAGTGGATCTGGTCGATTGTTGGCTGGAAACCGGCGAAGACGGCAATCTTTGCCAGATCGAATCTCGATTGTTCCGATGTAGCTGTTGGATGTTCGAAGACTTCTTCCCATAGCGCGCGGACGGGTTTGTGATCATGGGTGGCATACGTCGCAACCGAAAGCCGTTCATATTTGTCTCCCTGCGTGATTGTGCCATCGCGCACTTCCCATTGCGGGATTTTGAATCCGGCGATGCCCAATGAGCGGAGGTCTGGACGCATGTAATCGGGTACCATGCCAAGGTCTTCGCCGATCACACATGTGGAGCCGGCCTCTTCCAAGACGATGCGCAGATACTCTTCGCCATCGCGTTTGTTTGCTTCGCAGTTTTCTGGTGTTTGGTCGTCGCGCGGAATGAAATGCGGTGCCCGGCCACCGGTTTGTTCCAGCATCTGATTCCAATCGAGTGGGAGGAATTGGTTGTTCTTACGCGGCCGCCACGGAAAGGCATAGATACGATAAAACCCGAGCACGTGATCGATGCGAAAGAGATGAAAAATAGATCGGACTGCACGCACGCGCTCGCGCCACCAGGTGAAGTTGTTCTCACGCATTTTCTCCCAGCGATAAACCGGTATGCCCCAGTTCTGGCCCCATTTTTGGGTGAACGCATCATCCTTAAAATACGGCTCTGGAGGCGCGCCGCCCGACCACTCGAGCATGAATTCATCCCGCCGTGTGAACACGTCGGCGCTATGATAACTCACGCCAAACGGAATATCGCCCATCAGCGCGATGTTCCGCGATTCTGCGTGCGATTTGATCTCGCGCCATTGGTGGTAGGCGATCCACTGCACATAGCAGAAGAAATTTTGCCGATCCCTTATGACCGTCTGTCGATCCTGCGGCAGATTGCTCAGCCAGTTTCGGGCTCGTTCCATTGATTGAAATTGCGCAGGCCAGCGATTCCACGTCGGGCTGTCGTCATTCTCCTCCATTAAGACCCGAAAAAATGCATAGTCGTGTAGCCACATGGATTCTTCTTCGCAGAATTTCTGAAAAGCAGCTTGTCGATCCACGCTGGCGCGAGCAGAGAAATTCGCGAAGGCTCTCTCAAGGATACGTCGCTTCAGTTTTTTCACTTGGCGATACTTGATTCCGCCGCTGCGGAGCGTCGGAAGGTCGATACCGGCAAACCCGACATCAAAATCTTCCCGCGTTAGATCTTGCGGCGAGTTTGGCGCTAAGTGCACAGTCGTGGGCTCAATCGCCATCGCGCTGATCGCGTTGTATGGACTGTTGTCGGTCCCGGTTTCGTTGATGGGCAGAAGCTGGACGAGCTTGAATCCAATTCCGGCAATCCAGTCGATAAATTCCCGCAATGCACCGATATCGCCAATCCCTAAATCGCCTTCTCCGCGCAGTGCAAACACCGGCACGAGGACACCAGCGATCTTTTTTTCCGGCGATAGATTCATTTGAGGTTCGTCATTTTCTCATCACTTTCCAGGCTTCCGTACGTCGTTTTGTCATGTCGAGCGGAGTCGAGACATCTCTGATTTTGAACTCGTTTTTCTTAAGCAGCCAGAGATTCCTCGACTTCGCTGCGCTTCCTCGGAATGACAACTACTAAAATCAGCGCCGCTGCACTTGCCAGTCTTCCACGAGCTCGTTTGGGATTTCCTGGAGAAAACGCGAGGGCCTTTGGAAAACATCGCCATACCCTCCGCTTAGGCGCATTTGCGGATAAGCGAGATAAAGCTCATCGCGCGCGCGTGTGATGGCCACATAGAACAGACGCCGTTCTTCCTCGAGTGCGTCGCGCGTATCGAGGGAGCGATTGCTTGGAAACATTCCGTCAGTCAACCAGATCACGAACACTGTGTGAAACTCAAGGCCCTTGGCCTGATGCACCGAAGAAAGGTTGACGGCCTCTTTGTCGCTTATTTGGGCTGGCGCGGCCTCGGCATCGACGTTGCTGATCAGCGCCAATTGCGAAAGAAATTCGTGGACGTCTTTAAACTGGCGGGCAAAGATTGCGAGCTGATTCAAATCTTCGCGGCGAAGTTCGTAGTTTGTGAAGTTTGCTTTGGCATAATCATCGTAGATGGCTTCGACCACGGACGTGATCATTTCCGATGGCATGTTGGGTTGACCAGCCGGAGCTATTTCGTCCAGGGTATGCGCGAGTTGTTCCCACGCCTTCTTTGATTTCGCTGGAGCAGGCATCGACGACAAGTGCTCACGCCACGACAAAATTTCGCCCCCNTTGACCAACCAATTCTCCCAGCTGCGCCAAAGATTTTCTGCGGTGCGGTTGCCAATGCCAGGAAGCAATTTCACCATCCGTTTGAATGCGACTTCATCGCGGGGATTGGCTACGACGCGAACAAACGCGGTCACATCTTTAATATGCGCCTGCTCGAAAAATCGGATGCCGCTGGTGATTTGATAGGGTATTCCGCGTCGCGAAAGCTCCAGTTGTAGTTCGACCGCGTGATAATGTGCCCGATAGAGCACGGCAATGTCGTTGAGATCGACATTTTCATCGCGCAACTCGAGAATTCGCTGCGCGACAAACTGCGCTTGTTCAGCGCTGTCGTTGAGCGCCACCAAAGCCGGTTTCAGCGCTTTTGATTCGCGCGTTGCGCTTAAATGTTTTCGGAATTGCTGAACGTTTGCCGCAATCGCCGCGTTCGCCACCTCCAGAATTTCAGGGACGCTGCGATAATTCATTTCAATCTTGAACACCTGCGCATCCGGATAACGCTTCGGAAATTCGAGGATGTTTTGGAAGTTGGCGCCGCGCCATGAGTAGATGGACTGCGCGTCATCGCCCACCACCATCACGTTGTGATGATCGCGGGCGAGCAGATCCACGAGGTCAGCCTGAATTTTGTTCGTGTCCTGGTATTCATCGACGAGAATGAACTGAAACTGCCGGCGGTAAATCTCCGCGATTCGCTCGTGCTGCTGAAACATCGACAATGTCTTTTGCAGCAGATCGTCGAAATCGATCGAGTTGGTAGCCTTCTTCTTTTGTTCGTAGCGTTCCCGAACGTCTTGAATCTTGTCGAGCAGAGGGAGGAAGTAAGGAAATTTTTCCGCAAGCAATTCCTCCATCGGTTTCTCCGTATTGACGACGAAGCTGAAGATTTCCGCGAGCACATCGCCTTTCGGAAATCGGATCTCCTTCGGATCGATACCTGCACTAGTTACGACAGCATCGATCAAATCCTTTTGATCTTCGCGGTCCATGATTGTGAAGCCGCTCGAGTAGCCGAGCGCGGTTCCGTGCCGGCGCAAGATCCGGTTTCCTATCGAATGGAATGTGCCACCCCAAAGCCCGCTGGCATCGACAGGCAGCAAATTCGCGACACGTCCCAGCATTTCGCGCGCGGCTTTGTTCGTGAATGTGAGAAGCAGAATATTGCGAGGATCGATTCCGTTTTCCAGCAGGTAGGCGACGCGATAAGTGAGCGTGCGCGTTTTCCCCGAGCCCGCGCCAGCGATCACAAGGAGCGGACCTGGCGGTGCAGTCACTGCCGCAAGCTGCTGTTCGTTTAGCTCGGCGGCGTAATCGATATGGATCCCGCCGTCGCGGGATGCTGGCGCGCGTTGCAGCGTATATTGACGGGACATTCCGATTCACTTGTAGCGGCGGTCCACGACCGTCGCAATTGTCCGCCGAATCAACGCACGGTTACCGTGCAGGAACCGGAGCGCCCGTGATCGTCCAGCGCGGTTAACTCGTACCTTCCGGGAGCTGATTTCCAGGAAAGAATGTCTGTGGCAGCAGATTTTCCAATGAAAGTCTTGTCGGCGAACCAATATACGTCACGAACATCGGCATCCGTTTTCGCTCGCAACGGAATTCCTTGTTTGCGACTTGACTCACTATTTAGAACTTCATACGTGCTCCCCGCCGCTGGGGCGATAATCCGGGGAGGATTTCCAGTGCGCGCCACCAGCTCCGGGTCTGTTTCCGGCAAGAAAGGCGGCGGCAATTTTCTGGGCACTCCGGCACGACGAAAGATCGACAGCAACTCTGTCGGCCAAAATTCATAGACTTCACGCCGGAGCTGGCGCGTTCCGTCATCACGCGCGACGCGGAGTCCGCTTACGGCGTCGACGAGCACTTCCTGATGGACATCGCAAAGTTTGATCGGTGAAATTCCGGGAATGAACCATCCCTCGACCTGTTGTGCGCAATACGGCTCAGGTAAATCACCCGAGACCGCGCAAAAGGAGACACGCTTCAGATTGGCGCCCGGAGGCGGAAGATGCGGTTGGTTCGGCTCCGGCCAGGTCGCGCGCAAACTGTCGATGATTTGAAACAAGAGGGGAGCAGCGGCAATTCGTCCAACAAAAGTTCCGTTGGCGCGGCCATCAAAATTTCCGACCCAGACTGCGAGCACATAATGGTTGAAGACCGCGATTGACCACGCGTCGCGAAAACCATGGGACGTTCCCGTCTTCCAAAAAACCGGCGGGCTCTGATCCGAGTATGCACGGCCAACTTCAGGCCGTGGCAAGTTGAGCATTTCCAGAGTCAGGAACGCCGCCTCCGGCATGATGATCGAGCGGCCTCGTAGCGCGGTTGGATCGCGCGAT
>Ga0065705_10003296_pt1 | contig 10076 bp, 9 predicted proteins | sample SwibulcommuniRL2_FD_59092 | JGI IMG/M metagenome (GOLD analysis project Ga0065705, IMG submission 59092) | Bulk soil microbial communities from switchgrass field near Rose Lake, East Lansing, Michigan, USA - RL2 Bulk Soil v2 (version 2) | ecosystem: Environmental > Terrestrial > Soil >... | reverse complement strand
GGGTCGAGCCAACTTTGGCGGCATCGTGAAGCAGGTCTGTCTTGAATATACGCCGGACGCTCTTCCTGGCGACTATGTGCTGGTACACGTGGGCTTCGCGCTTGGAAAGGTCGACCAAGCGGAGGCTGAACGAACTTACAGGCTGCTCCAGGAGATGGATCAGTTGCAGGAACTCGAAATTCCCGGCGTTGAAGAACCGACCTTTGCACGAGGAAGTTCGCCATGAAGTACATCGACGAATATCGCGACGAGGCGCTCGCACAGAAGATCGTCGGCGAAATCCGGCGCACCCTGACAAGACCATGGGTGTTAATGGAAGTCTGCGGCGGTCAGACGCATACTATCGTGAAATACGGGATCGATCGCCTCTTGCCGCGCGAGGTCGAGCTCGTGCATGGACCCGGATGTCCGGTCTGCGTGACCTCGCTGGAGATGATCGATAAGGCGCACGCGATTGCGCGCCGACCCGACGTAATTTTCTGTTCATTTGGCGACATGCTGCGCGTCCCCGGTTCAGAAAGCGATCTACTCGTTCTGAAGTCACGCGGAGCCGATGTGCGCGTCGTTTATTCACCCATCGATTGCCTCAAGATCGCGCGTGCGAATCCGGCTAAGAGAGTTGTTTTCTTCGCGATCGGATTCGAAACAACTGCACCGGGGAACGCGATGGCCGTCTGGCAGGCGAAAGAACAGCGCATCACGAACTTTAGTGTGCTTGTTTCGCACGTTCTCGTGCCCCCGGCAATCGCCTCAATTCTCCAGTCGCCGCTCAATCGTGTGCAGGGATTTCTCGGTCCGGGCCATGTCTGCACCGTAATGGGCTATCAGGAATACGAGCCGATCGCCGATCGTTTTCGCGTCCCCATCGTGATCACGGGATTTGAGCCGCTTGATATCCTGGAAGGAACGCTGTTGACAGTTCGCCAGCTGGAAGCCGGGACTTGGAATGTCGAGAACCAATACCCTCGCGTGGTCAGACGCGCCGGCAATCGAGTGGCCCAAGACCTGGTGAACAAAGTCTTCGAAGTCTGCGATCGGAAATGGCGGGGAGTCGGGTCAATTCCAAAAAGCGGCTACAAACTACGCTACGAGTTTCGTGATCAAGACGCTGAGCGGATATTCGACGTCAAGGAGATCGACACGAAAGAGCCTTCGGTTTGTATCAGTGGGCTCGTTCTCAAAGGCGTAAAGAAGCCGCATGACTGCCCTGCTTTTGGCAAACAATGCACGCCCGAGCACCCATTGGGAGCGACAATGGTGTCCGCTGAAGGCGCCTGCGCAGCATACTATGCCTACGGCAGGCACTTGGAAAAACAACCCGCACAGGCTGCATGATCGCGCCTGCAACCGAACCGATAGACAAGCTTGCCGAGAGCTTCCGCGAGAAAATTCTCCGCAAATGCGGCGAGAGCATGGAGATGAAGGAGCGATTCTTTGTCAAATACGCCGAGCCGCTTGAGGCGATGTCGCGGGAACTTGCGCAGCGTTTTGAAAAGGGCAGGCGACTTTTCGCTATGGGAAATGGCGGAAGCTTATGTGACGCGCTGCACATTACTGTTGAGTTCAACCACCCGATCATTGAAAAACGCGCCGCATTCCCGGTGATCCCCCTCATGACTGACACGGCTACCATGACGGCCATCGGTAACGATCTTGATTTTTCTCGCGTGTTCGTGAACCAGCTTCGCTTGCTCGCTGCTCCTGGCGATGTCGCGATGGTCTTTAGCACCAGCGGCAAATCGCCAAATCTTATCTATGCGCTCGAGGCAGCCCGTGAATTGCAGATGTTAACGGTGGCTTTCGCCGGGAAAGACGGCGGACGTTTTCCCGAGGTGGCGGATTACTGTTTTATTGTGCCGTCCTACAGCATTCATCGCATTCAGGAGGTGCACGCGACCGTGGTGCACATCATCTGGGACCTGGTTCATATCGCCCTTGGGGCCGAAGATGTCACTTGAGACCGCCACGGAGGCTGCGGAGGGCGATGCGAACGGGCTCGGCGGGGCATGCCCCACGCCGCTCAGTGACTACAAGGAAGTCGTCCTTGCTCACGGTAGCGGCGGCAAGTTAAGCCAGCGGCTATTGCAATCCGTCGTCCTCCCGCGCTTTCAGAATGAACTCCTCGCGCCGTTGCACGACGGCGCCATCTTCGAACTCGATGGTTCACGGATCGCCTTCAGCACGGATTCGTATGTCGTCAGTCCCATTTTCTTTCCCGGAGGAGACATCGGGACATTGGCGGTCCACGGAACGGTTAACGACCTCGCGATGTGCGGGGCGCGACCCCAGTATCTTTCCGTTGCCTTCATCCTCGAAGAAGGGCTTGCGATGGCCGATTTTCGTCGCATCGTTCAGTCGCTGCATGACGCCGCCAAAGAAGCGGGCGTCCTCCTCGTCACCGGGGATACGAAAGTTGTCGATCGCGGCAAAGCGGATAAACTTTTCATCAACACCGCTGGTGTTGGTGTTGTCCGCGCGGGCGTCAACGTCCAGCCATCGCGGGCGCAACCGGGTGACAAGATCATCGTCAACGGACCGATTGCCGTGCACGGCATCGCCATCATGTCGGTGCGCGAAGGCTTGGAATTCGAGACGAAAATTGCGAGCGATACCGCACCGCTTAACCGTCTGGTCGAGTCGATCTTGGATGAATGTGAAGACATTCACGTCTTGCGGGATCCCACCCGCGGGGGCATCACCAGCGCGCTGAGTGAAATTGCACAGACGGCCAAGGTGGGCATGCTCCTGGATGAAGCTCAGATCCCCATCAGCGAAGAAGTCAAGGGAGCATGCGAGATCCTCGGTCTCGATCCGCTTTATGTCGCCAATGAAGGTAAACTCCTCGCGATTCTTCCGGCCGCCGACGCGGGCCGCGTTCTTGCTGCGATGCGTGCGCACCCGCTTGGCCAAGAGGCCGCGATTATCGGCGAAGTCACCGCCGACCATCCCGGCTACGTCTTGATGAAAACCCGCGTTGGGGGCACCCGGGTCGTGGACATGCTTTCCGGCGAGCAGCTCCCGCGCATTTGCTGACTGCTCGCCACGGTGCGAACGCAGTAGCGTTGGCGCAGCAGCAACGGATTGAAAAATCTCTACAACTCCATCGCGGGCTATCTACTTCGGTTGAGGGACAATCCGAAGATAAGGCTTCGGCGCCTTCCAACCGTCGGGATATTTCTGTCTAGCTTCCTCGTCCGATACAGCTGACAAGATGATTACATCGTCTCCTTGCTTCCAATTGACGGGAGTTGCCACCTTGTGCGTGGCAGTGAGCTGAATTGAATCGAGAATTCGAAGAACTTCATCAAAATTTCGGCCTGTGCTCATTGGATAAGCCAACATGAGCTTAATCTTTTTGTCGGGTCCGATCACGAACACGGTTCGAACCGTCGCGTTGTTCGCGGCCGTGCGACCGTCGCACGTGTTGCCGGCATCGGCTGGCAGCATGTCATAGAGCTTCGCGATTTTGAGTTCCGGATCGCCGATCATGGGATAGTTCACTTTGTGGCCCTGAGTCTCTTCGATGTCCGCGGCCCACTTTCCGTGACTGGTCACCGGGTCCACGCTTAGCCCGATAATTTTGCAGTTCCGTTTGGCGAACTCGGGGTTCAATCCGGCCATGTAGCCAAGCTCCGTTGTGCAAACGGGCGTGAAATCTTTCGGGTGTGAGAACAATACCGCCCAGCCATTGCCGATCCATTCGTGGAACTTAATAGTGCCTTCGGTGGTCTCGGCCGAAAAATCGGGCGCTTCATCATTTATGCGCAAACTCATAGGTAATCTCCGGCAAAAAGTTGGAACCGTTTTGGGACAGGTTATCTCCAGCAGTTGAATGGGTAACACAAGCAAAAAGCTGCTTGCGAAAGGATAGGCCCGAGTTGGTCACATTTTTACGCCAACTGACATCACGTGGTCAAAGGTCGCTATTTCTTGTCAGCGATCTCGATGCCGAGCGAGCGGTGCCGACCGAAGTAGATTACGCACCAATTGATCGCGGTCGGAGTTGATGAATTTCGGCTTGCTGGTTAGTCAGCCGACAGCGGAGAAATTGACCTTATCGCTCGACGATGACGATGTAGGCCCGAATTTTGCCGTCGACAGCACCCTCGCCGAAGCGGCTCCTGATTGCCGTCGTGGCAGCGGCAGTGGCGTCATCGAGGGACGAAGGGCCACGAGCTTCAAGTTCGCTGCGAAGCGGCGTGCCTTGGCAATAGGCAATTGCCGGCACAGCCGGCGATGCCGCGCGGCTACGGGCAGCCAGTCTCGTGAACGTCGGGTGTCGACTGAACCCGCCACGTCCAAGCTCTGCGGCGACGACCGCGACATCAGCATAGCCGTGCGGAATGCGCGCCAAAAACTGCGGCGGATTTTTAGGAAAGAGTGCAGCCAGCGCCCGGGTTACGGTATCGGCAAACTCATTCTCTTCTATCCGGTCCCACACGTTGAAGAGGAAATGGCCACCCCAACGAAGAACGCGCCAGGCTTCCGAGAAGGCCTTGACTTTGTCAGGGAAGAACATGACGCCGAACTGGCAGACGACCACGTCAAAGGTCGCATCCGGAAACGGCAGCTGCATAGCGTCGGCTTGCAGCCATTCGATAGGACGAGCCGCTTGTATGGCTACGGCTTGATCGAGCATGGGTTGGTTTAGATCAGTCGCTACGATTGAGGCTTCCTTAGGCATCACTCGGGCAAGATGACGCGTCACCACTCCTGTGCCTGCAGCGATCTCCAAAACGCGTGAAGGTTGATAGAGCACCACACGAGATGCGAGATCTGCGGCGTAGGGCTCAAAGATCAGCGGGACCAAATAATTCTCATACACCTCTGGAATCGACCCGGCAAAAAGTCGATCGCTGGTGGGAGAGATCATGGCGCTCTCATCGCAACGAGCTTTCGGTCGAGGCAAGGACTGGTCCGCTCGCTGGCGCAATGTTCTCGAAAAACCATTCTGTATTCTACAGGAAGCTAGGAATTGCGCTATTCGCGTCTCGACGCATCGATGTGACTTTCCATTGAATAAAGGTTGGACGACCTCGGTTGGTGCGCCGATCTTGAACCGTCGCAGCATCTACACTCTCGCTGTGGAATTTCCGCAAACTAAGGCCAATGAGATGCCGGAACGTCCTCCACAATCTTCGACTTTAGCAGAACCGCCCCATCCCCCAGGTGTCATCAATTGCGCGGCCTACGCCGATGGTGTCCGCGTGGCAAATGTAGCGATTGCCGACATCAGCGAAGAGCTCAAACACGAAGACCGATTCGTTTGGGTCGGCTTGTTCGAGCCCGATGAGCAGCTTCTGCGCGAGATTCAAGAGGAGTTTCAGCTCCATGATTTGGCCATCGAGGATGCCCACAGTGCGCACCAGCGTCCGAAGCTGGAGCAGTACGGGAATACTCTCTTCGTTGTGCTCCGGACGGCGCACCTCGCGGGCGAGCCGCAGCATGTCGAGTTTGCGGAGACGCACGTCTTTGTCGGGCCGCGATTCGTTGTCTCTGTGCGACACGGCTCGCTACAATCGCACGTCGGCTTGCGCGCACGCTGCGAGGCTTCCAAGCATCTTCTCGCGAAAGGTCCGGGTTTCGTCCTCTATGCCTTGATGGATTTTGTCGTCGACCAATACTTTCCAATCCTCGAGGCTCTAGAAGAACGGGTCGTCGAGCTGGAGGAGGTTGTGCTGGATGAGAAGTTCATTCAACAGACAACAAGCCGCATCTATCACTTGAAGCGCGAGCTGCTCTCGATTAAGCGGGCGGTATCCCCTTTGGTAGACATCAGCAGCCGCCTGATGCGGTTCGATGTGGAGCTCATCCCTGAAGGTACCAAGCCATACTTTCGCCATGTCTACGATCACGCGATGCGTATCAACGAAATGGCGGATACGCTTCGCGAAGTCCTCGCGACCGCGCTGAACGCGAATCTCTCGGTCATCTCCGTGTCGCAGAATAAGGACACCAAACGCCTAGCAGCTTGGGCCGCGATAATCGCCGCCCCTACGGCGATCGCGGGCATTTACGGTATGAACTTCGAAAGCATGCCTGAACTGCACTGGCGATACGGCTACGCTCTGGTCATCGGAATAATCCTCGTGGTTTGCACCGTCCTTTGGCTCGGATTCAAGCGGTCCGGCTGGCTATAATAGTTTCCCCGTGCAATCATCGACCGAGGCCCGCGATTCGGGAAGCTCGGTGCCTTTAGTAGGAGAGGATTGCTGTCCTCTCGAATGGCATGCGGAACTTGTGGCAAGTAGGTCGTGAACCTCGGCAGAACGCGGTTGGACGCAGGTGGAACTCGCCGAGATGTCGTCGCGACAAACGTCCGAGTCTTGAGCTCAGCCTTTCTCAGCTTCTTCGGTGCCGTCCAGCCCGACCCTAGGATCTAAACAAATGTTGATTTTGAGGCTGTCCTCCGGATAGCCTCGTGCATCTCACCAGGCCGGCGAAACCTGTGAACACGAAGGAAGCAGCTTCGAGCAAAGGAACTTCCAGGTGACTCGGGTTCTTCGTCCGAAACAGGTGACAACCCCACAACAATTCCAAAAATTAGCCAACCACTTCTCAGTTGCGCCGAGCAGTGAACAACAATCGCCGGTATCTCTGCTGGCGTCCTGCTTGCCATCCGGGTTGATGCTGGCCTTCGAGAAATCTGACGATTTTAGCTGAACGTATAGGAGGAAGAACATGACAAATCCCACAGGTGAAATCCGCAGGGGCGACACGACCAGCGAGACGAGCGCCGCGAAAGTCGACATGAAACTCGAGGTCATCGTTATTCCCGTCTCGGATGTCGATCGAGCGAAGGAGTTCTACGCGAAGCTCGGGTGGAGGCTCGACGCCGACTTCGTCGGTGAAGACTGGCGCGTGATCCAGTTCACGCCGCCTGGCTCCGGGTGCTCGGTCATTTTCGGAAAGAACGTGACCGCGGCAGCGCCCGGCTCCGCCCAAGGCCTTTACCTGATCGCATCCGATGTCGAGGGCGCCCGTGATGAACTGCTCCGTCGGGGCATCAAGATCAGCGAGGTCTTTCACGCTGGCAACGAGCACGCTGGCACGGATGAGCCGTACCTGTTTGGGCGCCTTCGGGTCAGCGGTCCAGACGCCGAGCATGGCAGCTATCGCTCGTTCGCCTCCTTCCGTGATCCGGACGGCAACGGATGGTTGCTGCAGGAGGTCACGACCCGGCTGCCTGGCCGGATCGACGCCACCGAGACCGCATTCGCATCCACGGCGGACCTGGCCAGCGCGCTGCGGCGTGCGGAGGCCGCCCATGGCGAGTACGAAAAGCGCACCGGGCAGCGCGATACAAATTGGCCGGACTGGTACGCCGAGTATATGGTCGCAGAGCAGGCGGGGAAAGAGTCGCCGCGATGAACGACTTCGATGTGATCCTCATCAGTGGCCGCGCGCGGCGAGCACAATTAGTTTAGCACCGTGAACCGCAAATTTGATGCGATCATCATCGGAACGGGCCAAGCCGGTCCGTCACTGGCTGCGCGCTTTTCCGCGGCGGGCATGACTGTCGCGATTGTTGAAAGGCACAAGTTCGGTGGAACATGCGTGAATACCGGGTGTATTCCGACAAAAACACTCGTCGCAAGTGCGTATGCAGCGCATTTGGCTCGTCGCGGAGACGACTATGGTTTTGCAATTGGCGGAGAGGTACGAGTCGAGATGAAGCGCGTCAAGGCCCGAAAAGACGAGGTGTCCGGGCGCTCGAATCGAGGTGTGGAACAGTGGCTTCAAGGACTTGCGAACTGTACCGTGATTCGAGGACATGCCCGGTTTGAATCTTCCCGCGTCGTCCGCGTGAACGATGAACTCCTCGAAGCGAACAGGATTTTTATCAATGTTGGAGGCCGCGCTTCTGTTCCGTCGATGCCGGGAATACGTGATGTGCCCTTCTTGACGAATTCCTCAATGATGGATGTGGACTTCCTGCCGGAACATCTGATCGTCGTCGGGGGCAGTTACATTGGGCTGGAGTTCGGCCAAATGTATCGCCGCTTCGGAAGCGAAGTTACTGTCATTGAGATGGGGCCCCGACTCATACGGCGTGAAGATGAGGACGTCTCCGAGAGCGTCCGGCAGATTTTTGAGGAGGAGGGTGTCGGCATTCGATTGCATGCGGAATGCATTTCGATGGAACCCCGAGGGGACAAGGTCGTCGCCCGTCTTGGCTGCGAGGAAGGGCCGCCGGAAGTCGTGGGCAGCCACCTTTTGCTCGCCGTAGGACGCATTCCCAACACACAAGATCTGGGACTCGACCGGGCCGGTATTGTCACCGACGAACGAGGCTACATTGTCGTGGATGATGAACTGCGGACTAATCTCCCGGATATTTGGGCGCTTGGCGATTGCAATGGCCGCGGCGCATTTACGCATACCTCTTACAATGATTACGAGATTGTTGCGGACAATCTCCTGAATGGAGATCACCGCCGCGTTTCAGATCGGATCCAGACCTATGCTCTCTTCATTGATCCGCCACTGGGGCGCTGCGGGATGACGGACGATGATATCCGAAAGTCCGGACGCCACGCACTGGTTGCCAAGTATCCCATGCAGCGAGTCAGTCGGGCAGTTGAGAAGGGAGAAACCCAAGGCTTTATCAAAGTCGCTGTTGATGCTGAGACAAAACAGATTCTCGGGGCGGCGATCCTTGGGACTGGAGGCGATGAAGTCATACAAATTTTGTTGGATATGATGTACGCCAAAGCCCCCTATACGACCATACAGCGTGCAATGCATATCCATCCTACCGTTGCCGAGTTTCTGCCGACGGTCCTGTCCAATCTTCAGCCTTTCACTTAGCATTTTCGACCTTAGACCAGTTTAGCCACAGCTCTGCCACGGGCCGAATTATTGGACTCCCTCAGCAGACAAGGAATTCGCTGGCTTTCCAAGTCGCTTGTAAACCTATTTCAGAGGCTGATAACGTAAGAGACGCCGGGCTTTGCCAAGAGGATCGAACGTCACGCCTCAAAGGACAAGTTGGTTCTGCTGGTGACCGCTCGCATTCAACAAATCTGACGATTAGGTGACGCATAGGAGAAAGACATGGCAAATCCCATTCTGATCACGGGCGCGGCGGGTCGCGTCGGCGGGATAGGGCGCACCCTCACCAAACTGCTGTTGAAGCAAGGCAAAGCAGTCCGTGCGATGGTGCGAAACGACGACGAACGAGCGCAGGCATTGCGCGACATGGGTGCGCAGGTCGTGATCGGCAATCTGCTCGATCTCGATTCAATGCATAAGGTGATTGCCGGCTGCGAGGCGATGTACTTCGGCATGTCGGTTTCGGATGCCTATCTGGAGGCGACGGTCAATGTGGCGGCGGTAGCGAAGCACCACGGCGTGCAACTGTTCATCAATATGTCGCAGATGACGCTCGCCCAGATGAGCATTACCAAGACCACCGCGAGTCCGCAGCACAAGCTGCACTGGCTCGCCGAGCAGGCGCTGAACTGGTCTGGTCTGCCCGTCGTGCACGTGCGGCCGACGGTGCTTCTCGAAGGCTTTTTCCTGATCTTGACTGCGGATTCGGTCAGGGAATCGAATCAGATCAGGCTACCGTTCGGCGAGGGCAAGACTTCGCCGGTCGCAGTGGAAGACGTTGCACGTGTGGTTGCCACACTGCTCGCGAATCCGCAGCCGCACATCGGCAAGATCTATCACCTGACCGGTCCGCAGTCCGAAAACATGCACTTCTTTGCACGGGAGTATTCGAAGGCGCTTGGCCGCACGATCACCTATCAGGATATTCCCGTCGAGCCGTGGCGGGACGGGTTGCTCGAGCGCGGCTTGCCGGTCCACCTCGTGAACCATCTTGCGACGATGGGTGATCTGCACCGGGCGGGACGCTACGACCGGATGTCGGACGACGTGCGCACGCTAACGGGGCAGGGGCCGCAGAGTCTGCAGGAGTTCGTCAGGAAAAATGCGGAGACATTCAGCCCATCGGCAAAATCCGCCTGAGGGTCTGCCGATGCCGTTGCGCCTTCATTGGAATGCGATCAATGTCCATCTCGAGCCGGGGGAGAAATCTATGGCGTTGCGGCGTGACGAAAATGTAAGCG
>Ga0065705_10104944_pt1 | contig 10092 bp, 6 predicted proteins | sample SwibulcommuniRL2_FD_59092 | JGI IMG/M metagenome (GOLD analysis project Ga0065705, IMG submission 59092) | Bulk soil microbial communities from switchgrass field near Rose Lake, East Lansing, Michigan, USA - RL2 Bulk Soil v2 (version 2) | ecosystem: Environmental > Terrestrial > Soil >... | reverse complement strand
AGGCAGTTTTGTTGTGAGACCGCATAGAGATTGGGCGTGGCAAAGTCTCCACACATGTTGAAAGCCCTGGGGTTTTCAAGCCTGCCATGAGGGTCTTTTTGGTCTCGGAAAAGTAGGTAGGACAGTTCGTACATTTGTACAGGATACGGTGACCATGGCACTGGGTGGCATAGGTCGTATGAGATTGGAGGACAGCCGAGTGGCACGTTGGGCACTTGATCTGTAACAGTTCCATGTCATCAACCTCATCTCAGGGGGGATGGAGTCGATGATACGATAACCGCATTCACTCGGTTTGCCCGCCAATCTCCGATACTTAGCCATTCCCATCACACTGAACCAGTGCCAAAAAGAGTCAATGAGCCCACAGATCGTGTAGGCTTTGCGCTTGCCGCTGGTGGTCATCGCAGGTTGCTGTCCTCTGAGCGCCCACGTGTAGCTCAACGAGCCCCACTGGGCCAAACTGGCCTCATCACCAAAGAGCAACAGGGCCTTGGGCTGCTTGGCCTGCCGCAGAATCTTGGACCAGCGGGTGTGGCGCCACGCCAGGCGCTTGGCCTCATGGAAGTGATCGGAGACGAACCGGGCTTTCTGATACGAAAAGCCCATATGGTGGAGTCATGTCACGATAGAGTGGGGGTGGTAAGGGACGCCAAAGCGACGCTCGATCAGGTCTTGCATCATGGGGGTATGCCAGCATCCCGACGTCTAGTCACAGACTTGCGGACGAGCTTTGATCCACTCGGCGAGCTGTTGGCGCTGGGTTTTGGTGAGTTTGCTGGGTCGCCCTGGCGGCGCCTTGGACACCAAACTGGCCATACCGTTGATGAGCTACGCATTGCGGTAATCGCGCACGGTCTGCTCACAGAGATCAAGCCTCTCGGCGACCTCGTGAACATTTTGGCTTTGAGCTAGAGCGAGGAGAGCATGGAGGCGTTTGACCAATTTCAACGAGCCGCTGGCATAGGCCTGCTGGAGACGGCGCTAGAGTTGCATACGGGTGAACGAGCTGAGCTGTAAGGTATAGGACACGAGAGATACCTCCTGCGGATTGCCATCAGGAAACATGTTTTCCGCTAGGAATGCCGTGTCTCTCGTCATGTGTCCGGTCCATTTCCTCCCTCAGGCTCACGAATCTTTTTCTGAACGTCTATAGTTTCTCGAGATTGTTCGCGGAAGAGACCGACTTGCCCTGTGAAAGTTTGGTTTCCTTGTCGAGACCTTCTTAGCCTATTGGGGACACTGCATGTGTGGTCTTGCCGGCTTTGTTGGTGCATTTCACGAACGTTTATTATATGCCATGAATGCCTCTATTGCGCATCGTGGCCCGGACGATGCTGCTGCTATCGTCCTTGATCCTCCCAACCGAGCAAAGGTCGGCCTAGCACATCGACGGTTGTCCATTATCGACCTCTCTGCAGCCGGTCGCCAACCTATGAGCATAGCGTGTGAGTGCTGCGGTGTGGTCCCATCGTCTCCTGCGCATGCACGCTTGTGGCTCATCTATAACGGTGAAATCTACAACTACCGCGCATTACGCGCCACCTTGGAAAAGCGCGGCCACCATTTCCACAGCGCGACAGATTCTGAGGTTTTATTACACCTCTATATTGAAGAAGGACCGGACATGCTCCGGAGCCTGAATGGTATATTTACCTTCGCTCTCTATGACGGACGCAATGCTGGACAGGCGCATGGAGTGCAACCCGGTGATGTTCTCTTGGCTCGAGATGGCATAGGAGTAAAGCCGCTATATTACGCCGTAACCTCCAGTGGTGTCTTATTTGCGTCGGAGCTCAAGGCGCTCTTACGGTCTCCCGAAGTAACGCGTGACTTAGATCCGGTCGCGCTGCATTACTATCTTGCCTACCTCTGGGCCCCTGCTCCTCGTACACCCTTACGCGGGGTGCAGAAGTGCAAACCTGGTGAGGCGATGATCGTGCGGCAGGGTCATATTGCGAGGCAGTGGACCTATTATAACCTGCCATACGGCCAACCACTGCTCCAGGGAACCGAAGCTGACATTGTCGATGAGTTGCGTGAGCAGTTAGAAAGCGCGGTCAAGCGCCAAATGGTTGCCGATGTGCCCGTCGGGGCGTTTCTGTCAGGCGGACTTGATTCGAGTGCGATAGTGGCGATGATGCGCCGGGTGCGCCCAGACTACGTGCCAATCTGTTACAGCATAGGTTTTGCTGGAGACTCTCAGACAGAAGGCATGTCGGTTGATTTGCCTTACGCCAAGCGGGTAGCAGCACACTTAGGAGTGCACCTCTACCCTATCGAAGTGCAGCCTACCATCATCCAAAACTTAGAGCGAACACTCTATTATATGGACGAACCTCAGGCTGATCCCGCTTCCATCAACACCCTTCTGATAGCCGAGCAGGCTCGCAATGACGGCACAAAGGTATTACTCTCCGGGACAGGCGGCGATGACATCTTTGCAGGATATCGTCGTCATCTGGCTCTAAAAATTGAGCGTATGTGGGGGTGGCTACCCCGGATGATACGGAGCGGTATGGTACAGCTCGCTGCAGGCGCAGAGCATCATCAGAGGGTATGGCAGCGGATGGGGCAACCAGCGTGGGGCAGACGCCTTGCGAAGGCCTTTGCTTACGCTGATTTACCCCCCGATGACCGGCTGATTACGTACTTTTTCTGGAGTGGAGAACAGGTGCGCCGCTCGATATATTCAGCTGAATTGGCAGCTGAGCTGGCGGATGTGGATACCGCTGAACCCTTGCGGGAAAGTTTACAGCATATACCAGCTGAATGTGACCCACTCAACCGTATGCTTTACCTGGAGACGAAACATTTTCAGGCCGATCACAACCTAAATTACACTGATAAGGCTGGCATGGCGGCAGGAGTGGAAATTCGCGTACCCCTTCTCGATCTGGAATTGGTGAATTTTGCGACTCGCATCCCTCCGTCAATGAAGCAGAAAGGCAAAATCGGTAAGGCTATTTTCAAAAGAGCGATGGAGCCGTATCTGCCTTCAGATGTCATTTACCGACCGAAGACTGGCTTTGGCGCCCCTTTGCGAGGCTGGCTACAGCAAGAACTGCGAGCCATGGTGGACGATGTCCTGTCGCCCACGTCTCTGCGTCGTCACGGTTTGTTCGATCCTGCTGCTGTCCATCGTCTAATCGTGTGGGACCGCGATGGACACATCGACGGGGCCTATACCATCTTTGCGATATTGTGCCTTGAGCTCTGGTGCTCCTTGTTCTTAACCTCCCCTGTGCAGGTTTAGCGGCGACACATCTCATGAAAATTATTCTCCAAAATTTCAAGACCGGTGAAACGGAGCTCGCAGAGAGCCCTTGTCCACAGGTACGGCCTGGGCATCTGCTGATCCGCACGCGTGCCAGCTTAGTATCTGCTGGTACCGAGCGGATGCTCCTCGAGTTCAGTCAAGCCAATCTGTTCGAGAAAGCACGTCTGCAGCCCGATAAGGTGCGGCAGGTGTGGTCGAAAGTGCGCACAGACGGCCTGCTACCGACCCTGGATGCCGTGCGGACGAAGCTCGACCAACCGCTACCACTTGGGTACTGCAACGCTGGCGTGGTACTGGAGGTTGGCGCTGGCGTGGACGGGTTTGCGCCCGGGGACCGCGTGGTCTCCAATGGATACCATGCGGAAGTCGTCTGCGTGCCGAAAAATCTGTGCGTGTCAATTCCCTCAAGTGTCAGCGATGAAGCCTCGGCGTTCACAGTTGTCGGCGCGATCGCCCTCCAGGGCATTCGCCTGCTGCAGCCGACGCTGGGGGAGTCGATTGCGGTCATCGGTTTGGGCTTGATAGGGCTGATGACCATACAACTGCTGTGTGCCCACGGCTGCCGTGTATTGGGTGTTGATTTCGTGCCTGACAGGCTCCGCTTGGCGCACGCTTTCGGTGCCGAGGTCGTGGATTTGTCGGAGGCTGAAAAGCCTGTTCCTGCGGCTTTGGACTTTTCCCAAGGACGTGGTGTCGATGGCGTGGTGATCACGGCATCGACGACAAGCAGTGCCCCCGTGCATCACGCGGCCCAGATGTGTCGCAAACGTGGACGCATAGTGCTGGTCGGTGTTACAGGCCTTGCACTTTCTCGTGCGGACTTTTACAAGAAGGAACTCACCTTCCAGGTGTCCTGTTCCTACGGCCCCGGGCGCTATGATCCGCAATATGAGGAAGCAGGCCAGGATTATCCTGTCGGCTTTGTCCGCTGGACGGCGCAGCGCAATTTTCAGGCGGTGTTGGACATACTTGCAGCCAAGCGGCTCGATGTGGCCCCGCTTGTGTCGCATCGGGTGGCTTTTGACGAGGCGCCTCAGGCGTATGCAGTAATGGCAAGCCATACGCCGCACTTGGGCATTATTTTGCAGTATCCACAGCCCCAGGACGTGTCTGACGCTGCCATACGCCAGCAGACGGTTTCCCTCCTTCCGCATCGACGTGCATCGCGTTCGGCCTCTCCCCAGGAGCCGATTCTTGGCGTCATTGGTGCCGGGAATCACACCCTGCACGAACTGCTACCGGCTTTCACGGCAGTCGGCGTGCGTTGCAAGACTATCGCCTCCAGTGGTGGCATCAGTGGTTTCCATGCAGGGCGCAAGTTTGGCTTTGAAGACGCCACGACCGATGTTTCCAGTATCCTCACAGACCCCAGTGTGACGACTGTCGTGATCGCCACGCGTCATGACAGTCATGCAACGCTGGCCTGTCAGGCGCTTGAAATGGGGAAACATGTCTTTGTCGAAAAACCCCTGGCCTTGACGCCTGAGGAGTTGGAGCGCATTGTCAAAACCTATGCGGAAGTCTCCGTGCAGTCTCCCTCCCCACTCTTAATGGTTGGTTTCAACCGGCGTTTTGCTCCACACGTCACCAAGATGAAACAATTGCTCGACAGGATGCCACAGCCTAAAAGCTTTATTATGACCGTGAATGCTGGTGAAGTACCGCCCGACCATTGGACGCAGGATCCGCAGATTGGCGGCGGGCGCATCATCGGAGAAGGGTGCCATTTTATCGACTTGTTGCGGTTTTTGGTGGGACAGACGATCGAGCAGGCACACGTGATGGGATTGGGGCCAATGGCTGGGGATGTTGTCCGGCATGACAAAGTGACGTATACGCTCACCTTCGCGGATGGCTCCTGTGGCACGATCCATTATCTGGCGAATGGCCACAAGACCTTCCCCAAAGAGCGCCTCGAGGTATTCTGTGCCGGCTGTGTCCTGCAACTCAATAATTTTCGCCAGTTGTGGGGCTATGGGTGGCCTGGTTTCCGCTCTATGCGCTTGTGGCGCCAGGATAAGGGACACAGAGCCGCCGTAGCAGCTTTTCTGCAAGCGATTCGCGAAGCAGGCTCTTCTCCTATACCTTTTGACGAGTTGGTGGAAGTGACCCAGGTCAGTTTTGCGGCGGCGAACGCTGCCAAGCGTAAGTCCCCTAAGGAGCTGTCACCCTGACCGAGCTTATCGATACTCCCGTGAGTGAGTTTTGAGGTGGTGGAGGCGGCTTGGCGTTGAACTGGGCGCGGTATCTCTACACGGCACGCTACCTGCGTCTGAGCCAGATGTATGGCCTCGCTCGGAATCGGGTGCTGCGCGGTTTGCCCCCTGGCTCAGCCATGGTGGAAGGAGCCCGCTTAAGCGATCGTGTCCAACCACCCTGTCTTCCCTTTTTACGTTCTTTGCGCAGCTTGCGTGAGACGACCCTGACTTTCCTGAATCACACAGTGAGCTACCCACACGGCGTTCGCTGGGATGCTCCCGAGCCAGTGAAGCTCTGGCGCTATAACCTGCACTACATGCCTTTCCTACATCAGTGCGACATGACTGCCGCTCGCCGCAGGGAGTGGATGTGCTTGTGGATGCAGGACAATCCAGACCCCCGAGGGGAAGGGTGGGAGCCTTTTCCGACTAGTGTTCGTCTGGTGAATTGGTTGAAAGTCTGGTGGGGGGAAGGAGAAGTAGAGGGCGATGTACCTCTCCTAGCCAGTGCCTATGCGCAAGCCAGGCATCTCCGCCGTTGGGTCGAAGTCCATCTCCAGGGTAATCATCTCTTTGAGAATCTGAAGGCTCTCTTCTGGGCAGGGTGTACGTTGCAAGGAGAGGAGGCAAACAAATGGCGGATATGGGCTGCGCAGTGCTTAGTCCGTCAGCTGCGCGAGCAGGTGTTAGCAGATGGCGGACATTACGAACGGAGCCCCATGTATCACTCACACGTTCTGGAAGGGTGTCTGGATCTCTTAAACATCCAATCTACGTGGGCAGCACAGCACCCAGAGTTAGCTGCTTTACTTCAGCACAAGGCAGCGCAGATGCTTACTTGGGTAGAGGCCACTACCCACCCTGATGGGCAGATAGCCCTGTTCAATGATGCCGCTTTTGCAAGCGCTCCAGCTCCAGGCCAATTGTTAGACTACGGTCGGAAACTCGGGTTGACCTGGTCATCTCCCGGAAGCTTCATCCATCTCAAGGATTCGGGCTACGTCGCAGTGCGTGACACGCATCACTATTTCATTGTCGATATCGGGCCAATGGGTCCTGATTATCAGCCAGGCCATGGGCACTGTGATCTTTTCAGCTTTGAATGGTCCTATGGCAGCCAGCGCGTCATCTGCGACACGGGGGTCTATGCCTATCAGGATCCAATCATGCGTCCGTATGTCCGATCAACGGCGGCGCACAATACCGTGCGTGTTGATGGTGAGGAGCAAAGTGAGATATGGCAAGAGTTTCGGGTGGCGCGCCGGGCGCATCCAGACATGCACTGCGTTGAGGCAATTGCGGATGGTACTGTCCGTGTTGTAGGCAGCCATGCTGGTTACAGCCGCTTACGTGGCCGTCCGGTGCATCAACGCGCGTTCAGCTTTCGCTCAGGGCATCTGGTTGTTCTGGATAGGATTACTGGCTTCGGCTGGCACGAGATCGAGGCGTTTGTGCATTTTCACCCCTCCGTCACTCTCAAACTCCAGGCGAAGCAGACATTTGATCTCCTGCTTCCCACCGGCAAGATTGGTTCCCTGTGCTACAAGAACTGGCAGCAGGCCGATCTGCACTCGGGCTGGTATTGTCCAGAGTTTGGGAAACGCGAGCCAAACGTTGTCCTGAGATTACGCAGCAGAGCTCATCTCCCCTTTCAAGGCCAGCTTGAAATCTGTCTGGCTCACGAAAAGCAGTAATGCATATCCTATTCCTCACGGATAACTTTCCTCCGGAGCGCAATGCACCGGCCAGTAGGGTGTACGAGCACGCCTGGTATTGGGTCCGTTGGGGCCACAAGGTCACCGTGCTGACCTGCGCCCCGAACTTTCCGGAAGGGAGAGTCTATGAGGGATATTGTAACCGCTGGTACTCTGTTGGGGAGATGGATGGTATCCGTGTGGTACGCGTTAAGACGTTTATCACTCAGAATGAGGGCGTGATTCTTCGTACTCTCGATTATTTGTCGTTCATGATTGCTGGCTTTTGGGCTGGATTATGGCAAGTGCGCCCCGATGTGGTCGTCGCGACTTCTCCGCAGTTTTTTACCACCGTAGGTGGCTGGGCTTTAGCGAGACTACGTCGTTTGCCATTTGCGTTTGAGCTGCGTGACTTGTGGCCTGCTTCGATCATGGCAGTAGGCGCCATGCGCGAGAATGTCGTGCTCCGGTGGTTAGAGCGACTAGAACTCTTTCTCTATCATTCCTCGGCTAAAGTGGTAGCGTTGACAGAAGCATTTAAGCATGATCTCCTTGCACGGGGGATCCCTGCAGAAAAAGTAGAGGTCGTTATAAACGGGGTCGACCTGACAAGGTATTCTCCTCGCCCCCCTGATGCCGATTTACGCAAACGGCTCGGTCTAGAAGGCTGCTTTGTCATAGGGTATGTAGGGACGCATGGCATGGCGCATGCCCTGGATAATGTTCTTGAGGCGGCTGATCTCCTGCGGGACGCCCCGACCATTCGCTTCCTGTTTGTCGGAGCTGGAGTGGCCCGCGCTGCGTTAGTTCAGGAGGCTAACAAAAGACGGTTAGACAATGTTATTTTCGTCCCTGCCCAACCAAAGGAGCGAATACTCGCCTATTGGAGTATCTGTAATCTTGCCCTGGTGTCTCTGAAAAATGCTCCGCTATTTACTACCGTTATCCCGTCAAAAATTTTTGAGGCTATGGGTATGGGGTGTCCCATACTACTAGTTGCTCCAGATGGAGAAGCCTCACGGATTGTACGTTGTACAGACGCTGGAGTAGTGGCCCCTCCCGAATGTCCAACTGCCCTGGCGGGTGCAGTGAGGACATTATGCCACGACGAGGTCTCATTGAGACGGCTTGCTATGAACTCTCTTCGGGCTGCGCCTCAATTCAGTCGGGAAAAGCAGGCCCGCGATATGCTCAATGTTTTGACGGAAATCATTCCCACATCGCGTTCTTCCTGAGTGGTTTTGCCTTCTCGCTGACAACAGCGTTACTGGGACTATAGTTTCTGTGGTTACCTATCTCTTCCTTGTCATAATTCCTTTCTGTGCCTCATTGATCCTAACTCCTCTGGTCCGTGCGCTGGCCGTCCGTATTGGTGCCATCGATCAGCCGGGCGAACGGAAGATCCATGTAGTTTCCAGGCCGCGCCTAGGGGGGGTGGGGGTCGTAGGATCGGCTGTATTAACAGGCCTTACTGCCGTAGCAGTTGAGTCTTGGAGAGGCGGGGTCCTTACATTCAATCTGGAGGCCTGGACCCCAGTCTTTTTGGGAGGAACGATCGTTTTTCTTGGAGGTGTGTGGGACGATCTGAGGACCCTTCCTGCCTGGGTGAAATTCCTTTTTCAAGCCATGGCTGCTGGCATTGCCATCTGGTTTGGTATCCAGGTTGAGCGGGTTTCCTTCCTGGGTAGCGGCAGTATTGCTCTTGGGGTTCTGGCATTCCCGCTAACCTTTTTGTGGATTGTTGGCATTACCAATGCCTTCAATCTCGTGGATGGTTTGGACGGCCTGGCTGCTGGCCTGGCAATCATTGCAGCCGGCTCTTGTGCCACCATCTTTTTCCTCAGTGGCGATACCCAAGATGTGCAGCTCATCCTGATTCTGCTTGGGGCGCTCCTGGGTTTTCTGCCCTACAATTTCAATCCTGCAACGATCTTTCTCGGCGATTCGGGCAGTCTCGTCGTCGGCTATGTGTTAGCCGTGACGGCCATTACTGGCTCCCGGAGAGGGGCACAGGCCCTTGCGGTGGTCATTCCCCTGCTGATTTTTGGTGTACCCATTATTGATACGTTGCTCTCTATGACGCGCCGCTTTGTGGGAAGTTTGCGGCTGCTCCGGGCTTCGCGGGCTCGCCTCAAGGAGTGCATTTTGTGTGCCAGGTACATGTTTGCTGCGGACCAGCGCCATATTCACCACCGCCTGCTAGCGCTGGGGCTTTCACACCGTAATGCGGTCCTCCTGCTCTATGCGCTGGCGCTGGGGTTATCGGGCCTGGCGTTCCTTTCAGTCTTGGCGCAGTACCGTAATGCCGGCGTCATTCTGCTGGCGGTTGGTTTGGCGACCTTCATTGGGGTACGCAAGCTGGGCTATGATGAGATGACCTTCCTGCGTACGGGCACCTTGTTGCACTGGTATGAAGAGGTGCAGTTTAACCACCGCTTTTTCCTGGGTTTTGTGGATATGGTGTTGATGACGCTGGCCTACTGGGGCGCCTTTCTGCTGAAGTACGAACCGCCCTGGACGAACGAGCTGATGGTCTGGTATGGCAACGCCTTTCCCTGTGTGCTGGTTCTCCAACTGGTGGTCTTTGCTACTGCAGGTCTGTATCGCGGGGTCTGTCGCGCCGCCGAGGTCGGGGACTTGATGCACGTGGCCTGGGTGACGCTCCTGGCCGTGGCGCTCTCCTACGTCTGCGCTGTCTTGCGTCTTCCCCCCCAGGGGACCCCGGGCTTTTTCGCGATTGATGCGCTGGCGTTGGGCACTCTCGTGGTGAGTGTACGGAGTACGTATCGCGTGCTGGAATATCTCCTGCCAGACGAAACCGCCGCGAGTGGCACAGCACTTATTTATGGCGCTGGCCAGGACGGGCAACTCCTCCTGCGGGAGCTGCGGCGGCATCCGCACCTGGAACTGCGGCCGATTG
>Ga0065705_10004270_pt1 | contig 10092 bp, 8 predicted proteins | sample SwibulcommuniRL2_FD_59092 | JGI IMG/M metagenome (GOLD analysis project Ga0065705, IMG submission 59092) | Bulk soil microbial communities from switchgrass field near Rose Lake, East Lansing, Michigan, USA - RL2 Bulk Soil v2 (version 2) | ecosystem: Environmental > Terrestrial > Soil >... | reverse complement strand
CCGCTGCAATTAACGGCGACGAAGGGACGTCCTCGCCGCGCGCTCTCGTCGTGAATGGAACGGGCGACGACTTCTTTGCCCACTCCGGTCTCACCGAGGATCAGCACTTTCGCGCTACTGCGCGCGGCCATGTCGATGCTTCGGCGCAGATCGATCGTCGTTTCGCTGTTGCCGAGCATTACCGCAGATCCAAGAACTGAATTCCCGATCGACCGCATCTTCATTGCCCTCCGGGGGAGTTGCAGAGCGCACGGAAGCGCTCAATGGTGCATTCGTACTCGGGCACCATCTTCGATCCGAAATGTCAAGGATAGTCGTAGCAAAGAAACGCGATCTTACAGGTGGTGGGCGCCTGGCATCAAGGTGTGCGCGGCGTCGATCGAGCAGGTCGTCGTTACAAAACGGGCATTACGTAAGGCCGTCCCGATTATTCTCGTGTAGTTCTGAGAGTCCTAGGCGTGTCCACGGCTGCACGGTTTTTTTTAGGACGCGGCGCGGATTTGGTTCTTGCCCGCGTTTTTGGCGGCGTACAAGGCTCGGTCCGCCCGGGCAAGGAATTCGTCGGAGGATGTGGTGCGATGCCCTAAAGCGAATCCGATGCTCGCAGTGATATTCAACGCCGCCAGTGCCTCATCTGCAGACCGCCACGCACCAATGCGGCTGCGTATCCGTTCAGCCACCGTCTCGGCAATACTGCCGCTGCTGTCGGGCATCACAACAGCGAACTCTTCGCCGCCGAAGCGGGTGCAAATATCGAACGGACGCACCGAACGCCGGATGATTGTGGCGGCAGCTCTGATCGTCGCGTCCCCTGCCGCGTGGCCATAGGTGTCATTGACGCGTTTGAAATCATCGAGGTCGATCATCAGAAGCGCCACGGTGCTGTCGCGGCGTTCAGCGCGCTGCAATTCCTCCTGCAGGCGCGCATGGAAGTGCCTCCGGTTGTAAAGACCGCTGACCGGATCAATTGCCGCCGCGCGGGCGAATGCGGCGGCCTGACGCCGAATTGCCTCCCGTTCGAACGCCAAGGCAGCGGGCGCTGTCAGCGCACGGAGCACTGCCGCGTCGGCTCGCGTAAACGGCCGGCTGTCGAGACGCTCCGCCAGACTAACCACAGCTAGCACCTGCCCTCCGCCAGTGATTTCCTGAACGAGGACTCGTCCGACGCCGAGATCCGACTGTGATGTGCCGTCGGGTTCGCCTCGTGCGTTGAGCGTCGACCGTAGCGCGGCCGTTGCGAGCTGGGGTGCGCCGTGCGTAGCAATGATGCTGAATGGAACGGCCGGTCCAGGAACGGCAAGCGCAGCACCGCTGGCGCGCAGCGTCCCCGCAATATGGCGAAGAATGATGCGCGAAACGTCAGGCACTCCGGACGTGCAGCCGAGCGCAACGGCGAGGCGATGAACGGCGGCCGAGGGATCCGATGCCACGCAATCGAGATCAGCGATGAAGCCGCGGACGCCTGACGCAGTCGTGAACGACATGGGGAGCATGCCCTGACTTCGCAAGGCATGTGCCCGCTGAGTCGGCGGCCAGATTCAAGAATTCGTGTCGACAAGTCCCACGTCGCGTCGACTTCGATCTGTTCCGCGCCGCGACTTTCTGGCTGCCGCGCCGAATTCCCAGAGGCCCACCGCCAACAACCGCCAACAACCACAATTGTTCGCGCTGCAGCCGCATGAAGTAGCGTGCGAACTCGACAATTCACGGCACGACTTCACATCCGGCTGGATAAATTCATGTTTCGAGCAGTACCGACGACTTAATTCATCGCCTGGGCGACAACATTGTTCTGCATGAAGTGACAAGAGGAATCCGCAAGGCAGACTTTTGTTCACCTTTCTTGAGGACGTTTCAAGTCTGGCTCAGACTTCTTGACCGGGACATCGGACGTTAGTCTTACCGCCTCCTCAAAGGTCTAAGTTATCGGCCCATTGCACTTGCCGCGGTGCGCGCCTATGGTCCGCCCGGGTGGCGACTTTTTTGCTCACACGCTTTGCCGCAATCCTAACGAACCGAATTTCGCTTTTGTTATCGAGGGTCCACGTCGATTTCGTAAGTACATCCGGAGGTCAACATACGTGCGCTTCTGTGAGGAAAACAAGCGATGAGAGACACGCGACGTAACCTGCTCGTCGGGGACAGCCCGGCGATGGTTGATCTCAAGTCAGAGATTGGGCGAGTTGCGCGTTCTGACGCGAAGGTCCTCATTACCGGCGAAAGCGGTTCCGGTAAGGAGCTGGTCGCGCAGGCGATTCACAACGAGAGTTCGCGCGCGGACAAAGCATTCGTGGCCGTCAACTGCGCGGGCCTGCCCGAGACCCTACTCGAATCCGAGTTGTTCGGACATGTGCGAGGCAGCTTCACAGGCGCGTATCGAGACAAGCTTGGCAAGCTGGAAATGGCGGACTCCGGAACGGTGTTCCTCGACGAAATCGGAGAGATGACGCTGCGGATGCAGGGCCTTCTGCTGCGGTTTCTCGAGACCGGCGAATTGCAGAAGGTCGGTGCTGATCATGTCACCAGGCGCGTGAACGTCCGCGTCGTCGCGGCGACGAACCGAAATCTGCGGGACATGATCGGGCAGGGACTCTTCCGCGAGGACTTGTTCTACCGCCTGAACGTCATTCACCTGTCGGTCCCGCCGCTGCGTGAAAGGAAGCAGGATATTCCCGGATTAATCATCCACTTCCTCCGGTCATTCTGCCGAAACGGCGACGCGCCGCGCGAGGTGTCTCCGGATGCGATGTCGCTGATGGTCGCGTATTCGTGGCCGGGCAACGTGCGAGAGCTCCAGAATGTCATCGAACGCATCGCTGTAAACAGCGGCAGCGAGCCGATTCAAACCGAAGATCTGCCGTCGGAAATCAAAGCGCGCCGCGCGGGCACGATGCGGCCCAAGCAGGAGCGCCGCCGGACAATCGCCGACGACCTGTATCAGCGTCTGGTCGAAGAACGTCAGTCGTTCTGGAGTGTCGTGTATCCGCTGTACATGCAGCGCGAGATCACGCGATCCAATGTCAGAGATGTGGTCCGCAAAGGGCTGCAGGAAGCCCGAGGCAACTACAAGATCGTCGCGCGCCTGTTCAACATGGAGCAGGGCGACTACAAGCGATTCCTCAATTTTCTCCGGAAGCACGACTGTCAAGTCCCGTTCAAGGAATATCGGTAGCCAACAGCCGCGTATCCGCTGTGTCGTCGCCGACGACGGTGCTGCAGTTGATTGCGACGGCAGGCGGTGTCCAGGAGTACGCGAAAGAGACATTCCGCGCGACGCTGGAGCAGGATCAATGAAAGTGCTCGGAGTTTCTCCGCTGGATAAGGACTCGACGATCACGATCGTCGAGGACGGCGCAATCACCTTCGCCGCGGCCGAAGAGCGCTTCACGAGAACAAAGCTGCAGGACGGCTTTCCATGGAGGGCGCTGCAGGCCGGTCTCGAGTCCACCGGCATCCAGCTATCGGACATCGATGTGGTTACCTATCCGTTTCTCACCTGGGAAGAGGAGACCGCACTTTTCGAACGCAACCTAGAACAGGAGCGCGAGTGCATCGACGAGCGCTCGTCGGCTTCCTCCGGACTGATCCGCGGCGCGTCGTCGCGGATTCCTGGTCGTAGTACAGCGGTTCCGGGTCTTCGCGATCCGAATGAGCGGATGGAGAAGGGAGTTGCGAAATCGCTCGCGTATCGGGTGCTTTCGAACGAGAGCGTCATCTCCAGGAACGTGGCCAAACGCAGCTCCACGCAGTGGAGTCGCGACGCCACCGCGTTTCACCGTGAGTGGCACGAGGAGCTCGAAAACGGTCTTCACGAGATCGGCCTCCGCGAGAAGCTGAAGCGAACGGAGCACCACCTCGCGCACGCGAGCAACGCCTATTACACCAGCGGTCTGGATGAAGCGCTCATCGTGACGCTTGACGGGTACGGTTCCGGCCTTTCCAGCAGCGTCAGCGTCGGCCGCGGCGGACGAATTACGCGGGTGCACGGCGTCGAGTATCCCCATTCGCTCGGCACCTTCTACGAGTCGGTGACATTAGCGCTTGGGTTTCAACCGAGCCGTCACGAGGGAAAAATCGTCGGGCTGGCGGCGTACGGCGATCCGTGTGTGCTCCAGGACGTGCTCCTCGCACGATTCGACCAACAGCCTGGCGACTTCCGCATCCGTGAAAGCAACAACGTGTACTTCGCCCGCATGCTGGCGAGCGAGTTTCCAAAGATCGATGTCGCTGCCGCGTATCAGCACGTACTTGAACTGGTAGCAACCGCATACGTCTCCCATTACCTGGCACAAACCGGAATCCGGAACGTCGTGCTCTCCGGTGGTGTCGTCGCAAATGTCAAGCTGAATCAACGCATTCGCGATCTGGAAGGTGTCGAGCGGATCTTCATTTACCCGAACATGGGTGATGGCGGCTGTGGAACCGGTGCGGCCCTTTTGGAGTTCGTCGGCTGCCCTCGCCTGAGTGAACCGATCTCGGATGTGTTCCTAGGGCCGGCGTTCAACGACGAACAGATCGCCGATGCGCTGCGTCGTGCGCAGCTCCCTTTCACGCAATACGCACCGATCGAACCGAAAATCGCGTCGCTAATCGCGGCTGGTAAAGTCGTCGCCCGCTTCGATGGCCGAATGGAATACGGCCCGAGGGCGCTGGGTAACCGGTCGATTCTGTACCACGCGCAGGAGCCTGACGTAAATCAGTGGCTCAATCAGCGTCTGGGCCGAACGGAATTCATGCCTTTCGCACCGGCAACGCTCGACGAACATCGTCATGAGTACTACGTGAATGTCGATGGCGGGGAGCATGCCGCCCAGTTCATGACCCTCACCTTCGACTGCACGGACAAGATGAAGGAAACGTGTCCTGCAGCGGTTCACGTCGACGGAACGGCGCGCCCACAGCTGGTGAGCGAGCAAGGGAACCCGAGCTTCCACCGCATTCTGACCGAATACTACGCACTCACCGGCATCCCGTCACTTATCAACACGAGCTTCAACATGCACGAGGAGCCGATCGTCTGCTCCCCTGACGATGCCATCAGAGCCTTCCTCCAGGGAAACCTTGACCATCTNGCAATTGGATCTTTTCTCGTCACACATCCGTCNGCGCGTCGNTAGCATGGTCACAGTCGGCGTGTACCTCGGCGAACGTGAAACGGCAGCGGCAGTCGGCGCTGACGGGACTGTTGTCAGCGCGGTCACTCGTCCTTCTGCCCCTATTTCCGAGGGTGACGGCGCTGTGCTCGCGTGCATCGAACAAGCGTTGCTGCTCTCCGGCCTCAGTGCCCGGCATGTGGATCACGTGGTCGTCGCGCACGACTCGAGTCAGGCAAGCCGGGTACAGGCGCTCGGATCTGATTCCATGACGTCGCGATCGCATCGCGACCTCCGCGCGGCGTTGCAACAGAAGCCGGTCCGGGAGGTTGGCTGCCTCACGGCCCAAGCGGCTCAGTTCCGCGGGGAACGCGGAAATGGAGTGATCCTCGCGATTAACGATGGCGGGGAGGCAGACGCTCAGGCTTTTTCGAAAAAAGGCACTGAACTGAATTGCCTGAGGTCACTTTCAGGTATTCGGGATGTGTTTCGCGCGGCGGGATATATCGCGGATGCGCTGGGCGCCGAACGCCACGAGCATCTCTCCCTGCTCGATCGGTACTACGGCAGTCCCGATCCGTCAGTGGACAGTGCGCTGTCCGCATGCGTTCAGGCAGATGGAGACGCCTCCGTTCGCGTTGACATCGACGCCGTCGAACGGTTGCTGGTCGAGGCTCAACATCGATGCCCGGCGCCGCTCGACGATCGGGACGCAGTTCATGTGAACGTCCAACGTACCCGCAGTGCGCTAGCGACCTCTACGCTCGATCTGATCGCCGACGTGCTGGCGCAAGCCGCTGCGCGGCTGTCAAGTGGTGCGGACTTCATCGGTTTCGCCGGCAGTGCGTTCGATTCCCCGTCGCTCGTCGCGCGCATTGAATCGCGTGTCCAGTACGCGATGTTCTCTCCCACCGCCGAACGGAGCAGCGCCGCTCTGGGCGCCGCTCTCCTTCCCCATGAAACGGTGTCGCCGTTGCGGGAGTTGAGTCTCGGCCCGTCGTTCACGGATCAGGAAATCAAGACCTGCCTCGAGAACTGCCACCTCGATTACGTGTACGAACCGGACTGGAACAAGTTGTACGCACGCGTATCCGCGCTGCTGGCGTCGGGAGCTCTGGTGGGATGGTTCCAGGGAAAACTTGAATTCGGCTCGCGTTCGTTGGGGACGCGCACCATTCTCTGCGATCCGTCCAATCAGTACGCGCGTGAGAACGTGAATATGTTTCTGCTTCGGCGAGAAGCCACTGCCCCGCTACCAGTGTCGATTTCTCTTGGCGAACAGCCTGTTGTTCCAGAGATGTCAGCAGCACGATTCCGCTACGTGAATGCGGACAGGCTCCCTGTCCCACGCGAGAAATTGACCGCCGCGGTTGACCGCCAGGGACGCTGCCTGGCGCACATCGCCGACCAACGAGCCACTCCGGAATTGTATCGACTGCTCGCGGTCCATCGCACACGAACGGGAATTCCGGGGTTGATTAACGTCCCGCTTGCCACGACTCACGGGCTCGCGGCGACACCGCGCGCCGCGATCCGCGAAGCGTTCGGGTCAGCTGTCGATGTGCTGGTTTTGGGTCGCTTTCTTGCCAGCAAGGATTACTGGCTGCTCCGCAGTCACCGCGCATGACGTTTGACATCGTGCAAAGGTCCTGATACCAAGGCTGTCCGCAGTCATCCCTGCCTATAACGAGGAACGAACGCTGTCGCTTTGCGTTCAACGGGTTATCTCGATCGGTCACGCCGAACTCGATCTCGAAATCCTCATCGTCGACGACGCGTCAACCGACCAAACCGCACGCGTCGCCGAGGATCTCGCGCGGCGTCTTCCCCACGTGCGACTCCTGCGCCACGCAGTGAACCGCGGAAAAGGCGCCGCCCTTCACACCGGATTCGGCGCAGCTACAGGCGATTTCGTGGCGGTGCAGGACGCGGATCTGGAGTAGACCCCAGCGATCTCAGGAAACTGCTTGGTCCACTGGTGGACGGAAGAGCGGACGTCGTTCTCGGATCAAGATTCCTGTCGGCCGGCGAGCATCGCGTCCTCTACTTCTGGCACTCAGTCGGCAATCGCTTCCTCACAATGCTGTCGAACATGTTCACGGATCTCAATCTGACGGACATGGCGACTTGCTACAAGGTGTTTCGGCGCGACCTGCTGGAGAAGATTACGCTGCATGAACAACGATTCGGATTCGAGCCGGAGATCGTCGCGAATGTCGCACGCCTGCGACTCCGCATTTACGAGATGGGCATCTCGTACTCGGGGCGCACCTATGCTGACGGCAAAAAGATCGGCGCGGGACGGTCTGCGGGCCTTGTATTGCATCATCAGATACAACATGCCGCACGCGCCGCTCCCTATCCAGTTTGCGGCATACGCCGTGTTGGGCGGCATCTGCGCCGTCGCCAACATTGCGGTGTTTAGCGCGCTGCTCACCGTAACCTCTCCGGCGGTCGGGTTTCGAGGCCAGTTTGCAATGACTCGGCGTCGTTAAACCCAGCCGTGCGCATCAGAAGAATCTGCGCTTCGGCGCCGCACGCGAGCGAACTCACTAAGACGACGGGCGCGAAGAGGCCTCGTTTTCGCGTGCGGCCCTCGCTCACGCGCAGAAGCGGGCGCGCCGGCGTTCTGTCGCGCGAACTTTCAGTTCGGGCCTCGGGTCCCTCCTCATCCTCGTCTTTCTGATGCATTCGCGAGCCGCTGTTAAGTTATTGTGCGACAGCAACATCGGGAATTGGCTGGCCTCAGAGATCTTGTCGGGCGCCGAGTCTTATGGCCGCAGACGTCGCTTATCAGTGCGATCCAATGGGCCAGCGTCGGGTCTGCACCGCAGCGACTCGGCAGCCGTTGCATTGCAAAATCACATTTCCGTCGATGGCGGCCATCGAGTTGCACGTGCGCCGCAACGCCATAGCAGCAACGTCACGGACCAACTCGCATTGAAGGATCGCTATTCTACTGAATCGGAACCAGTTGCAACGACAGGCGCGTATGATTCAGATACTCGCGATGCGTTCCGTGTGGCTGCAGAAGGAAGACAAAAGTCTGGACACCGACGCCGGGATCTGCCCTTAGGTCAGCGGTCCGCATCGGCAGCCATTTTCAGCATCGAAGGTGTAATGGACTCCCCAGCCACCGCCCTCGTCGTTGAGCCGTCAGTCGCCGAAACACTGTTCCTTGTCTCGTCGCTTTCCGACTTGGGATTCCAAGTCACCGTGTCGGACAACTTTCGCGACGCCCGCGCACATCTGACGTCGTCCCCTGCGCTGCTCGTCACCGAGTTACGGCTAGCCGAGTACAACGGCCTCCACTTGGTATTCCGGGCGAAATCGATTCGCTCGGGTATAGCCGCGGTCATCAGGACTCAGATTGCCGACCCGCTGCTGCAACTGGAAGCAGAACGCATGGGAGCAACGTTCGTCCTGAAAACGACGAGCCCAGAAGAGTTCCGTGCTGCAGTGTCACGAACGCTGATGCGACGAATGGATTCCTTCGAGCCGATCAGGCCTCCATTCGAACGCCGACACGCGGACAGACGCGTCGCGCGGACCACGTCCGACGATATGCCCGAGCGTCGCGTCGCCGAGCGCCGCGTCGACATCTCGAAAATTATCCGCGAGGGGCCGGCGATATAGTCCGGCGGCGAAATCAGGACGAAGTGTCGTTTGTGCCGGGGTGTCCGCTGCGATCGCCGAACACCCGGAAGTCGACGATGCAGTCGTGAGCCGCGAGGAAGTTCAGGAACCGCTGATAGTCATTCGATTCGATGCCGAACAGTGACAGCAGGCCCGTGTAGCTGCCGCGGGCATTTGCCAGACCGAGGTGCACCAATTCGCGAAGATCCTGTCTCGTAATGTCGCGCGATAGAAAGAGCGGCTGCACGTGATCCCAGAAGGAATAGCCGGCGCTCACGAGCGCCTCGTACAATTCGTCCGCAATGCGACTGCGCCGATCGCGTTGCAGCACGATCGTATCTGGCGCTGCAGTCACGGCCGCGGGGAGCGCTTCAACCGGAATAACGTGGTCGTCGGTGTGGAAGACTGCGTGCTCGACTGCATTTCGCAACTCGCGCACATTGCCAGGCCATCGATAGCGCGTCAGTAAACCCATCGCCGGTGCCGAAAAGCTGACCGGCCGCAGAGATTCGGCGAAGTGCGCCGTCAGCAGCGGGATGTCAGCGCGGCGTTCACGCAGCGGTGGCACGGCGAGCTCGATGATCCGAAGCCGTTGTAGCAAATCCTCACGAAACTGACCCGCGGCCACTAGCTCAGGAAGTTTGCGGTTCGCCGTTGCGATCACCCGCACGCCGGTCGGACGTACATCAGAACTGGCAAGNTCGCGATCCGCGCGTTCCAGCATATCGAGCAGCAGNCCCTGCAGCCGCAACGGCAACTCGGCAATGCCATCGATGACCACCGTTCCGCCGATTGCGGAGTGGTATGTGTCGCCGAACAATTCCGATTCGAGAATGCCGTCGGGAAGGGCGACGCACGGAATCGTGACGAGTCGGCTCCCTGCGCGCAACGAGAGTGTATGAATGTGTTCGGCCAGCAGCGTTTTTCCAACGCCGCTCTCACCATGAATGAGCACTGTGGCGTCGGAGGCCGCGGCACGTTTGGCAGCCTCGAGCAGCGAGAAAATCTGCGGATCGCTCCCGACGAGTTCAGCGCGTGAGCGAGGTCCAAACGACATGCTCAATAAGCTCCGGGCACCTGATCTGTGCCCGATCCGCTGACGGCGGCAACAAGCTGATGCGCCATCATTCGTAATGTGTTCGGAGTCGCCGCAGCCGTCCACACAAACCGGAGGCCGACGTGATATCGGGCATCGCTGCCCGCGATCGCCTTACACCATGCCACGAGAACGTCATCGGTAAAATGACGGCCGTCAACGTTCAATGTGAGCGATGCTACCGTTGAGACCTCGAGCCGTACGCTCGTCTCCACGAGACACCCCGATGCGCTGCAATTGAGCAGGCGCACGGGCAAATCTCGCGTC
>Ga0065705_10002464_pt1 | contig 10093 bp, 7 predicted proteins | sample SwibulcommuniRL2_FD_59092 | JGI IMG/M metagenome (GOLD analysis project Ga0065705, IMG submission 59092) | Bulk soil microbial communities from switchgrass field near Rose Lake, East Lansing, Michigan, USA - RL2 Bulk Soil v2 (version 2) | ecosystem: Environmental > Terrestrial > Soil >... | reverse complement strand
TGGCCCTAAAAGGTATAGGTGACAAAGCCGGGTCGCGCCGCGAACTGGAAACGTCACTGCGTCTGGCTAACAAATCACCCTTCGCTGACATTGACGAAGCCCGCAAGGCATTGGCTGATTTGTAGAAGAAACCGACATCAGGTTCAGGACCAGGCGTGGGATTGACCGCCAGAAAAGATAGGATGTCGAAAAAAGGAGTTTATTTATGAGCATTGAATTTCGCCAGAGAAGTCCCAGCGAATATTTAAAGATAATTAGGCGACGCAAGTGGCTGATTATTCTCCCTGTTATAGCCGTAACCTCAGCGGTCGCCTGGGTCGTTTATCGGTTGCCCAATGTTTATGAGTCAAAAACACTGATCGTTGTAAAACCTTCGACCCTGCCAACAACCGTGGTCCCGACCATCACGGAAGACAGCCTAACTCGTCAGCTGACAAGCATTGCTCAAGTCGTTACCAGTCGCAGTTCGTTGGAACCGCTGGTCATTAAATATGAAGTCTACAAATCAGAGCGGCTACGTGGCGAGCCAATGGAATCAATTATCGAAATGATGCGTAAAGATATTAAGGTCGAAGTGAACACCAGCCGCAACGATATTACTAACGGCTTCAACATTACCTACTACGGCCGAGATCCAAGAACTACTCAGGCGGTCACTGCGGAGTTGGCCAGCAAGTACATCAACGAACAGACAAAAAATACAGTCAACTCTACTAACTCGGCTAAGCAATTTATTGATCAGCAAGTCAGGCAGGCGCAAGACGAACTCACTTTGGTAGATAACAAACGACTCGAATTTATGCAGAAGAATGTTGGGAATTTACCAACTGAGGCGACCTCGTTGATCGGGCAGTTGACCGGTCTGCGCGATCAACAGAAGTCTTTGATAGCGGAAGTTGGACGCTTGCAGGATCGGAGTTCCTCGCTGGCTACGCAATTAACTCTGCTTAAGAAACAATCCCAACAGGACATAGACGACTACGCTGAAAACACTACCGATCCCAAGACCACTCTTGCCTGGGCTGAATTGGTAAAAAGGAAGGCAGATTTGCAATCTGAGTTGCAGCAACTGGCGACTCAGTTAAAACCCAAACATCCTGATGTTCTGGCGAAACAAGCTCAGCTCGACTCGGTTAGCAAAGAGATGGACCAAATGGTCGCCGAATGGAAGGAACGAATCTTAGCGAAGCAAAAGAAGTTACAGAACCGGCCAGATTTGAGCGTGGCCGCAACCGAAGCACAGCTCAAGGCCGTCGACGGTGAAATCAAACGCGAGCAAAAGATGCTCGATGAAAACGAGAAGCAGATAAACGCAATATTGCAGCGTATCAATAGCGTGCCCGGTGCGGAGGTTGCATTAGGGGCTCTCGACCGTGACTATCAGACCAAAAAGAGCGCTTACGATCAATTGTTGCTGCAACAGCAAAAAATCACGTTAGGTGCTGATGCCGCTTCGCAACAACAAGGTGAAGGGATTGAAGTGATCGACCCGGCCAACTTGCCTTCCAAACCTGTAGCACCGAAGCGCTTTATGCTTTCAGGAATGGGCTTTGCTTTCGGGTTGGGCCTGGGACTATTGCTTACCGGAATTTTCGAAATTCCCCGTCTACTTACGATTCAAAGCAGTGAAGATGCGCGCCATTACACAGGTCTGCCGGTGCTTATCGCGCTTCCGGATTTGCTGACTCCCGAGGAAGCTCGAGCTATCCCGCGACGGAGAAGACTACTGCTCGGAGCTGCTTTTGCCGTTACTGTCATGGCGATACCTGTGCTGGCGCTGGCTCTTAAGGCTACCCATGTTTTTGAGTTCTTGTCAGCGGGCCGCTCCTCGTAAGACGTTGACCGAGAGTGTTTGACGGTATTTTCGTGCTCACTGTGGAGGTTCATTAAAGTGTACGCAGAATTTTACGGGCTTAAAGAATTACCTTTCGCGCTGACACCTGATCCGCGTTTCATCTATTTCACTCCATCGCATACGGAGGTGATGGCCAATCTTCATTACGGAATCGAAAGTGGCAAAGGCCTGGTAGTAGTAACCGGCGAAGTGGGCACCGGCAAAACAACGATACTGCGTTGGATGATGCAGCGCCTGGACCGCACCGTCCTGGTTGCTTACATCTTCAATCCACGGTTATCGGTGCCGGAGTTCTACCAGCATGTAGCCGCGTTGCTGGACATTCAAAAATGGGAAACAAAGTCGGAACTGCTAATGGAATTGGGCCGAAGTCTGGAGTCTCGTCACGCACGTGGANTACGTACGGTTCTAATTATTGACGAAGCTCAGGGGTTGTCACCGCACGTGNTGGAAGAAATTCGCTTGCTTTCAAATTTCGAGTCAGATACCGCGAAGCAATTGCAAATCGTTTTAACTGGACAACCGGAATTGCGNGAAGTCTTAAACGATCCCGANTTGCGACAATTGAAGCAAAGAATTGCNTTACGTTGTGTTATTAAGCCTTTACCTAACGTAGAAGAGACCGATCGATACATCACATCTCGCTTATTGGTTGCCGGCGCCNANCGAACTGAGATTTTTTCTCCGGCNGCCCTGGATTACATTTTCCGATGTTCCGATGGNATTCCGCGTAGCATAAACAATCTTTGCGATAACGCGCTTTTGGCTGGATACGCGGCTGGAGAGCGCGTGATCCGGGCTTCAATTATCGAGGAAGTGGCCGACACCTTCGACATGCTGCCTAGCTCGGATCGGGGAATGCAACGCGGTGAAGAACGAGAAGCTCCAGCCCGGGTTTTCTCGTCCGACAGTTCTGAGCTGTGGACTAACGGCAGCCTGGAGAAAGAGACCGATACAGAAATAACGAGGCCGGTATCTGTAGAGTAAGGTTAAGTATTAACTTAGTTACGCAGACACCTGATAAACATAACGCTCGAGAGGTAAGTTAATGGGAAGAGTTTTTGAAGCAATAAAACGAGCAAGTGCTGATGGCGAGAGCCCCTCAAAAAAACGACAACCAATTTTAGGGCGCCGTGACGAAAGTGTCAGCGTTTCTGGATTGCCTTCCACAAGGCAAGTTGAGGAGCAGGCTGCCAGCAGTTCGTCAACCCTTTCTGTCAATCAGAAGTCGGCGCAAAATTCAGCGTCCTCTGCGCACACTGCGGATGTAGCCGGCGGGATGGCACTCCCCGACGGAATGGCTTCGCGTGATGTTGGGGCAACTTTGGGCGCTGCCGAGGCGGCGCGCGTCGGAGGATTTGCCAGTTATGACATTTCCCCCGCGCGCGTCGAGCCTCACCTGGTGGCAGTGAGTCAGCCACGCTCCCCCTACTGTGAACAGTTTCGGTCGCTGCGCACCAAACTGCTGCAAGCAGGCGAACGCAAACAGATGCGTGCCTTCGTCATTACCAGCGCAGGCGTCGGCGAAGGTAAAACACTGACCGCTTTGAACCTGGCGTGGCTACTGGCCCAAACGGATGGTATGCGAGCGTTGATCATCGATAGCGATCTGCGCCAACCTTGTGCCACTGAGTATCTTGGTATCGACGTATCCTTAGGGCTTTCGGATGTTCTGGGCGGAACTGCTCGATTGGAAGAAGCTATCGTCCGATTAGATCCGGCGGGTTTATACCTGCTGCCGGGTGGGCAACGTCGAGACGACGTAGCCGAGCTGCTTTCCGGGCCCTCTTACGAGCGCCTATTGAATGATGCGAGGAGAATGTTTGATTACATCATCATTGATGCGCCACCTTTGGGAATCTTCACGGATGCTAACGTCTTGATGAATCGAGCGGATGGAGCCTTGATAGTCGTTCGTTCCGGCAAGACACGTTATGCCCTCGTCGATAGATTGTTGGAACAGATTCCACGAGAAAAGTTGCTGGGGGTTGTGCTGAATCGAGTGGATGAGCAGTTGGATGAATCAGCTTATTATTACCAGCGCCGCTACTACAACCGCGATCGCGGTTTGACGGAACGAAAAATGAAACAGGTGCCTGGTGAACACCAGGAGGAGGTCGCCGTAGTCAATTGAGAGCTTCGCGACTAAATGGACGGACGGTCTTGCTGCTTCTAGCCGAGGCGGTGTTGATGTTCGGAGTGATCATCGGCGCTGTCTATTTGCGTGTGGGCGCCAAGGACGCACCCTATGAATTGATTGAGAAGCTTGGCTACTACAAAGCGGTTTATGCCACCGTTTTCTGTTTAGCGGCCTTTTATCTTTTCGATCTTTACGATTTCGTGGTGATGCATAACCGTCATGAGCTGGTGTTGCGGCTTGTGCAGGCGCTCGGCTTGGCTTGGATGGCTTTGGCCATTTCGTTTTACGCTTATCCCGCATTAATGCTCGGCCGAAGCGTCTCGCTGATCGCTCTTCCGATGGCATTGACCCTCATGGTTGGCTGGCGAATCTCTATTCACTGGTTTTTGGGGCATCCCAGCTTTGGTGAACGGATTCTAATCGTCGGCTCGGGAAACCTGGCGGTCGAAGTCGCCCGGCAAGTTCTGAACCGGCCGGACGCAGGCTATCGCATCATCGGATTCGTTGGCACTGATTCAGAATTGTTGGGCAAGAGTTTGATAAACCCCAGAGTGATCGGCCTGACTGACGACCTCGAGAGAATAGTGAAGATGGAAGGCATTGACCGAATTATCGTTGCCATGGGTGAAAGGCGCGGCCAACTTCCAACTGATCGCTTGCTCAAGCTGAGCCTGGGGGGCGATGTATCGATTGAGGAGGGTGCGACTTTCTACGAGAGAGTTACCGGGCGAGTATCGCTCGAAATGATACGCCCCTCGTGGCTGATTTTTACCGGAAGAGGTAGGCAGGCTAGGCTGGCCTCAGTGACTCGCGACGCGGTGCACAGATTCGTAGCGCTGATAGCGGTGTTGCTATCGCTCCCTATTGCTTTGCTGGCGGCGATCTTGATCAAGCTCGATTCGCGGGGTCCGGTTTTTTACAAGCAGGAACGCGTTGGGAAACACGGACGCCCGTTTATTCTGACTAAATTTCGCTCGATGAGAGTAGACGCTGAGACAGATGGCCCGGTCTGGGCGAGTAAACGAGACGAACGAACGACGCGCGTGGGTCGAATTATCCGCAAGATTCGTATAGATGAGATACCTCAATTCTGGAATATTCTGCGCGGCGAAATGAGTTTTGTCGGCCCGCGGCCGGAGCGTCCCCATTTCGTGGCCCAGCTGGCAAGGGAGATTCCATACTACGAGCAGCGGCATCTAATCGCCCCAGGGTTAACCGGATGGGCACAAATCAAATATCCATATGGCGCATCGATCGAAGATTCCCGGCAAAAGCTGCAATACGATCTCTTTTACATCAAGAATCACAGCTTATTCCTCGATGCCATCATTATGTTTGAGACGATCAAGATAATTCTTTTTGGACGGGGTGGACAATAACAATACCGTCGGTGGAGGTTCGAAATGAAGATAAGTACGAATTTGGTCCTGGCAATTGTGAGTTTATCGCTGACCCTGTCGATGGGCGTGACGGCTCAAACACAAACTGAGGTGCATACAACCAGACAACGAACCACTGCGGCGACCGATGCTAAAGACAAGACAAAGAAGCCTGGCTCGAGCACGAACTCACAATCAGGAGACAGGCTGGAGCCCGATGAAGCAGGCACCAGGCCCGCTGATCTTCCTCAGGAAACAGAGGAAAACAGACATGAGCAAATTTCTGAAGAGGCAGCCGTCATTCCCTACTACAATAACTTTTTCACCACCTACCGTCTCGGACCTGAAGATGTAATTTCAGTTGCGGTCTTCAATCAGGATCGATATTCACGCTCCGGGATCGTTATTCCCCCGAGCGGTCGCATCTCACTTTCGCTCATACCCGGCGGAATTTTTGTCAATGGCAAGACGGTGGAGGAGGTTGCCGACCTGATTAAAAAGAAATATGACGAGTATATTATCGACCCGCAAGTTACGGTATCACTCGATAAGGCGTCATCGTATCGTTACAGCGTAATTGGTGATGTAGGCCAACCAGGCATTCGCCTTATGAATCACCGCCTGACAGTGACGGAGGCATTAGCAGAAGCAGGTGGCGTTCTGCAAACGGGTGATAAGAGCCGGGTTGTTGTGTTGCGTCGGCAGGCGAACGGTATGCTTTCGCCGATCGCTGTCAACGTTTCGGCAATCTATAAAGGAAGAGCTGCTGACAATACTTATCTCGTGCCGGGCGATCAAATTGTCGTGCCCGGAAACAAACTGAAGACCCTGCAAAAGATTATGGGATTCACTTCAATCCTCAGCTTCGCGCGAATCTTCACTGGGGGACTGCCGTATTAGCCAGGTACCGGGCGCTAAGAAGTTTTCTCGATATAAGTTTTAGCATGCGGCGTTACCAATCAAGTCCCGCATCATACGGAGGCGCTTCCTTAATGGTTCGCTCTGCCTGCTGCTCAATTCTAATACTGCTAAGTTTTTCCGTTCAGGCTCAGACTGGCGCGTGGAAGCATCAACGTGTGGGATCGCTTACGTGGCTTCATGCGATCTTCTTTCTGGATGAGAACCGTGGTTGGGCAGGCGGAAGTCGAGGCACGCTAGTAGCCACAATCGATGGAGGCAAAACATGGCAGATCAAGCCGCAACCTACGCCGGACACCCTGCGCGACATATATTTCGTCGACGACAGCAATGGCTGGCTACTTTGCGAGGCAAATGTTTACGAGTTGAAGAGTAAAACGGATCCGCGCACCTATCTAATGCAAACAAGCGACGGAGGCGAGCACTGGAAGCGAATAAATCTTCTGGCAGTTGATGGGGACGCCCGGCTCTTGCGCGCCGTTTTCAGCCGTGGAGGCCGGGGCTGGGCCTTCGGTGAAGAGGGAACAATTTTTACTACCAGAGACTCCGGCGCAAGCTGGACCCGTCTGCAGTCGCCTACTCGCCATTTGCTACTCGGCGGAGTTTTTATTGACGATTATCGTGGTTGGCTGGTCGGAGCAGGCGCTACTATTATTCAAACCTCCGATGGCGGAGAAACGTGGCACCAGTCGAATCTCACCGACGCGAACAAAAAAGGNATCCGGTTTGCAGCNACGTCATTTGTTGATAACCGCCTTGGTTGGACTGTTGGAAGTGGNGGCACCGTTTATCGAACTATCAATGGTGGCCGCACTTGGCAACAACAGAACACTGGCATAGCTACTGATCTTTTCGACGTGAGGTTTCTCGACGCACTGGAGGGATGGGCCGTAGGCGCTGAGGGTACGATCATACACACCAATGATGGTGGCCTGCACTGGACCTTAGAGCCAAGCGGGACAGAACATCCGCTGGAAAAAGTGTTTTTCACGGATCGCGAGCACGGGTGGGCCGTCGGTTTTGGGGGAACTGTACTCGGTTATGCGCGTGCAGACGTTTTGTCATCAGGCAAATAATGAATATAGGGGTTGCATGAAGATGGAGAGGCCTTTAACGATAATCACTACTGGGTTGGTGCCATTGTCATTTGCTCTCGTTCTCAGTATTGGTGTAGCGGGAGCGTCTGGTCAAAATACAGTCACAAAAAAACGTCAGGAACCAGGTAGCTCGCCCTCCACTTCAGACAAATCGCGCCCACGACTGGTGGAAGCTGACTCAGCTCGCGAATCCACAAGTGCTCCTGCGGGTGAATCAACTTCTGGGCCAGCTTCGGCACAAGCTAACGGAGTTTCCAAGCAAGCGGTTCCCTCACCTAGAGCTGAAGAAGCTTCCGGTGAAAATGCAAATGCCCCCAAAGTAGAGACGCCTTCCGAACCCGACGGCACCCAAGGCATTCATACCAGCAACGTGTCCGCGTCGCTACGTGATCAAATCGAAGCAGCGCCGGATGGGCCCGAGCGCCTTCGCCTGCGGCTAAGGCTGGCAGAGCAATTAAGCCAAAGTGGTCAAAATGAGGAAGCTAATGCGGAACTACACGCGATCTCAAAGAGTAACGTGTTTGACCCGCCGGCATTTTACAATGCCGGTAATGCTCTAGCTCGCTTGGGAGATTCTGACGGAGCAATCGCTGCCTATCGCAAAGCTATCGACCAGCGAAAGGGCGGGTATTCGCGTGCGCTCAACAATCTTGGTGTTGTGTTATTTCGAACGGGGCGCTGGGACGAGGCTCATGACGTATTATTGAAAGCGCTGAACCTGGAGAGCTTTCATTACGCGGAAGCAAGCTACAACTTGGGGCGTGTTTACTCCGCTCGCGGTGAAAGAGATTTGGCAATTCGGGAATGGCGTCGAGCTCTAAGCGTTGAGCCCGACCACCATGCGGCTGCTCGCGCGCTCGCTGATAGCGAAGGAGAATTTGCCATTGGAAGGAAGTCACCTTCCAAGCCGCGGAGTTTTGAAACGGCTAAAGGCGGTTCGGAAAATTCCACCGGCAATGAAGCGATGGNAATGAGCACGAAAAGCACAGGTGCTGCACGAAACACCAACGNGCCTAGAGTCTTAGCGCTCGATGCNNTTAGTTATGATTTTCTCCAACGGGCTCGAGATTTAAGGGAGCGTGGCAAACTGCAGGAAGCAGTAGCAAATTACCGTCGAGTAATTGCGCGGCAGGGTGGTTATTTTCCTCCGGCAAATCTCGAGCTTACTTACATCTTGCTAAGCCAGAAGAAGAACGAGGAAGCGCTTTTAAGTTTGCTCCAGATAATTAACCGCGACGGCGCCCGATATCCGCTTAGTTATTATTACCTTGCGCGCTTGTACGAGGGGAAAGGTGATCTGCAATTTGCTGAAGACTCGTTCGCCAAAGCGGCGACGGCGTATAAGACAACTAATCCGGCAATTCTTCTTGATCTAAGCCGGGTACGGGAAAAGCGAGGAGACTTGAAAGGCGCGTTGGCGGCACTTGAGGAGTATGGGTCGGCCATGGAAGAAAGGAATCAAAAACCCACGTGGCTAGAGGAAGATTTGACTATTCTTCGTCGCAGGGTCAGCAGCCGACGAAATTGAGTGGCGGGTGTTGTGTGGCAAAGCAAAGTCTCGCCAACTCAAGTTACTTGAGCGGAAGTTTGACGCCGTGCTCGCTCACGACAAGCATCTATTAAGGGGTCCGTTTGACAAAGACTTTCCGACCCTCAAGGCATCGCCGGATCTATCAAACCCGAGAGAGCTATCCTCGAGGCGAAATTTTGGCCCTCGATAAAAAAGCCTGACTATCATTCGTGAAACACCATGCTAGACTCCGGCGGCATGGCGACCTGCCTAGTTTCTTACCTGGATACGAAATTCAGATCGGACTTTGGACTTGCTCTTACGGTCCAAAGCGTTGGCGATATTCAGTCGAGACGAGGAACGACTTGACCATTTCCGCGCTAACGAAGTTGCCGTTGTGCTCATTGAGCTTCCGCAGCCAGAAGTCGTAACCCGTGTGGTCCGTATCGGGCACTGCATTTGGATCGCGACGCAGGTAACCAAAGTACTGCATCAACACAAACGCTTTGTTGGTTTCCTGCTGCGTCAGCACCTGATTCTCCGCCACTCGCCGCAACGCTCGCGCGCGTGCCGTCGTCTCTGCGCTTGTTGGCGCTGCGCCAAACTCGTCGATGATCGACATGCGCTCTGTGGGCGTCGGCGTAATGGCCGTGTTGGTGAACAACTTGTCTACAAAATCCGCGGGCGTCATCGTGGTTGGGTATGCGGCCACAAAACCTGGACGGGTAACAAAGTCCTGGGTGAAGGCCACCTTGTTGTTCTCGAGCTGCTGCTGCCAGTCCCCTACACCCACCATTACGCCTTTGCCAATCTGCTGTGTGTCCGCAAGAAACTCGATGAACTTTACGATCGGCACCTTAATCACGTGAGCCGTGCCCCCCAAAACTGATGTTCCATCTGCGTCCCCGTAAGTAGATTTGTAAATACGCTCAACCAGGTAGCCAGTCTCCTGAAACTCGATCGAGAGGTAAAACGCGGCAGAAACATTGGTCCGTTTTATGTCGATGCACGCGCCATCCGTGCCGCAGCTGGTGATCTGGTCACTCCAAAAGGCGAGCCCGCCAGCGTCAGGCTCGCGGTTAAGGAAGTCGAGGTAGTGTTGACGGACGAAGAACCCGGCTTGATCGATGGGATTCGCACCATTCGCATCACTATTATCAGTGATGGTGACCGTGGCTACTGCCGTATCTAATG
>Ga0065705_10104941_pt1 | contig 10102 bp, 4 predicted proteins | sample SwibulcommuniRL2_FD_59092 | JGI IMG/M metagenome (GOLD analysis project Ga0065705, IMG submission 59092) | Bulk soil microbial communities from switchgrass field near Rose Lake, East Lansing, Michigan, USA - RL2 Bulk Soil v2 (version 2) | ecosystem: Environmental > Terrestrial > Soil >... | reverse complement strand
CATTTGCAGTCGGATTATCTCGAGGCATCTGAGTCGGCAAATGCGACTCAAGGAGGTGGACTGCGAGTTCCTGCGGCGTGGTCCCTCGGCGTTCTGCTTCGCGCGCCAATGCCGATTCAAGTTGGGCTGAAAGGTCGATCGTCATATTTCACACTTCAAGAATGACACCCGACATTCCTTTCTGCAAGTTTATGTCCCAAATAGCGATCGGACAACGAAAATCAGCTCTAGGGCGGCCTAAGCGTCGAAATACAGGCAAAACTCATACGGATGCGGCCGCAACTGGAGGGCGGCCACTTCCTGCTGCCGCTTGTGGGCGATCCACGTGTCGATGACGTCCGGCGTGAAGACGTCGTCGCGGGTGAGGAATTCGTTGTCCTTCTCGAGTGCCACGAGCGCCTCGTCGAGAGTCCCGGGCGTCTTGGGTATCTCGCCGAGTTCCTCCGGCGACAGATGATAAATGTCGCGATCGACCGGCTGGCCGGGGCTGATCTTGTTCTGGATGCCGTCAATGGCTGCCATCGTGATCGCGGCAAACGCCAGGTACGGATTGGCCGTCGGATCTGGACAGCGGAACTCGACGCGCTTCGCCTTCGGGCTTTGGCTGTACATCGGAATGCGGCAGGCGGCCGAGCGATTCCGCTGTGAATAGACGAGGTTGACCGGCGCCTCATAGCCCGGCACAAGCCGCTTGTAGCTGTTGGTCGTCGGATTGGTCAGTGCCAGTAGCGCCGGTGCATGCCGCAGGATGCCGCCGATCGCATGCAGGCCAGTTTCCGACAAGCCCGCATAACCGCCGCCAGCAAAGAGCGGCTCCCCTTTCTTCCAGAACGAGAAGTGAACGTGCATCCCGCTGCCGTTGTCGCCAAAGAGCGGCTTGGGCATGAACGTGGCGGTCAGCTTCTCCCGGCGGGCGACGTTTCGCACGCAGTGCTTATAGATCATTAGCCAGTCGGCCATCCTCACCAGCGGCTGAAACCGCATGTCGATCTCACACTGGCCGCCACTGGCCACCTCGTGGTGATGGGCCTCGATGTCCAGGCCGCAATCGAGCATGGCCTGCATCATCTGGCTGCGCACGTCCATGAGCTGATCGGCCGGCGGGCAAGGAAAATAGCCCTCCTTATGCCGCAGCTTGTACGCCAGGTTCGCAGCGTCCCCCGAGCCGCGGGTCCACTCCCCCTCGCGGCTGCCCAAGTGGTAATAGCCCTCGTGCGCGTTCTGGTCGAAGCGGGCCTCGTCGAACACGAAGAACTCGGCCTCGGGACCGAAATAGCCGACGTCGGCGATGCCGGTGAACTTGAGGTAATTGGCCGCCTTGACGGCGATCTGCCGCGGATCGCGGCTATAAGGTTCGCCGGTGACAGGGTCCTGAATGTTGCAGATCAGGGCCAGCGTCGGCGAGGCGGCGAACGGATCGACAAAGGCCGTATCCGACTGCGGCATGACGAGCATGTCGCTCTCGTGAATGCTCTGCCAACCGCGAATGCTGGAGCCGTCGAAGCCCAGGCCGTCCTCGAAAACCCCTTCATCGAGCTTGCCGACGGGGATCGTGAAGTGCTGCCACAAGCCGAGCAGATCGCAGAATCGCAGATCGACGGCTTTGACTTCCCTTTCGCGGCAGAGAGCGAGAACTTCGCGAGGGGTCATGGGGATGGCGTAGAGGTCGGAGGTCGGAAGTCGGAGGTCAGAAGGCGGAGGTTAGAAGGCGGACGACAGCAGACAGAAGACACAGTACTGAGTACTCAGTACTCAGTACAGAGTACGCAACGAAACCTATCCGCGCAAAAAAGGCGGGAGGCGTTGCCACCTCCCGCTCTGGAATTCCACACTTACCACTCACGACTCACTTACTCACCCACCCACCCTACTTGATGAACAACATCTCCTGATATGTCGGCAGCGGCCAGAGGTCGTCGGCCACGAAGCCCTCCAGCTTGTCGGCGAACTCGCGGACCTTGCTCATCGCCGGCAGCACGGTCTTGCAAAAGTGCTTGGCCTCATCCACCAGGCCCCCGCCGTGGTGGGCCAGCGACTTATCGAGAGCCGTCGTGCTGTCCTGGAGTCCCTTCACCAGCTTCGTGATCTCGTCGAGCGTGTCGGTGTCGAACGTATAACCGAGCTGCTTGAGGTTGGTGCAGGTCGTGGCGAGCTGGTTCTGGTAACGCACCGCCGCGGGGAAAATCATCGTCCGGGCGATCTCGACCATCAGCTTGGCCTCGGTGCTGATCGTCTTGACGTACTGCTCGAAGTAGATGTCGTGACGGCTCTGGGTTTCGCGCGGCGAGAGGACGCCGTATTTATCCAGAAGCGTAACGACCTCGGGCGAATTGAGCACCGGGATCGCATCGACGCAGGTCTTCAAGTTCGGCAGTCCGCGCTTCTCGGCCTCTTCGTGCCAGGCCGCGGTGTAATTGTCGCCATTGAAGATGATCGCGCCGTGCTTGCTGATAATATCCTGCAGCAGCTTTTGTACGGCCGAATTGAGCTTGCCCGAGTCGCCGCCGCTCGCTTTCTCGAGGTCGGTGGCGATGTAGTCGAGCGATTCGGCGACGATCGTATTCAGGGCCACGAGCGGCCCGGCCAGCGATTGGCTGGAGCCGACGGCGCGGAACTCGAACTTATTGCCCGTAAAGGCGAATGGGCTGGTCCGGTTGCGATCACCCGCGTCCTTCGGCAGGACGGGCAGCGTATCCACGCCCACCGTGAGCGTTCCCCGGGCCTTGCTTGTTTTCGCTCCCCCGGCCTTGATCTGATCGAAGACGTCGGTGAGCTGCTCGCCCAGGAAGATCGACAAGATCGCTGGCGGGGCTTCGTTGGCCCCGAGCCGATGGTCGTTGTTGGCCGTGGCGACGACGGCCCGCAAGAGGCCCGAGTACTTGTGCACCGCGCGAATCACGGCGGCACAGAAGACCAAAAACTGCATGTTCTCGTGCGGCGTCTCGCCCGGATCCAGCAAGTTCCCCTGCGTCGCGTTGCCCAGCGACCAGTTGAGGTGCTTGCCCGAGCCGTTGATGCCGGCGAACGGCTTCTCGTGCAAAAGGCACTCCATGCCGTACTTCTGGGCCACCTTCTTCAGAGTCAGCATGATGAGCTGCTGATGGTCGGTGGCGATGTTGGCGTTTTCATAGACCGGGGCGATCTCGTACTGGTTGGGCGCGACTTCGTTGTGCCGCGTCTTTACCGGAATGCCGAGTTTGAACAGCTCGTGCTCCGATTCGAGCATGCAAGCCAACACCCGCTCGCGGATCGCGCCGAAGTACTGGTCCTCGAACTCCTGCCCCTTCGGCGGCTTGGCGCCGAAGAGCGTGCGGCCCGCGTTCAAGAGGTCCGGCCGGGCAAAGAAGAAATTCCGGTCGATCATGAAGTACTCTTGCTCCGGCCCGGCCGTGGCCGAGACGTGAGCCACCTCTTTGTGGCCTAAGAGCTTGAGAATTCGCTGCGCCTGCACATTGAGGGCCTTCATCGAACGCAAGAGCGGCGTCTTCTTGTCGAGCGCTTCGCCGGTCCAGCTCACAAAGGCCGTGGGAATGCAGAGCGTTGTGCCGTTGGCATTTTCCAGAATGTAGGCCGGGCTGGTGACGTCCCAGGCGGTATAGCCGCGGGCCTCGAACGTGGCTCGGATGCCGCCCGACGGGAAGCTTGAGGCATCGGGCTCCCCTTGCACGAGCTGAGCGCCGGTGAACTCGGCCACCGCGCCGCCGTCGGGCGTAGGGGCGAGGAAGCTGTCGTGTTTCTCGGCGGTGAGACCGGTCAGGGGATAGAAGACGTGAGCGTAGTGCGTCGCCCCTTTTTCAATGGCCCAATCCTTCATCGCCGCGGCGACGACGTCGGCGACGTTGGGATCGAGCCTGGCTCCGGATTCGATCGTCTTCTTGAGCGACTTGAAGACTTGCTTGGGCAGGCGCTTCTGCATCTCGCTCATCGAGAAGACGTTGGCTCCGTACACGTCGTGCGACGATAGCTCTTTGAAGTTGAGCGGGGGGGTGCTGGGCCGGTAATTGGTGACGGCCGAGATGGCCTGCAAACGGGCAATACTTCCACTCACGTGACGATCACTCCTACCCTAAGGGACAATGAAATGAACTTGGGAGCAGCGCTAGCTCGCAATCTGCAACCGCTCAAGCAGGTTATATGCCAATTAAAAGTTCAGCGCAGGCGATCTGCGTCGAAGGCGGAAGTCGTGGTCTGCACGCGACTTACGCCGCGCGACTCGGTGCCGGACGTGGCCCAGCTACGCCGAATGCTGACTTATCAGCGCGCACGCTTGCCTATTGGGTAGGCAAGTCGGGAAGTCCTGCCATCCCGCGCTTTCCATGCAGCCTGCGTGTGCGCACCCCGACCGTGCAATGTTGTAGCCGCACCCACGACGAACGGCAAGGACCTTGGTTCCTGGCTTTTTCGTTAGTCGCTTAGAGGTCGAAGTACAGGAAGAACTCGTAGGGCACCGGCCGCAAATTCACCTGGGCTAGCTCTTTTTCGCGTTTGTAGCCGATCCAGGTGTCGATCACGTCCTTCGTAAACACGTCTCCCTTCAGCAGCCAGGCGTGGTCGCGCTCCAGGGCGTCCAGCACTTCGCCGAGCGACCCGGGCGTGCTTTTGACCTTTTCCGCCTCTTCGGGCTCCAGGTCGTACAAGTCCTTGTCCATCGGCTCGCCTGGGTCGATCTTGTTCTGCACACCATCGAGGCCGGCCATGAGCAGGGCGGCAAAGCAGAGGTAGGGATTCGTCGAAGGATCGGGGCAGCGGAACTCCATCCGCTTGGCCTTGGAACTCTTGGAGTACATCGGAATGCGGCAAGCAGCCGAACGGTTCCGCTGCGAATAGCAGAGGTTCACAGGAGCCTCGTATCCAGGCACCAGGCGGCGGTACGAGTTCGTCGTCGGAGCGCAGATGGCCAATAGCGCCGGCGCGTGTTTGAGCAGGCCGCCGATGTAGTACTTGGCCATCTGGCTGATCTGGGCGTATCCCTTTTCGTCATAAAACAGGTTCGTCTCGCCCTTCCACAAACTTTGATGCACATGCATGCCCGAGCCGTTGTCGCCGTAAATGGGCTTGGGCATAAAGGTGGCCGTCTTGCCGTGCTTTCGGCAGACGTTGCGGATGACGTACTTGTACCACATGAGCTGATCGGCCATTTTCGTCAGCGTGGTGTACCGCATGTCGATCTCGCATTGGCCGGCGGTGCCCACCTCGTGGTGATGCACTTCGGCTTTCACGCCGACCGCCTTCATCGTCAGGATGATTTCCGAGCGGAGATCCTGGAGCTGGTCTGCCGGGGGCACGGGGAAATAGCCTTCCTTGTGCCGCAGCTTGTATCCCAGGTTGCCGCCGGCTTCCTCGCGGCCCGTGTTCCACACGCCCTCATTGGAATCGATGAAGTAATAGCCGCTGCGCGCGTCCTGATTGAACCGCACGTCGTCGAAGATGTAGAACTCCGCCTCGGGCCCCCAGTAGCTGATGTCGGCCAGTCCAGTAGTCTTCAGATATTTCTCGGCCTTCTGGGCGATGAACCGCGGATCGCGGGTGTACCGCTGCCGCGTTATCGGATCGACAACATCGCAGATTAAGCACAGCGTTTTGATCTGCAGCGTCGGATCGACGACGGCCGTTTCTGCGTCGGCGATTAGGAGCATGTCGCTTTCTTGAATCGCCTGGTAGCCGCGGATGCTCGAGCCGTCGAAGCCGATCCCTTCGCCGAACAAGTCGTCGTCCAGGTCCTCGATGGGGATCGAGAAGTGCTGCCAAACCCCCGGTAGATCGATGAACCTGAGGTCCACGATCTCCACTTTCTGATCCTTGGCCAATTTTCGGACGTCGTTCGGAGTCGTCGCCATAGTCTCACCCTTGTTGCGAAAGCCGCACCTCGGCTCGCCGGGCGAAGCTGCGCGTCGGCCTGCGGCGAGCGCTGGAGAAGGAACCCCTACCTCCGCGAAATTGTTACAGAGCAGGAGGGTCGCTCGCAAGCTGGCGACGGTTTGGATGCGATCGGCGAGCGGGAGGCGTGAGGCTCCCGATTGTGCGGCGCCATGGAGGACTCATTTCCCCGCTCCCAAATGCACAACGATGCCCGTGTCGGGGGCGCCGTATAATTCAGGTTGATGTTGCCGCCCGATTTTGAAGAGCTGCTCGCGCGCGTCGGCTTCCGCGAGGGCGAAACTGCTCGCCGGCGGCTGTGTGAACTGGCTGCTGATCCGGCCGAGATGCTGGCCCTGGTGGCGATCCTTCCGGCACTGGGCGACGCCCTTGAGTCGTCAGCCGACCCCGACCACGCCCTATTGCAGTTCGTTCGCGTAGTCCAGGCCCGTGCGTCGCACCTGGCGCTGTTTCATCTTTTCCGTGACGATCCGGTGATTCTCGAGGCGCTCGTGCACGTCACGGCCGCCAGTCGCTACCTGGCAGATGTGCTCGTCCGCAACCCGGAGTACCTGGAGATCGTCGGCGACAACAACCTCCTCAGCACACTACGGACTAAGGAAAGCCTGGCCGACGAACTACATCAGGCGGTAGCTCCGTTTGCCACGGCAGCGTCCCGGCTCGACTCGGTTCGCCGCTTCCGCCGCCGGGAAATCCTCAGGATCGGCGCGGCAGACCTGCGGGGACTGGTAAACCTGCGCCAAACGGCCGAGCAACTGTCCTGCCTGGCGGACGTGGTGATCGGCGAGTGTTTGCAGATTGTCGCGGCCCAGGAGGATAGGGGCGGCCTGGTTGTCTTGGCGCTGGGAAAACTGGGGGGTAGCGAGCTCAACTATAGCTCCGATATCGACCTCATATTTCTCAACAATCGCGCTGACCACATCGCAACCGCGACGCCGCTTGCCCGCGCGCTGGTGGCCGCCCTGGGCGATGCGTCCGGCGAAGGGTTTTTGTACCGCGTCGATCTGCGCCTGCGCCCGTTTGGAAGCGCCGGAAACCTGGTTGTCAGTGCGGACTCGTTTGCCGAATATCTCGCTCAGCAGGCGCACCCGGCCGAGCGCCAGGCGATGCTCAAGGCCCGGCCGGTCGCCGGCGACGTCGAGGAGGGTCGCAAGTTCATGGAGCGAATTCGGCCGCTCGTATTAAGCGAACCTTCAACGGCCCGCCTGCGAGTCCGCGCTCTCAAGGAGCGAATCGAGCGGCAGTTGGAAAAAAATGGCGCTGCCGAAGGTCATGTCAAACTCGCTCCGGGCGGTATCCGCGACGTGGAGTTCCTGGTCCAGGCACTCCAGCTTGAAGCGGGAGCTCAAGAGCCCATGCTGGTCACGGGCTGTACGCTGGAAGCTCTCGCCCGGCTGTCGCCAGCAGGAATCCTTTCGCCCGCCGATGCCGATGACCTGCGCGAAGCCTACGTCTTCCATCGACTGGTCGAGCACCGCTTGCAACTGATGGATAACCAACAGGTTCACCAGCTGCCGGCAGGACCGGACGAGCTGCGGGCCCTGGCACGGACGCTAGGAGTGCGCGGTCCGGGAGAAGCCGAAAAGCTGCGGGAATCGTATCAGCGGCGGGTTACCCGCGTTCGCGCCATCTTCGAGCGCGTCCTGGGCCAGACCTCGACAGAATCCGTCGCCCGGGGAGGCGATGTGGCTATCCGCGAATCGGTGCAGGCTCAATTGGGGATGGCTTACGACGAGTTCGATGCGCACGACCGCGCTTGGCACGCAGAGCTCCTGGCGCAAATCTCCCGGCCCGAGCATGTTGCCGTTCGCGCGGTGCGGGAAAGCCATCAGCAGTGGACGGTCACGGTCGCGACTGGCGATCGCGTGGGAATCCTGTCCCTCATTGCAGGTTTGCTCGCCGCCTCGCAAATCGACATTCAATACGGCGACGCGTTCACGCTACACCTGACCGAATCACTCGCCGGTCCTCCGCGACGGTCGCGCGTCGCCGGACGCGCGCTGCAGACTTCCTCGCGCACAACGGCCAAAGTGCTCGATGTCTTCAACGTTCGGACGGCTGAATGGGTTGAGGCGGCGTTCTGGGAGGCGTTTCGCCAGCAGCTCGCAGAACTCGTCGCGCTTGCGGCGGCCGGGAACCTCGACTCCGCTCGCGAGCGACTCATGGACCGCTTGAGCGAGAGGGCCCGCACAGCGCGCGACATTCCGACAACGATTCATCCCGTCGAGGTCCACGTCGATAACGATGCCTCGCCGACTTCTACGGTTGTGCAAATCCGCTCGACCGACGCGCCGGGGTTCCTGTTCGAATTCGCCGGCGCGCTGGCAGTGCTGGGCGTGAGCATTCAGCGGGTGGAAATCCGCACGCATCATCGTGAGGTGCGCGACACCTTCTGGGTCACCGACGCCCATGGCGACAAGTTGCTTGACCCAGACCGCATTCACGAACTGCGCGTTGCGGCGGCGCTGATCAAGCAATTCACGCACATACTGCCGTACTCGCCCAACCCCGCTCAAGCATTCCGGCAATTCAGTGCCCTGGCCCGAGAAATGCTGTCACGTCCAGATTGGGTGGCTGATTTGCAAAGCCTCGAGTCGGATCGGGTTCTGCTCACGCTCGCCGAGCTGATGGGGGTGAGCGAATTCTTGTGGGAAGACTTTCTGCGCATCCAACACGAGAACCTCTTCCCAGTCTTGCGGGACCTCCCGGCCCTAGATGTGGCGAAGTCGCAGGACCGACTCCGCCAGGAGCTGGCCGGAGACGCCAGGCAGCTCAACGAGCTGAAAGACCGCGAGATGTTCCGCATTGATTTGCGGCACATCACGCGGCGGACCGACATCGCGCAATTCTCTTCCGAGCTGTCGGACCTGGCCGAGGTGGTCGTCGCCCGCGCTTGCGAGCTAAGTCATTTGGAGCTCCAGGAACGGTTTGGCGTCCCGCTTCGCGACGACTGCCGACCTTGCCCATGGTGCGTCTGCGGGCTGGGCAAATTCGGTGGACGGGAGATGGGATTCGCGTCGGACATCGAACTGCTGTTTGTCTATGAGGGCCCTGGCTCGACGAATGGTCCCACTTCAGTCCCCAATGCTCAATACTTTGACAAGTGCGTGAGCAGCTTTCTTCAGACTCTTACAGTACGGCGCGAAGGAATTTTTGAGATCGATCTCCGCCTCCGCCCGTATGGCAAGGCCGGCAGCCTTGCTTGCTCGCTTGAGGGCTTTATGCAGTATTTCTCGTCCGCAGGGGACGCTGCGGAGTTCGAGCGACTGGCCCTGGTGAAGTTGCGGCCCATCGCGGGCGACCCCGCAGTCGCCGCCCAGCTTGTCCAGGCCCGCGACCGATTCGTCTATTCCGACGCGGCACTCGATTTCGACAACATTCGGCATCTCCGCCGCCGGCAAGCGGCCGAGCTCGTTCCCGCCCGCCTGATTAGCGCCAAATACAGTGTCGGGGGGCTGGTCGATATGGAGTATTTCGTGCAGGCTTGTCAGATCGAGGCTGGTGTCAACAATCCAAGCGTCCGCGTCACAAATACGCAAGAGACAATTGAGCGGCTCCAGGCGGTCGGCTGTCTCTCTGCGGCGATGGCTAGCCAACTGAGCGACGCTTATCGTTTTCTGCGGGAGCTGGTCGAGGCGCTGCGAGTGGTCCGCGGCCACGCCAAGGACTTGACCCTTCCGCGGCCAGCCTCGCGCGAATTCTCGCACCTGGCATGGCGCCTCGACTACCAATCGCCGGGGCCGCTGGCGGAGGACATCCAGCGCCACATGAGCTTCGCCGCCAGTTTATGGGGCACTGCCCAACTTGCGGCGTTCCAGCAGAGCTCTTGAACCTCAGCCGAGATGGATTGGCCGCCGCCGGGCCCGCACGAATCGCAATTCACTAAGCCGCCACCTGGCCGGCACGCTCGTGAAGGGGCGTGGCGCGCAAGAGCACGCAGCCCTGCGACACTTCTCGCAGGCCAGGACTGCCCACCGCCGCGGTCGGGCAGGCAATGAGCCCGCTCAGGCTGTTCCACTTCTTCTTGAGGCTGTAAGGAATCGAGCCCGAGCTGACATTGCCGACGTGGGCGGTGAGGCCGTTGATCACTTCGCCGCCGATGCCGAGCTGCTCGATCTTCATCGCGGTAAGTCGGACGATCCCCGCGCCGGCCTGGTGCGGCACGACGTAGCGGACATCGCCGGCCGAGAGGCCGGTCGCGGCAAGCGCCGACGCCGTCGCGCTC
>Ga0065705_10002271_pt1 | contig 10108 bp, 6 predicted proteins | sample SwibulcommuniRL2_FD_59092 | JGI IMG/M metagenome (GOLD analysis project Ga0065705, IMG submission 59092) | Bulk soil microbial communities from switchgrass field near Rose Lake, East Lansing, Michigan, USA - RL2 Bulk Soil v2 (version 2) | ecosystem: Environmental > Terrestrial > Soil >... | reverse complement strand
AAATCCGAATCCTGCCAGATCACGCGGCGCTGGCCCCAATTGCCGCGATTCTCATCGATCCATTGCTGCAGGCTGAAGCCCTTTAAGTGTGGCAGCATAAGCCCTCCATTCCCGACGACACTATAGAATTGCCTCTGGACGCGAATCAAGTTAAATCAACGGCGTGCTGATGGCAAAAAAAAAGCTGGCAGTCCAATCTGGCAAGATAGGCTTGATCGCTGATACCCACGGGTTGATGCGGCCGGAGGCCCTTGCCGCACTCAAGGGCAGCGAAATTATCATTCACGCCGGTGATATCGGTAAAGCTGAGGTTATTGAGGCCCTCAAGACGGTGGCTCCCGTGATCGCCATCCGCGGCAACAATGATCGGGATTCCTGGGCAAAACAGATTCCGGATCTTTTGGATCTTGAGATCAACGGTGCCAGGATCTACGTCATTCATAACGTGAATGAAATGGACTCTGCCTCTGCCAGCGGTTTTCAAGCGGTGGTGAGCGGCCATTCGCACAAGCCGGGCGTGATAACCCAGGATGATATCCTTTTTATCAACCCGGGGAGCGCCGGGCCGCGCCGCTTCAAACTTCCAGTTACGGTGGGCAAACTGCTTTTCGTTCGCGATACTATCAAAGCGAGGATCGTTAACTTGAACGTTTGATTATCTTCAGGCAGGCAATACACACGGGGAGGGTCGATCGTGAATTTCACCTCCCCGTGTGTATTTCGCTTCGGCAGAGAGATCAAAGGCGTGCTCCTTGCTGGGCCACATGGCACCGCTCAGCGAGGAAAGCACGAAGAGATCTCAGTTGTCTCGACCTGAACCGAAACCGCCGTTTCCGTTATGAATAATACCACTGGCTAGTGGAGCACCGCCGTTTGCCAGGAAGACTCGCCCACCCACTAGTGCTGTGCCCTTGAGAACACCGTCACAAGTTGCGGTGCTGCCGTCCTTATCACAGCTCACTACCTCATTGCCCACTGTGGTCGTGACGTTCAACAGGGCGCTTCCGCCGGCAGGCAAATTACTCAGGCGAGCTCTCGCAATGTGGCTGTCCAGGAAAAGAACTTTGCCGTTCGCCTGGTGGTTTGCCAACGGAGCTAGCCGGGCGTTCGATTCCTCGACCAAGTCCGGCTGCGCGAGCGGCGCAGGGTCTTGCCAGACAAGCACTCCCGGAGTGCCGGACGATAAACTGGCAGGATCCGCTAATTGCCTTACGGCGACATAGACCTGGTTATGAACAGGATCTACGCCTATGTCGTGCCCGTTGGTCCCAGAGCATTCTTCGCCGACTAAGCTCCCCGCGGGGCTCTTCTTCGTCGGTGCGGCAAACACTCCGACGACCGGAATAACGCCGGCTTTGTTTGTTGGGCAGTTCAAACTGCTGGCCACGTTGTTGCTCGAAGCGGAGTAAAAACGACGGAGATTGGAATTGAATTGTCCGGTATCGGTCCCGGTGACACCGGGGAAGCTGTTAACGATGCTCATGGCACCCGAGAGATTTACCAGCAGCTGCGGGCCTGGTGCGGCGCAGCCGATAAAAGCATCGTTGGTGAGGGGATCGATATCGATCGCGCGGCTATCGCACCCCGGGGTCGGGAGGGTGGCCACAATCGCCGCCGCACCACTTTTCGTCGGGTCAATGCGTGCCACGACGGGGCCACCCACGGCGCCAGGGACCGTGACGTAGATGAAACCATCGACAGGGTTGAAACGCGGCTGCTCAGGAGACCCGGTCAACGGAATCTGATCCACAATCGCATTGTTGACCAGATCGACGACCGTGACGAAAAACGGCGCCTCGGTGTTCCCCACATAGGCCCGATGGTTCAGCGGGTCATAATCCAATTCGTCGGAATCCAGACCTGCGGCTAGTGTGAGCCCTGCTGGTGGCGTGAACTGTCCCAGCTTCAAGTCAAAGATAAAGACGTGGTTAAGGTGCTGTGTTGTGGTGCCTATGACCTGGGACCGATCAGTAATGACAAGCTTGTGCAAGTCAGGCGCTACCAACACACCACTCGGACACGATCCCGATCCAGTCGCGCTGAGACCAGCGGTGCAGCTCGGGACCACAATGGTTCCCAGATATGTGTTCGTGTCGGTATTGATCACGCTGACCCCCTTGTTGGTGCGGTCGGCGAAATACATCGTGTTCGTGGAAGGATCGAAGGACCAGACGTCGGTGCTGGTATTGTTTGCCCCAGTGGGGGTCCAGGTTGGGATTGAGATTTGTTTCAAAAAGTCCAAGCCTGCCAGTGGCGTCGGCGAAGCCGCAACCGCCTTTGTGGAGAAGCCTTGGAGCATCGAAAGGAAAAAGAAAGTTGACAATCCAATAATGGTTTTTAAAAGTTTTCTGATCCTAACGCCATTTAAGAATTTCATGTTGCCTCCCAAGAGATTACAGAGTCGTTGATGAACATCGCCGCATACAAATTCGGCAACCACCCCCAAAATTGTTTATCTTCTGGCGATCAGCCAGGGCGATGAGCTGACTAGTGGTCTGGCGGGTTTTGTGCGCCGGAGTCGCGCGTCGAGCTAACGCGATAACGGCGAACGAGGAGGAAGCCGCGAACCTCGGAGCGAATCGCTTGGACTTGACCCGAGGATCTAATCCTTTGTCGAGAGACGATTGTTAAAGTCGGTCCGTATCGCCGCTGATCTTCCGACAGCTGTTCATCGCCGGCAACATCGGCAGTGGACTCAGCCGCCAGCACGGACCGGTGTGCAGGCACGAGCAGCCTGGGCAGATTCGAACCGTCGATATCAAGAACTTCAAAGAGGACGTAGGAAATCGCCAAAAGAGCCCACACTTGGTAGGCCGACCGCAGAAACCGTGATGAGCGAATCAAGCAAAATTTGCGGCTCATTAATGACGCCCGCCCTAGTCTTGCGCAATCAAGATACGGCGCGTTGATGCGTCGGAGCTATAGCCTTGACAGGCTAATCTTGTCAAGCGGATGGATTGAGACCAAAATCAGCGCCGAACCAGCCGATTTATTTGATTTTGGTTGACTTTCACCAAAGCGCGCGTTAGAAAAATTCCGTAACCTTTTAATTCGATCCTGCGAGGTCGGAAAAGGCAGCATGACAAACTATCTAAATTGCGCGGAAGGACCCTCTCGGCAAGCCGGAGGGTCTTTTTTTATCTATGGCGGATGATGAGCAAGTGCTTTTAGATCAATCCGATCTGGCTAAAACCATAAGCCGGATGGCGCATGAGATCGTCGAAAAGAGTCCGGCGCCGGGCGAAGTGGTTTTAATCGGTATTCGGTCGCGGGGTGTGTATCTGGCGCGCCGATTGGCTCGCCGAATTCATGAAACGGATAAGCTGACTCCGGCCGTGGGCGTCATCGACGTGACGCCGTACCGTGACGACCGTGCTGATGGGCAAAGGACCACGGCGGTCCGTGAATTCGAAGTGCCGGTAACCGTGGATGACAAGACTGTGGTGCTGGTCGACGACGTGATTTTTCGCGGACGCACGATCCGCGCGGCGATGGAAGCGGTAGAGGGATTGGGGCGTCCCAAACGGATCCTGGTCGCGGTGCTGATCGATCGCGGTTCCCGAGAGCTTCCGATCAGGGCCGACATCGTCGGCAAAAATATCGACGCCCAACAGGGTCACCGCGTGAACGTCTTATTGACCGAGTCCGACGGTGTTGATCAGGTGACCATTGTCGAGTGGCAGGGCAGCCGCACCCGTTGAATACGGAGATGAAATTGATGCGCAGCGTGATTTCAATTGCGGACTTGACCAATGACGAAATCGAGGAAATTTTCTCGTTGGCGGATGACGCCGACAAAATGCGCGCCGATCGGGTCGCGGCCGACCGCATCATGGCGACGCTTTTCTATGAACCGAGCACGCGCACTCGTCTGTCGTTTGAATCGGCCATGCAGCGTCTCGGGGGGTCGGTCATCAGTTGCTCGGATATGAAAACATCGTCGACGGTCAAAGGCGAAACGGTTGCGGACACGGCGAAAGTCGTTTCGAGTTATGCCGATGTTTTGGTCGTGCGGCACAACTGGGACGGCGCGGTTCAGGCCATGGCGGAACACGCCGATGTCCCGGTGATCAACGCCGGCGACGGCAGCCACGAGCATCCCACGCAAACGCTTTGCGACCTTTATACCCTGCGCAAGGAAAAGGGCGAGCTCAAGGGGCTGACCGTGGTGGTATGCGGTGATTTGAAAAACGGCCGAACCATTCACTCGCTGGTGTACGCGCTGGCGCGTTTCGGAGCCAACGTGGTGACGCTGGCGGCGAACAGCATGGCGTTGCCACAGTATGTTCTTGAGCGATTGGAGCGCGAGTACGATTACGCGTTGGCGCCGGTGGGCTCGGACGATCTGAAAGCCGTGGTCACTGAAACGGACGCGCTCTATCTTGCGCCGAAGCAGCCCCATCAGCTGGCGCTCTACACCCAGGTCGATGAAGTGATTCAAGCGCGCCTCAATAGCCTGGCGACCGGTCTGCGTTATGACGCCTTCTATATGACGCGAAAACAAAAAGAGCGCATGAAAGAAGGCACGACGGGCACGAGCTATCCGACGATTGGATCCAATTTTCTCCGCGAGCAACGGTTCAGGGACACGGTGGTGATGCACCCGCTGCCGCGCGTCGACGAGCTTTCTCCGGAAGTCGACAAAGACCGCCGCGGCATTTACTTCAAACAGGCTGCCTACGGCGTGCCGGTGCGCATGGCATTGCTCAAGTTTCTTTTCGATAGACGTTCTGAAAAGCGGAGCAGAGCAAGGGTGGATCCAGCGCCGTATCGAAGTCCCGAGCCGATCGGACCACAGTGCCGCAATCCGAATTGCGTAACCGTGAAAGAGCCGATCTCAAGCAGCCGCCGTTTTGAGATCCTTTCCCCCGGCCAAGCCAACGCGCTCATTTTGGCGTGCGCTTACTGCGACCACCGGTTCAAGGTGCAAATCGCCGGCAATGTGCAGTCGAAAAGATATTATGTCTTTGATGCCACGCTCGTTGGCACTCTTGATGACTGGTTGCAAAAGGGCGACCTCGCGCTTTTTGATTCGATCAAAGAAGCCGAGGAGCTGGGATACGAGCCGTTCAAAAGCGGTCCCCAGCGAGCGCTAATGAGCGAGGATGAAATCGCTGGCGCGCTGAAGAGCATGGGCGGACAGATTCTGCGCGACTGCCGCGAGCTCAGCCGGTTGCTGTTTCTCGGCGTGCGCGGCGCGGGCTCGCATTTGGCGCAGCGTTTGGCAAACGAAGTCGGCAAACAGGCGAAGCGAAAGCCGGAGGTGGGGGAAATCGAGATTTACGGCTCGGGCGACGATTTGAAAAGACTCTCGCCCGACGATCCCGACGCGGGGCCACTCAATCTAAAAGACCGTGAGATCATTCTTGTCGATGACGTGATCTTCACCGGGAGAACCGTAAAGAGCGCGTTGAGTATCATCTTTCGCTCGGCGCGGCCGCAATCGGTTCGCTTGGCTGTGCTGATCGATCGTGGACACAGAGAGTTTCCGGTAAAGCCCAACTACGTTGGCAAAAATATCCCGAGTTCCGAGTCGGACCGGGTGCGGGTAAAGTTGCGCGAAATCGATCCCGGCGAACCCGACCAAGTGATTATTTACACGATCATCAACCCGAAAGAGGAAACGCCGAAGCCGTCGCACCCCGCCGACTTTGCGGCCAAGTAGAGGTCATGAAAGCCATCCTAGCACTAGCCAACGGCCGGGTGTTTGAAGGCACGGCGTTCGGCGCCGAGGGTGAAACCGGCGGCGAAGTTGTGTTCAACACCAGCATGACCGGTTACCAGGAGATTCTCACCGATCCGTCCTACGAGGGACAATTGGTCGCCATGACCTATCCGGAGATCGGCAACATCGGGGTCAACCCGGAGGATGTCGAATCGCGCAAACCTTTCGTGAATGGCTTTATCGTCAAGAATTACACCGCGCAGCCAAGCAATTGGCGCGCTGCCCAGGCTCTGCACGAGTATATGAAGGCGCACGGTATCGTCGGCATTCAAGGCATCGACACACGCTCGTTGGTGCGCACCCTGCGCGATCATGGCTCGCAGGAGGGCGTCATCTCGACGCTCCCTGTAAATGCCGAAGAATTGGTTGCCAAGGCTAAAGCTGCGCCCGGCATGGTGGGAAAAGATTTAGTGCAGGCAGTGAGCTGTAGCGAAGGCTACGAGTGGAATCAAGGCATGTGGAAGCTTGGCGACGGCTACAAAAGTCGCGATCCGGCAAAGGCAGCGTTGAAGCGGAGGGGCAAAGGCACCTTCGCGTCACCCGCGTTTTTCGTCGTGGCGTATGACTACGGCATCAAGTACAACATCCTGCGCAATCTTGCCGAGGCGGGATGCCGGGTGCAAGTGGTGCCGGCGGCGGCGCCCGCGGAGGATGTGCTGGCGCTCAATCCCGACGGCATTTTTCTTTCCAATGGCCCGGGCGATCCGGACGCCGTGCCCTACGCCAAGGAGAACGTGCGTAAGCTCATCGGCAAAAAACCGATATTCGGCATTTGCCTCGGCCATCAAATCATGGGTCTCGCGCTCGGTGGCAGGACGTATAAATTAAAATTTGGCCACCACGGCGGCAACCAACCGGTGATGGATCTGACCACGCGCAAAGTAGAGATCACCGCGCAGAATCACGGCTTCGCCGTGGACGCGGATTCGCTCAAAGGCGCCGCTGAAGTAACCCATTTGAATTTGAATGACAACACTGTAGAAGGACTGGCGCATCGCGATCTGCCGATCTTCTCCGTGCAGTATCATCCGGAATCCTCTCCCGGTCCGCACGACGCCAATTACTTGTTCAAACGTTTTACCGATATGATGACCAAATATCGCCGCTCGTAACTATCCATGCCCAAACGAAACGATATTCAGTCCATCCTTCTTATCGGAGCGGGGCCGATCATTATCGGCCAGGCTTGCGAGTTCGACTATTCCGGCACTCAGGCGTTAAAGGCCCTCAAGGAAGAGGGTTATCGGGTGATTCTCGTCAACTCCAATCCCGCGACAATCATGACCGACCCGGAGTTCGCCGCGCGCACCTACATCGAACCGATCACCACCGACATCGTCGAAAAAATCATCGCCAAGGAGCGGCCCGACGCGATTTTGCCGACCCTCGGAGGACAGACGGCGCTCAATCTCGCCATCGATCTCGCCGAAAAAGGAATACTCGAGAGCTACGGCGTAGAGATGATCGGCGCCAAGATTGAATCGATTAAAAAAGCAGAGGACCGCGATCTGTTCAAAGAGGCCATGCGCCGCATCGGTCTCGACCTGCCGCGCAGCGGCTACGCGCGCAGCATGCGCGACGCCATGCGCATTCAGAAGCGCCTGAGCTTTCCCGTCATCATTCGCGCTTCGCGCACTCTCGGCGGCAGCGGTGGCAACTTCGCCTATACGCCGGAGGAATTTAAAGAGGTCGTTCAGTCCGGTTTGAGCATCTCGCCGGTGCATGAAGTGCTGATCGAAGAGTCAGTGCTCGGCTGGAAAGAATTCGAGCTCGAGGTCATGCGCGACCACAAAGACAATGTGGTGATCATCTGCTCGATTGAAAATTTCGATCCCATGGGAGTCCATACCGGCGACTCGATCACCGTCGCGCCGGCACAAACGCTGACCGACAAGGAATATCAGGTCATGCGCGACGCGTCTCTCCGGGTCATCCGGGAGATCGGCGTGGACACCGGCGGGTCGAATATTCAATTCGCCGTCAATCCGAAGGACGGCCGCATGGTGGTCATCGAGATGAACCCCCGTGTGTCGCGCAGCTCGGCGCTGGCCAGCAAGGCGACCGGATTCCCCATCGCGAAAATCGCCGCCAAGCTCGCGGTCGGCTATACCCTCGACGAGATCCGCAACGACATTACGCGCGAGACCCCGGCTTGCTTCGAGCCGACCATCGACTATGTGGTGGTAAAAATTCCGCGCTTCACCTTCGAAAAATTTCCCCAGGCCAGGGATATTCTCACGCCCCAGATGAAGTCGGTGGGTGAGGCGATGGCCATCGGGCGCACCTTTCAGGAATCGCTGCAAAAGGCGATGCGGTCCCTGGAGACCGGATCTTTCGGTTTCGAGCCCAGGGTTGATTTGGCCGAGACCAATCGGCAGCAATCACTGGAACTTGTCCGAGGAAAACTTTCCCAGCCCAACGCCCAGCGCCTGTGGTACATCGGCGATGCTTTTCGCCTCGGCATGCCGGTCGAAGAGATCTACCGGCTCTCGGCCATCGATCCGTGGTTCCTGGAGAAGATCCGCCAAATCATTGCGACGGATCTGGGAATTTCGGCTGTCCCCGAATCCAACGGCCAACTTGATGTCGGCCTCGTGCGCGGCTGGAAACAGATGGGGTTTGCCGATGCGCGGATCGCCGGGCTGATCCATTGGCAGGAAACCGACTTTCGTAAATTGCGAAAAGAGCAGGGGGTCGAGGCGGTTTTCAATTCCGTAGATACCTGCGGCGCAGAGTTTCAAGCGTTTACGCCGTATCTGTATTCCACCTACGAAGGCGATGACGAATCGAAGCCGACGGCGCGAAAAAAAATCATGATCCTGGGAGGCGGGCCCAACCGCATCGGCCAGGGCATCGAGTTCGACTACTGCTGCGTGCATGCCGCTTTTGCCTTGAGGGAAGAGGGCTACGAGACAATCATGGTCAATTGCAATCCGGAGACGGTCAGCACGGATTACGACACTTCGGACAAACTTTACTTTGAGCCGCTCACGATGGAAGAAGTGATGAACATCGTCGACCGGGAAAAACCCGATGGCGTCATTGTGCAGTTCGGCGGGCAAACGCCGCTCAAGCTCGCCTTGCCGCTGGAGCGCGCGGGCGTGCCGATCGTCGGCACGTCGCCGGATAGTATCGATCTCGCGGAAGATCGCGAAAGATTTGCCGAGCTGATCAGGGAACTCGGGATCAAGCAGCCGAACAATGGTATCGCCCGCTCCTATGACGAAGCATTCAAAATCGCCGAAGGGTTGGGCTATCCGGTTTTGGTCCGCCCCTCTTATGTCCTCGGCGGGCGGGCGATGCAGATCGTTTATGACGGCGATACGCTTAAAGACTACATGACTCATGCCGTGTCGGCATCTCCGGAACATCCGGTACTGATCGACAAATTTCTCGACGATGCTATCGAAATCGATGTGGATGCCTTGGGCGATGGCGATGACTATGTCATCGGCGGGATCATGGAGCATATCGAGCGCGCCGGCGTGCACTCGGGTGACAGCGCGTGCAGCCTGCCGGCGAAATCGATCGGACCGGAAATCCAGGAAGAAATTCGCCGCCACACTATTTCGTTGGCGAAAGCGCTCAATGTGCGCGGCCTGATGAACGTGCAGTTTGCCGTGCAGCGAAACGATGTCTACGTGCTCGAAGTCAACCCGCGCGCCTCGCGCACCGTGCCGTTCGTGAGTAAAGCGATCGGTGTGCCGCTGGCCAAGATGGCGGCGCGCATCATGGTCGGCAGGAAGCTCAAGGATCTCGGTTTCACGCGGGAAATGCACCCCAAGCACATCTCAGTCAAGGAAGCGGTCTTTCCGTTTAACAAGTTTCCCGGGGTCGATACGTTACTTGGCCCGGAAATGAAATCCACCGGCGAAGTCATGGGCATCGANACCTCCTTCGGCATCGCCTTNGCCAAGGCCCAACTCGGCGGCGGCATGCGNCTGCCGAAATCGGGTCGGGTTTTTATCAGCGTGCGCGACGAAGATAANCCGAGCGCCCAATTCATCGCGCAAAAACTCTATGCCGTGGGGTTTGCCATCGTCGCGACCCGCGGCACGGCAGCCTATTTGGAAGCGCGGGGCATACCCACGGAAACCATCAACAAAATCCAGGAGGGCAGCCCGCACATCGGCGACCAGATCAAAAAGGGTGAGGTGGCGATGGTCATAAACACGCCGCAGGACGCTCACTCGCACGCGGATTCCTATGAGATCCGGCGTTTCGCCCTGGATTATCAGGTGCCCTATTTCACCACCATGGCGGGTGCCGAGGCCGCCGCCGAAGGCATCGAGTATTTGGAGCATCGCGAGTTCGAAGTCCATGCGTTGCAAGATTACGAAACGCCGCCCTTACCGTAGAGGGTTGCGTGAAACCTGCCGGTCT
>Ga0065705_10004079_pt1 | contig 10118 bp, 7 predicted proteins | sample SwibulcommuniRL2_FD_59092 | JGI IMG/M metagenome (GOLD analysis project Ga0065705, IMG submission 59092) | Bulk soil microbial communities from switchgrass field near Rose Lake, East Lansing, Michigan, USA - RL2 Bulk Soil v2 (version 2) | ecosystem: Environmental > Terrestrial > Soil >... | reverse complement strand
CACGAGGGTCACAATGGACGGAGCGGGCGGAAGCGGAAAAGAAGATGGTCTGGTACACGACCATCGGGTCGGCTGACGCAAAGATGCTGGTGGACGAGTTTCGCCGGCGTTACCCCAAAATCGCGGCCGAGTATTTCCGCACCGGCGGTCCTCAGTTGATGGAGCGCATCTTTACTGAAGCTCGGGCAGGAAGACATCTTTGGGATGTCTTCATGAATTCGGCGATTTATACTCACCTGCTTACTGAGAAGGGCATGCTGGCGGCTTACGAGTCGCCCGAGTCGCGATATTACCGGGATGGTTATAAAGACCCCCGCGGCACCTGGACATCGATTTACACCAACTACGCTGTCGCTGGATACAACACCAGATTAGTCGCTAAAGAAGACGTGCCAAAATCTTATGCGGATCTCCTGAAGCGTGTTTGGTTTGGACAGATCGGTCTCGATGCGAAGTCTTACGAGTGGTTCGCCGTCGTGGTTCGCGGCCTGGGAGAGGAAAAGGGCCTGAGCTTGATGCGCCAGCTGGCAAAAAACAATCCACAATTACGTAACGGGCGCGAGTTGGTTTCGGAGTTAGTCGCCGCCGGAGAATTCAAGCTGGCGCTGACGGCCTACTCACAGAACTTTGAAACGCTAAAACAACGCGGCGCGCCGGTGGAGTGGGTGGCGCTCGATCCGGTTTACGCCAATCTTCATCCGGTCGCGCTTTCTGCCAAAGCGCCCAATCCGAACGCGGGAAAACTTTTCATAGATTTTTTACTGTCCAAATCCGGCCAGGAAATATTACGAGCGCAAAAACGTATTCCGGATCGCGTCGACACACTGCCGGAGCTTGCGCGCCTCGTCGAGGGGATTAAACCGGCATTTGGGTCGCCGGAAATGTACAGCGACTTCAACCGCTACATCAAGCTCTTTCAGGAGACTTTCGCCGCAAGGTAGACAAACGCCGAGCGGGCTTCTCGTTCAAAGGATATCCATGAAGACGAAGCTGTGGTCCGTGCTCTTCTCACTGCTGCTAAACGCAGCTTTCGGTTCCGCGGTGGAGTTGAAACCGGCGTGGCGCGCCGAATGGGATAAAACCATTGCGGCGGCAGAGAAGGAAGGCGTCGTCAGTGTCTACATCTTCGATGCCGGGCCGCTGACTCAGGAGACGGTTCAAGCTTTTGGGCGGGCTTATCCGAAGATCACAGTCAGTCAACTGCGCGGCCGTGGCAACGATCTCGGGCCGCGGCTGGTCGCCGAGCGGCGCGCGGGGAAATTCATCGCCGATCTTTTCGCCGGCGGCAAGGGCACGGCGTATGCGACGCTCTATGTCGGCAAGATTCTTGATCCCATCAAGCCGATTCTGTTGCTTCCGGACGTCTTGGATGAAACCAAGTGGTGGCGCGGCGCACACAAGTATGTCGACCCGGAAAATAAACATATCTTCGTCTACATCGGCAACGCCGGCGGCGTGGAGATCAACTACAATTCCAAAATGGTCAACCCGCGCGAGTTCAGCTCGTACTGGGATCTGGTGCAGCCCAGGTGGAAAGGCAAGATCGTCGCCACCGATCCGCGCGTGCGCGGCATGGACAATCCGGTGCTGTTTTTTTACTATCATGCCAAGCTCGGACCCGAGTTCATCAAAAAACTTTACGGCGACATGGAAGTTTCCATCGCGCGCGATTACCGCCAGCCGGTCGATTGGCTGGCGGCGGGGAAGTTTTTGCTGTGCATTCCGTGCGTGTCGGATGAGATGGACAAGGCGATGGAGCAGGGTCTGCCGGTCGGTCAGATTCTCAATTTGAAAGAGGGCGGCACGCTGAGTTCTTCGGGCGGGACGTTGAGTTTGCTGCAAAACGCACCCCATCCCAACGCAGCGAAAGTTTTCGTCAACTGGCTTTTGTCGCGCGAAGGGCAGGCGCAAGTCCAGAAGGGGCGCAAGGGACGGCCGCGCACCGGTTCGAATTCGCTGCGCATCGATATTCCAAAGAACGATCTGCCGGAAGAAATTCGGCGCAAGGACGGCGCCGATTACTTCGATGCAGACGATGACAATGTTGCCGACCGCCGGCCGGCGGACAAATTGTTTAACGAGATTTTCGGCAAGGCGAACAAATAGCATCGCGGAAAAACAGCTGGCGCCGGTTTTCTGTGATAAAGAACTCACGCCGGAGGCGCCGAGTTCGCAAAATCTAGCGCTAGTCTGGAAGTTGACAGCATAAGGCGGGTCTTGACCAAAAAAATGGACGCGCGACAGCAGGCAGGGGGAAGAACCGATGCATGAGGTCGGGATCGGGAAAATAAGACTGATCGGGTTGCTGTTATTGCTGTTGTCGGCGGCCGTTTCCACCCGACAGAGCACCGCGCAGGAAAGGCCCCTCAAGAAAATTTACTGGGGCATATCGACATTGTCGCCGACTCTATGGATTCCATACCTGGCCAAAGACGCGAAGCTCTTCGAAAAGAACGGTCTGGATGTCGAGCTGGTGCTGCTGCGCGGCTCGGGCCAGACTTCGCAGGCCATGGTTGCGGGGAGTCTCTTTGCTTCGTCGGTGGCGCTGCCGGCCGTGATGCTCGCCAATCTCAACGGCGCCGATCTCGTGAACGTCGCTCACGGCATCGCCGTGCAGAGCAGCAAGCTGATGGTGCGACCGGAAATCCGCAAAGTAGAAGATCTCAAAGGCAAAAAAATCGGCATATCGAGCCTGGGCTCCGCCGGTGATTTGCTCTTCGGCTACGTGCTGCGCAAATACGGCATCGATACAACCCGTGACGTTCTTTGGCTCGCCGTCGGCAACACCGGCGAGCGGCTTCAGGCATTATTAAACGGCGCGGTCGATGCCGCGGACCTGACTTATCCCGCGGACGCGCAGGCGGAGCGCAGGGGCTTCCGCCCCCTGCTCGATGCGCGAAAAGAGATTGTTTATCCGACCGCGTCGGTTGTGACGCGGCGCAAAACGATCCGCGATGACCGCGATACGGTCATGCGCGTGGTGCGCTCCTACGTGGAAGGCATCGCGTTTTTGAAACAGAACAGAGATTTCAGCCAGAAGGTTTTGGCGAAATACTTCAGAACGAGCGATGCGGAATATCTCGAAGGCGCCTACGCCATATTCAAGGAAGATTTCATTGCCGCACCGTATCCGATCACCAAGGGGTTGGATGCCATTTACGAGATCGCCGCGGCGCGAAGGCCGGATATTCGCAATCACAAGCCCGAAGAGTTTGTCGACGCGAGCTTCGTCGCGGAGATGGAAAAGAGCGGCTTCATCAAAAAACTTTACCAGCAAAAATAACAAGAGGCATTTGGCACTGGGCAAGAGGCAATGTAAGCGTGGCGCAGGCTGTCTGGCCTGGAGTTTCGCTGCCGGGTTCGTGATTGCCGCGCGCTAACCCGGATTATTCGCGGTAGAGCTGCAATCGAGTTGCAACCCTTCCGGAACGAAGGCAAAGCAGGCGTGCCTTGAAGATGCAAGCGGGTCAAAGTGCCCGTGAGGTTCGCAGCGAAAAGGTCCGACAGCGCGCCGAGCGCCGAGAGCAAAATAAAACATTCGCGCCGGTGCCTTCGTTCCTCCAGGGTCACACCTCGATCGACAGAGTGCCGTCAAGTTTTCTCGTAGCATGAATAATCCGGGCTGAGACTATCCGCTTTTTCGGCTAATTTCCTTCAAGAGTTTCTCCCATCGTTCGAGTTCTTTCTCGTATTTGTCCGTCGCGATGCCGTGATCGGGGCGCCAGCGTTTGAAACCGAGATTTTTTGCCGCGCTGCCGTATTCGTACTTTTCCAAAACCGCCTGGCCCTCCGGTCCCAGAAGATAATCGGCCAACAGCAGCGCGCCATGCGGATGCGGCGGCTGGGCGGTAATGGCGGCGCCACCGACATTGGTCGGCACGATGTCCATCGGCACCCACTCGACCGGCGCACCTTTGGCGATCGCGTTCAGAGTGTGGTTGCGGAAGATTGCCGGCGAGGCCAAAACTTCACCGGAGGCGATCAGATCCAAAAGCGCCGGCGGGATAATCGTGTGCAGCGCAATCTCCTGCACCTTGAGCTTCTTAACCAGCTCGATGCCGCGGGTTCTAATCATTGCCCCGATGACTTTGTAAGCAGGATCGCTCACCGACACTCCCATGCGGCCTTTCAGCTCCGGATGCAGCAGGCCTTCATAGTTTCTGGGTACGGCGTTTTTGGAGAGCAGTTTTTTATTGTAGGCGAAGCCGATATAGGACTCGCGCGCGATGCCCCAGAAGTACAAACCGCGCTCACCCTTCTCTTTGGCGTCTTCTGGATAGGATGCAAAATACGGCGAATGATAGGGCCGTAACAGAAAGGCATCGCGCATGAACATGAGATTGCCTTCCGTGGTCTCGACCGCGTCGGCGATGTATCTCTTCGCTTTCGATTCTTCATACAGGCGCGTCGTCATCTCGGAACCGGAGACCCGATAGGCTTCAATTCTCACGCCGGAATATTTCGCCTCGAAAGCCTTGACCATGCCCTTGTACGACTCGCCCGCCAGCGACGTATACCACGTGATCTTGCCCTCGCTTTTTGCTCCCGCGTAGAGGACCTGTTCTCGATCTTTAACGCTGTAAGTCACGAGCTCGGATATCGTCATCGGCTTGCGCGCCTGGGCGGACGAATCCGATGCGCACAACAGAAATGCCAGAAAAAAGAAACCAGTGATTCGCATACTTGCTCCCGCGTCCTGCTCGCTTAATCGCACGGCAATATCAGCAGTTTATTGTCACTCGACAAAAAAATTCGACTTTTCGATATCATGCGAGCGCAAGCGGGTCAACGAGCGAGAATGAACAATGATTGTTGTTACGATTTGCGCTTGCGTCGATGGCGAGGAGTCGAGATCTGAAATTTCTCAGTCGCCATCGAATGACGCCGGGGTATTCGCGCCGAAATGGCTCTCGCGGCAAACGCCTCGCGGGGTCTTGTAAACCCGGACATTCCCCTGGCAATGCCCATCCGGGGAGGTGAACAACCAACCCGAATAGGGCTTGACGGCGTTCACGCGAAATTGATATCGGTCGGCCCGGGTTTAGGGAGGGGACGAAGGTGAATATCAACCCTTATCGACAGGAGGTTTTATGAAAGTCATTTTTAGATCGCTACTCATATTGCTTGTGATGTTCGTATCGGTGGCAAATGCGAAGGACAAAGATAAAGTTCCAGGGTCGCTGTTGCACGCGAAGTTAACCGGATTCCAAGAGGTGCCCTCGGTTTCAACCGCGGCCAGAGGTGAATTTCGTGCAATAATCAACCCGGGCGATACTTCCATTACTTACGAACTCACATACCAAGGACTCCAGAACACGGTGACCCAAGCCCACATTCATTTCGGTCAGAGAGGCGTCATTGGCAGCATCGTCATTTGGCTGTGCAACGTGTCAGGGAATAATCCGCCCCCTGGTACCCAGACATGCCCGTCTTCCGGCACGATCACGGGAACCATCACCAGTGCGGATGTGATCGCCGCGAGTACGGCGAGCCAGTTGATTCTTGCGGGAGAACTCTCCGAGGTCATAGCCGCGCTACGTGCGGGGTTTGGTTATGCGAATGTTCACTCGACTCCGAACACGACCGGAGGTGAGATCCGCGGGCAGATCAAAGTTGTCGGGAAGGGTGATGACGATGATGACGGAGAAGATTGATGAATACATTCGATTTCGGTGGAGAAACATGTCGCGGGAATTTCCAAACGCGATTTGTTGAAAATGACCGCGGCATTTTTCATTGTGAGCATAGAGCAGCAACTCTTACTTTGGCTACAAGGAGATAAGATCATGAAGCGAAGATTTTGGCTGTTATTCCTTCTCATCGCGCTTACGATTCTAACTTCTTCCGTAACGCACGCGCAGAACGTCACGATCACACCGCTCGGCGCCGCCGCCGGAGAATTCTGTGTCGGCGACCGGGCATTGCTCTTCGAAGATCCGACCGGCGTGCGCGTGCTGATCGCGCCGGGTCGCACGGTAAAGGGTTCGGGAGACGTGCGGCTTGGCGCCCTTGGCAGCGTCCACGTCTTGCTGATCGATCATCCGCACGTCGATCACATGGGCGATGTTTTCCACAATAATTGCGCGGGTAATTCGACGTCACAGTTTGCCTTTCCTACCGAGGGAAATGCTCCCGAGATCGCGGCGGTGCACAATTCCGCGGTTCTGGTTGGCGGTGAGTTGCCTGATTTTTTTACAAAGAAGCTCAATAATATGGTGGCGCTCGCCAAAACGGCCGCGCCGGTCGGCTGTCCCGCGGCGGGTCTGGACAACACTTTTACCGTGCCTCGAGCTTCGCCCTGCGTCGGCGTGATTCGCGGCGGCACGCGAACGGCGGTGATGGCGGGTGCGAGTCAAGGAGTCAAAGTTACGACGATTCCCGCGTTCCATGCCGGCGGCGTTTCCAGATTGCATGTGGATCCACTTCCGGACGGAACCGACCCGGGAGTGCCCGAGGGATTAACCGGATACGCGGGAAGCGAATCAGGCTACATCATCCGATTCACCAATGGCCTCTCGGTTCTCTGGACGGGTGATTCCGGTTTGATTGGCGACTGGGCGACGCAAGCGAAGTTCTACGGCACCAATCTCGCCGTGGTGCACGGCGGCGACCTTTTTACCATGGGTCCGGACGAAGCCGCTTTTGCGGTGAGTCAGCTAATAATGCCGAGGAGCGTGATACCGGAACATTTCAATCAAGTTTCTACAACCGGTGGAAAAGTCAATGCGGGCACGAAACTTGAGAGATTGATTCAACAGCTCAAGGGTCAGGCGAAAACCAGATTGATCATTCCCCTGAGCGACAAGCCGATCTCCTGCGACGGACAAGGAAATTGCTCACAGTAAAAGCTTAAAATCAGTTTTGATGGAAAAAGAGCGGGACGCGAAGCGCGTACCCGCTCTTTTTGTTAGCCACGAAAAAGTCAAACGCCAAATCGCTATTTATTCGCTTCCTCGATGTACTTGCGAAGAAAATTGACGACCTCGGGCGAAGTTAGCGATGCTTGCTTGAAGAGCCGCTCGCCGGCCTCGCCGACTTCGAAACGCGGCTGGAAGCGCATGGTGGCGACCGCCTCCTGAAGAAAATCTTGATCGCGCGATAGAGAGTCGAATGCTTTTCGCAGGATTACGATGGTCTCGGGGGGCGCCTTGGGCGGCATCAATACCATTCGTGTCATATTGGTGCTCGACATATTCGCCGCTTTGAGAGCATCGTACTTGATCCCCGACGGCAGCTTGCCGAACACTTCTTTATAGTAATAGGTAAACGGCAAAAGCTCCGGCACGTCGCGGCTCACCAAAATTTCTCCACTCGGCGCGACCAGGTCGGTGTAATAGAGCGGCATCACCATGCCGGTTTTGACCATTTGCGGTTCCACCTGGGTACGGTAGCTCGGCAGGGTTTCGTCATGATAATGCGCTTCGCCGCGCTGCACCGCGAGGCGCGCGTCGGAACTATTGTTGTAACCGGTCACGTAGTCGTATTTCAGGCCAAGGAGGTCGAAGGACAACCGGAAGCGCACGTCTTTTGAGCTGCTGATGCCAAGACCGGCGGCGCGAAACTTTTGCGCCTTGACAAAATCCGCAGGCTTCTTCATGCCGGGCGGCACGTCGGCGCGGATATAAGAAACGGTGACTCCATGCACGCCGGTGATGAAGCCGAACTTTGCGATATCCACCCGCAACGCCGGATCTTTGATCTGGTGCTGGAACAGGCTGCCGGTGAAATAGGCTGCGATAAAGCCGTCTGGCTTTGCCACTTCACCCATGTAATTAACCGCCGTGAGCCCACCGCCTCCGCCCATCGCCTGCACCGTCACCGTGGGTTGGCCGGGAATATGTCGAGTCAAATGCTTGGCAAAAATGCGCGATTCGATGTCCGTCGGCCCGCCGGCCGCGAAGTTGATGATGATATTGATCGTTTTGCCCTGGTAGAAGGGAGGTTTTTCGGCGGCATTGCCGTAGGCCGCCAGCGCGGCGAAAAAAATCAATTGAAGTATCGAAAAGTAACCTCGCCGGATATTTCCTCTCATCACTTGCTCCTTTCGATAAGCAGCGGTCGGGAATACAACGATCTGTTAGCTTCGATGAACGTTCAATCCGTTTTCCGGTTCTCCTTGAATTGCCGCCGACACAAGAACGCTATTCAGGTTAAAGGTTGGTGATCGGTCTGGACGTTTTCATACTCCAATTGTACTCACCTTGTCCAGATAGTCTGACCGGGAATTGCTCCGGTGGGTTCACAGGCTGAGGAAGGCGGGGCCAAGCCGAATGCAATCAAACCAGCGGTCAATCAGATTCTCCCTTGGTCGATATTGCGAACCGCGAGGATCTTGTAGCCGCTCACAAGCCGAAGATCTTGCGGAACTCGCGGGCGTAGTCGTCGAGGTGGAGATACACGTCTTTGGGAACGGCTTTGAGTTTCAATTTGCTCTGGTCCATTTTCGGCGCCAGCGGCTCGATGTCGGTGCGCGCCGGAATGCGGCGCATGCCGCGCACCATCTGCTGGCCTCTTTTCGACGTGGCGAAATCGATCAGCAGCTTGGCGGCGTTGGGATTGCTCGCCTTGGCGCCGAGGCCCAGGCCGTTTATGGTGACGACGATGGGATCGAAGGTCTCGATCCAATCCACCGGGGCGCCGTCGCTCTTCATGCGCTCGAGGCGAAAATTATAGGCCCAGGCGAGCGGCACTTCGCCGGCGCCGAGCAATTGCGCGGTCAGGCCGTGGCCGCGCCGCCATAGCGGATTTTGCAGCGCCAGGCGTTTCATGTACTCGACGGTCTTTTCCTTGCCCCAAACGGTTGACAAGGTGCCGAACCAGTCGTAGTCGGTCGAGTCCATCAGCATCTTGCCTTTCCACTTCGGGTCGACCAGGTCGGCATAACTTTTCGGCGCGTCCTTGGCCGGAAGCATGCCGGTGTTGTAACCAAGGACCAGATTGTTGACGAAGATGCCGGTCCAGTGGCCCTGCGGATCCTTGAACTCGCTCAAAAAAGCGTCTCGCTCGGGAGGAAGATAGGGCGCGGTCATGTGCCGCTCGACCAGCACGGACATGGCGCTGGTGGAAATGGCGTCGAACATCCAGCGCCCGGCCCGGGTCTCGCTCAGAACGCGGTTCATCAATTGCTCTTCGCCGGCGCGCACCAACTCGGCCTTGATGAACGGGTATTCCTTGGTAAAAGCGTCGAGCACCGGCTTCGACGTGTCGATCGCCATCGACGTGTACCAGACGACCTTGCCTTCTTTTTTTGCGCCTTCGACCAAGGCTGACTGGGATGGGGATTGCGCGCTGACGAGCGATGGAATTTGCGCGAACCAAAAAATCAGCAGCGCGAGCGAATGTAGAAAGAATCTCATAGAACTCCCACTAACTATTCGTCTCGCGTCCAGGGACGCCAAACTCGGGACTCGAGACCCTAGACGATTTCTATCCGCGCGGATAAAGCGCGTCCATCATCAAGCGTTTATGCTGCCCGGGCGTGCCTAAATATTGATAGAGCGTGTGCGCAAGCACGCTGTGCGCCATCATCGGGTGGCTGTAGTCCGTGCCCGGTCCGGCCCACACCATGTGGGCATAATTGGTTCCATGATAATAGCCGTCGCTCGCCGTCGCTTTTGCTTCGTGCACGCCGGCGCGGGCATCCATGCCGCTGTCGATGCGCCAGATCGCTTCGTAGGTCGCCCAGCGCGCCATGTCCAAATTGATCGAAATATCAACGCAGTGATCCTGCACGCGCTGGAACCGGCCGATGGGCTGGCCGAAAACCACGCGGGTGCGCGTGTACTCGCAGGTGATGTCAAAAACTTCCTGTGTCGCGCCCACTTGATAGGCGGACAGGACCGGCAACGCTTTGTCCAGCGCCGTTTCCAGGGTCGACCAGCTCGCGCCGCTCGAGCCGAGATAATCCAAAGGCGACACGGCGACTTGATCGAAGCGCACTTCGGCGACGGAGACGAAAAATCCCACGTGGGGCTTGATGGTGATGCCCGGACTCTTGGCGTTGACGAGGAGAAAAACCACCTTGCCTTCTTCGGTGCGCGCGGCGCAGAGAAAGTTTGTCGCGGCTTCGGCGTCGAAGACGAAGCGCTTGACGCCGTTCATGATGTAGCCGCCGGGGG
>Ga0065705_10104940_pt1 | contig 10122 bp, 6 predicted proteins | sample SwibulcommuniRL2_FD_59092 | JGI IMG/M metagenome (GOLD analysis project Ga0065705, IMG submission 59092) | Bulk soil microbial communities from switchgrass field near Rose Lake, East Lansing, Michigan, USA - RL2 Bulk Soil v2 (version 2) | ecosystem: Environmental > Terrestrial > Soil >... | reverse complement strand
AGCACTCGCGCGTCACGTTACGTGAGACCTGAGCGATCCTTGGTGCCGCTGACAATCAACACCTCGGCGGGAAAACTCAACCCGTGGTCTGTTGAGTACTCGCTAAGAGACTGGACCGCCAGCCGGTACACCTCGGCCATCTGATCCGTCGGCAGCCTGGCAATCTTTTCGCGAAGCTTTTCGGACATCTCCAGCCGCAGCGCCCAGAAGTCTTCCGCTGGTACCGGCGCATCGATTTTGAATTGCAACACACGCTCAACGGGAGACACCACTCCGGCTTGGTCACAAATCTTCAGCAACTGGCCCGGGTGGGCGAAGCGAAACGCGTCCGGAGCATCTGGCGCCACCGGCGGCGGATCGATGAAACGATCGACGACGCGCGAGAGCGAACAGTGGAACGGATTCCTATCCGCGAAGTGCCAGACGGCCAAAGCCAGTTTCCGCCCGGGCTTGAGCACTCGCAACATGTCGCGGACTGCATCCATCGGCGAGGGAAAGAACATCACCCCGAACCGGTTGAGAGCGGCGTCGAAGGTGTCCGGTGCGAACGGCAACTGGTCCGCAGACGCAACCTCAAACGTCACGTTTTCTAACCCACGCCGGCTCGCCTCTCGGCGGGCCGCCGCGACCATCTCCGGAATGAGATCGACCCCAAACACCTTACCTTCCGGCCCAACCAGTGCGGCAACGCTCAGCGCCGGTTCTCCGGGACCGGTCGCAATATCCAGGACGGTTTGCCGGCCTGAAATCTGCGCGTCTTCGGCGAGAGCCTGCGTCACCGGCGCAAACATCTGCCGGATGATCTCGCGATGCTTCTCCCAGTAGGGAGCTGAACCGCTCCAGCGGTTGATCTCGTCTTGGTCTGGCGGCATGGGGAGAGTTATCGCCTCATCGAGCTTGCACGTCGCCCGGCTAACGTTTCCGGCTCACCCGCGGCGGCCAACCTTCAGTCACCGCATTCGAGGCTCACGAACTAGCCTCCTCCACGATAGGGTCCACGCGTTTCCGGCGACGCACTATTGACTCATCCGGATCTTGAATAAGCCTACCCTGAGTCATTCGGGAAGAGATCGTGGCCCATAAAAATCATAGGCGTGAGCACTGGAATCAGGAGGTCATCGTCCTCGTAATGTACCGTGAAATACGTACACAACGCGAGCCGCGAACATTTTCTCGCCCAGGCCGGTGGTCGGTGTCTGCGCAGCGTCCCCTCGTTGCGACGGTCCCTCGCGAAAAGAATCACCGCCAGCCCGCCGAGGGACGGGCTTTCTCTGGTTCCTGAGGCCAGGGCTGGCGGCAGAACTAGGGTAGCAAGCTAAGGCGACTGCTTCTGCTTCAAGTCGTAATTGCCTGAAAGTTCCGGGATGTCGAATGCGGGAATCGGTAAGGCGCTGGGACATTTTAGCTTGTTGGCGTGGCGCCGTCAGCCGAAGCGCGACAACGTCTGGCAAATCTTGAGGCTCGCGAACGACTTACTGTGACGGCGCAGGCCTGGCCATCTTCTCGATCTGATCGGCGGGCACGTCGATTCCGAGAATCTGACGCAGTGCCGCCTCGAGTACTTCGTCGCGGCCAGCGCGGATGCCGGCAATCGTCGGCCGCACCTCGATGTCGGGAACGATCCCGATCCGCTGTGTCGGACGCTTGTCCGGGAAGAAGACCCCGATGCCGCTGATCATCGTTCGCAGTCCGCCCGGAAGCATGATCTGCGACACATTGCCGTCGGCTCCCGCCGTCGTGCTGCCGACGACGACCGTGCGAGGAGAGGCACGAAATGCCATCGTCGTATATTCGGCCTGACTCAACGTGACCTCATCGACGAGGACGACGACCTTGCCTGAATAGTGCGGTTGCTGCGGCGTGAGCATCAGGGGCGCTCCACGCCAGAGGAACGCGCCAGGGTTGTCGAGATCGCCAGCCGTGAATCGCGCGAAGGGCGTAGGTTGGTCGACGAGCAGTGCGCCCAGTGCGAACGGCACGAACTCGGACGGATAGTTGCGGAGGTCGATGATCAATCCTCTGGTGCTCTTCGAACGCTCCACGTAGCTCGCCGCCTGTGCTGCCTGTACCCCAGACAGTTTGAGATACGCCACCTGATCGGAGAGCAGACGGAACGCGTCTCCCGGCAGGTCATGGGTGGTGCCGGCCTGCATGTTCAACGCAGCGAACGGCTGCCGCTGTGCCATGACTTGAGTTGTTCCAGATGGACGACGAATACCGAGGCGAGCTGTCGCGCACGCGCCGCGCGTCAACGCACGTGCGATGTCGCGCAGCCGCGTGGGCTGGTTCGACGCGGGATAGTACGGCTCCAACCGCTTGACGAGCTCCGGCACAGGCGTTCCGTCCAGGGTTTCGATGACGTCGCCGATCTGCAATCCGGTGGCGGGTCCGGTGGACGTATTCGAGTATCCAGCGACCACTGCCTGGTTTTCGATGAAGCGAGTGATCACGGGCAGCTGACAGGCACCGGCCGGCGGACGCAGTTCGGGCGACGCGCTCCACAGGTTCGCATGCGTATCGGCGACCCTGGCGATGAGCGCGATTGTCTCGAGCTCATACGCGTTCTTGTCTTTCGCCAGCGCGATCCGCGGAATGAATTCGGTCAGGATCTTGCCCCAGTCCTCATCCAGCAGGTCGCGATACGGGAACCAGTATTCGATCACATTCCAGAACCGGTAGAGACCCAGGAGTTGGTAGCCGCTATCGGGGAACGTGAGCGCTGCGTAGGCCAACTCATGATCGAACTGCGGATTGCCGATGTTCGGCACTTGCGACACGTAGAACTGACGTCCCTGCGATCGGCCGCGGTGGACTGCACGAAGCAATGCGACGAGGTCGGGGTGGACGACCGGATCCCTCCACTCGAGATCTGGACGGAGGTGCAGCACGTCGTTTCCCGGCGAGACGCATCGATCGCATGCCGGCGTCGATCCCAGCTGGCGCGCCCAATCGCGCGTCACTCGGTCCGCCGACTCACGATCGGGCGCCGCGAGGACGCCGGGCAACACGCGGAACAACTCGTAGTCCCAGTGGCGGGTCCCCGAGGCCACCGCCGGATGGTGGTACTTGAGAAAGCCCCAGACCTTGCCAAGCATCGTCAGGTTCTGGATCTGCGTCGTCGATAGCTCGCTGATGACGATGCCAGACCCGCCGTCGAATTGATGATCCAACTCGAGCGGCGTCTTCGGCCGTTCCACTTTGGGCGCATCCCAGACTGGCTTTCCGTCTACCAGCAGCCGCAGATCGTCAGCCCAGACCTTGCCGGTACCGCCCAGGAGCACACCGAAGTAGAGCTGTCTGGCGTCGCGGTGGAGCGGGAAGGTGATTGAGTATTCCGTCCAGTCGTTGGTGCCCCTGATCTGCCGCGGCTGCATCGTCTCGAATGCGAGATTGGGTGTGTCGCCGTCCTGGCGCATCCACAGCCCCATGAAGTCGCTGACGTTCTCGCTGCGCAGGAAGCCTCGCCACTCGATCGTCGTCCCGCCGAACTCCACGGGGACGGCCTTGGTCAGTGTGGAAAACATCTGCGGACTGGCCGGTGTCCTTTCCAGCCGCACAGACCAGCGGCCGTCGTGGACGATCTCGCCATCGACGAAGATCGTTCCAGTCGGACCACCGCCCCAGCCCAGCGGAGACGTGCTCTTGTGTTCCGTCTCGAAGTTGAGGATCGATTCGAGCTCGCGTCCGGCGCTGGAGTTCTGGGCCTGACCGGGAACCGTCAGCGCCGCGCAGATCAAGGCAGCCAACAGCCGTGTTCGCATGGCCCAGATTGTAGACTGTGTGCCCTCGCGCCGATGCAGGGCAGCGGGATCCCTCGCCGATCTGCCGATAATTCGATCGATGGCGCTTTTGCGCCGAGAGGGCTCGAAACATGATCGGTAAGGCCTTGCTCGCTCTCATCGCCTTCGCCTTCTCTATCCTCCTGGCTCGCTGGTTCGAGGAAGGCGACTATTACGACCCGTATCGGGGACGGCGTCATTGTGGCGCCGCTCCCTCCGCAATCAAGGACTGGTCGTACACCAGCCGCACGCCGCGACCGGCCGACGTTGCCAATCTGAATCGCTGGCTGGACGATCATCCCGACCAGGCAAACCGATTGTTCGGCGCGTTCTGTTGGACTCCGCTGCACTCGGCAGCGAGATTCGGCCGCGAAGATCTGGCAGAGCTGCTTGTCGCCCGCGGCGCCGATGTGCGGACACCCGATGAGCCCGGCGGCAGCACCGCGCTCCATCTGGCGGCGCAGTACGGCCAGGTAGGGGTCGCCAAGGTGCTGGTGGCGCGGGGCGCCGACGTCAACGCAAGGACGAAATTCGGAGAGACGCCGTTGCACGACGCGGTGGACGGTCTGGGCGGTACTTCCGATCTTGAGGGTCGCGTGAGCGTGGTGCAGCTTCTTCTCGCGCACGGCGCTGACGTCAACGCGCGCGAGAATGGGAGCAACCGAACTCCTCTTGATCACGCCGCCGCCGCATCCGCCAATCAGGCCAACAGCGAGCGGATGACTCAACTGTTGCTCGCGGCTGGCGCCAATCCACGAAGCGCCGACTCGCAAGGCGAATCGCCGTTGCATCAGGCTGCCGTTCACGGAAATCTCACCGCTGTGCGGCGCCTCCTCGACGGCGGGGCCGACGCCAACGCGGCCGGCAGAGACACCACGCCACTCGGAACCGCCGCTTCCCGGGGACACGTCGAAGTCGTGGCGTTGCTCCTCAGCCGCGGCGCGGACGCCAGCCGTTCTGTGCCAGGGTCACGCCTGGAAGGGGACGGCGCACCTTTGGCGATGGCGTTTCTGCAGGGACGCGACGATGAAACGAGGGACCGTGAGACTCGCCGGCTCGAGGTGGCGAGGCTGCTGCTCGATCGCGGCGCCAGGATCGATGCGCGCGACCAACGAGGCTCAACCGTGTTGCACAGAGTCGCGCTTCAAGGAAATCTCGCGGCCGTCGAACTCCTTGTCTCGCGTCGCGCATCAATCGATCCGGTCGATCTTGCCGGCCTGACGCCGTTGCATCTCGCCGTCAGGGAAGGCCATCTCTCGGTGGCAACCAAGCTTCTCGAACACGGGGCGAACCCAGGCGTCAGGGCCGGCAACGGCATGACCGTGCTTGACTTTGCGGGAAACGATCGCGACATGGACGCGCTCGTGCGTCGATATGCGAAACACTAACAGCAATCGCGCAGACGATCGCCGCTCACAAAGCCGGTGGCGTACGACGATTGTAGTGACGGCGATGCTCGCCGGCGGATCGGTCCTGCCCGGCTGTGGCGAGCGGTGTCAGAACGCCGATCCCCTCCAATTGGCGGCGTTCGAAGCGGCGTGGCGCGGCGACACCGACAGAATGCGCGGCCTGATCGCACAGAACAGCGCTCTGGCAAACGCGAGGGAATGCGAGCCACCGCACAATCTCGCGAGCTGGATCATCGCAAGGCAGATGGGAGCGGGAACCACCTCGGTGCTGCACGTTGCGGCGCGTCAAGGGCACAGCGAATTCGTCACACTGCTCCTCGCAAACGGGGCAGAGGTGGACGCTCGTGATGGACTGGCCGCCTCGCCGCTCCATCTCGCCGCGCAGTATGGACATGACGAATCAGTCGCGCTGCTGCTCGCGGCGAAGGCCCCGGTCGATTCACGCAAAAACGGTGGACTGACGCCGCTGCACGTAGCCGCGGGGCATGGCCGCTTTCCGGTCGTCAAACGACTGCTTGCGGCAGGCGCCGACGTGAACGCCCGCGAGGGCGGCGGATGGACACCTCTCCATCGTGCGGCGAGCGAAGGTCGCGAGAACATCATCCGCGTGTTGCTCGAGCACGGCGCCGATCCTCTGGCCCGCGACGAGCAGGGATCGTCGCCGCTCGAGTATGCGGTCCTGAACGGAAACCTTGGCGCGATCGAACTGCTGACGCCACAAGGTGTTCCTGTCAGCGGGCAGGGAGATGGGATGTCGGCGCTCGCACTGGCCGCTCAGGACGGCGATGCAGAAATCGTGCGCCTGTTGCTCAGCAAGGGTGCCAGCGTGAATGAGCGCCACAAGAACGGCCAGACGCCGTTACAATTCGCCATCAATCAGTATCCGGAGGCAGGCGGCGATGATTGGGCGAAGACCAGAAACACGAATCGGCGACGCGTCGTCGAGATGCTGCTGAGCTCTGGCGCCGACATCGAAGTGCGAGGGAAGGACGGCAACCGGCCGCTGCACACGGTGGCGCTCTTTGGTCACGCCGATCTCACTGCGCTGCTCGTCACGCGCGGTGCCGACATCAATGCCCGGAACGATTGGGGCTGGACGCCGCTGCATTTCGCCGCCAGTCAAGATCAGGCCGACATCGTCGACGTGCTGCTGAAATACGGCGCCGACGTGCAGGCCAGGAACAAAAGCGGGCGGACTCCCCTTGGCGAAGTGTCCCGCAACACGCGGATCGAATCGGCGCTGAAGAAGCGCGGCGCGCAACGGTAAGCGGTGCGCCTCAACCGGAATGTCGTGGCGAGGCGATTGGGATGGCTCCTCCGCCGTTGAGAATGGCGGCAATCGAACGTTCGCCGCTGCGACCTAGGTCGTGTTTGTGGACTTGTATCAATCGTCTGAGGCCGTTCACGATCACCCCCGGAACATTCACGCACCGCGGCGGATAAGATCGCAGCCGCTGCTGGTGGCCGGCCCCTACTACCTCAGATGATATTTCCCCAAGATTTGTCACCACTCATAACACTGAAAGCGCTTCCACAATCTCATCGAGTTTCTTGTTGAGCTGCGCGAACACGCTGCTGCCGATCAGCAGGGCGATGACAACGATCGAATAGGATACCGAGGCGCCGAAGGACACGGCCGTTGCCGCAAGACGAGCAATGTCCTACTCCGGGACACGCTCCGGCCTGGCCGCGTATCCGTCATGTTTTTCGCAGTGTTCAATTTCGGCACTATCCATGGCGACGTCAATCGTGAATTGTCTGCACGATGTTGTGGCGCTTAGTCACACTGCTTCGCCAATCGTCGACACGCGCCAGCAGATCGCTGTTTTATCCGTGAAGGCGTGTCATGTCACGTACCGACAATTCGCAACCGTGACTTTATGTTCTCCCTTCCTTTGTTTGTGATCGAAGAATTGTTTTGGTCAAAGCATTCCACGCCAGCGACCGTGAGGCCGTTCAGTAATCCCTGCAACTTGGCCGTCAGAAAGAGGAGGAGCTATGACCAGAGTCACGCGATTGGTGATTGGCTTCGTCGTCGCAGGCATGTTCTTCGGAACCGGTGCAAGCCTGCCACCTGTTTCCGCACAGAGTAGTGAGGACGAGCAGTTGAGGCAGTTGTATGACGATGACGGTCTTTTCCAGCAGCTCTCTGGAGCAGCCCAGACAATGTTGGAGTTGAAGTTCGGCAAAAAAGGTGCGTCACCCGCCGACCTTCCGGTCGAAAACACTGCCAGCGTCCTTGACAGTTCCGTTCGGATTGAGAGTTATGTTGAGGAGGAGGCTGGTTCCAGTTATGTGGGCAACATTCTGGTGAACGATCCGAATCTGGATTTAACGGCACAAGATACACAGAGCGAAACAACAATCGTTCTGGGGTCGGGCGATAATGTGTGCGCCGGATACAACGACTCGGGATCTTTCATCGGTGGCGCCAGTAAATTCACGGGATTCTCGCGTTCGACGAACGGTGGTGCGACCTGGACGGATCAGGGAGTATTGCCGACCAATGCCTTCGGCGATGCCGGAGATCCTGTCCTGGCGCGCAGCAACCTCTTTGGCACAATCTTCTTTTCAACCCTGCAGTTTTCGGGATCCGGGATTCGAGTCTTTCGATCCAATGATGATTGCGTCAACTTCATTGCGCCGGTTCAAGGCGCGCCCGGGAAATCAGGCTTTCAGGACAAAGAATGGATCGCGGTTGATAACTTCCCTGGTTCGGGCGGCGGCAATGTCTATCTGGTAGCGCGCGATTTTGGGGCAGGTAACGGGATCTACTTCTTCGCGTCGACGGACAACGGCGCAACGTTTAGCCCTAGCGGAGGAACGTTGATCGCTTCTGGTGCAGCAAACAACGTGCAAGGCGCGTTCGTCACGGTGGGTCCTGACCACGCAGTGTATGTGTTCTTCTTCGATCAAACCACGCCTCAGCGCATCAGGATGCGGAAGTCGACCGATTTTGGCTCGACATTCGGCGCCCCCGTGACCGTCGCGACACTGGCGACAACCCTTACAAACGGCAATCTCGGCCTCGGCGGGGGCTTTCGGACCAATTCCTTTCCTCAAGCCATGGTCAGTCCGGTGAATAGCAACCAGGTCTTCGTTGTCTTCAATGACAACCCGGCCGGGGCCGACCGGGCTGACGTGTTCCTGACCGGGTCTGGCGACGGCGGCTTAACCTGGGCCGCCGCTGTGCAGGTCAATGATGACGCGACCACCAACGATCAGTGGCAGCCGACGCTGGCCGTCACGCCGAATGGTGAGCGGCTCTTCATGAGCTTTCTAGACCGTCGACTCGACGCCGGCAATTCGCTCATCGACACCTTTGGAGTGATCGGCAGTATCTCCGGCGGCACCGTCACGTTCGAGCCAAACTTTCGCATCACGGATGCGTCCTTCCCGGTTGTGATCGGTCAGGACCCAGTTGTGAACTCTCTCTACATGGGAGACTACGATCAGGCCGTCGCCAAGAACGACGCCTTTTATGTCACCTGGGGAGATAACCGGCTTGCCAATCCGAATTTTGCGGGACATACGCATCAACCCGATGTCCGTTTTGCAAGAATTCCAACAACCATCGATGTTCTTCTCGACATCAAGCCGGGTGCGTTTCCGAACTCGATTAACACAACGAGCAAAGGCGTGATCCCGGTGGCGATCTTGTCGACGTCGACCTTCAACGCGACGACCGTTGATCCGGACTCAGTGACGTTTGGGCCGGGTGCTGCGACAGAAGCGCACGGAACAGGTCACATCGAGGACGTCAATGGCGACAGTCTGCCCGATCTCGTGCTGCACTTTGGAACGGCCCAGAGCGGGCTGGTGGCCGGCGACACCGAAGCCTGCGTGGACGGCACGACGTTTTCGGGCACACCGATCCATGACTGCGATTCGATAAGTACTGTCAAATAGGGTGATGCAGTGATTCATGACGGCGGAGCGGTCCTTAACTTGAGGATCGCTCCGACAAATTGATCGACTTTCACGTCTATGGAAACTGTCAGGCAAGGGCTTGGCGTAACGCTCGTGGTCGCTTGTGGGTGTCTGCTCTCCTGTCACAGAAATCCGGCTGTCCTCAGGGATGAGCTACTCGCGAACGGGCGGTGGACCGGAGAGAATGCTTGCGTGTCGGTCACAGAGACCGGCTGCGATCTGGTGGTCGGCTGTGGCCATGGCGTGTTCCCTCGACCGACCATCCGTGCCGATGGCACCTTCGACGTGGATGGCACCTATCGCGTGGAGATTGGGCCCATTGCGGTCGACCCGGTCCCACCTGCACACTTCTCAGGCTCCGTTGGCAACTCGAAGTTGATTGTGACCGTCATCCCCGGCGGATCGATTCCCGCTGCGACTTACTCGATGACGCCGGCGAGCCCAGGGACCTGCCCGAATCCGTGCGCGTAGCGCATCACAGCAACCAATCCGCAATCGACTCCGCCGCCGCGGGCTGTTCGCCGCAGTAAGCAGGCCGTATGGTCCGTCGAGGACGGGACGATCATTTCCCGCGGAAAGGGATTCTCAATCGGCTCCAGCCGGCACGTTGCATCGTCGAATAGCCCAGATCGTCATGCATGAAGGTGACGAGCCAGATGTGGATAATCCCACAGCCACATGCGGGGATAGCCCGTAACAGGCGTAAGATGCGGGTATGCCTGATCGATACGGTCGCGGCCTTTCGTGCGGCTGGCAGGCACTCGGTGTTCTCACGACGTTCATCGCGATCTCCTCGCTGGCCCCCATTCCCCTCGCAGGCCAGGCTCAAACGTGGAGGCTGCCGCACACGGCCTGGGGCGATCCAGATCTCCAGGGAACCTGGAACTTCGCCAACTTGACACCATTGGAGCGGCCCAAGGAGCTTTCGGGGAAAGACGTTCTGACAGAGCAGGAAGCGGCAGCCTTCGAAGAGCAGACGCTCAAGGAGCGGAGCGCCACTCTTT
>Ga0065705_10003013_pt1 | contig 10141 bp, 5 predicted proteins | sample SwibulcommuniRL2_FD_59092 | JGI IMG/M metagenome (GOLD analysis project Ga0065705, IMG submission 59092) | Bulk soil microbial communities from switchgrass field near Rose Lake, East Lansing, Michigan, USA - RL2 Bulk Soil v2 (version 2) | ecosystem: Environmental > Terrestrial > Soil >... | reverse complement strand
GGTCGCGGGGGTCGCCGGGTGGGAGACACCCCCCTTCCCGGCATGCCTAGCGAGGGGAGCCCCCGCGACCCACCTTATTCGGCCTGGAGGTTTTCATGGACGGTATTCTCGTGTCGTACCTGATTCACCTCGGGCGGCCGGCCATAGACTCCATAGACTCACGCTCGACGCGTGCCGCAGTAGTTCAGTCACCCACGCGCCTCGCAACGCATGAGGTGGATTTCCTGGCCGCGGAGCATCTCGGAACTTCATTCAGTGAGATGAATGCCGTCCAGGTCCCGTACCGGTTGCTCTGGATCGGTCCCGAGCGCAGCGGCGTTCTCTCTCCCTCAGCGGCGGCCGAGCGCCAAATCGTATATCTCGACCTGATGCTGCCATTCTGCCCGAGCCTCAGCTGATGATTCGATGCCCAGTCTCGGGCAATCACTCCACGGCAACCTGCTGCTGCCCGTCTAGTTCCTCAACCTGATCCCGGACGCTGCTCTAACTTGCCCTTTCTCGCCGGACTGGCTGGCGCATCGGGTCACGAATTTGGCGCGTTCCACCACTGTTGAGCAGGAGCGCTACCAGTACACTTAGGCATCTTCGGTAAGGCCTTTACCGCGGTCATGGGTCGCGGGGGTTGCCGGGTGGGAGACACCCCCCTTCCCGGCATGCCTAGCGAGGGGAGCCCCCGCGATCCGCCTAATTTCCTCAAAGCAGGAAATCACCTGTCATGGTCTCTTCACATTCCGGCCATTGCGCCCCCAGAGCCCGGAGTGCTAGGATTTCACCAATCCAAACGAGCTGATGTATCGCCACCTACCCGGGGTGGTCGATTGATTTCATCTGGGTATCAAAGATGAATAAACGCGCTCACCCTTCGAACCTCTGAGCATGAGGCTTCCCTCCTCCGACTGCAGTGCCGGCGCGTCGATGGGAAGGGCGAACTACTTGAGGCGAAATCCATGAGGTTCAAGCTCAACGACGCCTGCCCGCCGGTTCAATTCAAGCTGCTCTGCGCTATCGTAGCGGTTTTCTGGGCTCTTCCTTGTTTCGGTGACGTCCTCTTTCCTGCAAGGGAATTCCCTATGGGTGGACCGGCCCAGAGTCCGACTGCGGGAGATTTCAACGGGGATGGCAAGGCGGACTTGATCGTTGCGCGCCGTGACAGCATCTCGGTCCTGCTGGGCCGGGGAGACGGGACATTGTCTTCCCCGGTACGATACCCGGTGAACGGGGCGTTTGGCCTCTCGATCATCAAGGTTGGCGACTTCGATCGTGACGATGTCCAGGATCTATTGGTGAATGACACCTACTACGATTCGGTCTATCTGTTCTACGGCTTCGGGGATGGCTCTTTCGCAGACCCATTTCAGGTGGCAGGCGCTCATGGTTCTTTGCTGGCAGTGGGCGATTTTACAGAGGATGGTGCTCTGGATTTCGCAACCAGAACTCAAACAGGGATCGCTATCAGTATCAACAACGGAATTGGTGGATTCCTGGCCCCAGTGACCGTGACCAGCATTGGTTTCATTGGCCACCTGGCGAGTGGGGATTTCAACGGCGATCACCACACCGATCTCCTCGGGCTCGAGCAAGTCGTTGGAGGACAGGGTGCTTACCGGGTCGAGGTGTTCCCCGGCAATGGCGATGGAAGTTTCGGTCAATCGACGAGCTGGTTGTATCCCGATTTTGTCCAGGATTTTGCAATTGCCGATTTGGATGACGACGGAAGCGATGACGTGTTGATCACCGATAATGGATCGCCCTACGGCCTCGGTCCGGGCGGTGTTTCCATCTACTTCATGGGAAATGGCACTCCAGTGAGTGGTGCGGGATTCCGGGCGGGGCTGGGCACGAAAGGCGTCACAGTGGCCGATTTTAACTCGGACGGAAAGAAGGATTTCGCTCTGGCAAATAGTAGCTCCGGCGACACGACGGTGTTCATGGGGGATGGTGCTAGAGGCTTCCTACCTCGGGGCACTTACAGTGTCGGTGGCCTTTTGTCAGGGCTTGTTCCCGCTGACGTCAATAGTGACGGACGAGGCGATCTTGTTTTTACGGTTAGCTCTCAGGACGGCGCTATAGTCCTGCTGGGCAAAGGGGACGGGTCATTTGCCACCTACGATGGTTATCCTACCAGTGGCATGCCGCAGCTGGTGGCCGATTTGAATGACGACGCGAAAGTCGATCTGTTTGCGGGCGTCAATAGTGATCTTTCGATATTCCCAGGAATTGGAGACGGATCCTTCGGGCTTGAGCAGCGCCTGTTGTTCATCTATGGTGGGACCTCGCCTGAGGTCGCAGATTTCACCGGAGATGGTAGGAATGACATCGCGACGGTCACTTACGAACTCGGCAGCCTCAAGGGATATTTACTGATTTATCCCGGACTCGCTGGCGGAGGTTTTGGCCCCTTCCTATACATGCCGGTGGGCCCCTACGCGCAATCGCTCCGACTCGCTGATTTGAACGGCGATGGCCGGCAGGACATACTGCTGATAACAGGGATCAACCACCGGGATCTGGAGATCTTGCTGGCCAATGGCGATGGCACCTTCACTCCACGGGGCAGTTTCCCGCTGCAGGATTTCCCAAGCTCTATCGCGTTCGGGGATTTCGACCGCAACGGGATCCTGGACCTGGTAGCGTCATTTAATACCTTCCGGATCCCCGCCCTGCCGCTCACGTTGTACCTTGGTCGAGGCGACGGCGATTTTGGACCCGCAATGCCACTCGACTCCCAGGGTAGGACAGATGCTGTTTGTGTCGGGGACTTCAACTCTGACGGGATCGATGACCTGGCCTACGGAACGGAGCGGTCCGCTACCATCCAGCTCGGCATAGGCGATGGCAGGTTTCTCGCACCGCTCCCTGCAGAAACCCGAAGCGGTCCTCCATCGTGGGTGGGAGACTTTAACCTGGATGGAGCTCAGGATTTGGTTTCGGGGAATTCTATCCTCCTGGGACATGGCGATGGTACTTTCGACCCTGCAATGGAAATCAGTATGTTCCGGGCGATAGGTGTCGGAGATTTTAATAGGGATGGAAGGCTTGATTTGGCTTCGCAAACACAATCTGGAGGATTCGGGATCTTCCTGAATCTGGGGCCTTTCCCTGACACGGACCATGACGGCACCCTCGACACTCAAGATCTTTGCACAGATACGGACGGAGATGGTTTTGGGAATACAGGATTTCCTGTCAATCAGTGCCCTCAAGATAATTGCCCAAGGGTCGCCAATGCGGGCCAGTCAGATGCCGATGGTGATGGCGTGGGGGATGCTTGTGATAACTGCCTGCAGGTGGCCAATCCCGGGCAGGAAGACAGTGACCATGATGGATTGGGAGATGGCTGCGATCCCTGTACGGACTCGGATCGAGACGGGCTAGGAAACTCTGGGCTCCCAGCGACGTCCTGCGCTCGGGACAATTGCCCCCACCGTTACAATCCCTCACAGGAGGACTTGGACGCGGACGGGGCCGGAGACGCTTGCGACATCTGCCTGTCTATTCCGGATCCGTCGCAGGGCGATGGCGACGAGGACGGCATTGGGGATGTATGCGACACCTGCACGGATGCCGACCACGACGAGCGCGGGAATCCAGGCTATCCGCTGAACACTTGCCCTCTCGATGTTTGTCCGCAAGTTTTCGATCCTCTCCAGGAGGACCACGATCATGATGGTGTGGGTGATGCCTGTGATCCATGCACGGATATGGACGGTGACGGGTTAGGCGATCCGTACTTTCCACAGAACACTTGCGAGGAGGACGGCTGCCCATACATTTACAATCCGAACCAGGAAGACTCGGATGGGGACGGCGCACAGGATGCCTGCGATTTATGTCCCCACGATCCGCTAAACGACGAGGATGAAGACAGCGTGTGCAACGGGGTGGACAACTGTCCAAGGGTCTGGAATCGCGACCAGACAGACCTCGACCATGATGGCGTGGGAGATGCGTGTGACAACTGTATCGACAGCGATCGAGATGGGTTCTCGGATCCCGGCCTCCCATTCATTGGCTGCCGCCTGGACAATTGCCCTGACCAACCGAACTCTTTCCAGGAGGACGAGGACAGAGACGGTGTCGGAGATGTCTGTGATCCCTGTCCTCTGGATCGACTCAACGACCAGGATGGCGACGGTGTTTGCGAGAGCCTCGATAATTGCGTCGCAATGTATAACCCGGACCAACGCAACTCGGACGGAGACCAGCTAGGAGATCTTTGCGATAGCTGTCCGTTGGATCAATTCAACGACGCGGACGGTGATGGACTGTGCGCCAACGCAGACAATTGCCCTCTGCTTGCCAATCCCGATCAGCAGGATATCGACGGTGATGGTGTCGGGGATGTTTGTGACAGATGTCGACTCACTCCTGACCCGACCCAGCCGGATCGGGATGGCGATGGAGTGGGAGATGCTTGCGACATCTGCCTATCGGCTGCGGATCCGGCGCAAAGTGACGCAGATGCGGACGGCAGGGGAGATGCTTGCGACAACTGCCCTTCCGTAGCCAACTCCACGCAGGAGGATGGGAATGCGGACGGCTCCGGTGACGCTTGCCAGCCGACTGTCGCGATCACAAGCTTGCGCCCCGCCGGTCAGGGTGCGCTCCTAGCTTCAGCATCGGTGCATGATCCGCAGAATGATCCACTGCGGGGCAATTTGGAGTTTTTCGGGAAGGTTGTGCAGGACGTCGACCTCCAGGACTCGTTTTATGGGTTGGACTGTTCCCAGGGATACCTTCCGGATGGCGTGGCGGGCGAAGGAATCGCCTTCGCCTCGACCGGGGTTCCGCTGCTTTTCGATATGGACGAAATGTTCAATTGCAGTGACGGAATGATGGATTTCGAGATCGCACTTGGGAGCTGCACGAGTCCGGGCATTGCCTTCTCGGATGTTGCTTTCTTCCCAGACGTGACTCCGCCGGTGTCCGTGTGCGTCCGGCGCGTGAATAATGATGCGTCGAAGTTCGACCTGACCATCTCGGCGTACGATGAGTCTGCGCTCCACGGAATTGCCACCTTCCAGAATGCTTCAGCCCTCAGAATCCCCTTCGAGACTCGGCTGCCGCGGCGGTCGGATATTTCTTCTCTGACCCCGGGCCTCGGTTACCAGCTCGTGATCACCGTGACGGATGGCTCCAGTGTGCCTGCCCATGCGGAGGCCAATTTTGTCGATCAGGGCGAGCAGGTCTTGATCATCGACAATCCGCCGGTCGCAGTGGCGCGCTCCCTGGACCGTGCGGAATGCGATGGGCCCGCGGGTGCTCCGGTGGTTCTCGATGGGACAGGATCAACCGATCCAGAGTCCACTCCGGGAACCCACGATGAGATTGTCTCCTTCGAGTGGTTTACGGGCTACAGTCTGCCGGGCCAGACCCTCCTGGGCACAGGAGAGATGCTGGAAACCGTCCTGCCTCTGGGATCGAATACCGTGACATTGCGAGTCACCGATTCCGATTGGATCTCCAGCACTGCCGAGACGAGGGTGAATGTGGTCGACACCACGCCTCCTCAGATCACGCTGACACTAACCCCCAGCACGCTCAGGCCGCCCAATCACCGGATGGTGAATGTCACGGCTCCGGTTACGGTGACGGATGCGTGCAGCACGCCGACGGTCGTGCTCGACTCGATCACCAGCAGCGAGCTGGATGATGCTCCGGGTTCGAGCGATGGCAATACCTCGGGAGACATCCAGGGCGCGACCCCGGGCACTTCCGATTTCGCCTTCCAGCTCAGGGCGGAGAGACACGGCGCGGGCGGGGGACGCTTCTATCGGGTGACTTACAGCGCCATCGACACGACCGGCAACCGCTCCACGTCCAGCGCGCTCGTCCTGGTGCCTCACGATCAGGGTGGCGTCACGGAGCCGGTCATCCTCACGGCCCGAGAGGAACCGAAGAGCACGACCTTCAGCTGGAATGCCGTGCCTGATGCCGACGGCTATCAGATGATCCGCGGGGAGGTGGGAGGGCTGAGCGAGGCCGGCGGCTTCATCGACCTGGGATCGGTTTCGTGCATCTACCCGAGCGGTAGTCTGCTCACAGCGGAGCGGACCGACAGCCAAGCTCCCCCTCCCGGGAAAACCTACTTCTATCTCGTCTCCTACAGCGATGGAATGGACAGCGGCTTCGGGACGGATACGGTGAGCAAGCCGCGAATCAGGACCTCGGGAGGATGCGACGGCTCCGGCATTCCCTTCGATCCGAATTCGATCGCCGGAAGTGCCGGCGCTTCAGCAACCGGAGATCGCCTCAAGGCCGCGGATTCGCCCTAGAGCCGGTTACTCACCACTGCCGGGCAGTTCCTCCGATGGTGTTTCCAGCTCATCAATCGTCGTCGAGCGCCCCCTCCGAGGGTGGCTCAGTCTCATCAACAGGCTCGTCCTCTGCCTCAGGTGAGGTCGAGCAGAATCTGATNCGTCCAAGCATCTCGGTTGCGAGTGCGAGCAGACTGGGGGAGTCACACAGCCGATCGCTACTATCCAAAAGCATCATGCGAATGTCTACCGCCAGCGAGCTCTGCGAATAGCGACCGATCTGCCCCAGCAGCAACTCCTCGCCTGGATGGCCAATCTCGAATCGCAACGATACGCCGACCAGTTCCTGTCCCTGGTCGAAGGACTTCACCATTCCAGCCCGGCTCAATTCGAGATAAGCGGGATCCCGGAGCTCCTCCACCGGCATGTCAAAATCCCACCTGAGGACTCCTTCCTCCTCTTTGACCGGCGCCTCCTGAGAAGCCGGCACAATCTGAGATACGGGCAGCCAGCACTGGCCACCGGCTGACACCCAGGATGTCGCCCCGAGCTCGAAATGATCGGAGACGAGCAAGTCTCTGCCGCGGGGTATGCGCCGGTTAGCGCCTGGATACCCAACGTTCCCCGGCAGCTCGTAGCACCGTGCAGAGGTCATGCCTCGCGAGGGCGAGACCCGCATCGTTTCGGGGTAATCGGGATCATCGTGATTCGTGGATGAGTAAAGGCACTTGGACTCCCGTTCTCTCCGATCTCGCTCATAATCCGATGGGTCAGGGAGATCCGCCTCCCACCGGGGAAATCGTCCTATCTCGGTGCTCAGGAGCTCCTCGGTTTCCGAGCGGTTGGTATCGGGCAGTCGCGGAAGACCGCGAAGCATGCGGTCTACGAATTCATGCCACCGGGATCCATTGAGGGCTTCTACACCTGCCTTGCGCACGTCCTCCACGGTATCGGTCATCGCCGTGGAAAGCACGCGCAGCATGGCCGATGGCTCCTCCATTCGAGACAGGGACAACAGGGCACACGAACGGACCCTGGAGTCCTCAGAGTTGCTGGCCTCCATGAGAGAGGCCAGCGCTTCAGCCGAGCTCGGCCAGGCCCCCAGCGCCTCCGCGGCTTCCGCTTGTCTCCAGCCTTTTGCCTCGCGCGCCATTTGGGACAGCAGCCCGATGGCGCGCTCGTCCCCGCTCGCCTTGAGAGCCCCAATCGCCGGAGAAGCCAATTGCGGGTCAGCGGATTCAGCCAGCTCCAGGAAGTCCTGGATGAAATCGGCGGCGTGGTTCCGGGTCAAGGCCTTGATAAGGTCGCTCCTTGCCCAGGGCCGGGTTTCCTGAGTCCAGGCACGCTGCAAGCCAGGGACTGCCTCCGGCTCCTCCACGCGCGCAAGCCACCGAAATGCCTGCCATTGCAAGTTTGGCGAGGAGCTGGCCAAAGCTTCCAGAAAGAGCGGTCGCACCACGTCGGGTTTGTAGCAACCGATACTGCCGAGAAGACGCACGGCAATCCACTCGTCGTCCTCCCGCCTCAAATACTTCACCAACTGATCCACAACGCGAGAAGCTTCGGGAGCGTCATCGTACAGGGAGTCCAGGATTCTGAATTGCATGCAGGAGCTTTCGGCAATCCTGAGACGTTCCACGGGTTCGCCGAATGTCAGGATACGAAGTAATTCTTCTGCTTCAAGACGAGCGGCCATGGCCTTTTCTTGGCGTTCGGTTCGCTGCTCTGCGGCCAAGACGGTTGCCTGGGTAGTCCAGGCGGCGAGCAGGAGAATGGGAAAGGCAACCGCCGTGCTAGAGGGTGAGGAAAGCTTGCGAATCATCATGGAGCCCGCCTTGCATCTTTGAGAGCATCGTACGGCGATGCGGCTCGTTGAGAAAGCGGATTTTCACGCCGGCGCGGTAAGCACACAGCAGCGTCAGTGGCGGGGGATGGGGATGAAGCCTTGGCGGCAATGGTGCGGGTGGAGTCTTATAGCGCTTTGAAGGACCGGGGGCCCGAAAGGCCCCCGGTTGATCGTATGCTCGTCCTATTTCTTGTCCTTGTCCTTATCCTTGTCCTTTTTCTTCTTTTCCTTTTCCGCCGGAATCTTGAAGTTGACGTTGATGGGAGCGTCAATCTTCGGATTCCTCAAGGTGAGGGTCAGGATGCCACCGTACCCGGCGGCCGGCTTCGGGAAGTAAATGGAGGACTCGAAGGCGGTGTAGTTGTCCAGCTCGGCCGCGTCGCCCTGCAACCGCCCACCGCCGTCCACCGGATAGAACGCGAGACTCTCCGGGGCGGCGTCCGGGAAGGCGCCGGTGGTGACCATCGGCTCCTCGGCCAGCATGTTCTTGTCGTCCAGCAGGAACTTGTATTTGGTGGTGATGTCTTCGTAGCTTGCCGGGGAATAAATATTCCCCTTGGAATCGGTGAGCGTGAAATTGCTCAGCTCGACGATCACCGATTCCTCGGCCACTTTCTTCTCTTCCTTGGTCTCGCCCTTGACGCGCGGCGCGCCGGAGCGGCCCACGGCGACCACAACCGGGAAGAAACCCTCCGTCTGGCGCCAGCTGGCCAGCCAGCTGTAGACCATCACCGTGTATTCACCCACGGTTGTCTTGTAGGTGCAGTACGAGAACTCCTCGCTGGTTTTCTGCGGCGGGGTATAGGGGGCCGCCTGGGCAGCTGCCTTGGGGGCCGCGGGCGTGCTCTGACTCCCCGCAGCTGGCGGCGTCTGCCCAATCGCCAGGGACGCAGCACCCAATGTGACAAGGATGCCTAGGATCAGCAGTCTCTTCATAATCGTCTCTCCTCCAAGTCCTTTGGTCGTGGAACAGCGAGGGTCTGAGCCCAGAGGTATCGGCCGCTCCGAGGGGCCAATAGGTTAATGGGTCTTCTTTGTCCGGATGGTAGTCGAATCGTACCGTAGAGATAGGCTCGGTGCAAGCGGGCGTCCCCAGGCGCGCTCACCGCGGCCCTCTGCGGGACCTCTGGGGTCGGCCGACCAATAAAATCAGTAAATCCATGTATTGACAAAATCTCAGGCCCGGGAGTAGCTTGATGGCGGAAAATCCACAGTTGACGGGCATTTCATCCCGGGCGCCGAGGTCCGGGGCGGAGGTCCAGCCATCCACCAGCATCGGCCTGGCGACGCAGATTCGGGGAAGTCGACTGCGCGAGGCGCCAGTGCTCCACCCATTCGGAGGGTTCATTCATGAACTCCAGCCGCAGGATCCTCTTACTTCTTCTCGTGCTCATGTTGATGGCGTTTGGCGTCGCGTGCGGGCATAACAACGCAGACTCCAATTCCCGGCAGGGAAATGTCCGGGTCAAGCTCTCAGCAGCCCCCGTAACGATGAGCGCAGCGACCGCCTCAGGATCTACCGCCATCGGTGCGACCGGAGCCTCCACCGACAATTTCGACGGTGACGACGGTGACGACGATGATGCCGGCAGTATCCTGTCGAAGCTCGAGCACGTCAACGTGACCTTTTCGAGTCTGATGGCCAGAAACCTCGATGGCGATCTAGTGGATATGGTGATTGATCTCCCGGCGACCGTGGACCTGATTCCCGTGATCTCCGGGCATGAGGTCAGCCTGCCAATCGGCACGCTGCCGCCCGGAATGTACGACCAGATTGTGGTCGTGATCAGGAACGTTGAGTTCGTGTTCCTCGACGGGGGCAAGGTCGCCCTGACACCCCCGGGGGGTGGCTGGACGAGAATCGTGCCGGTAGAGCCCTTCGAGGTGATCGATGGGCAGACCACCACGATCATGCTGCGCTTGAGGACCTTCAATGCGTTCAAGGAATTCGGCGGAGAGTTCCAGTTCTTCCCGGACTTCGACTGCGAGCATGAAGATTGATTGCTTTGCCGGTGTCGGGCCCGGGGGTTTTCCCCGG
>Ga0065705_10002304_pt1 | contig 10141 bp, 14 predicted proteins | sample SwibulcommuniRL2_FD_59092 | JGI IMG/M metagenome (GOLD analysis project Ga0065705, IMG submission 59092) | Bulk soil microbial communities from switchgrass field near Rose Lake, East Lansing, Michigan, USA - RL2 Bulk Soil v2 (version 2) | ecosystem: Environmental > Terrestrial > Soil >... | reverse complement strand
AATAAAAAGCCCGTAAGGAAAACAGGACAAGTGTATTCAGATAAGTATGGCACGCATCATCTACTGCTTAGCATTGCAAGATATAGGGCACTACATAGAAAAGGAAAACTAGACTTCAAAGTCCCAAACTGTAACTGCAAGTATTGCAATGCCATAAACGCAAAGGAAGGCAAGGGCAAGGGAGGCAAGAATTAGAAATGTCATTCTGCTTTGATTATGACTTCCAGAAATGGACTATTCTGTCTTTGGGACTGACAGCTGCGACACTGATAATTGGACTTGTTTTAATGCAAGTTGGTCATGGACAAATTAATAACAATAATACGGAAACTAATGCAAATGCGACAAGATCTTATCTGAGTTGTTATACTGGAAGTATGACTACTTTTCTTTTACAAATGATGTTTAGTCCACCTGAAGTAAAATTTAACATAACTGATTTGATGAGTCCCGAAATGAAACAATACATTTCGGACGCATGTAATTTTTATCATAACAAAAGCGGTGTCTGGTTAAGTGGAACAGATGACGAACTTGATAGAAAGATAGTGGATAAATATGGAGTGGAATTTATGCAGAAATTTAAAGAGCCAGACACCTTAAAGGCGAGAGATCAGGCTTATAACCAACTGAACAAAACGAAATGAATCACAGAAACTTTTACGGCCCTAATAACAAGCCTGCCATTTTGAATATTATTATTACCTTAGTTTTAGATTTGTATAGAAAAAGGTTCCACAATTCTTTATTTCAATAAATCACTAACATAGATAGGAACATGTCCATTCAAGGAGTGAAATCTATAATTTTGATAGTTGTAGGTTTTTGGATATTCATAGGCTGGCATATTGCCTACGGGGACTACGCAGCTTGTTTTAATTCAGAAAGAGATTATAAACAATTTCTGATTGGCATTGGTGATAGGAGCGACTACTTGGTAAAATTTCCATGCCCAATAAACGATAGCCTTTTGAATCAAACCCTTCCAGAGGATGAATCAGGTAAATGATATTCTTCAAGAAACAAAGTAAATGAATCATAGAATCTACCAGGCCATGATAGCAAGCTTCTGTGATAAGACCCTTATCGTTTTTGTATGGCGAGAAACGAATTGAGCGAAACCCTCTTGATGACGATTGCAGCTGCGATTGGGATTGCGATTGTTATTGGCCTATATTTATGGTCTCGAAAATAATAAAATAAAATGAAATGAAATGCAGCGTTACCTTTAATTCCTTTGGCACATGTGAACAACAAATGACAGATTTCGATGATTTTGAAGTAACGCTTTACGGTAAAGAAATACGACTCGTTGTTCAAAATGGCGAAAAGGCACTCTGAATTACGACGTTCTTTGAACTATTTAGAAATATTACGTCATCAGTTAAAGTCCGAAGAAGAAGGCAAGGTCCTCAATGATTTGAATTCCTTATTTGGGGGACTCAAAAATGTTGAATCTAGGCTTGATGAAATATATCGTATGCACCACACACTATACCACGACATTCTACGCCGTCAAGGTGAGTAGTTTAGATAAGTGACTTTCTAAATGATTTCTGGAAGGCATTCCTGGTTACATTAGGTATCACCGTCGGTAACTGCCATAAAGACGAGGGAGCTTGGCTGACGGGTTTATCTAGTTAACTCTAAACAAAAAGAGGGCCTCAAAGATTGGGACGAGCAGAATTCAGAGAGAACCAGTTAGTAAACTGGACCCTGCGCCTCAATTTCTCGTTGTTGATGTTCTTGAGGTTCATTCTCAGCGCCACTTCCCGGCCTTATGCCGAGATTTTGCCTGAACATCGATGTAACTAGACCTCCCATGAATCCTATAAGGCCTATAACAAATGGTAAGACATCTTTGGTTGCATCGGGTTTGTTTACAAATAGAGAAACACCCAAAAGAATAGCTCCTGCGGCAACTGTAAATGCTACAATATTTTCTAGCGGTGAAAATCCCCACAAATTGCCTAAAGTCCTGGGCTTTCGTCCCCCAGTATATTGGCTTGATCTGGTAGACATTGTTGAAACTATTTAATCTTATAATACTTATCGATTGGGGAACATTTGTCTTCTCAATAATTAACCAATATTACAGCGAACATCAAGACAACCTAATTGAGTCTTTGGACAAATATTTCTAAATCCTATAGGACGGTTAATGAACCACAGAATTTTTACGGCCCTAATAGCAACCGCAGTGGCAATACAAATTTTTTTAATTTCACCACCAAACCATTTCTTGGTAATCTTACTAGATCAAATATTTCAGTTCAAGGAAATGCTATGTTTTTGATACCTGTCTTGCCTCCACGCTCACACACTGTAGTAGATTTTAAAGCCGACGTTAGTCACGCGAATTCCGGACAACAATTGACAGTATTTACCCGATCGGATGAGAAAGTAGGTTATCATGACGTGATGTGGGTAATTACATTCTATCTGATATTAGCTATTATTATGGTGTTATCATTTATTGTTCTAGTGTTTAGTAAAGAGGGAGACGACAAGCGTTTGACATTGTAAAGCATTGGGTTACTCTGCGTCACTATGCATTTTAGATTGAAAGAGAAAGAAATTCTAACGTTAAAAAATATTGGGCTGTCCTTTATCCCAATTGGTGCATGGATGGGAATATTCACGATTGTCTATCTTATTCTACTGCGAAACGCTGAACATCTTGCTAATTTATAGATGTGTTCAAATGTTGAGGGTGCTACCCGTAAAAAATCCACTTATAGAGTTGTGCGAAATGTTCAAATTATCATAGGTTAATACGAATACAAAAGCCTAACAACTGAGTGGGTCGTTCTATGCACTAATTACTAAATCCTGAAGTTTACGTAAAATTAGAAAATCTAATTATGTATATTTAGTTAGGTTATGTAGATATTAAAGTGAATTTTTAAGACTCTGTGTGGGTGAGAATGCGTGCCTAAAAGAAGAATAAAAGAAGACAAACCAAAGAAAAGAATGGGGAAAAAACAAATCTTAATACCGCCTATAATCATAGGTATTGCAACATTTTCTGGCTTGTTGATAATTCATTTCTTTCCAGCTCCCTCCCCAATTCATGTTTGTCTCAAGTCACATCATGATACATTCAACGTTCACTCCATTATTAATTTGGAAATTGATGGGCAAAAAAAATTATTACCAGACAATGTTGGAAAAATTAAAGACGGAAAGGACTGTCTTAGAGTTATTCACACAGACAGTATCGGGAATGAAGTTCACGTTCAATTTGTTCGCCCTGTGAGAGTTACCTTAGATGATTTCATGAAAATCTATACTTCAGTAAACAACACAATCCAGGTAGTAGATAATACAACTGGAAAGTATGTGTATCAGAATGTTAGTCTGGCTGATTATAATATTAACTATTCATATTTTTCTGAGAACCAGTTTGTTAAAATCACTAACCTCACAAATTCTCCACCCTTAAGTGATACATTCCTTGGAAAAATTTCATTGGTCTCCAAATAGATATAAATGGTTAGTATCACTTTTGATAAAGATTGAGTAANTCCGCAGTAATTATNAAGGGCGATGGAACCGGACCGGAGCTNGTCGATGCAATGGTTAAGGTTCTNAAGNAATGTAATTCAAAAATTAAGTTAATTCCATGTGAAGCTGGATCGGAATGGTGGACAAAGAATGGGGGTAATTCATATATTTCTGACAAAGTATGGCAACTTTTGGAAAATTCTGATGCGTGTTTTAAAGGTCCAACTACAACTATACCTACTTCTAAGGCACCAAGAAGTGTGGCTGTAAGCATTAGGCAAAGATTTAACCTGTACGCTAATGTTCGTCCAATTAAAACTTTCAAGAATTCTACACATCAACTAGATTTTGTTTGTGTCAGGGAAGCAACAGAGGGCCTCTATTCAGGTATAGAATTTAAGATAGGTGATGATGCAGCTATAGCTGTAAGAAAAATTACTAAGAAAAGCTGTGAAAAAGTAGTAAAGTATGGATTTAAACTGGCAACTGAAATGAAATTTAAGAAAATTTATGTTATTACCAAAAGGAACATACTAAAAGAAACAGATGGAATATTTTGGAACGCTGTGCAAGACATACAATCAGAATTCAATCAAGTCACTGTAGAAGAATATTATATAGACAATGTGACACAGCAATTAGTCAAGAATCCTGAACGTTTTAACAAAAGTATATTGCTAAGTACTAACTTGTTTATGGACATTGTTTCTGAATGCGCTTCTGGACATGTAGGATCTATTGGGAACGTTTACTCTGGCAACTATGGAGACAACTATGCAATGTTTGAACCAGCGCACGGGAGTGCTCCAAAATACGCCGGTTCTGATAAAGTTAATCCTGTAGCAACAATTCTGTCGGGTGCATTGATGGCCAAATACCTCGGGGAATATAAGATATGTAATGCAATTTTTACTGCAACTGAAGAAACAATTAACGAAGGAAAATGTTTGACCTATGATTTGGGAGGTTCAACATCATTAAGTAAGGTGGCAAGTGAGATTGCAGCTAAATCTAAGGATCATTTACCATAATATAGCATAAGATTAGGTAGTAATTTACTAATTCAATTTGTTAACTCAATAATTTGTAGCGTTTCATAAAATAGGTCTTTTTGAGCTATTTTTTTCATTGCAAGATTATTTTTGGCTATAAATCTATCTAACTTGCAAGTATCTGAAAGGTTCGAAACCAGCAAAAGGATTTTACCATTGCCAGTTAACTTATCAAGTGCACTTGTCAAAAAATGAATCGAAACTTCAATACCTGTAGGCCCTCCATCAACAGTCTTATCAACATGGTTTATGGTACTGGGAAGATATGGTGGATTGGATACAATCAAGTCAAATTTTATATTCTGTAGTGCAGACGCAGCATCACAGCAAATAACTCTCTCATTTCTTGATATCATTAGCACGTGTTTTAACGAATAAAGATCTATGTCAGTTCCTATAACGACTCTAAAATTCTTTGATAATTCTCTTAAAATGACTCCACTACTGGTACCTATTTCCAATGCGAAAATTCCATGATAGCGGTTTACTATGTTTGCGAGAAAATTAGAGTCATTAGATGGTAAATACATTGTCGATGCAACACACGTTCAAATTTATAATTGTATAAATTTATGGTTCTACTCAATATATATAATTCATTATCATACTTTTTCATGTGGCAACAGGCGTAGAAAGCACAACTTTTGACCATTCACAAGCCGAGAATTATAAAATTATTGATGATTACATGGAAGCAAGAAAGACGGAAACAAACATATCAAAAACTTTGAAAGACTTATTTTGAGAACGGTAAATTATCTTGCGAGATACACAAATAATAAAGTCAAGAAGGAGACTCAAAAACTGACTGGTAAATCCTAATCAGAGAACATTTAGGGAACCAAATAGTAGTATCAAAATTCGGAATTTTTTAATATATGATTTTTCCCTGAAAGCTTAATTATCATATCTACTAGAAGAACGTTAATGAACAAGAGCGGAACTCTTGGGATGATAATAGTATTGTCAGTTGCAATGCTTGGATCAACAATAGTGGAGACGTATGGCGCACAACACGTCGAAGCGGCAAAATCAGGTTTGGCGTTATTGTGGTGTTATTCTACCCCGAATAGCCCAAATGATTTCCTGTGCTACACTAACCATGGAGAGTGCAGTATGGTCCAGTCAGCAGACGATGATGCAAAAAGTGACTGTCTCAGAAAGAAAAACGGTTCCTAAACAACAGGCTGTAATTGCAAGGACGTAGCTGCACACTTGCCCTCCCTTTTTTATTTACGATGGCTGTTCTATATCCCCTGATTTTGATATCAAATAATAATAGAATGGTTCAATTCAATTAAGTAATTCGACGGCTTTGGCTAACTGAACAAACAAATAACAATCTTTTTACTTCTGCTTTCCCTTTAAAATTCTAAAATCATGACCAAGTTTGAAGAGCTTACGGACATCATTACTCGTAATAGGAACAAGGGCAAGGATAAGAGTCAATCAACTAATCAACTAATGATTATGATGACGACCGTGAGATAGAAGTTGAAGGGAATGAATCTACAAAAGCTCCTCAAATTTCATTTGCAAGTGATGAGCAAGACATGGACCTGACAAATCAGCTATACTACAAGGCAAAGCATGCACCTAACAGAGGTGAATTTGCAGAGATGGGATTAGAAGAAAATGACTAGCGCAACTTAGTGAACTAAGTTAAGTTAAGTTAAGTTAGTTTAAGAAGTAATAAAATGGTAATTGAGGTTTAAGCGTAATTACATTTACGAAATAGTAAAGAAAGAAGCCATAAGAATAGAACGGTTGCCATCTCCAATTTCTGAAGAACAAAAAGAAGTTAAAATCACTCCATACATGAACGATACTCGCCCCTTTTGGAATATAAGGAAGGTGGCAAACAGCGAGAGAAAAAGAACATGCATTATTTGTGGTCAAACTGCTTCATATGTGGCATATTTTCAGATTGATAAAGCTCAGATAATTGAAAAATACTGTGAACACTGTCTCGATAAATGGGTATATCTTGCTCCATCAAAGTCTATTACTACTATTAGTAAATAGCAAAACTTTTACAGCTTCTGCGATTTAGTAACCTTATACATATGACCACAAAATCAAAAGTTAAATTTGAAGAGATGACAGAGATTCAAGATTTCATGCCCAAATGTCTTTATTGCAAGCAGAAAATTACTTCAAGTCAGAATCTCAGCCGGGTAGAGAAATACAGAAAGCTCTGGAAAAATTTTGTTTAATTGTGCCCTGCGTTATTATTTAGGCTCACAGGTTAAAATTGCTTTTCCATTATTTGACAAATGGGAAACTTGGAACACTTTACTTACTTAAAAGCAACCTATAAGAGACTGTTTTTAAAATTAAGTTCTGTTGCAGAGAAAGTTGGAACTATACACTATTGCATTCTATCTGACATCTTTGCTCCTAATCAATTCTGGGTATGCAGACTCAAATGATCTAACTGGATCATACGAAGGTAAGGGGATTTATAAAATAGAAGACATGTCCGCCACTAAAAAAGGATCAGATTACAAATTTTTTGGATACGTCCATAATGTTAGTAATAAGACACTATATATTTCTGACATAATAATGGAGATGTTCAATTCCAAGGATAAACTTATTCAACTTATAAGGATAGGTGGAGGAATAGTCATAGAATCTGGTGAAAAATTGCCTTATAAAGTAATTGCTCATCACGTGAATTTTTCGCACTTGGATCATTATGTTGTTACAATTCTTAATACTAACAAATCTCCAGATCAACTTTTCCAGAAGGTCTTTATGGAAGATGCAAATTCAGAGAAGATTAAAGGGCCCTGGCAAATGTTCGGTTTAACCAAAGTCTAGGTCTAGCCAGCTGGCGAAGCAATAAATCCTGAAATTTATGTGTAGGGCTCATGGATTTTAAATACCTAAATTCTAAAGATTTATGTGATCTACATAAATAATTTTCCATAATTTGCTAGATGAAAATTCACGTCTTCCTAGTATTATATAATAAAGTGGCTCTGGTTATGAAAACATAAACAAGTATAGAATAGTAATTTAGAATTTGAAAATTAGAGTCTAGAAATAAAATCCAACATTAAAAATAGCAATCAGATTGTATTTCTAAAAATCGGGCTTTACTAGGACTAAAGTGCTTGTTTAACGATAGACAATGTATGATCATGGAGGTGAAAAAATGAGTATTTTATTACACACCTCGTGGATGACAAAAAGGTTTACCAATAAAGAAGGAATCAAAATGAAATTAGAACGAATTGGCGCCGTAGCACTTATTACTGTACTTGTAACAGTCACAGTTATTGGCTTTACTGCCATAAATCCAGAAGTCATTAATGGAATGTTGGGGTAGAGAAAAGTTAAACTAATAACTTCATAATTACTAATACTAATTTCTCCATATTTCTTTCCGTAATACTTATAACAATTTTTAATATAAACAGCATGTCACCTATGATAATTATCCCTATTGATTTTTTATGGAGTAAGCCTCCTAATACTTGGGCGTTATGAGCGCCGGAACATCCAGTATAGAACCAAATAAGGAAAGAAGGCATTTGCTGGAAAAGACTCTGCTCAGAAGGGATTAGATAATGCAGATCAGAATATACACGAAAATACTGGATCTACCCCCGCTAACCCTAGCCCTCAAGACATAAGGCATCATGAAGGAAATTGTCAAGGTGGACACAGTAGCACGGTCCTAGACTCAATCGGTGGATGTGGTATACTAACTGACCCTGGTAATAGTGACGATCACAGACAAAATCCGAAGAACAACCCTTAACGAACCCTCTATATTCATTTTTTTTATTAATTATATTAGAAATGCTCTCCTCATAAATTTAGTTGAATTATAATGATATGATTGTATAATTTTAATTGAACTAGTTATGTTCTAGATTGTTTACGATCATTTAATTCCCTTGGAAATTTTTACTAGAGACTCAGGATCTAACTCGTCGATTCTTTTATTGCCATAATCTTTATTGTTTAATATTGATACTACGTTCTTATTTCTGCGACTAAAAAGATACTCTAGGTTGGCAATAATATCCTCAGTCATTTCCTTTTTATCTCTCTTTCTCACTAACCTCATTACATTAGATTCGATGTGTGGAGAAGGTAAAAAGGAATCATTTTCCACATCAAATAGCGGCTCAATATCAAAACAATATTGAGAAAATACCGAAACTACAGAATATTTTCGATCTCTTGGAAATGCATTGAGTTTTTCCGAAAACTCCTTTTGTACCATTATTATGGCTTCCCTAAATTCATGGAGCGCTAGCCACTTCATTATCTCTTTTGATCGAGAATATGCAATGTTGGATAAGAAAAAATCAAATTCAAAAGGATCCTGTACAAAGAAATCCTCATTGAAAATCTTGACGTTACTCACATTTACCAGATAACTTTTTGCTTTTAAATACAAACCCTCCTCTATCTCATATGAGTATACCACCTTAGATAGCTTTGAAATTTCTTTTGTTAAGTAACCATATCCAGTACCAAATTCTAATACTGTATCTGTTTTTGATACATTACACGAGCCTACTATTTTGGAAATGGTGTTAAAGTCAATTAGAAAGTGTTGACCAAGATAGGTCCTCTTATTATCTTCCAACGAATAGTGNCATCCTAGTTTCTTTAGTAATCTCTTCAATTATCCTTTTTGCNACTAGTCTATGNATATCTTTTAGGCCGATTCTTGACTGTATATCTGAAAAAGAAGAAAATTTTTCTTTTTCTCTATCGTTAATTATACTCATCATGTACGTTTTTCCTATTCCTGGTATCAATTCGAGTGAATGAATTCTAGGAGTTATTGGTTGAGCGCTATTAATATATGACACAAATCGTTCCTCATTTGCAAGTACTATCTTTTCAACAATAGGAGGCAGTTCGTTCTTTGCAGATTGTGATATTGATTCATATTGTAATTTGCCAAGAACACTGATTATCTTGTTTCTCCCTTCTTTTCCAATATAGACTCTTTCCCCTATTTCAAAATTTACGTTTTGAATCCCAAGTAATTCTAATAATGTTAGACGATTCTCTCCTATTGCTTGAATTATTATTCCTTCTCTACCCCTAATTGTTATTGATTTTCCTCTGAGCGAGAAATCTAACACATACGCATATTCTTCAAACTTGTGACTATGGAGACTATAATCATGACTAGTATGTCTACTATGAAAGTTATCTTGATTCATAGAATCCAATTACTTGCAACTATATACTGCGTACTTTTTAAGTTTCATGTACCGACGTAATTTTTTGTAATATGCTTTCTGAGGTTGAAGTTAGTATTAATTTTTTCCAACCAAACGTAAAAGACCTAATTTCCTCTAAAGAAGAAGGCAAAATATTCACCACTTCTACTGCCTCTTCTTCGGTTAGACCGCATTGACTTACCAACTCACCAACAAGTTTTTGTGCCTGTTTACTAGTAATTTTAGAGAACTTATTCACATAATCATAGGTCCATCTCTGAATTTGATCCATCTCGTCAACCTTCCTGGTTTCCAGTATCTCCTTGACATCGGGGAGTGTAATCATTTCTTTTTTTGTGATTTTTGTCAATATACAATACC
>Ga0065705_10104938_pt1 | contig 10143 bp, 11 predicted proteins | sample SwibulcommuniRL2_FD_59092 | JGI IMG/M metagenome (GOLD analysis project Ga0065705, IMG submission 59092) | Bulk soil microbial communities from switchgrass field near Rose Lake, East Lansing, Michigan, USA - RL2 Bulk Soil v2 (version 2) | ecosystem: Environmental > Terrestrial > Soil >... | reverse complement strand
CAGCGCCTCCCGAGGGTGTCCCTCCGCCCGAGGCCCCCCCCGTCACCGAGGCTCCTGCTCCCATCTCCGCACCCTCGCAGACTTCGAACTACTTCAACCCGAGCATCAGCGTCATCGGCAACTTTCTATCCGTGGCAGGACAGAACGAGACTCAGCCGCAGCCAGCCTTCAGCCTCAGCGAGTCGGAGGTGTCCTTCCAGGCGGTCGTCGATCCCTACGCCCGCGCCGACTTTTTCCTGTCGTTCGCCGAGGAAGGAGTCGACGTCGAGGAGGGCATCGCCACGTTCACCGCCCTTCCGTGGCAGCTCTTGGCTAAAGTCGGCCGGATGCGGACCTCGTTTGGCAAAATCAACACCCTGCACCTCCACGTCCTGCCCTGGCCCGACGAGCCTCTCCCCATCGACAATCTCCTTGGCTCGGAAGAGGGCTGGATTGGAACGGGTGTTTCGCTCTCCAAGCTGATCCCGCTTCCCAAGGATGTCTATTCCGAGCTCATCCTGCAGGTCTTCGACGGCGAGGCGGAAGGGCTGTTCGACGCGCCCACGCGCAGCGATCTGGCCTACAACAGCCAATATCGGATTTTCAGCGACCTGTCGGAATCCACCAATCTGGATGTGGGCTTCTCTTACGCCATGGGACCCAATGGTATCACCGCGGACTCCAAGACCAAGCTGGGAGACGTCTACGCCACGTTCCGTTGGAAGCCCTTGCGCACCGCCACCTACCGCTCCGCCAGCGTGCGCGGGGAGTACATCCGCAGCTGGCTGGAGAACACGGTGGATACGGTCACGGCCAACGGCTGGTTCCTGTCGGCCGAATATCAGCTCGCCAAGCGCTGGTTCATCGGCGGCCGCTACGAGATCTCCGACGAGGCGAACGACTCCAGCCTGCAGGACGTCGGCGAGGCGATCACCATGACCTTCTGGCCGAGCGAGTTCTCGCAATTTCGCGGCGAGCTCCGCCGCAGGCATTATTCGGATGGCGAGATTGCCAACGAATTCCTGCTGCAGATCCAGTTTGCCATCGGCGCCCACGGCGCCCATCCCTTCTGAGGGAGCTGTCATGAAAAAACTCACGCTCGTACTCATGGCGCTGCTGTTCGCTCCCGCCACGGCGGGACTGGCGCAGGCCAAAGTCCATATCGTCTCGACCCTGCAGGATTTCGCATCCATCAGTCAATCCATCGGCGGCGACCTCATCGAGGCCGACGCCCTGGCGAAGGGTTACCAGGACCCCCACTTCGTGGATGCGAAGCCCTCGTTCATTCTCAAGCTCTCCCGCGCCGACCTGCTGATTGTCGCGGGGCTCGAGCTGGAGATCGGCTACCTTCCACCGCTGATCGATCAAAGCCGAAACGCCAAGATCCATCCGGGCGGCCCCGGCTATCTGGATGTCTCCGTAGGATGCGACATCCTCGAGCGCCCGACCGGTCAGGTGACCCGGGCCATGGGAGACGTGCATCCCTACGGCAACCCCCACTATTGGACCGATCCGAACAACGGACGGATCATCGCGCGCGCCATCGCCGCGAAGCTTTCCCAGCTCGATCCAGCGAACCGCGCCACCTACGAGAAGAACCTCGCTGCTTTCGAGGCCAAGCTCGCCGAGAAGGACAAGGAGTGGCTGGCCAAGATGGCTCCTTTCGCCAACGCCAAGGTCATCACCTTCCACCGCTCCTGGCCTAATTTCGCCAAGCACTTCAAGCTGGACGTCGTCGGGGAGATCGAGCCGAAGCCCGGCATTCCCCCCTCGCCGACTCACACGCTGGAGATCATCAACTTGATTACCAGCGATAAGATCAAAGTGATTATGGTGGAACCCTACTTCGACCTGAAAACACCGAAGTACATGTCAGGGAAGACGGGAGCCGCCGTCGTTGTGACCTACCCTTCGGTGGGCGGCCTCCCTGAAATCAAGGACTACTTTGATCTGTTCGATTACGACATCGGCGCGCTGGTGAAGGCGCTGGGGGGAGGAAATCCATGAGCCTCACGGAGCTCCTGCTCCCGGCCTTCGTCGCCAGCCTGATCCTCACCGGAATCCACGCCTACTTGGGAGTGCACGTCGTCGAGCGGGGCGTCATCTTCGTCGACCTGTCGCTCGCGCAGATCGCCGCCCTGGGCACGACGGTCGCTTACCTGATGGGGCACGACCTGCACTCCGGCATGGCGTACTTTTACTCCCTCGGCTTCACGTTTCTGGGCGCCGCGGTGTTCTCCTTCTCGCGCGTGCACCGCAAGACCCGAATTCCCCAGGAAGCGGTCATCGGCATCGTTTACGCCGTCTCCGCCGCGGTCGCCATTCTGGTCATGTCCAAGGCGACGCAAGAAACCGAGCACCTCAAGGAAATGCTGGTGGGCAACATCCTTTCCGTGACCTGGCCGGAGCTGTTCAAAACGGCGGTGCTCTACTCGCTGGTGGGCCTGTTCCATTACGTCCTACGCGATCGGTTCCTGCTAATCTCCATGAACGAGGCGGAGGCCGAACGGCGAGGCTGGAACATCCGCTTCTGGGATTTCCTCTTCTACGTCTCGTTCGGCTTCGTCGTGACCTCCTCGGTGGCCATCGCCGGAGTGCTTCTCGTCTTCTGTTTCCTCATCGTCCCCTCGGTGACGGCCATGCTCTTCTCGGCCCGGCTGGGTCCGCGCCTGGCCATCGGCTGGTCCATGGGCGCACTGGTGTCCGCCGGCGGCGTGGCGCTCTCTTACGGCCTGGACCTTCCCACGGGGGCGACGATTGTCGCCACCTTCGGAGGAGCCCTTCTAATCGTGGCGGGACTGAGACGGGCCCTTTGGCGCCAAGGAACGAGCGCCCTTACCATGGATGCCAGGTCGGACCGTCTCCCGTGAGGCCCGGCCCCCAACCCCTGGCACTGCTGGCGGCGTTCGGCGCCATGTTCTTCTGGGGGGTGAACTATTCCTTTGCCAAGATGGCGGTGCAGGAAATCGACCCCTTCGCCGTGGCGTTTGTGCGGGTGCTCGTCGCCACCCCCCTGTTGTTTCTCGCGCTGGCGCGAACCGGTGCCGCGCGAGTCACCGCCGCCGAGCTGAAGACGGTGCTCCCCCTGGGACTGAGCGGCGTCCTGGCCAACCAGGTCTTTTTTATCACCGGCATCCGCCGGACCACTCCGGCCCATTCCTCGCTGGTGGTAGCGCTTCTCCCCATCGTGGTGCTCGTCCTGGCCAACGTGATGCTTGGTGAGCGCCTGACGCTCTTGAAGATGATGGGGATGGCCGTCGCCCTCACGGGCGTGCTCCTCATCAGCCTGTCGGACGGCTGGTCCTTTTCCACACTGACGCTAACCGGCGACCTGCTCACCTTCTGCGGAGTTTGTGCTTTCGCCTATTACACCGTGGCGGGAAAGGCGGTGGTCCCGGGCATGGGAGTGCTGCGCACGACCGCGCTGTCGTTTCTATCCGGCGGCGTGGCCATGATTCCCCTGACGCTTCCGGCGACACTTCGACAGAACTGGGCCTCCGTCGGCCTCCGCGGGTGGCTCGGCCTGGCCTACGTCGTCCTGATAGGCACCTTTCTGTGCTACCTCCTTTATTACTGGGCCCTCTCCCGGATCGAATCGGGGAAAGTGGCCGCCTTCATGTATCTTCAGCCGGTCGTCGCCGGAATCACCTCCTACCTGCTCCTGGGCGAGCTGCTCCATGGCCATTTCCTGCTGGGTGGTGCCGCAGTTCTCGTCGGAGTTTTCCTTGCCGAGCGCGGCTAGGTGCGTATCCTACAGAATGGCCACAGCCACAGAATTCATTGGGCTCATGCCCTGGCTTCGTTTGGATTGGAAATGGGCGGCATACGTCCCGGTGCCGTCGGCTAGCGGGAATCGCCCTCGCCACTAGACGGAGCGAGCGTCGCTTGGATATCATGGCGGCCCTTTCAGGAGCAGCCCATCTCGTGAACCGGTCGTCTCGTCTTACCGGAATCTTTCTTTTGGCTCTTTTGCTTGCCGCCTGCGGCGGCAAGAGCGAGGACTCCATGCAGACGGCGAATCTCGTTCTCGTCCATGGCCGCATTCATACCCTCGACCCGGCGGTCCCCGATGCCACGGCCCTGGCCGTGATCGGAGATCGCATCGCGAAGGTCGCATCCGACAAGGAGATCAACAGCCTGGTCGGACCCGGCACGCGAAAGATCGACCTGGAAGGGCGCACCGTCATCCCCGGGCTGATCGATGCGCATCTGCACCTGATGGGCCTGGGAAGGTCGGTGGAGGAGCTGGACCTGAGGGGCGTCGCGTCACCGGAAGAAGCGGTCCTCCGGGTCTCCGAGGCGGCTTCCCGGGCCGCCCCCGGTATCTGGATCCAGGGGCGGGGCTGGGACCAGAATCTGTGGCCGGTCAAGGAATTTCCCACCGCCGCCATGCTGGATGCCGTGTCGGGAGACCATCCCGCCGCGTTCCAGCGGGTGGACGGACACGCCATCTGGGCCAACAGCAAAGCGCTCGAGGCCGCGGAAATCAAGCGCGGGACACCCGATCCCCGTGGCGGAAAAATCCTGCGCGACCGGAGCACGGGCAATCCCACCGGGGTCCTTCTCGACGATGCCATGGAGCTGATTCTGACCAAGATACCGAAGCCCGAGCTCGCCACGAAGCGGCGCTGGGTTCAGCTGGCGGGCGAGCGCCTGCTTGCCTCGGGAATCACCTCCGTGCAGGACGCCGGAGTCGATCCGGAGGACATCGACCTCTATAAGATGATGGTGGAGGAAGGCTCGCTCCCGCTTCGCGTCTATGCCATGCTGGGCGACTCCAACAAGAAACTGCCGGACTATTTCGTCCAAGAGCGGGTCATCGGCTATGGCGACCGGCGCTTCACCTTCCGCGCCCTGAAGGTCGGGGTGGACGGGGCGCTGGGCTCCCGGGGAGCGGCATTGCTGGTGCCCTACAGCGATGACCCGAACAACTCCGGGATCACTACCATGCAGGGGGAACAACTGGAGTCGATCACCCGTCAAGCCCTGACCCGGGGCTTCCAGGTCTGCGTGCATGCCATCGGCGATCGGGCCAACCGCATGGTGCTGGATCGGTTTCAGAGCGCCCTGGCCGCAGTCCCCACCCAGGACCCGCGCCTGCGAATCGAGCACGCTCAGATCGTCTCGCCCGCGGATATCCCACGCTTCGAGACGCTGGGCATCATCGCCTCCATGCAGCCGATCCATGCCACATCCGACATGCCCTGGGTTCCCGCCCGGCTGGGGCCCGACCGGCTCGCCGGTGCCTACGCCTGGAAAGCCCTGCTGAGCTCATCGGTCCATCTCGCCTTCGGCTCCGATGCGCCGGTCGAAAACTACAACCCCTTCAAAGGCCTGTTCGCCGCGGTGACCCGCCAGGACGAAAAGCTGGCGCCCGAGGGCGGCTGGCTTCCCGAGCAGCGTCTGACCCGGGAGGAGGCGTTGCACGCTTACACCCTGGGCTCCGCCTACGCCGCCTTCGAAGAAAATGAAAAGGGGTCGCTCACGCCCGGGAAGCTGGCCGATCTGGTCGTCCTGGATCGGGACTATTTTGACGTGCCCGAAGCGGAGATCTTCCAGATCACCCCGCAGATGACGCTGCTGGGCGGAAAGGTGGTTTATACGAGCGCGGCGCCGAAGATGGCGGGTTTCTAGTGGGTCAGGAGGATGAGCCCGCGAGCATCGAGGCCGCGGGGATCAGATTCAGTACGTAGTGGGCCAGGATAGAAGGCAACAACGACTTTGATCTCTCATAGAGCCAGCAGAGCCCCAGTCCTACGAGAAATGAGATGATCACCCACGACAGTGCAGCGCCCCAGGGATAGCTCGCCCCGAGCAGCGCCAGCTGGGTCGCGTGGCGGATTCCGAAAAAACCGGAAGAAATCACCGCTCCCAGGGTCACTCCCCACCTGCCGCGCAGCGAAGTGTATAGGTAGCCCCGGTAGAAAAGCTCTTCTCCCAGCCCGGCCCAGAGCAGAATGCCGCCGAAATAGTAGAACCGGATCGAATCTACCCCGGTCTCCCAGCGCCGCGCGGCCACCTCGAGCATTTGGTGCAGCGCGGCTCCGAGATTGTAGGCGCTGCTGGAGATCAATGTGGTGTCCACGCCTGCGGCAGACAGGAGGGCGGGATAAAGCCAGACCGACCACACGGCTGAGACTCCCTGCAGGGCAAAGGGCAGAAGGATGATGCCAATCCAGGTGCCGCGACGGATGGAGCTGAACTCCCCGAAGGTGAACCCCCCCACGCCGAAGGGCAGGACCGTGCTGAGCCAGGCGTAGGCGAAATAAAAGGGAGCCCAGGGAAGGAGCGTATTTTCCAGCAGCGCCACCGCCGTGAAGAGGGCGGCAATTACCAAGGCCGCGACGGGCGTGCGTAGATCCTCGAACTTCTCGGCGCCGTGCGACTCGGCATTCATTCGGGTGCCTCCCCTAGGGTGGTGACGCCGAATCCTGGCGGGCCTTGCGCGCCGCCAGGCGGGCGCGGGTTTCTTCGATCTGACGCTTCAGAACCTCGATCTCCCGGCGACGCCGGTCGAGCTCCGGCTGCATCTCCTCCCGCACCTCTTGGCGCGCCGCTTCCAGGGCCTCCTGCTCGCTCATCCGATGGCAGCCGAGCGACAGCGCCGAGACGACGGCAAGCGATCCGACGCCGAGCGCTCGAGCGACCCGCCCGAGCATCGGCTCAGCCTCCCCCCTGGGAGGCTTCCTTTTCCTGCAGCCGCTGCAGCTCTCGTTTCAGCGACTGGATGCTCCGATCCATGGCATCCATCGATTTCTGCAGAGCGCGACGGGTCTCCGCCTGTGCCCGTTCCAGGGCAGGTTTGCTTACCTTGACTCCGCGATACCAGACCTTCTGGGTTTCGCGCCCCACCGTCTTGCCGGCCCTGGCGGCGCTCTTTCCCACTTCCTTCCCCGCCTGGCCCACCGCTTTGCCCACCTTCTTGAAGGAGTCCTTCAAGGTGCCTTCCGCCAGGGCGGGCCATGGCAGGAGAATCAGCAGCAACCCCAGGCCGAGCATCGAATACCATCTTTTCATGCCGCCGCCTTACGCGTAGAATCGGCTCGAGAATCTCACCTATCCTGATGGCCGGCTCATTCTAGCAAAAGGAAGCTCGATGCGACGCGCGGTCTTCCGACGACTCGTTTCAGAAGCCCTGGAGGATCTCCCGGTGGAATTTCTGGAAAAACTGAACAATGTCGAGGTCGTGGTGGAAGACCTGCCGTCTCCCGACCAGCAGGCCCTGGCGGGAGGCGATGCCGAGGAGGGACTGTTGATGGGGCTATACGAGGGGACGCCCCTGACCGATCGCCGCACCGACTATGCCTCCCTGCCCGATCGCATCACTCTTTTTCAGGACAATATCGAAGCGGCCTGCCAGACGGACGAGGAGATCCGGGAGGAGGTCCGAACCACCGTGCTGCACGAGATCGCCCATCACTTCGGAATGGAAGATGAGCGCCTTTACGAGTTGGATTATTGACACGCGACGCCTTACCTCCCTATAATCCTTTTATCCCCGAATGCTGATTCAGCGCCGGACCCGCAACCGCCAACAGAGGCGCTGACCCACCGGGAACAAGATGCCGGAAAAACCTGAAATCAACCGCGAAGGTTTGATTTACGACTGGAACCGCGTCGGGGCCGATTTCGTCCCCCTCCAGCCGATCCAGCTGGACGACGAGACGCTGCGTGATGGAATCCAGAGCCCGTCGGTGACGGATCCGCCCATCGAGGAGAAAAAGCTTCTTTTGACCCTCATGGATTCCCTGGGTATCGATACCGCCGACGTGGGTTTGCCCGGCGCGGGTGCTCGAGCCGTGGAGGACGTCACCGCGCTCAGCGAGTTCATCCGGGATAACAAGCTTCAGATTCGGCCCAATTGCGCCGCCCGGACCATGATTCGGGACGTGGAGCCGATCGCCAGGATTTCACAGAAGGTGGGAATTCCCATCGAGGCGTGTGTCTTCATCGGCTCCTCCCCGATCCGCCAGTATTCCGAGGATTGGACGCTGGAGACGCTTCTCAAGCACACGCGCGAGTCGGTCTCGTTCGCGGTCAAGGAGGGCCTCCCGGTCATGTACGTGACCGAGGACACCACCCGGGCCGACCCCGAGACGCTGCGAGCCCTGTACAGCGCCGCGATCGAGTGTGGGGCGAAGAGGGTCTGCATCTGCGATACGGTGGGACACATCCTGCCCGAAGGAGTGGAGCGCCTCGTCCGGCACGTGTGCGGAATCGTGACGCAGACCGGGGTGAGCGTGGGAGTCGACTGGCACGGGCATCGGGATCGCGGCCTGGCGGTCGTCAACACCCTGGCCGCCATTCGCGCCGGAGCCACCCGGGTCCACGGATGCGGCCTGGGCGTCGGGGAGCGTACCGGCAACACCCCCATCGATCTGGTGCTGGTCAATCTGAAGCTCCTGGGGTGGATTGACCGGGACCTGACGCGGCTGCGGGAATACTGCGAAGCGGTGGCCAAGGCGCTGAAGGTGACGATTCCGCCCAATTATCCCGTGGTGGGAAGCGATGCCTTCGAGACCGGCACCGGGGTCCATGCAGCGGCGGTCATCAAGGCGTTTCGCAAGGGTGATGTCTGGCTCGCCGATCGGGTTTATTCGGGTGTTCCGGCCGGCGATTTCGGCCTCAAGCAACGAATACGCATCGGTCCGATGTCGGGAAAATCCAACGTGATCTACTGGCTCGAAGAGCATGGCATGCCGGTCGGCAATGACCTGGTCGAGCGCATCTTCACGGCCGCCAAGAGCTCGGACCGGCTGCTGGAGGACGACGAGATCCTGGCGCTGGCCGGGGACGAGGCCGCCCGGTGAGGAATCGGCCCGCCCGTCTCGGCGATGTCCTGGACGACTGGTGTTCCCGCTGCCGTCTGCTGATGAATCACGGCGTGGTGGGCATGGTCGGTGGCGATATCAAGAAAGTCCGCTGTAAAACGTGTCAGTTCGAGCATCCCTACCGGCATGGTCGTGCCGGAAAAACTCAGGATAGGAAAAAACGCGAGATGAAAAAACTGTTCGATCAGGTTTTGAGGCACAAGGCCCCCGCCGCCGGCGCGGAGGCTCAGCACAGGCCCCCCGTGACAGGCCGAAAGGTCCGCATCGCGCGTCCCGAGGAGCGCGAGGACCATCCGCACCTGCACCGAAAGGCCGATCCCCCCGCCGCGACCCTGCCGCCTGCTCCGAAGGAGCGTGGCAAGGTGGCTTCCTGGCGACGCGCCTGGGAAGAGCGCTCCGGCAACAAAAAGGAAGAAGACTAAAGGGCTTGAGTTTCAACTGAGGGGGGAAGGGGGCCCTCAGTTGTCTTCGTCCGACTCGAAGTTCTGGATCTGGTCCCAGGACAAGATTCCCTCATCCACGAGACTGTCCAGCGCATCCACGAAGTCTTCGGATCCCTTCGGCCCCTCTATCTGGTGCACGGCGGCGGTGACCTCGCGGTAAATCTCATGAGGGGTCATGGTGCGGAACCGATCGAGGGTTTTGGCATCGAACTTGACGGGCATGGAGGCCTCATGGGTGGGCCCGCTGGGCGACGGGCACGCAACCGGTCGATCCGCTTCCTCGTACATGCGCAGGAACCCGGGCAGCCTATCCCGAGGGAGCTTGCGGGTCAAGCAGGCGCCGCGGCGAGGCTTCACCGGTTTCGATCTGTCATAATGCGCGGCGATTCCGTTCCACGAGAGGCCAGCTCATGACGCATCACCCATCCGCTCAACCACTCTACTTCCGCCAGCTGCTGGCCGGAAGAGACTTCGCCATCGACAATCCGGTGGCGGCGCAGATGATGAATTTCGCCTACCTGGTCGGCGATGCCGAGACCCGGGAGTGTCTGCTGGTGGATCCGGCGTGGGACGTGGAGTCCCTGGTCAGGCTGGCGCAAACGGATGACATGAAGGTCATCGGGGCGCTGGGCAGCCATTATCACCCGGACCACCTGGGAGGCGAGATGATGGGCTATTCGGTGGAGGGGGCGCGCCGGCTTCTCGAGCTTCTCCCGGTGAAGATCCATGTCCAGGAGAAAGAGGTGCCCTGGGTGAAGCGCGTTACAGGCCTTTCCGATTCGGATCTGGCGCCGCACGCCGGCGGAGACGTTCTGAAGGTGGGGAGCATTCCCATCCAGTTCGTCCACACCCCCGGGCACACCGAGGGCAGCACCTGCTTCCTGGTAGGA
>Ga0065705_10104936_pt1 | contig 10144 bp, 7 predicted proteins | sample SwibulcommuniRL2_FD_59092 | JGI IMG/M metagenome (GOLD analysis project Ga0065705, IMG submission 59092) | Bulk soil microbial communities from switchgrass field near Rose Lake, East Lansing, Michigan, USA - RL2 Bulk Soil v2 (version 2) | ecosystem: Environmental > Terrestrial > Soil >... | reverse complement strand
GTCGAACAGGCTGATGAAGGATACCGGCCCGCTCGCCTGGCCCCCGGTGGAGCTCACCGGGTCGTTTTTGGGCCGGATCGAGGAAAAACTGAAGCCCGTGCCGCCTGAGGTCTTGTGGATGAGCACCATCTGCTGCACCGCTTTGGTGATGCCTTCGATGCTGTCGGGCACCGGCAAGACGAAGCAGGCGGAGAGCTGTCCATGATTGGTGCCGGCGTTCATCAAAGTGGGGCTATTGGGGAGGAACTCCAGCCGGGACATCATTTGGTAGTATTCATTTTCGTAATACTCCACGTCGTCCAGCGAGCTCCATTCCGCCTCGGCTTTCGCCACGGCATGGGCCACGCGCTTGAATAAATCCTTAGGGGTCTCCACTACCCGGTTCAAGGAGTCGCGCAACAGGTAGCGCGCCTCGAGAATTTTTCGGGCTGTGGACGAAAGCGGCTTCATTTTCAAACACTCCTCTAAGACAAATTTTAGACGAATCTCGCCGCGAAACCTAAAAAAATATTCAGGCTTTTTTAAAAGCTCGAATAAACATTAGGGATTAATACTAAGTATTTGTTTTATAATTGTGTTTTTTATTAGTATTTCAGGAGAGTTCGGGGCGGAAAATCCTCGGATTTAGGTTTCCGCAATGCATCTTGACGGAGCTAAGCAGCAGCGCGATTTCGAAGACCCGGGGAGCCTTGGGCCGGCCCAATAAAAAACCCGGAGGAAAATCCTCCGGGTTTTTAAATTCCTAATCAATGCCTTTACTGAGCGGGAGACGGGGCTCGAACCCGCGACGTCAACCTTGGCAAGGTTGCACTCTACCACTGAGTTACTCCCGCATTCGGTGCAAGCTTACTATCCGAGGAAGTTTAAGATTGTCAACCTTGCGGCGCGACTATATAAATCCTCAACACCCTTCCATCTGAAAGGAAATGCTATGGCCAAGAAGTCCAAATCGAAATCCATGGAATCTCTGATCGTCGGCAGCAAGGCCAAGGCCATGCTGAAAAAGGCGGGCTGCAACACCGCAGGCGACGCCCTTGAAGGCCTCAATGGCTGGGTGTATTGGCTGATCGAGCAAGCCGCCAAGCGCGCCAAGGCGAACGGCCGCAAGACGGTGCGAAATTACGACTTCTTGATCATGTAGCGAAGTCCGGCCCTCCCACAACTTTTCGCGAGACCGGTCGAGCCGTTATCCTAGGCAGAGGGGACATCGAGAATGTCCTGCTATGCCTCCAATCCTTGGATTTCAATCCTTCCGCATTATTGACCGCAATGCCAATGACCAATTTGACGCTGGGGACCAAATCCAGCTTCCCAATGGGTTGCCGCTCGACGCCCATTCGCCACAAGTGAAAGCGGCGCTCAGCGAGATCGGCATTTCACGGTTCGAGGATGTCTCCAGCCTTTTCCTAGCCTCCGTCTACTGGAATGGGCTCCAGGAAATGGACCGGAAAACACTGGCGGGCAGTCCCTTGGCACAGAATTCCATCGAATCCTTGGAAGGGTTGGCGAAGGAAGGGAAATTTTTTTGGGACGCCTCAAGGGCGGAGACCTGGAATCGAGACGATCTTCGATCCACCTTTCACCGCACCATCAAGCTGGCGCAATGCCTCGCGACGACCTTGCAGATGCAATGGTGCCTTCCCTCGACAAAATCCGATCTCGAATTTGAGAATCCCCCGTTGCGACTTTCAAATGTCCGTTCTTTGCTCGAGCGAGCGCGGGATTTGGCACTGGACCCATCGCTTCGCTCGGAATCGCTTTTTAAACCTTCCGAAGCCTCGCGTATCGAGAATCTCGCCGTCGAAACCCAAGCCGTTTCATTGCAAACCCTATTGCGCGATGTTCCACGCCGGATTCTCAATGGAGCCTCCCCCGAGGAAATGGTCGAGATCTTCCAAGCTAGCCGCCAAGACTTGGATCCGCGAAGTATATCGCCAGCGGCGCGACTCATCCTGGAGAACGAATCCGATTGGATGGACAAGGTCGCTAACCCTCGAGCCAGGGTGGAACGGGCGCTGCGCCACGGCGGGGACCTGGAGTCGGCACTCTTGGATCTATTTCAGGATTCCTCCGTCCCTCCGGATTATTATCTAAAAACCCTGGGATCCGCGTTTGGAAAGGTCAAAGCCCTGCGACAACAGGGTCGCTTGGGCAGGGTCCTCGAAATTTTCAATTCCGCGGAGTTGGTTGCCTTTCATTTCCCCAATCTCTCGTCCCAGATCCATGATTTGCAAGCCGTGGCGGGCACATTGAAGGAGGCCGTCAAGGAGGACATCAATCGCCAAGTTGCCTCGGTCAAAGTCGCGGCCCGGGAGGGAGATTATGTCGAATTCCAAAATCACCTCTTGTACGCCATCCTGAAACCGAGCGAAGTCTCCCTCTTGCACGAAGAGTGCGTGCAACGCAGCCTTCTCAAGGAATTGGCTCAGTTGGATCGGCTCGCCAGCCAGGGGAAAATTTTCCAAACCACCGAGATTTTCAACCTTCCCTTCTTCGCCGGCAAACTTTCCTATTATCCCGGATTTCCGAAAAAACATTTTTCCACTTCAAAGCCGGATCGGCATCAAATCGAGCGGGGCTATTATTGGACCATGGTCGCCGCCGACAGTCTCAGCCGCTCGAAGAACGGTTCCGCTTCGGGCACGGATCTTCAGCGAAATTTCCGCGAGCTTGATGCCCTGTTGGCTTTGGCCAAATTTTTCAAGGAGCAAGGGGCGGCCCTCGGGCTTAAATTGGGAGACCCCACGCGGGCTGAACAGATCTTGCACCGGCATTTCGCCCTAATATTTCCTCTCGGAATGGAACAAGCCGATCGCGATGCAAAAAAGGGCTGGCTGGAAACCGTGGAAGAGACACTGGTGATCCTTCGGCAGCGATCCCAACTGCCCGAACTAATGGGTTCGAGTATTTTCGACCCCAAGGAAGCGGAGCGAATTTTAGATGAGGCCCTACGAAACGGGATCTCCAGGGCCTTTCGGGAGGCCGAATCCGCCGCACGATACCAGGATCGCCCGGAGACCGCTCGGCTGCTGCAAAAAGCCATCGATTACAGCAAGCGCGCGGGTGTGCCCTTCGATGAAGTGCGTTACACGAGAGTGCTCTCCCTTTTGCAATGAATTATAGCGGTTCCATTGTTCCACAACTCCCCGACGGAACGCCCGATATATGGCCCGGCAGGGGATTTTCGTATCCCTATGTCCATCATCGGCTTTAAATCCTTCCAAATCATCGATCGCAACGGCAACGACCGTTTCGACGGTGCGGACCGGGTGATTTCTACCTCTAATGGCCGTGCGATTTCCCCTAACTCTGTCCAAGTCAAAAAAGTCCTCGATAGAATCGGCGCCCCTTCCTTGGAGGATACTCCTAGCCTGTTTTTAGCCTCGGTTTATTATGGCCAGCTCCTAGAAATCGAATCACGAGGCAAAACAGGACAGCTTAACGATATTTTCCATTTTACCGACAATGCCCAACGATTGGGAGCAAACCTGGGCCTGCCTTGGGACGAATCCTGGGCCCAGGACATGAGGCGGCAAGATTTGCGCTTCAATTATTTCCGTTCGATCAGCAAAGCTCGATGTTTTGCCACCTCTCCGGACCTCATTCCTTGTCGAAGCCACAGCAGCGATTATTCCCCGATTAGCCGCCTTACTGCCGTCCAGACATGGCTGGGCTATGCCGAGCTAAGTGCTGAACATCCATTCCTGGAATCCGAATCCCTTTTTTATTCCAAACATGAGCTGGAAATAACCCGCGCCGCCCAACATATGCATCGTCAAACCTTGCTAGGACTATTGACCCGAGTTTCGCAGCGGGCCGCACTCGGGCAAGCCACGGAGGTCGACGCGATTTTCCAGGAAGCGCGGCGGTCTTTGAGCCCAGCGGATATCCCTCCTCCCATTCAAAAAATTCTCGCCGAGGAGGAAAAGTGGGAAATCTTGGCCCGACTCAAGCAGGAAAAGACCACGCTCGCCCTGGCCAAGCAAGCCGCGTCGCGGGGAAATGTGATCGAATTAGATCATCAATTACTTTTGGCGAAGCTTGATCCGAGAATCCGGGAGTCTCTTTTGAATGAAGCTTTGAAACAAGGAACCCGATTACTGCCCTACTGGGCTTCGCAAGGGGATATAGAAAGCCTGGAAGGTTTTTTATCCAAGGTGGAAACCGCTTCAAAGAGCGATTCCAAGCTCGCCGAAACCTTCATGCCCAGCCAGGAAAGCAAGCTTTCCCTCCGGCGGCAGGCCATCCAGGTCGGTATTCGACGGCACTTTGCCGAAGCCGAGGCTTTCTCTCTTCGAGGCCAGGTGCCTGCAATGGATTGGGCATTGGAAAGAGCCAAGCGCTTGGCGGATCGCGAGGAGGTGATTCAGCAAAATTTGTGGAACTCCGAAACCGCCAAAAAAATCGTATGGAGGGGATTAACGCGGGAATTAGAAAGATTTACTTCCATCCTGGAGTTTAGCGCGCGACAAGGTATCCATCGATTTCTCCCAGAAATACGATTGCAATACGTTGCCCGCTTGATCAAGCGCTTAGCGGCTTTCCCGGATTTTTCCACCCAATTTTTTTCGAAGAATAGCCCTTTTGCAGGAAACCCCGAAAAACTCCTCCAGGCTTATCGCTGGAGCCTGTCCGCCGCGGATTGGATCAGCCGGAGGCCTTCCATCTTTTTTGAGACGAACCCTTGGGACTTGGGTTTGGATTATCCCCCCTGGATTAAACATGACGTGGACTCGATCGACACCCTGCTAAAGTTTGCCGAGGCCTGTGGAAGCCAGCCCTCACTCGCAAAGCTGGTCACTTGGGACGCTGCTCGAGCGAAAGAAATTTCGGCCCGATATTTGCGAGTGGCCTTGCCGCGCTTGATCAAACTGGCCGCTCAATTGGCACCCGTAGCCAACGTGGAGGAGGTGACTGCGGCGCTCGACCTGGCAAAAAGCTATGCGCAACGCCCTGAAATGCAATCCGCCGAGCTCTACGATCCCGTCGCGGTCGAGGCGATCTTCCTCGAATCCTTGCGCCAGGGCATCGACTTTGCCTTCCGCCAAGCCGAGGGCGCGGCCAATCGCCAGGATCGCAACGAGGCCGTCCGGCAGTTGAAAATGGCCATTGCCTACAGTGAACGGGCGGGAATACCCTTTGATGAGAAAAGATACGGTAGAATTCTCGCGATACTGGAGGGCTACCGGTAACAATTACCATTTCCTTGACCCCTCCCCCTTCCTCCCTTAAACAGCCTCCCTCATGGGACCCCGCCTCTTCGTCGCCGGCGACATCGACGGCTTCTTCGGATTGTTCATCGACAATCTGCTCCAGCTCATGCTGATTGCCGTGCTTTGCAAGACAGTGGCCGGGCTTCCCGAGACATTAGTCACTCACCAAATGCTGCCGGGCGCCGCGCTCTCCATCCTGCTGGGGAATCTTTTTTATTCCTGGCAGGCCTACCGCCTGGCAAAGAGCAGCGGCCGCGACGACGTCACCGCCCTGCCCTACGGCATCAATACCCCCAGCCTGGTCGCCTTCATCTTCTTGATCATGGGACCGCTCTACCAGGAGACGAAAAATCCCACTTTGGTCTGGCAAGCCGGGCTCTTTGCCTGCCTGATGAGCGGCCTGATGGAAACGGCCGGGGCTTTTTTCGGAGGTTGGTTTCGGCGCCATACCCCGCGCGCCGCCCTGCTCGCTTCCCTGGCGGGGATTGCCATCACCTTCATCGCGATGGGCTTCATCTTCCAAATCTTCGCCGCCCCGGCCATCGCCATCGTGCCGATGATGCTAATCCTCATCGCCTACGGAGGAGGAAAAAAAATGCCGCTGGGATTGCCCGGAGGCTTCCTCGCGGTGCTGGTCGGAGTCGGAATCGCCTGGGGCCTGAAGGCCGCGGGATTCGATTTTTTCCATCCCGCGACGGATCCCTTTCAATTAGGCTTGCATCTCCCACGCCCCGTGCCCCAGGACCTTTTCGCCCTGATCCGCTCCGCCCAGGGTTGGAAATATATGGCGGTGATCTTTCCCATGGCCCTGTTCAACCTGATCGGCTCCTTGCAGAATTTGGAGAGCGCCGAGGCCGCGGGCGACCGCTACGAAACCAAGCCCTCGCTCCTGGTCAATGGATTGCTGAGCGTCGTGGCCGCTTTTTTCGGCTCGCCCTTCCCCACGACCATCTACATCGGCCATCCCGCGTGGAAATCGATGGGAGCGCGGATCGGTTATTCCATCCTCAACGGAAGCGTCATCACCCTGCTCTGTCTCCTGGGCGGAATCTCTCTGGCGCTAAAGTTTGTCCCATTGGAGGCCACGCTCGGCATCCTGCTCTGGATCGGGATCGTCATGACCGCCCAGGCCTTCCAGTCGGTTCCCCCGCGCCACGCCCTCGCCGTCGCCTTGGGGCTCATTCCCTCGCTGGCGGCCTGGGCACTGGTGTTGATCGAGACTTCCCTGCGGGCCGCCGGTTCCAATCTCGTTTCCAGCGCGGCGAAATTCGGCAATGATCTTTACATCCATGGAGTGATCGCCCTGAGCCAAGGTTTCCTGCTCAGCTCCATCGTCCTGGCGGCGATCTTCGCCTTCATCCTGGACCAGCAGTGGCGCAAGGCCGCGGCCTGGACTGCGGGAGCTTCGCTGCTCGCCTGCGTCGGCCTGATTCACGCCTACGAGCTCGGGCCGGGCGGGGTGCAAAATAAATTTGGAATCGCCGCCGCGCCGGAGTTCGCGGCGGCCTACGGTGTCGTCGCCTTGGTCCTAGCGGCGATCGCTTGGAGGTCTTCCAGTGGCCGCGAATGATTATGTCTTCGTTACCCAGTGGACGCTGACCGCGCCCGCGCAACGGGTTTTCGAGATTTTGAAGGACGGAGTCCGATACGCCGAATGGTGGAGGCCTGCTTACCGCTCCACCGTCAAAATTTCCGAAAAGGCCGTGGCATGCGTGGTCCGGGCTCGCCTGCCCTATACCCTTCGCTTCACCACGGAGCTGGTCCGGGAAGAGACCCCGCGGGAGATCCTGCTGAATTCGACCGGAGAGCTGGCCGGCACGGGGCATTGGACCCTCCAACAGGACGGTTCCGTCACCCGTGTCCGCTTCGATTGGAGGGTGCGCGCGGAAAAGCCCTGGATGAGGTTTTTCTCGCTGATCTTGAAACCGTTATTTCGCTGGAATCATGATTGGGTGATGAAGACGGGGGAGCGCTGCTTGCAGCGGGAGCTGGACCGGCGTTGACTCATTTCCTCATATTCGACCTGAGCTCCATCTTGCGCAGCCGGATGTTCTTCGGCGTCACTTCGACCAACTCGTCGTCCTTGATGAATTCGATGGCACGCTCCAAGGTCATCGGCAAAACCGGCGTCAAGATGACGTTCTCGTCCTTGCCGGCGGCTCGCATGTTGGAGAGCTTCTTTTCTTTGCAGACGTTGACGTTCAGGTCGTTATCGCGATTGTGCTCGCCGACGATCATGCCCTCGTAAACTGGAACGTTCGGACCCACCATCATCACCCCTCGGGGCTCCAGGTGAAAGATGGCGTAGGGCACGGTTTCGCCCTGGCGGTCGGAGACCAGGGAGCCGCTCACCCGGCTCTTGATGTCGCCCCGCAGCGGCTCATAGCCGCTCAAGTAGCTGTTCATCAGCCCGACGCCCTTGGTGTCGGTGAGGAATTCGTTTCGGTAGCCGATCAATCCCCGCGAGGGAATGGAAAATTCGAGGCGGATTCGGCCGGTGCCGTGATTGACCATGTTGATCATCCGGCCCTGCCGCAGGGAGAGTTTTTCGGTGATCACCCCCATGAAATCATCGGGAGTATCGACGAAGAGATGCTCGATCGGTTCGAGCTTGACTCCGTTTTCTTCTTTGAAGATGATTTGCGGCCGTCCCACCGCCAGCTCGTAGCCCTCCCGGCGCATCGTTTCGATGAGGATGGCCATTTGGAACTCGCCCCGGCCCTTCACCACGAAATTATCCGCGCTGTCGCCCTCCTCCACCCGCAAGGCGACGTTGTGCAGGGTTTCCTTCTCCAGGCGCTCCAGGATTTTCCGGGACTGGACGTACTTGCCCTCGCGGCCGGAAAAGGGCGAGGTGTTGATCATGAATTTCATCGCGACCGTGGGTTCGTCGACGACCAGGCGCTTCAAGGCCTTGGGCCGGTCGACGGTGCAGATCGTGTCCCCGATCGAGACGTCCTCGATGCCGGAGAGAATGACGATGTCCCCGGGTTCGACCAGGGAAACTTCCTTGAACTTCAAGCCTTCGTAGGTCTGAAGATTGGAGACCTTGAGGGCTTGCGGAGCCCCGTCCTTGCCGATGCGAACCAGGTTGTCGTTCTTTTTAGCGCTGCCTTGGAAGACGCGCCCGATGGCCAGGCGTCCCAGGTAGTCGGAGTAGCCCAGGTTGGTCACCAGCATCTGGAAAGGCTCTGCGGGATCGAAGCCCGGGGGCGGCACCTCGCTGATGATGGTCTCGAAGAGCGGCCCCAGGTCCGTGCCTTTTTCTTCCAAGGTTTTTTGCGCAATCCCCTCCCGTCCGATGGCGTAGAGCACCGGAAACTCGATTTGGTTTTCATCCGCGTCGAGGTCGATGAACAGGTCGTAAATTTCATTCAAGACCTCTTGGGGGCGGGCGTCTTTGCGGTCGATCTTGTTGACGAGAACGATAAGCTTGAGATGCCCTTCCAGGGCTTTTCTCAGGACGAAGCGCGTCTGGGGCAAGGGACCCTCGGAGGAGTCGACCAATAAGATCGCGCCGTCTACCATCTTGAGTCCGCGCTCCACCTCGCCCCCGAAATCCGCGTGGCCCGGGGTGTCGATGATGTTGATCTTCACGCCCTTGTAATCGACCGCGCAATTCTTCGAAGCAATGGTGATCCCGCGCTCGCGTTCCAGGTCCATGCTGTCCATCATGCGGTCCGCGGTCTCCTGGTTGGCGCGGAACGTCCCGCTCTGCTTGAGCATGAAATCGACCAGGGTCGTTTTGCCGTGATCGACGTGGGCGATGATGGCGACGTTGCGGATTTTTTCGTTGTGCGAAGGATTTCTCATAAAATTTTCAATCGGCGATCGTGTAACGTTTAATGATTTCCTTGATGAATCGAATCGTATAATTAATTCCGGACCCGAGGGTGATGACCAGGGCCAGGATCAGGACATACCATCCCAGCTTGCCGAATCGGATGCCCCATATCGGATAATAAATCATCAGCCCGATTAAAGCGATATTCTGCAGGGCGGCCTTTTTCTTTCCCCAATAATCGGCGGGCAGCGTGATTACCTCCGCGCTGGCGATGCCGCGGAGCGCGGTGATGGAGATCTCCCGCGCCAGGAAAATCACCACCATCCAAGCCGGGATGCGGCCCAGCGGGATCAGCATGATCATCGTGGCCAGAATCATGAGCTTGTCGGCGAGCGGGTCGAAATATTTACCGAAGACCGCGTTGATCTTGAATTTCCGCGCATAGTAACCGTCCACCACGTCGCTCAAGCCCGCGACGATAAAAACTCCCGCCGCGATCAGGCCCATCGTGCGGTTATATGCCTCGTCCTTGGCCGGAGAAATCTTCATCAGCAGGAACATCACGACCGGGGTGAGCAGAATGCGTCCCAACGTGAGGTAATTCGGCAAATTGAAGTACTCCGCCCGTTTGGCGGGGGTAAGGGCCATGGTATGCCTATCCTTTGAAGTCCGGCACGAAGTCCAGAAATATAAAAGAACACACGATCCGAAGCATCCTAAGTCATTCCCGCGAAGGCGGGAATCCAGGTTCTGCGATCTTGGGCCAGCCTGGATCCCCGCCTTCGCGGGGATGACATTCTGAATGACGCCAAATATAGCGACTTAAGGATTTACTTCCCGAGAGTCCTTGACATCCCCCACCCGCTGAGAACTAGGGAGGGCTATGAGCCACGATGTTATGGGCCAACGTTACGACTTCCTCGTCCTGGGCAGCGGGATCGCCGGCTTGATCTTCGCCTTGCGGGCGGCGGAGCGGGGCTCAGTGGCCATCCTCACCAAGAAGAATAGCGCTGATTCGAACACCAATTACGCCCAAGGCGGGATCGCCTCGGTCATGGATCCCACCGACCAGGTGGACGCCCATGTTCGCGACACCTTGGAAGCCGGGGCCGGGCTCTGCCACGAGGAGATCGTTCGCCGCGTCGTC
>Ga0065705_10104937_pt1 | contig 10145 bp, 21 predicted proteins | sample SwibulcommuniRL2_FD_59092 | JGI IMG/M metagenome (GOLD analysis project Ga0065705, IMG submission 59092) | Bulk soil microbial communities from switchgrass field near Rose Lake, East Lansing, Michigan, USA - RL2 Bulk Soil v2 (version 2) | ecosystem: Environmental > Terrestrial > Soil >... | reverse complement strand
CTCTGTGGATGACCTTCTGGATCAGGCAGCCCGTAGCGACCCTATTGCCAAAGAGGCTGTCGAAGCGAGTCAGGATGCCCGCTATGGGTTCATGCGTGAGATGACCATGCAGGACTGGGAGCAGATGTTTCGACGCTTCTCGCAGCCTACGGGAGCAGGCAACCGGGAGATGGCCAGTGAGAGACTCCGCAAATACTATGAGGACACCTTCAAGCAGGACCGTTTCAATAGGATGGCCCTCACAAATGACGAATGGAGTCATTTAGACAATATTGTTGAAAGACTCCCGGTAGGTAAAGTAGGTAAAGCCCCGAGTTTTCCCTCCCTGGAAACACCAGACTACTCCAAGGTTACGTCTAAGGTGCAGGGGCCTCAACCTCAGCCTAAGCCCGAAGTCAAGCCCGACTATGAGGGGGCGACCTATCCAGACTACCCAGAGCCTCCCGAACCCGTCAAACCTGACCTAGGAAATTTCCCTGTGGGGAAGGCTATCATGGGGAAGGTGGCAGGAGGTATGGCAGGCGGGCTCGCCGCAGAAGCCATGGGGTTTCCCACATACCACGGGATTGTAGCAGGCTCCGCCGCAGGAGCCATGGCAACAGGAGGCCCCTGGCTCATCTCCAAGCTCATGTTGAGGGGCGAAGCCGGGCAGCAGGCCGTTAGAAACATTATGGCAGGGAAAAAGACCGTAGGACACGCAGAGCTGGCCCTCCTCACACAAGCTGCAAAGCAGCTTGGCATAGATACCAATGAATGAACTCCCTAGCAACATCCAAGAAATATTCAATTTCCTTAACTTATGCCTTATCGCAGCGCAGATGGCCGCGCTCTACATTGGGCTCCGCAAGTTTCACCGGGTCCTCATGGTGGGGGAGTGGTTCCGGTGGAAGACCTTCGGATACACCGCCATTATGCTCGCGGACCTTGTGGCACTCTATTTTATGTTCAAAGGCAATCCTCTGTATGTTGCTATTAGGCTCACTGTGGCTCGGGTGGTGGTCCTCTGGGAAACCTGCTATTGCTTCCATTGGAAATATGCCAGAGCAAGCGATAGCGATAGGTTTATTTTAAGCCATCTGATGGACGCGCCCCATGAACGAGCAAAACAACACCCAGAGAGACCCCAGCAGTAGTGATGTCTCGACCCAAGTGGCTATTGCGGTCATGCGAGAGCGCTTGGATGGGCTCCGCGCCACGGTGGATAATTCCATCAGTGGGATGCAAGCCACCTTTACCGCCCGGCTCGACCACATGGAGCAGCGCTTTAACACTGAGTTGAAGGAGGGGCGGATTGAACTCCTCACCCTGGTCAAGGAGCAGATTTCAGAGCTGAAGACCGCTGTAGGTGAGCAGAAGCGGGAAGGGGCGGAGACCAAAGGAAATGTTCAGAGGATTCTGACGTATGCAGCCGCTTTTATCGGAGTGGCTGTAGCTCTCGGCGGGCTTATCACCTTCTTCCTGAAGATCGCAGAGTTCTATACAAAGCTGCCTCTCAAGCCCTAAAATCAACCGTAGAGCCGTATAAGTACAGCCCCAAGGAAGAAAAGAACCGCCAAAAGAATCAAGAAAAACTTATCACAAGAATCCATCACACAGACCTCCTAAAAATCAAATAGCCATCAAATACAGAAAGCCCGGAGAACTCCAGGGGAAAGCGTGCACATTAAGTACCCGTCAACCTCAAGGAGCCCATCCGGGCTTTGCTGTTTCTACTGACCCTCGGCGGCTAGCTTGTCCAACTCACGATTAGCCTGGGACCAGGCATCATGGTCAATGTCTGCCAGTCTTAAGTGGTATTTCCTTGACTGCTCCCGGTTGTCTCGAAAACGCTCCCAAGCCTTCCTGGGAGACGCCATATTTCGGGCCTCCCCAACATCGAACTGAGACCGAAACCCAAAAGCAAGTAACGGTTCTTTAAGTCTTACAAGCTTTGGCCCTCTAGTTCTGACCTCTGCCTGCCCCAATAAGGCGGTATTGCCGGGACCTAAATACACACAGTAGAGATACTCAGGCATACGCTCCTCACAGGAGAGGGGGGCTCGGAGGCCCTGGAGGGTCTCCCAGTTTCAGAAGCAGCAATATCACAGCCGCAACTAGAATTAGACTGACAAGGTATCCCGAAGCATCCATCAGTCCTCCATATCGTCCACAGGAAATCTGATGACAGTGTTACGGAGCGCAGCCCGCATGGCGCTCTCTACACCGGCCTGAATAGCATCCCAGACGGGGAGGGTCTCAATTACTCGTGAGAACTCTCTATTCGCAAGCCACTCCCGGAAAATCTCAGAAACTAGAAGGGAGAGGTGATCTTTCTCCGCAGCGGAATTTATACCCGCCTGGAAGCCCTCTTCATAACTTTTGGTCTTCTCGGCCTTCAGAACCTGGAGTTCTGTTGACCTAAGAACCGCTCCGGTGCCCTCTGGGGCCATCTGATATCTCTCCATTAGACCGTCTTCCTTCCTATGAAGTACCCAACCAAGAACGCCACAATCCCTATAACGAATCCACCAGCCAGCCCACCTAAAAGCTCTGGAGTCATCCAACCTCCTTTACGTCTGGTCTGTGCCTGTGGGGCATCCACCTATGCACGAGCTTCTGGCACCCCGGAGGTACGTGCTCCTCCCGTATAGTGTCCATCTCGGAGGTGCCTGGCCACCTCCCGGTCTTCACCTGCACATAGACCCCATGGAAGGCGTTCCAGGCGTGGAAGTCGAAGACCCCGGCGCTCTTCGCAGAGCGCATGGTGTTATACCCGAGGTCCTCGTAGAGCTTGATGCTCCTGTGTTCGTTGCGTGTACCCTTCGCCTTGGCGTTCATGTAAGCGGCTCTAAAGTGCAAGGAATACCAGGGCCTTCTGTCTCTTTCTCAAAGTGTTCGAGGCACTCCTGGATGTCCTGAGGTTCGACCATACCACACACCAGACAGATCACATTCCCGCTCTCGATAAGTGCTTTCTCCTCCTTTGTCACGCCTTGACCATCTCCCCGTGCCAGAGGGACACACGCTCCGAGGTATAGGACTCGTGGTAGGCCAACTGCATGATCCTGAGAGAGTTCGCGGAGGGGCCTCCAGTACGTACAAGGGTCTCGGCCTGGGCCTCGTTGTCACCCCGTACTAGGAAAACGATAGTCTCTGTCCGGGAAACCTGAAACAGCTTCTCCTGGCTCACTGTGTCTCTCCTTGGTTGACCACAACCCCAGGGGCCTCCATGGCCTCATACCTTCCCTCCCGGGGGAAGATACGGCGCACGTCTTCTGCAAAGGCTGAGATGAAAGGGAAGTTCTTTCCCTTGACCATCTCTCCTGCAATCGCCTTGGCGGTGTAGATAGCCCCCGAGGCAGACGTAGCAAACACCTCAATGTCACACACCACAGATACTCTCACACGAAACTTGGGTCTCACAGGGCCTCCTATGCTGCATAACGACCATCAAGACTGGGGGTGGTTCTTGATCTCCTAGTACGAGACATCTTCCAGACCTCAAGACCAGCCCGTATCTGCTGCTGACGGCGCTTGCCCATTAGAGGGAAAACTGTCATAGCCCACGAGGCTGCAAGAGCACCGTACAACACACAGCGCCATACAGGCTTCATACCAAAACCATTATTCCGGTATGGCCCATGGAGCACACCACCAGAAACTGTCACAGCCTTCTGAATTACATCAAAGTCTGTCATACAGATTCCCACGACAAATGAACCTGTCTGCGCCCCCTTCTGACGCTTAATAACAAACCAACCCTCTCCATCTAAAAGCCCAGCAAACCAGGCTATCTCCTTAACAGTCGGCATGCCGGGGCGTCTCTGAAGGCTCTTCAGTACGATTGGCTGTTACACTCGTAGCCCCTGCGATGTAGCCCACCACAAAGAGATCGTGGCACATCTGACTAAAATGTTCGGCCACGAGACCCCAAATACCCTCGCCAGAGGCCCGGAAGACCATAGAACCTTGCTCGGCAAGAACCCGCATCAAATTGTTCTGGGTCTCTTCATTCGTCTGTGTCGTCTCTTCCATCCGTTGGTCCTTTCTTTGGGTAGACAGCCCCCCGCGTGGCCTTGACAGCCGCAGGAAGGTATTTGACAAGCTCAGGTGTCATGCGCCAAGCCCTAGGACTATGGATAGCATCAGCCCTCGTTAGGTCCTCGGTAGTTGCCGTGGAGAGTGGCTGTATCCTGTGGCCTTGGTCTCGGATATATTGGTATGCCCCTAGCGTCAACAGGCCGTCCTCGACTAAAATCCATACAGGTTTGCTTGTCTTCCCCATAGCCCTCCTTCCGTACCATCTCCACTGTCACAATGACCTTCTCTTGCCAGGTCTCCAGGGAGGCAGAGAGTATGCGCCACCCCTCGGGCTTTACAGTCGCAGATAGAGTACCTCTGTGATCTGGCCTATCCACGATCTCAACGTACATTAGTTCCCCCTTGGACAATTGTGAGCATTCCTCCCTGGCGACGACCCAAATAAAACTCTTCAAGAAGACCAATCGGCTTGAAAAAGAACACAAGCTCATGCTGAGACTCGCCTACACCAGTGCAGTATATTCTCTTACCATGCGTTGGGTCCCCGTCCCACTCTAAGTGATACGCTACTTGGGCATGCCCCAACATATCTAAAAGAGCCTCTACATGGTCCTTAAAATACATCTATTTCCCTTTCAAGATGTACTTCACGTTATTCACAATGAGCCACTTGAGGGACCTATGATCGACCTCCCGAAGAGGGGGACCTTTGGTGACATCAAAGTCGTGCACCAGGGAGCGGCCCAAGAGACTCTCGTGCTCTAAGAGGCGTCCCCGTAAGACTCGCTCTGCACCTTTGGACTTGAGAAAGCAGACTGTGAAAGGGAGAGGCCCGGCGCTCACGAGCTTCTCCGCGAGTTCTGTCTTGGTGACAGACTCTTCCGACTCGTAGGTGTCGGCAGAGGAGAAGCTCTCAATGAGCTTCGCCCCGACCACCCGGAAGTTCCCCCCATTAATGAGATCGTCACAGAACATTTCCCCTTGACCGAGACCAGCTATAGCGGACACTCTGGCGTAGATCGTGCGGGCTACGATATGCTCTACCTTGTGCATTAGCTCAACTCCTCATGAGTCCCATCGTCATTCACCCGGTGCCAGGTTGCAGTCAGCTTGACCGGATACTTGTTGATAATCCACGTCCGTTCTACTACCTCCCGGATCGCAGGCCAGGGGTTCAGGTGCGTAGGCCACACTGTCAGGAGCCCATCGTGGCTCTGGTACCCGAAACGACTCTCCGGCCACGTCCGCTTGATTGCTATAATCGTCAGGTTCATGATGTCGGCCACACTGCCCTGGGCTAAGTGGTTCAACCCTTGCTTCCCAGCGTCCCCAGGTCTGCGGTATGCTAACCACCTCTGGCGCTCCTGCTCCGCGATAAACAGGCGTTTTCGTCTCCCAAGGAAGGTCCTCACCTCGGACGTTCTGTAGAGGCCATCCCAGACTCTGTACTTCCAAGAGACTAGCCGGGGCTTCGAGTCCAGGTACCTCTGGGCCATCGCCTCCAGACCCCTCTTGTCGAGCCCTGCCACTCGTGCCAGCTCGTCTACATCTCTGGCTTCGTGGATGGCGGAAGCGCCTATAGCGTAGCTCAAGCCAAGCCCGCAGACTTTTCCAGCTACACGCCTCCAATCGTCTTTTCCATCCCAGTGCAAATCTGCACGCCATTCTATACAGCTCTCCGCTTGGTGCGGGTTTATGACATCAGGAGGCACAGGGAAGCCAAACATCCTGCACATCCTAATGGTGTGTATGTCGGCATCCTGAGCAAAGAGTTCCAGGTCTTCCTCGTCCCCACTCTCGGCAGCAGCGATCCTGGGTTCTATCGCATTCCAGTCGTACTTGAGAAACCACTCACCCTTTCTTGGGATTACTAAGTCTCTCAGGGACCAACAGTTCCGAGAGGACCTCCCTACATGCCAGCCCTCCCGCGTACACACCGGAGAGATACAGCCCACAGAGAAATTGGGCAGCGGTGGGTTTGTGGTGCTCCATCTCCCGGACTTCTGCGTGGGCAAGAAGTGGGGGTGCACGCTCTCCAGCCCGACCAGGGGCCTGAGGTACCTCAGGACAGAATCCACTCCTGCGTACTGCAGCCTGTAGTCAATCATAGGGCTCTCCCACTCCTCTTTGAGAGCCCCTAGCTCTTTCTCGCTAACCCCTGGCATGCATCTTCCCTCTCTTGGGTTTCCCTCCGATCTTTTCGACCTCGTACAACCAGCGAGACACCTGCTCGCTGGAGCCCAAATTCAAGGGATAACCTGCATATGCCTGGGCTTCTCGACTTACATCCTCCTGCAGAACCTCAAAATGCTGGATAGCTTCCCCTACACGGCCCTGATCTAGCGCTAGTCCAACCCTTTCTGCCTCCATAATTGTCGGAGCGAGGGGGAAGACCGAATTTCTGTAGACCCAATAGCTCTGGGGGTCCTCCTTCATCTCTCGTAGTTGAGCCAGAGCAACATCCCAAGTGCCCATAGCATCGCCAGCAGAATAATCCAGAGACTCGTACCCAAGATGTTTCCAACTATTGGTACGAGCAAATAAAGACCCAAGATAATGTAAGTCATGGGGCAGATCGCTCCAGAGGACGGCATGCATGAGCATAGTGTCTTCAAAACGAAACTCCTGAATCCGGGGTCCCAGCATGCGCTCAAGGTCTAAGATGTCAGCCTCCATGTTGTGCATATATACCGTAGGCGGAGCCTGGAGGATTTCCTTTCCAGTTAGACCTACGGGCACATTACTGACATCCTTCGCCTCGACCACCCAGGGACGGTCCCCGCCGTCGTACAGAGAGTACCTTGTGAGTTCTCTCGTATCTGGGTTGAACTCGGTGTCGAAGGCCGAGTTCAATGGCCAGACCTTGGGGGGTGCGGTCTGGAACCCCGGAAACCTCACAGGCCACTTACCTTGAAGTATCCGTGGGACCTTCTGCCAGTCCATCCGAGTGGGAAGGGCCAGGCTGGGGTCCCTGAAAATGGCGGCTAAGTGGACAGTCGCCAGAACAGGAATATCGGAGGAACTCGGATGCCATATCTCGTATTTCCATCCATCGCCATGACCCCTCAATGGCAGCAGCCATCCCCTCCAGCTTGTTACAGAACGCTGTCCTGTCGCAGACCACAGGGCGTACTCTCCCTGTGACACAATCAGTTTCGTCCCACTCGGTAGGTACCCATGCGCTTTCTGACAATGAAGTAGTGCCTCCTCTGCTATACCACGCTTGCCTGCCTGTGCCTGCTTGGGCTGGACGAGAGGCGGGAGTTCGTTTGAGTCCTGCCAACGGCAGCGCAAGGCATTTGCGATTGAAACCCGACCCCGCTCCAGGCCAGCCAGCTTGAAGTAGGTCTTTTCCATGGTCTGGCCCGTTTTGCCCACAAAAGGCTTGCCTTCGGCTTCTTCCTGCTCACCGGGGTTTTGCCCCACCACAAGAACAGGAGCACGTTCAATGATCTCATCAGGTACAAAGCCCTGAGAACCATCGCCCCGGAGAGGACATCCTAGACACCCCGGGACATCACGGACCAGACGCATAGAAACTCCCTACTCGGGCCTCACGGCTTGCAAGCCCGTATTGATAAGCTCTCCGTTGGGGAGCTGGAAGGTCGAGACCTTGAAGGCATAGGTCCGCAGGAAGTCGTCTATCTCCCGTAGGGACTGGGGGTCACGCCCCATGACCTTCGGGAACTCCGCCACTGCGAGCTGAAACATCTTATAGGCCGAGTCGAGCTTCTTGGGGTTCACAGTCCCATCCTGATTCTTGCCATAAGCACGGACAGGGCTCACACGAAGCCGTATACGGGTTTTCCACTCGTGGCCATCTTTCTCCAGAATGCCCTGACCAAAGTAAGTCGTGACCGTGCGGGGGCGCTTGACCAGCTCGAAGCCATCAGCCACAGGTACATAGAACTCGGCTTCCCTGGTCACTTCGGTCCCAGAGAAGTTCTGGATGTAGTAGTAGCCCCCAGGAGGATTAACCTCCTTCCAGACCTTACGCTCCTCTTCAAGATTGAAGGGCTCGTCCCAGGCCGACAGCGGGGCCTGATACTCGGTGCCCTCTGGAAGGTCCAGAGAGTCTGTCCCGTTCACATAGGCCACGTTCATGCCCTCAGGAAAACTGATAGGCGCATCTTCCTCGGTCTCCAGACCAAGCCCGCCAAATTCCTGCCCGTTCATTCGCTCTCCTTCTCGTGTAGTTTCTGGGGCCACACGTTGCTATATTCAAAGGGCACTTCCCCTGCCTCGATACGACGAAGAGCCTCTGGTAGGGCGTCCGCAGGGCCATCTACATCAACCTTCATTTCGTATTGCACACTCACCATGTAAACCATTGTAAACTCCTACGCGACAAGTTGTTGCCCTTCGGACTCGACCTCTTTCTCTGCGGCTCCTACAATCTGATACAGATTCTTCCAGTTCTGGGGGACACGTGGGGGAAGCTTCGCCGCTAGTCGAGGGTCTACCTTGAGACTCGCCCCCCACACTTCAGCGTCCCGTGCGATCAACCACTCAGCGATCATTACCTGTTTCCCCTCGATGACCTTAGGTGTCAACCTGCTAAAGACCACCAATGAAAACATCCCTACAATAAGCTTGGCCATCTTCCCCGGAAGGTCTGGCCATTCGTGTGAGCTACCACCCCTTTCCCCTGCCTTATCGGCCTCTGGAGCGTTCCAAGTCGTCACGACTACATATTCAACAGGCGAGGACAGGACCTTCCGCAGGAATGAAGCAGCCATCTGATGGGCTCGTCCATATCTCTGGGCCTCGAAATCGTCTCCTCTTCCAAAGCTTCCGGCAGTCGCCACGTTAAGGTAGACATCGTAGAGCTTGTGGAATCCCTCAAGTCCAAGGGTACGGCAAGGACCATGCTTACCAGCAACAATTTGAAAAACAGTATCTTCGACCTCCTTTCGCATGCTGTCAGCGGTCACAGGATCACCGGGAGCTTCCTCCCACACATAAGACGTGAGCCCCGGTACGTCATTAGGTATCGTGGCCCAGCCCATCTCACCCGGAAAGCTCACGATCTGAAGCGGGTAATGGGCTGTCGAGATCAGGGCTGTCGTCTTCCGGGAGTTCGGGGGACCGAAGTTGAGCGCCCTTGTGGCTGTCCTAGACCGTATCTCTGGAGTCATCACCTTAACTGGCATTCTCTAACCTCCGCAGACCCTCAACCACCCTCCCCAAACGTTCCTCAAACTCCTTGAGGACATCCATCGCATCATGAAGCTTCCCAGAGCCACCAACGATTTGAGGATGGTCAAAGGCAAACTTCGCCGCTAGACGTATAGGACCTAGAGCCCTAAGAACTTCTTTCCTGTGAGCGTCAACCTTTTCAGCTAGCATACCGTCCCTTTACGCGCTCATAGATCGCAGGAAAAGCAGCCTCGTCCCCGTAGAAGGTGTGGCACCCTTCGTACATGGCACACGGGCCATAGTCCGTCTGGCACCCCGTATAGTGAGGGTAGGCTTCCTCGTCCCCATTCTCGATAGCCCTCATGACCTTCCAGTCTCGTGAGGCGCCGTGGAGCCAATGCCGTATGTGCTCGGGGTCCATCTTGACAGGATGTAGCTCAGTCCGAGGCGACGGTCCGAGAATGATAAGATGAGCATAGACACGCTCCACGGGCTCACCGTACTCTTGCCCCACAATCCAGGCGTACTCGTAGAACTGGTTACTCCTATCAAACTTCGCTAGCTCCTTCTCGTAGAACTTATCATCAAGTTGCACCTTCACCTTATGATCCCAAACCGCCAAGGCTCCGTCGTAGTCCCGTGCCACAAGGTCCGGGCGGCAGCGCCCAAAACGCTGCTCAACAGCCAGGATTTCCTTCAGACCAAAACGTGTGGCCATCCCCAGCTCCACACCCTGTCGTATAAGCTCCAGCATGCCCTTTAAGGAACGATCTGCCCTGGGCGGGTAGTTGGACTCTCCGAAAGCCCTGGCTGCCTCCTGGGCCTTCTCAGGGCCATTAGAGAGGTATTCCTCCAAACCCTTAGCAACCGCATTCCCAATGGTCCCGGCTGTCCACTCCTTGGGTAAAGGTTTCTTCCACCGTTTGTCGAGGTCCCAGAAGAGTGGACACCTCTGGAAGCTATCTAATTGGTAGGGCGGATAGACA
>Ga0065705_10002216_pt1 | contig 10156 bp, 8 predicted proteins | sample SwibulcommuniRL2_FD_59092 | JGI IMG/M metagenome (GOLD analysis project Ga0065705, IMG submission 59092) | Bulk soil microbial communities from switchgrass field near Rose Lake, East Lansing, Michigan, USA - RL2 Bulk Soil v2 (version 2) | ecosystem: Environmental > Terrestrial > Soil >... | reverse complement strand
CATGCTCGTCTCGAAGCCGCCGATACTCTGTCAGCGCTGCCACGTCGGCACGCGACATCCGAGCACGATTTACGACGCGGCGCTCGTCGGCGCCGGCTCCAGTCCCAGCGCGCGCGTCTATGGGCGATCGTGTGTGACCTGTCATTCGGCCATTCACGGATCGAATCACCCCAGCGGTCAACGCTTCATCAGGTGAGGGAGGGCATCATGCGCCGAATCAGCGTATTGGCGTTGGCTCTCGGCCTCGTGCCTGGAGCGACATACGCGCAGACAAACCCATTGCTGGCGCAGGCACAAGCGCCGCCTAAACCGGCGCCGGCCCAGCCGGCCCAGACCCAACCGCCCCAGCCGACGGGTCTTCCAGTGCAAAGCGGATGGCTGGACTTCGGCGTCCGCGGATCGAGCATCGACGGCGACGAGGCGCGTTTCGAGCGGTATCGGGATATGGGCGACGGTCTCGCGCTGGAGACGGTTCGCTATCACCGCGAGCATCGAGGATGGGTGCTCGACTTCGGGGCCGATCACGCCGGCCGTGACGATCAGCGCTATCGCGGAGATTTCGTCAATCCCGGCAAGGTCAAGGCCTGGCTCCTGTGGGACCAGATTCCTTTGCTGATGAGCAAGACGACGCAGACCCTGTTCGCGGACACCTCGACCGGCGTTTTCCTTATCGACGACGCGCTCCAGCGGCAGGTGCAATCGAGTCCGTCGTCGCTCGAGACGGTGTTCGACACCAATGCGCGGACGTTCGACACGGAAACCTTCCGGCATATCTTCGAGAGCGGCGTCGAGTACATCGCCCGGCCTGAGTTGACGATCAAGGGGTTGTTCCGGCACATCAACCGCGAAGGAGATATTCCGTACGGCGGCAGCTTCGGCCACAGCGTCCTGGTCGAAATGCCCGTGACCGTCAAACACGGGACGAGTGATCTGGACGCGGCTGCAGAGTACACGAGGGATCCGGTGCTGCTGCGGTTCGGCTACACCGGCTCGTGGTTCGACAACAACGTCACCCAGGCAGAGTTCGACAACCCGTTCCAGGCGACTGACATCAGTGGAACGCCATCGCACGGGCGGCTGTCGCTCGCGCCGTCGAACTCCTTCATCACCGTCAACGGTTCCGCATCCGTGCGACTGCCGTATCGCTCGCGCGCGACGGCGTATGTGTCTGCGGGTTCTCTGAANGACGACGGTGCGCCGCTGATGCCACAGACGATCAACTCGGCCATNACCCCCAACCCGGTGGATCGCGCGNCGGTCCAGGGCGAGGGCAAGACGACCGGCGTGAACCTCACGTTCGTGTCCAGACCGGGCAAGGTGTTCGACTTCAACACCCGCTTCCGGAACTACAACTACGACAACCGGACCCCGGTGTTCACCATGCTCCAGCGGGTGTCGTATGACAATTCAGTCAGCAACGCCACCTACAGTTCGCTCGGCGCTCAGACCGCACCAGTCGGCTCGGTCGTCACCGAGCCGTTCGGCATCGATCGGACCACGTTCGACGCTGACGCGAGAGCGATTCTGAAGCCCGGCTTCTTCGCCGGGGTCGGATATTCGTACCTTGGAGAGGACCGCAGCCACCGGGTCGCGGAACACACGGCGGACAACGTCCTGCGACTCATTTTCGACGCCGTCGGCAACCAGTTGTTCACCCTTCGCACGAAATACGAGCACGCCCAGCGGAGCGCGGACGTCACGGTGGAAGCCGAGCAGGAGCTGTTCATGATTGGCGAGCAGCCGGGGATGCGCCACTGGGACGTCGCGGCACGCGATCGCAATCGGGTGACCATCCTGGGTTCGATCGTCCCGACCGGGATGTACTCGGTGAATGCGTCGTTCGCTGCCGGCAAGGACGACTACAAGGAGAGCGAGTTCGGTCTGCGCGACAACACGCACCAGGTCTACAGCATCGGAGTGGACGCGGCGCCGAGGGACACCTTCTCCTTCAACGGGTCATACAGCTATGAGCGCTACAACGCGCTCTCCAGATCACGCCAGGCCGACCCGCCACCGTCACCCGGCTTCAATTACGACCGCTACCTGGAGCTGGCTGCGACGACGAATCCCGGCGTGCAGGTGGCCGACGCGTCGCGCAACTGGGCGACCGACGGCCGCGACCGCGCGCACTCATTCATTGCCAGCGCTCACTTCAGCCGCGTGGCCGAGAAAGTCGACGTCGACCTGACGTACGACTTCAGTCTCTCCAGAAGCACCTACGACTACATCACGGGACCGGTGCCGGATCGGACGCTGCCGGAAGAAGTCATCGTCCCGTCGACGCTGCCGCCCCCGACTGCGCTGCCGCCGACGAGGAGCGAACTCCAGCGTGGCACGCTCGACCTCATGTATCCGCTGAATCCGCGGGTCAGCATCGGCTTCACCTACTGGTACGAGCGCTACCGGGTCGAGGATTTCACGCTCGACATCCAGGCTCAACCCGATCTCTCGAAGTCCAAGATCCTGTTGCTCGGATACCTCTACGAGCCGTACACGGCCAACACGTTTTGGGGACGAATTCTCTTCCGCTTCTAAACGCAGTCAAGGAGACTTCGATGAAGTGGTTCGTCATGACAGTCGCCGCAGTGTTCCTGCTTGGTGCGTCGGCTTTGGCACAGGACGCCAAGAAAATTGACGCCGGCAAGAAGGTGTACGAGGCGCAGAAGTGCGCTACGTGTCACATGGTCGCGGGCAAGGGCAACAAGATGGCCCCGCTCGACGGCGTCGGCGCCAAACTCTCTGCGGCGGACATCAAGAAATGGATCACGAATCCCGCGGAGATGGAAGCGGCGCTGCCCAAGAAGCCGGCCATCAAGATGTCGTCCAAGAAATTCGATCTCAAGGATCCGGATCTCGACGCGCTCGTCGCGTACGTGCAATCGCTGAAATAGGCGCGCGAAGTCGCGCGTCTCGCGCATATCCCCACTGCGGACTCTTCCGCACCCACCACAGGAATTTCAACGCGTGTCGGCCGGCGGCCTGCCGGCGGGCCCTGACAAGTCCGCGCGCAGACTGGCCATCGGTTTGCACGACGGCGGTCCATGCGAGACCGACATGAGTGGTTGACAACCGAGCTCGAGCACCGCGGGGTATCGCGGCGCGAGTTCATGGGGTTCTGCGCGACCGTGGCGTCCGTGCTCGCCTTGCCCGACGCGGCGGCGGCGCAGATCGCTCGCGCGCTTCAACGCGTCGAGAAGCCGGTGCTGCTCTGGCTCGAGTTCCAGGATTGCGCCGGAAACACGGAGTCGTTCCTGCGCGCCAGCCGCCCGACGGCGGCCGAGGTCATCCTCGACGTCCTGTCGGTCGACTACCACGAGACGATCATGGCCGCCGCGGGCCATCAGGCGGAGCAGAACCGGGATCGGACGGTCAAGGAGCGCGCGGGGACGTATCTCGCGGTGGTGGAAGGATCCATTCCCACCGGCGCGAACGGCGCGTACTGCACCATCGGCGGCCGATCCGCGCTCGACATCGCGCGTGAGGTGTGCGGCAGCGCGATGGCCACGATCGCCATCGGCACGTGTGCCGCGTACGGCGGAATTCCCGCCGCAAAGCCGAACCCGACGGGAGCGCTGGGCGTCGCCGACGCCGTCCCCGGCGTCCGGAATCTCATCAACCTTCCGGCGTGTCCCGCCAATGCCGAGAACCTGACGGCTCTGCTGGTCCACTATCTGACGTTCAAGAGCTGGCCAGCGCTCGATCACCTCCGGCGGCCGCTCTTCGCCTACGGCAAGTCCATCCACGACAACTGCGAGCGGCGCGCGCATTACGACGCCGGGCAATACGTCGAGGCGTGGGGAGACGCCGGTCACCGGCTCGGGTACTGCCTCTACAAGATGGGTTGCAAAGGACCGGTCTCGTTCCAGAACTGCCCGAACGTGAAATGGAACGGCGGCACCAGCTGGCCGATTGGCTGCGGCCATCCGTGCCTCGGCTGCTCGGAGCCGAACTTCTGGGACACGATGACCCCCTTCTACCAGCACCTCGCGGGCGTGCCCGGCTTCGGCGTGGCGTCCAACATCGACAAGGTCGGTCTCTATGCGACGGTCGGCGTCGGCGCGACGTTCGCGGCCCACGGGCTGATTCAGATCCTGAGGCGCCGCGGCCAGAGCCTCGAACCGGTGACGCCGAAGCCACCCTCGAACGGAGCGCCGTCATGAGTCGAGTGATTGTCGATCCGGTTACGCGCATCGAAGGACACCTGCGCATCGAAGCGGAAGTGGATGGCGGCGCCGTCCGCGACGCCTGGTCGTCGTCGACGATGTTCCGCGGCATCGAGATCGTGCTCAAGGGCCGCGATCCGCGGGACGCATGGGCGTTCACGCAGCGGATCTGCGGCGTGTGCACGACCGTGCACGCCATCGCGTCGATTCGGGCGGTCGAGAATGCGATTGGCGCGTCGCCGCCGCCGAATGCGAGGCTCCTGCGGAATCTCGTCATCGCGGCTCAGTGCGTGCAGGACCACGTCATTCACTTCTACCATCTGCACGCGCTCGACTGGGTCGACATCGTCTCGGCGCTCAAAGCGGATCCGGTGAAGACGTCGGCGCTGGCCGAATCGATCTCGGACTGGCCGCTATCGGGACCGAAGTACTTCGCCGGCGTGCGCGATCGCGTCAAGAGCTTCGTCGACCGGGGCCAGCTGGGGCCGTTCGCCAACGCGTACTGGGGACATCCGGCCTACCGGCTGCCGCCCGAGGCGAACCTGATGGCGGTGGCGCACTATCTCGAGGCGCTGGACTGGCAGCGTGAGTTCATCCGCATGCACGCGGTGCTCGGCGGGAAGAATCCGCACCTGCAGAGCTTTCTGGTCGGCGGGATGGCGACGCCCGTCGATCCCAACAGCCAGGCCGCGATCAACGCGGGGACGATCGCCGAGCTGAAGCAGTTCGTCGCGAAAGCGCGCGATTTCGTGGCGCGCGTCTACATCCCTGACCTGCTGGCGATCGCGTCCTTCTACAAGGACTGGGCGGGGCATGGAAAAGGCGTCGGGAACTACATGTCGTACGGCGAGTATCCCGACACCGACGCGGCGTCACCCGCGCTGTTCCTGCCCACCGGCATCATTCGCGGCCGTGATCTCTCGAAGCTCGAGCCCTTCGACTCCAAGAAGGTGACCGAGTACGTCTCGCACTCCTGGTACCAGTACCAGGAGGGCGACTCGACGTCGTTGCACCCGTTCCAGGGCGAAACATCGCCCAACTACACCGGCCCGACGCCTCCCTACGAGCGGCTGGACACCGACAAGAAGTATTCGTGGCTCAAGTCCCCGCGCTATGCCGACGAGCCGATGGAGGTCGGACCGCTGGCGCGCATGCTCGTCGCGTACGTGTCAGGCCATTCCCGCGTCAAGGCGCTCGTCGATGGTGTTCTCAAGAAGCTCGGCGTCGGCCCTGAGGCGCTGTTCTCGACGCTCGGGCGGGTCGCGGCGCGCGGCATCGAGACGCAGCTGCTCGCCGAGAAGATGGGCGACTGGGTGGACGGGCTGGCCGCGAACATGGCGAGCAACGATCTGCGGATCCACGACAACTCGAAGTGGGATCCGGAGAGCTGGCCGGCCGATGCGATGGGCGCGGGTTTTCACGAGGCGCCGCGCGGATCGCTCGGGCACTGGGTGCACATCCAGAACGGACTGATCGCCAACTACCAGTGCATCGTGCCCAGCACATGGAATGCCGGCCCGCGCGACGCAAAGGGACGGCGAGGCCCGTACGAAGAAGCGCTTCTGGCAACGCCGGTGGCCGATCCACAGCGGCCGATCGAGATTCTCCGCACCGTGCACTCGTTCGATCCCTGCATGGCCTGCGGCGTGCACGTCGTCGATTCCGAGCGCCGCGAGCTGGTCACGGTGAGGGTCTCATGAGCGCCGAGATTCCGTCGCCCATCGTGCGTGTGTACGTGTGGCAGATCCCTGTCCGCATCACGCATTGGCTGATTGCGCTGTCGATCGTCGTGCTGTCGGCGACCGGGTTTTACATCGGACACCCGTTCATCACGGTGACCGGCGAGGCGCGCGCGCATTTCGTGACGGGTTGGGTCAGAACCATTCACGGATACACGGCCTACGTCTTCATCGCCGCCGTGCTCACTCGAATCATCTGGATGTTCACGGGGAACAAATACGCCAGGTGGGACAAGTTCATTCCCGTCCATCGAAGTCGACGGCACGGTCTGTGGCCGACGATCCGCTTCTATCTCTTCATGCTGCGGAAGCCTCCCGGGTTCGTCGGCCACAATCCCGTGGCGGGCGTGACCTACGTCGCCGTGTTCGGACTCTATTTCCTGGCGATCTTCACCGGTCTCACGATGCGAGGCGCCAGCGCAGCGCCCGGCGCGCCGGTGCACGTCTTCGCGTCGCTCGCGCCGCTCTTCGGCGGATTGCAGACCGCGCGCTGGATCCATCACGCGGTGATGTGGCTGCTCCTCGGGTTTGCGGTCCATCACGTCTACAGCGCGCTGCTCATGTCGACGATCGAGGCCAATGCGACTGTCGAGTCGATCTTCTCCGGGTACAAGTTCGTCCCCGAAGAGGACCTCAAATTCTCCGGGTACCGGTTCATCAATCGCGGCGAAATCGATGAGTAGGCGCACTCCGTTGCTCGTTCTGGGACTGGGCAACGTCCTCCTGCAGGACGACGGCCTCGGCGTCGCTGCGGTCTCGGGGTTGATCGATCGCTTCGATCCGTCGGAAGGCGTGCGGGTGCTCGACGGCGGCACCCTGGGTTTGGCGCTGCTTCCGTACTTCGAGGACGCCGATCGCGTGATTCTGGTGGATGCCATTCGAGCCAGCGGGGCGCCGGGCACATTCGTGCGCCTGTCGGGCGACGCCGTCCCTCCCGCGGTCGCCTCACGGCTGTCGCCGCACCAGGTTGGCGTCGCCGACCTCCTCGACGGCGCCCGCTGGCTCGAACGGTATCCATCGTGCGTGCGGCTGCTCGGTCTCGTGCCGGAGTCGTTGGAGCTCGGCGTGGACCTGTCACCGCCGGTCCAGCGCGCGCTGCCTCAGCTCATCGAACGCGTTGCCGGCGAAGCCGGAGCGCTCGGATTTCCGTTCGTCCGGAAAGGACGGCGCCCATGCACGAACTGAGCGTCGCGGCAAACATCCTGGAGACCGTGCAGCAGCACGTGCCGCTCGACCGGGCGAGCGCCGCGCGGGCGGTACGCGTGCAGGTGGGCGACTTGGCAGGCATTATCGCCGACTCCCTCGACTTCTGTTTTGGCGCCCTGGTGGCCGGAACGCCGTATGACGGCTGCCATCTCGCCATCGAGCGCGTGCCGGCCCGCTGCGACTGCGCTGACTGCGGCCGGATCTTCAACCTCACGTCACCGATGTTCGCGTGCCCCGGGTGCGGCAGTTCGGCAATCGCGACGTCCGGCGGCACGGACCTCCGGATCGTCGACATCGAGCTCGAGGACGAGATCGAGGCACGAACATGAGCGTCATCACGATCGAACGGAAGGTACTCGAAAAGAACGATGTCATCGCCGCCGCGAACCGGGCGCGCTTTGCGAATCACGGGTTGACCGTCGTCAACCTCGTGAGCTCGCCCGGTGCAGGAAAGACGACGCTCCTCGAGCGCACGATCGAAGGTCTGCGGGACCGGATGAATGTCGGTGTCATCGAAGGCGACGTGCACACCGACCTCGACGCGCAACGCGTCGCGCGCTACGGCGTGCCGGTCGTCCAGATCGTGACCAACGGCGGGTGTCATCTCGAGGCGAAACTCGTCGCCGACGCCCTGGAACGCCTCGATCTCGCCGCGTTGAATCTGCTCGTGATCGAGAACGTCGGCAATCTGGTCTGTCCGGCCAACTACGATCTCGGCGAGGCGATGAAGGTGGTCGTGCTCAGCACGACCGAAGGCGATGACAAACCGCTCAAATACCCGACCATGTTCCGGAACGCTTCGGCGCTCGTCGTCAACAAGATCGATCTGCTGCCGTACGTCAACGCAGAGATTCAGGCGATCAGACGGAATGCGCGGCTCACTAATCCCGGCCTGACGATTTTCGAGACGTCCGCCACAACAGGCGCTGGCATGCCGGTCTGGTGCGATTGGCTGGCGGCGAAAGTGATTCCCGCCCATGCGTGAACGGCTTCGGATCATCGTCCGCGGCGCCGTGCAGGGCGTCGGCTTCCGGCCGTTCGTCTACCGGCTTGCAACCGAACTGCGTCTCACCGGCTGGGTGCTGAACTCACGGCAAGGCGTGTTCATCGAGGTCGAAGGGTCCCGCACCGATCTCGAGACTTTCCGCGAACGGCTGCACCGCGATCGTCCGCCGCGAGCCGTCGTACAGAGTCTCGAGGCGTCGTGGCTGGATTCAGCCGGCTTCACGCGTTTCGAGATCCGTGAAAGCGCGGATGCCGGCGCCGTCTCGGCGCTCGTCATGCCGGACATCGCCGTGTGCGCCGACTGCCGGCGCGACGTGGAGGATCCGTCCAACCGGCGATTCCGATATCCGTTCACGAACTGCACGAACTGCGGGCCGCGCTTCAGCATCATCGAATCCCTTCCGTACGACCGGCCGAACACGTCCATGCGGCGATTCGAGATGTGTCCTGCGTGCCGGAATGAGTACGCCGATCCGCGCGACCGGCGGTTTCATGCCCAGCCGAACGCTTGTCCGGTGTGCGGACCGCAACTCGCCTTGTGGGATCAATCGGGGACGGCGCTCGCGCGGGGCGACGACGCGATGCGCCTGGCTGGCCAGGCGGTTCGGAATGGCCGGATCGTCGCCGTCAAAGGACTCGGCGGATTCCATCTGGTCGTGGATGCAGGACTGGAGTACGCGGTTCAACGACTTCGCCACCGCAAGCACCGTGAAGAAAAACCATTCGCGGTGATGTGCGAGAGTCTCGCGAACATCGAACGGCACGCCATCGTTTCCAGAGATGAGGCGCGGTTGCTGACATCCCCGGAAGCGCCGATCGTTCTTCTCGCCCGCCGATCCCACAGTCGACGTGAGATCGCGGCCGCCGTGGCGCCAGGGAATCCGAATCTGGGAATCCTCCTGCCATACACGCCGCTTCACATGCTCCTCGTCGGCGAGGTCGGCGGTCCGATTGTCGCGACCAGCGGCAACCTCAGCGACGAGCCGATCTGCATCGACGAGTACGACGCCCTCGAACGGCTGTCGGGAATCGCCGATCTCTTCCTCGTGCACGATCGTCCGATCGTCCGGCATGTCGACGACTCGATCGTTCGTATTCTCGCCGGCCGCGAGCTGGTATTGCGGCGGGCGCGTGGTTATGCGCCGCTGCCGATTCCCTTGCAACGCCCGGCGCCGCCGCTCCTGGCCGTCGGCGCGCATCTCAAGAACGCCATCGCGCTGACCGCCGGTCCGAACGTCTTCGTCAGCCAGCACATCGGCGACCTGGAATCGAGTGAGTCGTCGAATGCGTTCTTCCAGGTCATCGACAGTCTCGAGCGCCTGTACGAGACGACGCCTGATGTCGTCATCGCCGATCTCCATCCGGACTATCTCGCGACGCGATACGCCGCATCGCTCGGCCCGGAGGTGCGTCTGGTGCAGCACCATTACGCCCACGTCGCGGCGTGCATGGCCGAAAACGACCTGGAGGGCCCGGTCCTGGGCGTGGCGTGGGATGGCACTGGGTATGGTGTCGACGGGACCGTCTGGGGCGGAGAGTTTCTCGCAGTCGACGCGCAGTCGTTCGTCCGCGCCGCCTGTCTGCGTCCCTTCCGTCTGCCCGGCGGCGACCGCGCAGTGCGTGAACCGAGGCGATCCGCGCTCGGTGTGCTTCACGCCGTAGTCGGCGACGAAGTCGCGCGAATCGACGGGCCGACGACCCGCGCGTTTACGACAGCCGAGCGGACGCTGCTGATTGAGGCACTTGTACGCGGCATCAACGCGCCGATCACGACGAGCGCGGGCCGGCTGTTCGATGCGGTCGCGTCAATCCTCGATTGCCGTCAGCGCGCGAGCTTTGAAGGACAAGCCGCGCTCGATCTCGAGTCGGCGATCACGACCGGGATCGAGGACGCGTACCCCTTCTCGATCGGCGATCCGCCGCCGATCTTTCCGGGTTCATGGCAGCCGCCGCGCCTCGTCATCGACTGGGCGCCGGCCATCCGCGCGATCGTCGACGAGTTCGCCGCCGGGGCGCCCGCGGGCGTCGTGGCCGCGCGTTTTC
>Ga0065705_10002319_pt1 | contig 10168 bp, 12 predicted proteins | sample SwibulcommuniRL2_FD_59092 | JGI IMG/M metagenome (GOLD analysis project Ga0065705, IMG submission 59092) | Bulk soil microbial communities from switchgrass field near Rose Lake, East Lansing, Michigan, USA - RL2 Bulk Soil v2 (version 2) | ecosystem: Environmental > Terrestrial > Soil >... | reverse complement strand
ATTCTCGGCGGGCCAGTTGACCGCCTGCGCCGCCACACCTGCCACGGCTGCCGCCGAGAGGACAATCGTCGAGGCCAGAAGCGCGCGGCGCATCAGCGGGCCCCTTTGGGCAGAATCTTCAGCACGAGGCGGCTCTCCGGCGTGAAGTAGGTCTTGGCGACGCGCTGAAGATCCGAAACCTTCATGTTGGTGAAAATCTCCACCTCGCCGTCCGCCGTCGTGATGTCGTCATGGATGACGACGGCATGGGCCAGCTGGCTCGCCTTGCCGCGCACCGATTCGCGATCGACGATGTAGTCGCGGAAGAACTGGTTCTTGGCGCGCTGCAGCTCGCGCTCGGATATCGGCTGCATGCGCAGCTTGTCAAACTCGGCAACCAGCGCCTTTTCGACTTCGTCGTGCGTATGGCCCGGCGCGACGAGCGCCACCGCAAAAAAGAGATTCGGCTCTTCGATGATGTTCCCGCCGCCGAATGCCGAGAGTGCGATCTGCTTTTCGTAGACCAGAGACTGATAGATGCGCGAGCTGTCGCCATCCGACAGAATCTTCGACGTCAGGTGGAGCGGATACGAATCGGGGTTCCCGTCCCAGGTGATCGGATACGCGACGATGACCGCCGGCAGCGGCCAATTCTCGTTGACCGTGATCCGGCGCTCGGCCTTGGTCGGCGCCTCGCGCACATAGTCACGCGGAATCACGCGATCGGACTTCGGCACGCGGGCGAGATACCGGGTCACCAGTTCCTTAGCCTGCGCCACGTCGAAGTCGCCCACGATGGCCATGGTCGCGTTGTGAGGCACGTAGAACTGGCTGTGGAAATCGCGCACGTCTTCGACCGACGCCGCGTCGAGATCTTTCATGCTGCCGATGGTCGTGTGCTTGTACGGGCTCACCGTGTAGAACTGGTCGTACAGGATCTCCGACAACCGGCCGAACGGCGGATTGTCCACGCGCAGGCGCCGCTCCTCCTTGACCACCTCGCGCTCGTTCTCGAACGTCGACTTGTCGATGCGAAGCGTCGCCATGCGATCCGCTTCCATCCACAGCACGAGCGGCAGGTACTGCGACGGCACGGTCTGCCAGAACACCGTCGCGTCGTCGTTGGTGTAGGCGTTGCTCTGCCCGCCGATGCTCGCGAGCATCGACGCGTGTTCTTCAGGGTCCACGTTCTTCGAGCCCTTGAACATCATGTGCTCGAAGAGATGTGCGAACCCCGTACGTCCAGGCTTTTCGTCCTTCGAACCGACGTGATACCAGAGCTCGACGTGCACGATCGGTGTCGAATCGTCCGGCGACAACACAACCGTGAGCCCGTTGGGCAGCTTCATCATCTCGTATTTGAGATGCGGCGGGCGCACGGCGGCGTTGACCGGAGCGAGCGTCAGGACAACGCCGAACGCCACGGCAATCAGCAGTTTTCTGGGTATGTGTGGTGACAGCATCATGGGCAACAGTGCGCAGCCGGCTTCAGCTCGATCCTGATCTTAACTTGGATTCCTCGAGCGCCGCCTCGAGCTCGAGGATTCTCTGTTCCAAATCCGCAATCTTCTTCCGCAGCTCGGGCAGCTTCTTGAAGATGACCGACGATTTCAGCCATTCCTTGTTGTCGATGGCCGGATAGCCCGACACGAACGTCCCGTCCGGTACCGAATTCGTAATTCCGGTCTGCCCCACGGCCGACACACCATTGCCGATGGTGACGTGCCCCGCCACGCCCACCTGTCCCGCGAGGGTCACGTTGTCGCCGATCGACGTGCTGCCGGCAATGCCCACCTGGGCCGCTAGCAGCGTGTTGCGGCCAACCTGCACACCATGGCCAATCTGCACGAGGTTGTCGATCTTGGCACCTGCATGGATGCGCGTCTCGCCAACCGCCGGACGATCGATCGCCGCGTTCGCGCCGATCTCCACGTCGTCTTCGATGACGACACTGGCCGCCTGCGGGATCTTCTGGTGGGTTCCGTCGGGCCTTCTCACGAACCCGTAGCCGTCGCTGCCGATGACCGCACCGTTCTGGAGGATGACGCGGTTGCCGATGACGACACGCTCGCGCACGGCAGCGTGAGAATGGATGACACAGTCCTGGCCGACAACCGCACCGTCGCCAATGCACACGTTCGGATAGATCACGGTACGTTCGCCGATGCGAGCGCCGCGGCCGACCGACGAAAACGGGCCGATCGACACGTCGCGTCCGATCGACGCGTCGGGCGCGACGAAGCTGAGCTCGTCGACGCCGGCCGCCGGATGTACGGGTTCAGCGAACACCGAGAGCGCGTTCGCAAAGACGAGGTAGGGATGCCTGGTGCGCAGCATCGCACACGGCGCAGGAGGCGCATCTTCGCCGATGATGACGGCCGACGCGCGCGTCCGCCGGAGCGCGGCCGCGTACTTGCGGTTGGCGAAAAACGTCAGGTCGCCCTCGCCCGCCTGCTCGAGCCCGGCCACGCGACGGATCTCCAGGCCCCCATCGCCTTCGAGCCGGCACCCCAGCCGCTCCGCGAGCTCGCTCAGCCGCATGTGCGAAAGCAGAATATCACGCGGCCTTCATCGAGGTTCGCTCGAAGAATTTCGCGAGATGCGGCAGACGCAGCGCCGACGCCACTTCGAGCACCTCCCGATCGCGCTCGTGCGGCGCCAGCACGAGGACGCGGCGCAGCCGTGAGATCTGCGGGCTGGGACAGGTCGTCCAGCGGATCTCGGTGAGGGCGTGCCGGGCCCCGCGCCGGGACAAATAGTGACCGACGAGCCGGAACCCGAAGTAGTAGGCAATCACGTTCGGACCGGGCACGAAAAACAGCACGCCGGATACCACGAACAACAGCCCGTCGATGACGATCCACTTCATGTGGCGATCGGCCTCGCGCTGCAGCTCGGCGCGCGCAAGCGATGTGACTTCGGCTGGCGACATGTCGTCGGGATAGTGCAGCATCAGCTCGGATTCGTTTCGCAGACGCCACAACAGCCGCTGCTCGGCAATCTTCTCGGCGATCCAGCACATGGCACGAGCCTTCAGGCGCTCTGACCAGGATTGCGGACCCTCGTCACGCCGCTCGCCGCTCAGGCGCTCTTCCTCCACCCGCGCCAGCGCCTCCCTGAAATTGGCGTACAGCGCGGCGAAGCGCCCCTTCGGCGCCTCTCCGGGCGGAATTGCAGCGTCGGCACCGGCTTCGTGCTCGCAATAGAGCTCGTACCGGTCGGTCGCGACCGGGATGAAATACACGTCCATCAAGGATTCGCCGGTGCCGCACCCTGGCCGTTCCGGCGCCGCTGCGGAGGCCGCGGTGGAGGGGTGGCCGAAAGTTGGGGCTTGCCCGCCTGTTCCCATGCACTCGTGATGACTGAGGCGACAGCCGTGATGGCGTCGTTCAATCGCTTCTCCAGAACAGGACGAGTGCTGGTGAAGAAAGTTTCAAAATACCGATCGTCGTAGACGTCGCGATCGCCGATGGCCTTCTTATCGGCCGCCAGCACACCGGCTGCAAGCTGGGAGCTTTCGAGCAGCGTCTCGAAAATGAAGTCGCGCTCGTGCGTGATCGGCTTGAGCGGACCCGGATTGATCGTCAGCTGCCTCTGATACCGGACGAACAGCTCGTCTTCCCACCGGTTGTGCAGCCCCGCCTGGCCTGTCAACTGGCCGTTGTAGTTGAGCACGGCATGCAAGGGCACGTGCGCATCGGCCACATAGTGGCCGATGATCGCGGAAAAGAACCGGATGTCGCTGTAGGCGTACTGCCCGTTCTTGTGTACGGCCTCGAAGCCGCGAATCAGTCGCCCTGCCATCTCGTGCGTACGCCACGGCAGCAGGCCGTTCTCCCTGAGCTCTTCGATGCCGTACTTCTTGAGCGCTTCGTCATAGCCGCGCGGAAGGTCGGTGAACGGGTACTTGCCATAGGCATCGAAATCGAGGAAGTGATTCGGCGGCTCCTCGGCGAAGCCCGCGTTGCGCCACAGATCGGGATCGATCGCGCGCTCGACGATGAACGCCCGGTTCGCCTCGAAGAAGGGGCGCAACGGCGCAGGCAGGATGTCGATGGCGCGCGCCACGATAAATTTGTGCGCCTCGAAGCCCCACGCGCTGGCGGTCGACGGACACATCAGCAGGACCGTCAGCAGCCCGATACCGGACACACGCATACCTTATTATCGCTGAATGCCTCGTCTTGGCGCGCACATGTCGATCGCCGGTGGGCTCCCGAACGCCGTCGCCCGCGCGACGATTCACGGCTGCGAGGCGCTTCAAATCTTCAGCAAGAACGCCAGCCAGTGGCGCGCCCGTCCGTTACCGCGCGAAGAGATCGCAGCATTCAGGCAAGCCGCCGGCGAGAGCGGGGTTTTCCCGATCGTCGCGCATGCCAGCTACCTTATCAATATCGCGACGGCCGCTCCGGCGCTGCGTGCGCAATCGATCGCGGCGTTGGGCGAAGAGCTCGATCGCGCCGAGGCGCTGGGCCTGCAGGGTATCGTCCTACATCCTGGGGCACGGCTGACCGCCTCGTCCGATGAGGCCATCTCACTCGTCTCGGCCGCACTCGGCCAGGTGTTGAAGGAACGGCCGCGCGGCAAGACGATGATCCTCATCGAGCACACGGCCGGCCAGGGCAGCGCGATGGGCGCATCGTTCGAGGAAATCGCCGCGATGCTCGACGGCGTCAAGGACGGCAGACGGCTCGGCGTGTGCCTGGATACCTGTCATCTGCTCGCGTCGGGCTACGACCTGTGCTCGACGAAGGGTTACGAGGAGACCTTCGACGCCTTCGACCGGCTCATCGGTTTCGAGCGGCTCGAGGTGTTTCACCTGAACGATTCGAAGAAACCGTGCATGAGCCGAGTCGATCGGCACGAGCACATCGGCAAAGGCTGCATCGGACTCGAGCCGTTTCGACGGCTGGTCAACGACGCGCGCTTCGCGCACCTGCCGATGATTCTTGAAACTGAAAAGAGCGAGTGGCGCGAGCGGGGAACGATGGGGATCGACCCCCTGGACGAGATGAATCTGAACGTGCTGCGCGGCCTCCGGGACCTGTCAGCCGGTAAACAGAAGATCAGAAGATCAGGAGAAAACTAGCTCTATACTGATTCTCATAGGTCAGCTGTATGCAGAAATCCGCTGCGGTCGCACTTCTTTTCGCCGTGGCTGTGCTGTGCCCGCACGCGTCCCGGGCCATGACGGTCGAGATGTACGACGCGATGGCGGTCGAGGATCAAAGCGATTACGTGAAGTTACTCGTGAAGCGCGCACACGATGTCTTCGTCGAGGAAGGCCAGCAGGATTTGGCTGCGAAGCTCGACGAGCTCTTTCACAAGCGCCGCGGGGAACCCCAGGCCGTCGGCGAGGCGCAGTTCGAAAAACAATTAGGAATCACTCGAGACGTAATCGCCTGGGAGGATGCGAGAGGCTATCGAATAAAGCCGCTTCCTGGTGATGTCGAAGCCGCGCTCATCACCACTCTTCAGAAGAATGGCATCCCGATGTCCCATGGGCGCTGGAAGGCGCTAAGCCAGGCCTGGACGGCAAAACCGTTCTGGCCCAAACGACTCCTGCAGCAGTCTTCAGTTGTCAGTTCTCAGTAGTCAGTAGATTCCCTTGATAGGGCTCAGCTTCAGCGGTAGGGCTCAGCTTCAACGGTAGGGCTCAGCTTCAACGGTAGGGCTCAGCTTCAGCTGAGCAGATACGCGTGCCGGTGGCTCGACTAGAGGGCTCAACTAAAGTTGAGCCCTACCGGTTGTACCCTACCGGTCAGGTTCCCCGAAAACTTCAGCTTCGAACTTGTACAAGCTCGCGCCCGTCCGCCAGGCGTCGCGCGGCAATCCAGCCTTGGCCGACGTCTGCGACGCAAACTCGGCGGCGCTCCAATTCCGCTCGCTGGCCACCTGCGGTAGAAGCAATCCACGACGGTGGCCCAGCTCGACGATCAACCCGTGGCGTCCGACCACGACTTCGGAGATGTCGCTTACCCGCTCGATCGGTCCGAGTACCGAGATTTCGATGTCCACCTCGCTCCATTCGTCGAGGGCCAGTGCGGGGAATCTCGGATCGGAAATCGCCGCCGAGACGGCACACCGGTCAACAACATCGATCAACGGCAGATCGTCTTCGGGATACCCGATACACCCGCGAAGCTCTCCGTTGAGGTGGAGCGTCACAAAGGCTCCAGCCCGAAAACTGGGTGCGTCGGGTGCGTTGGGCTTGTCCACCGTAGCGGCGGCAGCCGCGGAGGCGGATGCGCTGGGTGCGACTGGTGCGGGGGCGCCAATGGCGAGCGCGATCGCGGCACGCGCCCTGCGCAGGAGGCTCCTCTTCGAATCCTCTGTCAGCAGCGTCATCAGACAGCCTGCGCGACGAACGTACCGAACGCCGCGGCCAGGTATCCCACGACCGCATCTTTGTCGCCGGAGACATCACCCGAATCGCCGTACCGGAGGACGCGCGCATCCCGTGCGCCGAGTTGTCTCGCGGCCTTCATGACCGACACGGTCGGCCCTCCCCCACATGCGTGCTGCGGAAACCCTTCGAGCAACGACATCAGCCCGTTGGAATCGAATCGCTGCACCTGATGGATGACCATCTTGTCGAGCTTGGCGGCAACGGTGGCGCTTTGATAGTGCGACAAGTCGGTGCTGGCAATCAGTACGGCCCGGCGGCCTTTCACGGCCGCTGCGATGGCGTCGCCCAGCGCCTCGGCGGTCTCACGAAGCTGATGTCCCATGACGAGCGGCACGATCGCAATCTCAGGCAGCACGCGCTTGAGAAACGGCAGCTGCATCTCGAGCGAGTGTTCGCGTACGTGCGCGGTCGGATGCGATTTGATGAGCGGCGAGCCCGCGGCGATCGCCGACGCCAGATCTTCGGCGATGGGGACCTTGCCGAACGGTGTCTCGAATGCGCCGCGCTCGTACACGGCAACGCCCTCGAAGCCGACATAGTGAGAAGGGCCGACGAGGATCGCCACCTCGAAATCTCTTCCCCGAAGCACGTTGTAGGCGTGCGCGGCGATAGGACCGGAGTACAAGAGCCCGGCGTGCGGCGCGATGATGGCCAGCGGGTCGCCGACCGGCGGTTCATCGGCCGCCGCCAGGTAGCCATCGACTTCGCGCGCGAGTGCATCGGGATCGGCCGGGTACCACGTTCCCGCAACGGCGGCGCGACGTAGGTCCTTTATCAAATTCCTGCATGGTAACATTTGGCATGCCCGAGCGGCTGACCCGCGCCGATGTCGATCGCATCGCGACGCTCGCCCGTCTGGAACTGACCGACACCGAAAAAGATCTCTTCGTCCACCAGTTGTCGCACGTCCTCGAATACGCCGAGCAGATCCAGCAGATCGACACGACCGGCGTGCCGCCGACCTCGCAGGTGCTGTCGCGCATGCCGGCCGACCGGCCCGACGAACCACGAGCCGGCCTCACGAACGCGGAAGCCCTGGCCAACGCCCCCGATCCGTCGCCGCAAACCGGTCTCTTCCGCGTCCCCCGGGTGCTGTGAGCACGATTCCCTTTCGAACCGCCCGGGAAATCCGGGATGCCGTGCGCGGCCGGAGCGTGTCGGCGGTCCAGGTGTGCGAGCACGCGCTGGCCACGATCGAGGCGGCCAATCCGAAGCTGAACGCGTTTCTGACGGTGGCTCGCGACCGCGCGCTCGAACGCGCGCGAGCGATCGATCGCGAAGGGCACACAGGACTGCTCGCCGGCGTGCCGGTCGCGCTCAAGGACAACATCCTGACCCGCGGCGTCACCACGACAGCCTCGTCGCGCATGCTTCAGCGATTCGTTCCACCCTACGATGCGACGGTCGTGACGCGTCTCGAGGCGGCGGGCGCCGTCGTGATGGGCAAGACCAACTGCGACGAGTTCGCCATGGGCTCGACCACCGAGAACTCGGCGTTCGGACCGTCGCGCAATCCGTGGAATCCGGATCACATTTCGGGCGGCTCGAGCGGGGGATCGGCGGTCGCGGTCGCCTCGGGTATGTCGCCCATCGCACTCGGGTCGGACACCGGCGGCTCGATCCGGCAGCCGGCCTCTCTGTGCGGCGTCGTCGGCCTGAAGCCGACCTACGGCCGCGTCTCGCGGTACGGCTTGATTGCGTTTGCTTCGTCCCTCGATCAGATCGGTCCGATGGCGCGCACGACGTACGATGCCGCGACGGCGCTTGCCGTTCTTGCGGGTCCCGACCCCCGCGACTCGACGGCCTCTCAGGAACCCGTCGCCGACTATCTTGGTGGATTGACGGGCGACATCCGGGGCGTCCGCCTCGGCGTACCCGGGAAGATGCTGCAGGAGGGTGTGGAAGCCCCCGTGCGGAGCGCGTTCTATGCGGCTCTCGATGTCTTGAGGGGGCGCGGGGCGGAGCTCGTCGACATCGACCTTCCGCACGCGAGCTATGCCATCGCCACCTATTACGTCATCGCCACTGCCGAAGCCAGCTCGAACCTCGCGCGCTACGACGGCGTCCGCTATGGGTTCCGCACGGAGAGCGCGGGAAATTTGAAGGAGATGTACGAGAGAACCCGCAGCCAGGGGTTCGGGCCGGAAGTGAAGCGCCGCATCATGCTCGGCACTTACGTGCTGAGCGCCGGCTACTACGACGCGTACTATCTGAAGGCACAGCAGGTGCGAACGCTGGTGCGCCGCGATTACGAGCAGGCGTTTCAGAAGGTCGACGCGGTCGCGATGCCGACCAGCCCCACGGCCGCATTCAGAATCGGCGAGAAGATCGAGGACCCGTTATCGCTCTACCTGACCGACGTCTTCACCGTCAGCGCCAATCTCGCGGGATTGCCGGGGCTGAGCATCCCCTGCGGACGCACACCCAATCGCCTGCCGATCGGACTGCAGCTGACGGGCCGGCCGTTTGACGAGGCCACACTCCTGCGGATTGGGGATAGCTACGAGCGGGAAACGAACTGGACGGAAGAAAACCCGGCTGACGCAGGGGGTTCGTGAAGTTCGTTGAGTTCGTGGGTAGGTTCGTGTGGTTCGTGTAGTTCGAACGACGCGCGCCGAATCGGCGCGCGAACGAACCTTGCGAACTCACGAACTCTACGAACTCTACGAACTTGACGAACTTGACGAACCGGTCTTCATGCTTTCTTTGCGCGCTCCATCAGTTCGGGCGTTTTGAGCACGTCGATCGGTCCGCGCGGCGCATCGGGAGGCATGTATCGGACAAACGCCGCCTGACCCACCTTTTCTTCCAGACTCTTCACGACCATCGACCCTCGGCTGGTGGTAGGCCGCAGCTTGGGAAATCCGAGGATGATGCAGAAGCCGAGGAACAACACCAGGACGAACACCGTACTCGACCCGAGCGCGATCAGTGCGCCGACGACGAGATCGATGACGTCCTGAGACATCAGATGCCGGACTCGATGTTGTGGACCGGCGGCTTGGCCGGCGGCAAATCGAATTGCACCAGACGGCGCCGAACCTCTTCCATCGCGACCCGTTCGGCCTTGTGAGGCTGCGGATGGGTATCGTGGACAGTGTGCGCGAGCCGGGGCCGGGCACCCCGTCGAAGCTGCTTGGCGCGAAGAGCGGCTATATCTACGAAAAGAAAGCGGTTAGAGACCAGGGGGGCCGGTTCGATGGGTTCCGGCGTTTCGACGATCTCTCCAGCCTGCGGCGTTTCAAGTTCCATAACGGTCTAGGATACAAGAACTTACGTTGATGCCGCAAGTACTAGGGATTGGGGATTAGAGATTCGAATTGAGGATTGGGGTTGGGGATTGGATCAGGGACCCGGGTCGAATCCCTAATCCCAAGTCCCCAATCCCCTAACCCCTGGTCATTGAACGGGGCCGGGTTACGCGGCCACGTTCACTTTGATCTGCTTGGGCTTCGCTTCCTCGCGAAGCGGCAGCTTGATGCTGATCACGCCGTTCTTGTACTCGGCCTCCACCCTGTTGGGGTCGACCGTGTGCGGCAGCGCGAACGACCGGGTGAACGTCCCGTAACTCCGCTCGACGCGGTGGAACTGGTCGTCCTTGACGGTCTGCTCGGCCTTCTTCTCGCCGCGAATGGTCAGCGTGAAGTTCTCGACGGTGATGTCGAGATCCTCCCTGTTCATGCCCGGCACTTCTGCCTTGATCACCAGCTCGTGCTCGCCCGTGCTGTAGATGTCCACGGGGGGCAGCCAATTTCCACCGAACTCACGAAACGGATCCCA
>Ga0065705_10005901_pt1 | contig 10169 bp, 12 predicted proteins | sample SwibulcommuniRL2_FD_59092 | JGI IMG/M metagenome (GOLD analysis project Ga0065705, IMG submission 59092) | Bulk soil microbial communities from switchgrass field near Rose Lake, East Lansing, Michigan, USA - RL2 Bulk Soil v2 (version 2) | ecosystem: Environmental > Terrestrial > Soil >... | reverse complement strand
TCAAGAACATTAGATCCACTTTTCAACCCAGTTCTTATTGCAATATATCCCAGATCCTTAGGATAAACTATCTGAGTCTTTCTGTCTGACTTCATCACAAAATCATAAATTGTTGGTTCCATCACGTACACCTTTTTTTGTTTAGCTGTAATTACTGAAGAACCATATTCAAGTCCTATTATCTGATCAAAATCTATAATTCCTATATGCGTGTGAAGTTTCTTACCTTTTTCTATCCTAGTTAACCAGTTCTTATTTGCCTGATATAAAAATAGAACGTAAGCACCTTCAACTATTTTCATATAAACAATGAGTTTACGTAGTGCTAAAAAAATGTTCCAATAAAGGATTCTATTTGTATTTTAATTAATGAATATGAGAGACTTATGCGTTTACCCGTCATAATCTTAAATAAAATTGAAATTAGCGAGCCCTGGGATGGAAACTTAACATGCCCCGTCGTACTATAGACACTTGAATTAGTATCTATTTTAATATCATCCTTTAATACTTTGTTGCGATATGTAAATCGATGGAAAAGTTCAAAATTGCACTTGCTTCAGCGTCTCTAGTTTACATCCTTTTATTAGCGAGCTCGGTGTCTGCACAAAACATGACTAATCAGACAATGACCGGCACGAACATAACTAACGCGACGGGACCAGCTGCAGGCAACGGTTCCGCAGCAGCTGCACCCAGCGGTCTAGCAAAGGTGAAAGTACTAGAAGCCATAAAATCTCTGGAAAGTGGAGACAAAACATCAGCCTTAGTTGAATTGACTGCAGCTAAGCAAGTTATTTCTGGAGAATCTGATCAGGCTAAGATGCATTTTAATGAAGGCATGAAGGCTTTTACGGGTGGAGATTCGAATGGTGCTTTGACGCATTTGAAAGCCGCACTGAATTTTCTGGGTTAAAGCTACAACTCAATTCATCCTAAATTTTTTTTGTATTCGGCATTAATCTCCGTTATCTTGAAAAATATCATTACAATTTATTTCGGGTAATAGGGATAATTTATTATATTGAAATTAGCTTCATTGTATTCTGGGGGAAAAGATAGTAGCTACTCTATCTTTGAAATGACCAAACGAGGACATGATGTAATATGTTTAATTTCCATAGTACCTATGATTAGCGATAGTTTACTCTTTCATTTTCCTAATATTCGTTTTACAGGAATCCTGGCCCAGTCTATTGAGTTGCCCATAAGAAACTTTCAATCAAACAGTTCAGAATTAAACGATGAGGTACTAGTTCTTGAAAAAGCCCTTGTGAGTATTAAAGATGAATTTGGTGTACAAGGGGTAGTTCATGGTGGGATATCAAGCAATTTTCAAAAAAGGAATTTTGAAACAGTCTGTAAGAAATTGAGACTGTCAGTTTTTTCTCCATTATGGAAATTAGATCCAAGTAGCTATCTTCATAAGATGATAGACCAAAAATTTGAAATTGTTATCGTTGGCGTTTCAGCATTCGGTTTGGGTCCGGAATGGCTCGGGACAACGTTAGATCATGATAACGTGAAAAAACTAAAATCATTGTCATTGAAGTATGGATTTAACTTAAATTTTGAAGGAGGCGAGGCGGAAACAATAGTTGTTGACTGTCCGTTGTACAGGAAAAAATTTCGGATCAAGCAAGGAATGGTCAAATGGAATGGAAATAATGGAATATTTGAAATAACAGATTATGAATTAATAGATAAATAAATGTTAGATAATCTTCGCTCGAGTCTTGGAGCAGCTTTAAAAAAATTAGTGGGAGCATCAGACGTTAACGAAGAATTAATTGATTCTTTGTGTAAAGATGTACAAAGAGCACTTCTTCAATCTGATGTCAATGTTAGGTTGGTATTAAGCATAACTCAGAATTTGAAAAAAAGATCCCTTGAGGAGTCTCCTCCTAAGGGATTGTCAAGGAAGGATCACATAGTCTCGATCCTATATGATGAGCTTTCCAGATTGATGGGTTATAAGGGAGATATATCTCCACAAAATAAACAACCTGAAAAACAAGTCATTTCATTTTCACCAGGAAAACTCAATGTTGTATTGATGTTTGGTATCCAAGGAAGTGGAAAAACAACAGTTACTGCAAAGCTGGCTAGATGGTTGACAAAACACGGATACCACGTAGGGGTTATTGGAGCCGATACTTGGAGACCAGGCGCGCTTACCCAACTTAAGATGAATTGCGTTAAAATTAATGTTGACGTATTTGGCGACGAATCTACTAAAGATGCTACTTCAATAGTTAAGAATGGAATTAGTTATTTTAGAAATGCAAGAGCCGATGTAGTAATAATTGATACTGCTGGCAGACACAAAGATGAAACAGAACTTTTAGAAGAAATGAAAAACATGTATGATATTTCAAAACCAGATTTGATTCTGTTAGTAATTGATGGAACAATAGGTCAGCAGGCATATAGTCAGGCAAAGTCATTCCATGATACGGTTCCGGTGGGAGGTATCATTATAACAAAGCTTGATGGAACTGCAAAAGGGGGTGGGGCATTGGCGGCATCTGCAGTAACGGGTGCAAAAATTTTCTTTATTGGTAACGGTGAAAGGATTGATGATCTTGAAGAGTTTAGCCCGACAAGATTTGTGGGAAGATTGTTAGGGATGGGAGACATAAAAGCAATTTTAGATTTAGCTAAAGATTTAGAATTACAGGCAGATGAAAATCAGTCTAAACGGGTACTAAGCGGTAAAATGACAATAGAAGACTTTTATTCACAGATGGAAAGCGTTGGAAAAATGGGATTTAGAAACATAATTGATAATCTACCAGGTTTGTCAGGGGTAGTCAAGGAAGATCAATTGGATGTGATTCAAGGGAAATTGGAGAAATGGCGGTATATTATCCAATCGATGACAAAGGAGGAGAAAAAGACTCCTGAGGTAATAAATGATTCACGACGAAAGAGAATAGCAAGAGGCTCTGGTGTAGCAGAACATGATGTCAAGGACCTCATAAAGAATTTTAATAATTCAAAAAGCATGATAAAACAAAGCAAGGGCAGACAAATGCAAGGTATGCTTAGACGATTGGGAATAGGATAAATAGATACACTTAATTGAAAAGTAATTTTGAATACAACTTATGCAATTGGTGCTTAAAGAGACAATCTATTAAAAACTATCGTCTCAAAAGAATAGTTGAGGATTGTGAAATATGTCATGGAATAGAGAACCAGATATACGAAATATCTTACAAAATTATTCAAGCGACAAGAGAGTACCAATATGATACTTTCTTAATTGGATTGACTTTAGATCACAGTTTTTATGACAATGAAGATAGGTTTAGATCAAGATTCAAGATAAGAGGAAAAGAAAATATCAAAGCAAATCTTTTACGTGAAATTAGAAAAAATTTTGGTAAACTTTCGAATAAAAAAATTGATTTGAATTCTCCTGACATCACTGTGAATCTACAAATAGGTAAAAAATTTGAAACTACTGTATCTGTGAATTCAAGTACAGTTATCCTAAGCGGACGATACCGGAAACCAAAAAGATTTCGATCTTTATCTATTAATTCTGACAACGAAGATTGTTTAGAAATAAATCAACGTCATATTGAAAACATTTTGAAAAAAAAATTGATGACTCTTTTTCATTCTAAATCCATTATTTTTTGGCCTCTCGGCAAGGAGGAACCTGAAAGTTTGGTCCTCGGTAATGGAAGACCATTTTATGTAACAATTAAGAATTCAAAATTAATTAGTTTCAAACATGGATTTTCAATTCGATCCAACGGACTCATATTCAACCTAAAAGAGAGGCTTCCAATTTTACCCAAGGCAACACCTGTTTACTTAAAGAAAGTCAGAACACTTGTCACATGCGAGAATAGTCTAAATTCATCGGATTTAAAATTAATCAATGATTCAGGAATCAGAATTGTCGAATCTTACAATAAGAGAAACAAGAGTTGGAAATTCATTTATCAAATGCAGTCCGGACTGAAGACTCAAAAAAAGTTTGAACTAATAATTTTATGTGATAACAGATTTCCAATTAGGAAATTTATTAATGGCGATGAGAATATATCACCAAATTTATATCAAATACTGGAGAAAAGATGCATGTGTGAGTTCTTTGATATATTAGATATAGTCAGCCAAGATGATTTCCTAAATTAAGAATATGCTCCGATTAAAAAGAGTAACCTTAACTATATCCGAAATTAACTAAGTGAATGGTGTTCTAATTTGTCTTTTGTTTGAATTCAGTAAATCCACATTTACCGCAAGTATTTCTATCCTTGTGCTCTGCCATGAAAACACCCTTTCCACATCTAGGACAATCCCTCTTTTTGCGAGTTAGCTTGTCTCCAGAAATATCATAGAATGAATATATTTGAGATTTTGGATCTTTCTTTTTTTCTGCCATAATCCTATTCCCCGATTATTTCTTTGATTTCCCCTTTTCTGAAGTTTGTTGTTTTTCTTTGAGTTTTGTAGCCTTTGCTTCGTCAATGATTCTCTTTCTTTCCGCCTTTTCTAAAAGTCTCAATGATATGTATTGTGGTAAAGTTTCCTTGGCGATATTTTCATCTTTGTAAATATGAAAAAAGGCATTAACATCAGTACTTCCTTTGTTGCATTTGATTTCTATCGGAATAATTGACTTTAAATCAACTTTATTTGCCTTGGATATTGTTTCAATTGCTTCTTTTTTGTTAATATTCCCAGGTACATTTCTAAAAACGACCTGGAGTTCTCTCCGATTCATTAATTGATTATCATAATCACGTAACACTACCAAATCAGTACTCATATGTGTAATCGAATCAATTTTTTACTCATATAAGGATTTCCAATGATATTCTACGAACGCCTAGGGGGGTACGGTACCGATGGGAATGATATCCATGGAGGTTCGATAAACGGACTCACCTGTATTGTATGTGGCCAAGCTTTAAACTTTACTCGAGTTTCTGCCGTGATACTAAATCATTAAAATTACAATCTGTTGCAAATATGCTAAATGCTTCAAGAATAAGAAAAATAGAAAATAGTAAGAATTGATTATGATATATAACAATCTTATAGTAATAAACTATATATATTTTGTTAAACATTTACAGTATACCTAAACACCAACTGGGACGATTGGTTGTTTCTTGTTCATCGCATCCGAGAAGTCCCAGTTGTTTTATGTTATGACTTCCGAACAGCATCAGTATAAAACACTTTATTTTCTAGAATATTTTTAAATTAAAATTTAACCATACACATATACTGACTAGAAATATACTTCTAAATTTTTTCAAATATCATTCTATTCTAAGTTTCGGCTCTACTTGATTTTTCACTTATCCTTACACATTATCAATTAATGGTATCAATTAACTCCTAAAAAGATTATAGACGACCAGATAATGGACGATAAGAAAAGTTCTACCGAATTAAATCATTTTTTTAATATCTCAACAGGATTAATAAATACCCATTGTGCTTCATCAAAAGACATATCCAATACAATACTATAATTTTGCCCTGTTACGTTACTGGGTATTGAGAAATCAATATTTGCACAATTTTTTATGGATTGAGTACCACAATTATGATATGCTAGTTCCATGTATGGAATGGAATTATTGATTATTTGTTCGTAGCTGATATCATTGTTGACTAAATATATCTTGACGTAAGCAGGAGCTAAACTAGTCCCACAAATATCGTTGCTATCACATTCTAATTCAAGAGATATTCCATTGTCATGCATATTCAATACCATATTTTTAGCAGGGCTGGAATGATTATCTTTCGTGATAACTGGTTCATCTCCGAAATCTATTGAAAAATCAACTCCTATTTTATATTGCCCATTATTTGAATTAATTTTAGCTATTGGTATATTATCAAATGGAACAGGATCAAACTTTACACCCTTAACTTCTGAGTATTGAAATACAATTAGGCTTAAGACTAAAAACAACGGGCCAACAATAAATATCAAAATATTAGCGAATTTGCCTAATCATCTTTCTACATCGATGCATAATTTAATAAAGTTTATGATCTATTTTGTGAGTATTCTCNTTTTCCATANTGTGCCAATTTTCGACTATCCGATTTCTTTTAGTAGTGTTTGTTCTATATTCAAAGATCGAATTAGCGAAATGAGGATTTAATGTGCAAACTGCTTTACAAAGAGGGAGACTTGATATAACAATGGATAATAAGCTCCCACGTACAGTCGTGGATAAGAAATGAAAATGATGTTTCTTACACGACCGTGGCACTAGCAGTTGTTACTATGTTTATTCCAGAGTCGGCAAATGCCCAACCAGGAGATTTTGTTAAAGAGATGCATAAACAAAATGTCCAAAAATTTCTTGAATTAGGGGAAGAAGGGTTTCCAACGTATTGCTTAAGCGANCATTTTTTACGTGAACTTACAAAGGACATTCCCGGTNTTGCCGAAAAATTTTGCCAAGCTGAAATAAGTAACATTAAGAGTGAAACTGCACGAGTACCACAAGAAAATACCTCGGATTCCATTATCCAAAATACTAGCTCGTAAAGCCATAAAGTCTTTCAAAAATAATATTTGTTATGTGTGGAGAATAATCCTTTGTTACTGGGGATGTTCCATATAAAATAGTGAATATGCCTTATTTTCATTGTTCTCAAGTTTATCAGGAATACTTTGCTCTGTCTGTTCTTTCTCTTGCTTTTTTTCCATATTCATATTAATCACACTCATTGAATCCAATTAGAGTACTACTAGCAATACGGGTCCGATGGGCTTCGATCCCATGAACTCTGGCTCCGGAGGCTTATGCTCGAAAATCAGCACCCTTTCCTGACTGGGCCACGGACCCCAACCAGTATTGCAAAAATGAAATATTTAATCGTAAGTGGAATTACGTAACGCTTCATACTCCTAAGCCGAATTCAGAACATGTTATAGTTTAAAAACACTTTAGTAAAGTTAATGATACGCAAAACTTTACAGAATTAATCAGTAAAATGCCGTTGTCGAGCAAAGATTTGAGCATTAAAGCATTTGCAATAGATATCGATGGAACTTTAACCGAAAATGGAAGTGGAATGATCTATCTACCTGCGGTTTCAAAAATGAGGTTTCTTGAAAAAATAGGGTACAGAGTATTTTTTGTTACGGGTCGTTCCTCAATTGAGGCATACATCTTGTCAGTGTTTTTGGGTATCACCAGGATAGCAGTAGGGGAGAATGGCGGAGTTGTTTCTAAGGGGCCTTCTGACCATACTATTCTTGGAAATAAGGAATTGTGCTTAAAAGGATATGAAATTTTAAGACAATGTTTATCTAAAGTAGATATTAAACCAGTGTTTCCAAGAATGTCCGAAGTTGTTTTGCAAAGGACTTTTGATATAAAGGAGGGGATAAAAATACTAAGAGAGAACAAATTAGACCTAGATATAGTAGATAGTAAATATGCATTTCATATCAACCAGTTAGGTGTCAATAAGGCAAAAGGGTTAGACGTTGCATTAAAGTTCATAAATGTCGAACCAAAAGAGGTTGTTGCGATTGGTGACAGTGAAACCGACATTTCGGTTTTTGGTATTAGTGGGTTGAGTATTGCATTAGGACACTCAGATGATGCAGTTAAGGTTTATGCAGATCATGTTGTAAATGGCAAGGAAGGAGTGGGATTGTGTGATGCAATTGATTATGTCAGTCTAAATTATTTAAGATAGAAAATGAGTTTTAAAAAATTTATTGGTGAAGCAAATGAGGTAATAAAGTTTGCACTTGGTAAATTAGATATTAGAAATGAATCTTACAGTATCACAGAACCAGCAAAAGAAGATTTTGGGGACCTAAGTTGCAATGTTGCATTTTTGCTGACAAAGGAATTACAAAAATCACCGTATGAAATTGCTTCAATGTTAGTTGCACAATATCCTAATTATTCTGAAAGTAAACAACTAGAGTCAGGATCCTATATTTCGTCAGTTATAGCACATGAAAGTGGATACATCAATTTTAAGGCAAACTTTAGCCTAATTGGAAAAGAGACAATATCCAATATTTTGGAAAATAATCTTTCTTACCTTGATATAGGTAAGCAGAGAAAAGTGATTGTTGAACATACGAGCGTTAATCCGAATAAAGCATTGCATGTAGGACACCTGAGAAATGTGGTAATAGGAGATACCTTGTATAGAATATTAAAGAAAACTAACCATGATGTCACGGTTCTGAATTATGTAGATGATTCTGGCCTGCAAGTTGCTGATATTCTGGTTGGTTTTTTATATTTAAAATTTCCAATAACACCGCCCGAGAAGAACATAAAGTTTGATCAGTATTGTGGTAACGCTATTTATGTAAAGGTAAATGAACTGTATGAAAAGGATCAATCATTGGTTGAAAAAAGAAAATCATTGTTAAAAAAATTAGAGTCAGGTGATCCTGAGGTAAGTTCATTTGCGTCCGAAATTACATCTAAAGTACTGAAAGATCAGCTGGCAACATGTTGGAGAATCAGGGCTCGATACGATTTACTCAATTTTGAATCACATATAATAAATTCATATTTATGGAAAAAAACATTTGAAATTTTACGAGATGAAAAAATAATAAAGAAAGAAACTAAAGGCGAGAATGTGGGATGTTGGATTTTTGAATCTGTTGACGAGGGAACCAAAATTATCGTGAGGAGTGACAAGACTACAACATATATAGCAAAGGATATTCCTTATGCATTACTAAAAGTCGGAACAATTGAGGATCCATTCAAATATCGACTTTTTTTGAAGCAATGGGACGATACAGATTTGTGGGTTACCACAACTGGCGATTCAATAAACGTCACTCACCCGATATTTTTCCCTGCTGAGTATTCTATAACTGTAATTGACAGCAGGCAAACAAGNTTACAAAAAATAATCAAGGAAATCTTAAGTAAATTNACATCAAAATCAAATAAATATTTACATTTTGCATACGGTCCTGTATTACTTTCAAGTAGAACCTCAAAGAGCTTGGGGATAAATGTAGAAAATGAAAAGTCTGTGCAAATGTCCGGAAGAAAGGGAATTTATGTAGATGCTGATTTTGTCCTTGATACTTTATATAGTAAAGCTAGGGAAGAAATTATAAAACGAAACCCAGAAATTACCGGAGATGATCTTGAAAAAACCTCAGAAGAAATAGCAATATCTGCTATGAGATATAGTCTCATTAAGAATGATCTAGAAAAGGAAATAAAATTTGACATGATTGATTCATTAAGTTTAAACGGAAATTCTGGACCATATTTGCAATATGCGTATGCTCGATGTTGCCGTTTGATAGAGAAGTCTAGTGCGAAAACATTTAATGGAAATGTAACGTGCCTTTCGAACAGAGTTGAATATCGCTTAATAAAACATCTTTCAAAATTTGCAATTATTCTAGAGGAGACGACCAAGAATATGGAACCAAAGCTTATTGCACAGTATGCCTATGAGCTTGCAACAATGTTTAACCTATTTTATGAAAAACTACCAATATTGAAAGAGAGTAACGCCGAAATATCTAACGCAAGAATTTCCTTGGTTGAAGCTATACGTTTAACACTTAAAATGAATCTGTCTATAGTCGGTATTACTCCTCTGGAAAGAATGTAGAATTACATCAAATTATTTAGGTGTACTATTTAGGTAATATTAGGCTCTGCATTACTTGCCCAATTTTGTAATTGGTCCGATTGAACAATTGCTTACAATGGGATTATAAATTCTTAGCTCATCGCATAGTCTTGTTACCTCTTTTTCTGCCTCATTTTCTGTTTCTGTATTGATAATTATATTATAGCACTTAGCGGATCTAACTGACTCAACATTTGAATATCCACTTCTGAAAATAAGATCCTTTTTGATTGTTTCACCTTCCGGATCTCCTACTTCCTCTTTATTTTCGATTGTAACGACAACAAGATATCTTCCCAAGGCATTTTTCTACATTATATTGATTTAACCATTGAAATACATTTCTGAATATCATTCGACTTTTAAATAGTATGAAAATTACTTCGATTGTTTCTCTTGTCTTTCTATTTCTTTTGATAATGAAAACGTCAGCAATACTCTAACAACTACAATGATTACAAGTACAGCAAGTTCCGTTATCGAAGGAACCAAAATAGTCTTCAAAATATCTGCAGCAACCAAGA
>Ga0065705_10002236_pt1 | contig 10177 bp, 10 predicted proteins | sample SwibulcommuniRL2_FD_59092 | JGI IMG/M metagenome (GOLD analysis project Ga0065705, IMG submission 59092) | Bulk soil microbial communities from switchgrass field near Rose Lake, East Lansing, Michigan, USA - RL2 Bulk Soil v2 (version 2) | ecosystem: Environmental > Terrestrial > Soil >... | reverse complement strand
CTCGCCGACTACGCTGCATCGCCGCTGGCGGCGTTTCACCGGTCTTTCCGCGCCGAGTGTCGCCACGTGACGCGTCCGCTGCCGGACTGGCGCGCGGCGGATCTTCCGGCGTGCATCACGGCTCCGCTCGATCGCCCGAACAATCTGCTTCTCAAGGCCGGGCATGTCCAGCACGTCGTCCGCGGACTACTGGCGAAGGGCTGGATGCCGGCGCAGATTGCGGCGCTCGTCGAGCAGAAGTATCAGGAACCGCACGAGTGGGGCAGCCGCTGGTCGCGTCTTGATCCGCGCACGCGCGCCGAGTTCGACGTGCGGGTGTTTGCCGGCCTCGTCGCCACGGGCGCCGACGACCTCGGGGATTTCACCTGCGCATCGGCGCAGGAGAAAGGCGTGTGTCCCCTGGTCGGCTGCCCGAGGAGCCCGTCACTTCACTTGAATTGATTCGAGGAACTTGACCAGGTTGTCGATCCGCACGGCCGCGTACCGGTCGTCAGGATCGAGGGCGCGAAAAATCGGTCCCCACACCGGCATCTCGCGCGATCCATGCGCAGACGCGGGCTTGGCAGAGTCGTCGCCGGCGATGGTGGCCCTGATCCGTTCACGCGGGAAAAGGCCGCCGCCGCTCCGCGCGAGGAGCGTCAGATTCGGGGGCGCGTTCTTCAGGGCTGAGGCCGCCGGTCCGTCACCGGTCCCGGTTGCCCCGTGGCAGGTTGCACAATAAAACCGGAACAGATCGCGGCCGTCGAGCGATTTGATCACGAGCGGCGGTATCGTGGACCCCGTCGTCTGGAGCCGGGCTGTCGAGCCCAGCGCCGCAAACCAGATGAGCACGATGAGACCCGGTACCGCCATGCGGTGGCGGGTGTGCTTCACGGACGTGACCGATCTCCCGCGGTCCATTGGTCACACCAGGCAGGGTGCGTCTACCAGCTCGGGCTCGACGCGAATCGCCGTGTTGAGCGACGCCGAGACGAGGCAGGCTCGCTCCGCTTTGTGCACGAGACGAATCAGATGTTCGCGATCGACGTCCGGCTCGATCGTCAGCCGCGGCCGAAGGACGATCTCAGTGAAGCGGGTTCTGCCGTCCTGACGGTCGACCGTGCCCTCGCTCGAAAGCTCGAGGTAGTCAAACCTCACGTGTGCGGCATTCGCGACTGCGCGAAACGTGAACATGAAACAGGCTTCAACGGCACCGAGCAGGAGATGCTCCGGTGTCCAGGCATCGCCGGGCCCGCCGTACTCCGTCGGCGGCGCCGTTCGGATGTCCGGCATCTCGCCGGTCCGGAGCCTGGCGTACCCGCTCGGGCCGCCGGAAAGGTCAACGGTGTAGTGATGTGGCAGCGGCGTCATCGGTGTCTCCTCAGGAGGCGAGGCGATCGGTCTGCCGGGTCCGGTGAAGCTCGGCCGCCAGGTCATCGGCCAGACGGGCGACCTCGTCCCAATTCGTGTACTCGTGGTCGCGACTCGTATCGGTCGCCAGGCCGGCTTTCCGCGCAATTCGTCTCATGACCCAGCGCATCAGCCATCCATATTTCGTGTAGGCGAGCCTGCCGGCCAGGATCGTCACCTGGCCTGGCCGCCATCCCGTGTCCGTGAGCAGCTTCACCGCGACCTGCCGAGCGGCGTCGCGATCGGCGGCGCCCGGCGCGGCTGCGCGCAAGCTGACGGAAAAGAAGGCAGCCGGCCGCGCGTTGAGCTCGTCACGATAGCGGCGCAGAAATGCTTCAATCGCCGGCTGATGCTTCTCGCGGTGCACCGAGGCGCCGACCGCGACGGCGCGAACGGCACGCCACTCCACACGCTGTGCCTCGGCTGAGGTCACGTCGATCGCCCGGCTGTCGAGGCCGCGCTCGTGGAGCAGGGCCGCCAGCCGTTCGGCGATGCGCCGTGTTTGTCCTTCGGTCGTCGCATAGAACACAGGGAACTCGGACATGTCGGTCCTCCAGGGCGGCGTGATCATGGAAAGCTCCGGGGTCAATCCCTGGCTTCAGGTTCCGGAGCTTTCCACAATCGACTGCGTCGTCCGCCTCAGACGACTGTCACCGCGATCGCGCGAGGCTTGACGGTTTCAGTCTTGGGCAGGTGCACGTTGAGGACGCCGTCCTTGAATTCAGCGGCGACTTTCTGCGCATCCACTTCCAGGGGCAGCGCGAGCCGGCGGACGAACTTGCCGTAGGTCCGCTCAACGCGATGGAACTTCTTGTTCTTCTCCTCCTTCTCCTGCTTCCGCTCGCCTTCCAGCGTCAGCACGCCGTCCTCGATGCCGACCTTGACGTCCTCCTTCTTGACGTCCGGGAGATCGGCCTTCACGACGTACTCCTTGTCGGTTTCCTGAACGTCCACGGCCGGCGAAAAGTCGGCAAAGAACCCTCCGTCGTCGTCGACAGTGCGGCGAATGTAGGGATACTGCTGATTGAAGAACCGGCCGAGCTTGGCGGACATGTCCTCGAATTCCCGAAATGGATCCCTGAGCACGATGTTCATGGAGAGCCTCCTATCTGGCGCGCCGATTCACCTCGATCGGAATGTGCAAACCCGGAACCACCTCAAATCCCATCGGGAGGCCACGCCTCGCGTGACCGGCGGTCTTGAGATGGGGGATTCTCCGGTCCCGTCCGGGGAATATCGCGCGATTCTTTGCGGGCGGCCCGTTCGCCAACGGCGACGCGTCGCGCATTCCGATCGCGCAATTCTGGCGTTTTGAAGGCGGGCGATCGCGAGACCGCAGGACATGAACTCGTTCATCGAACGGCGGCGTTGACGAACATGGCCACGAACGCACCGCTCGCGTAGGCGACCAGGGCGACCACCGCGCCGAGCGCGAGCATCTCGATGCCGCCGGACCACCAACGCACGGCGGTGAAGAGGGACCGCATCGCCCCGATTCCAAACAATGCGAACAGCGTCAGGCCAATCGACCAGAGGAACCGAACGTCGGGAGCGACGGGCAAGACATACGGCACGAGCGGCAGCGTTCCAGCCAGGATGAACGCGGCGAGCGTTGCCAGACTGTGACGGAGCGGCGCGGCTTCTTCCTCCGGCAGTCCCTGGGCTTCCAGCACGCTCTCGTGTGAACGAATGGCGAGGTAGTTTCCGGCGGCCATCGACAGCCCGTCGGCGAAAAGATTCGCGGCGCCGCAGATGAGCACGACATTCGCCGACAGATTGCCGCCCGACACGCCGGCGACGACCGCAAAGGTCGTGATGATGCCGTCGTTCGATCCGTAGATCAATTCACGGACGTAGTGCCGCGTGATTTCCAGTGGACCCTGAGGTTCGACGTGATTCGACGGGCGTGGCATGGCACGGCCGCCTGGGCCATTGTGCAGGACGGTTGCCATGCCCGACACCCATCCTGGCCTCCGTCGGCTCGACGACGATTGGGCAGAAGTTCCCACCGGCGCGGGAATTCCGCTGATTCCGCCGCAGACAGGCTCCGGGTGTGGTGATCCGGCTGCCGTCGGCGTCAACGGGCCTGGAACATCGTTTGCGATCGAGACAGCGGTCCGTGTCGATCGTGGGCCGATTCGCGAAGGAGACGGTCATGGCTGTGCTTGCCCCCACACAACTTCACGAGCTCGTCGAGAACGAGCTGAATTGGGATCCCGAAATCCAATCCACGTCAATCGGCGTGGCCGCGAGAGACGGGGTCGTCACGCTCTCCGGTTACGTGTCGAACTACGCCGAGCGGATGGCAGCCGAGCGGGCTGCGCTTCGCGTGCAGGGCGTCCGCGCCGTGGCCAACGAGCTTCAGGTCAAGCTCCTGCGTGAGCGCGTCGATCCCGAGATCGCGAGAGACGCCGCCGCCGCGCTGCAGAATCACCTGAGCATTCCGACGACGGTCAAGGCCGCGGTGCGCAGCGGCCACATCACCCTCGAAGGCGCCGTCGAATGGATGTATCAGAAGCTCGCGGCCGAGCAGGCGGTGCGGCACCTGCCGGGCGTGAGAAGCCTGTTGAATCTGATCGTCGTCAAGCCGCGCGTCTCCGTTGCGGACGTGAGAACGAAGATTGAAGCCGCGCTGCACCGGAGCGCGGAAGTCGATGCCTCACGCGTCCACGTGTCCGCGATGAACACCGCAGTGACGCTGACGGGTGAAGTGCGATCGTACGCCGAGAAGCAGGATGCCGAGCGGGCCGCCTGGGCTGCGCCCGGCGTGACCAAAGTCGAGAACAAGCTGACGATTGTTGTCTGACCGAGGTGATTGTGTGGAGAACCAGCCATGAAAGAGCGGACGTTCTGGGAATCGATTGAGGTCAAAGGCGACGCGCTGCTGAAGAAAGTCAAGGAGCTCATCGCCGAAGGAAATGTGCGACGCGTCCGCATCCGGCAGCACGACCGGACGATCGCGGAGTTTCCATTGACGGTCGGCGTTGTCGGCACGGTCCTCGCGCCGATCCTCGCGGCGGTTGGTGCGCTCGCGGCGCTTCTGACGGAGTGCACCATCGATGTCGAGCGTTCGGAAGCGGTCCGGCCGGTACCGGTCGCGGCCGGGGACCATGCCCCCGTCGACGACGAGTGCTGACGAGTGAATCAATTCGCGCCCGGGTTGGCGCGGTTCGCGAGGGCGCGTTGAAGTCGTTTCGAAGGAGTATGCTGTGCCTTCCCCCAATGTGCGTCGACGGGTGAAGGCACCAGAGAGAGAATGATAGCCACGCCTACCACTCGGGCACCAACTCGGCAACCGCTGGTGCTCGCGACGATCTCGTTCACGTTGTCGTTCGCGGCTTGGGGCCTGATCGGCGGCTTGGCGTCGATCTTCGCCGAGCTCTATCACCTCACGGCTTCGCAGACGGCATTCCTGGTCGCCGTTCCGGTCCTGCTCGGATCGCTGGCGCGGCTGCCGATGGGCATGCTCACCGATCGGTTCGGCGGGCGGATCATGTTCACGATCCTGCTTGCCGTCGCGGCGTTTGCCGCGTGGCTCGTCCCGCTGACCACGAGCTACGGCAGCCTGATTGCCGCGGCGTTCTTCCTGGGTCTCGCCGGATCGTCGTTCGCGATCGGTGCGGCGTTCGTGTCGCGATGGGCGCCCGCGGGTCGGCAAGGCACGATGCTCGGCGTGTACGGGCTCGGCACGATGGGGCAGTCGATCGCGGTGTTTGGCGGTCCCGTCCTGGCGCGCGCGCTGGGATGGCCGGCGGTCTTTCGCGGCGCGAGCGCGATCCTGTTTGTCTGGGCCGTCGTCTTCGCTGTGCTGGCACGAAATGCGACGGGCCGCCCGCGGCCAGCCGGCGCAGGCGCGATGATTCGCGTGCTGCGGACCGCGCCGAAGGCGTGGCTTCTTGGCGCGTTCTATTTCCTCACGTTCGGTGGATTCGTCGCGTTCTCGATCTATCTGCCGACGCTGCTCCGCGCGCAGTTTGGCCTGAGTCCGGCTGACGCCGGTTTCCGTGCAGCCGGGTTCGTCGTCCTGGCGACCGCCATGCGGCCCGTGGGCGGTTGGCTCGCCGATCGGATCGGCGGCGCGCAGGTGCTGTCCTGGGTGTTTGGCGGCGTCGCCGCGTGTTCGTGGCTGCTCGCGTGGCCGTCGATGGTGCCGTTCACCGTGGGCGCCCTCGGATGTGCGGCGCTGCTGGGATTCGGCAACGGCGCCGTGTTCAAGCTGGTGCCCGAGCAGTTTCCTCGCGAGACCGGTACCGTCACCGGGCTCGTCGGCGCGCTTGGCGGATTGGGTGGATTCTTCCCGCCGATTCTCCTCGGCGTCTTTCGAGATTCTCTGGGCGTCATCTGGCCGGGATTCGTGCTGCTGTCGGTGACAGCGCTGGTGCTGCGGTTCGCGAATCAGCGTGTCTTTCGCGCGGCCGACACCACCTCGCGTGAAGCGCTTCCGCCGCCTGTCCGCGCGGCCATGGATCGTGTGCGCGCCGGCGCGTGGGCCATCCTCGTCACGCTGGCCCTGGCCGCCGCCATCGTCGTCGGCTCGCGGAACCTGCAGCATTTCGACGCGGCGCTCGTTGGCTACACCTTCGCGACGCTGTTTGCCACGTTCGGCATCGCGTACCGCTATGCGATGTGGATCGAGCGGCCGCCGACGCGGATGTACTGGCGGCGAGGCTGGCAGGCGTTCTTCACGACACGTGTCGGCAGGAATGTCGCGACGCTGGGACAACGGGCACTCGTCGATGTCGTCGCCAATCGCTTCATCTTCCGGCGCGGACGGCTGCGCGGCCTCGCGCACTGGCTCATCATGTGGGGCTGCCTGATGGCGGCGGCCATCACGTTTCCGCTGGTCTGGGGCTGGATTCACTTCGAGACCGTGCCCGGCAACCTCGAGGTCTACCGGACGTTCGTGTTCGGGATTCCGGTTCAGGATTTTCCGGTGGCTTCGCCGATCGCGTTCATCGTCTTTCACGGGCTCGTGTGGTCGTCATTCCTGGTCATTGCCGGCGTCATGCTCGCGTTCCGGCGCCGCATGATCGATCACGGTGCGGCCGCGGCACAACAATTCGGCCAGGACATCATGCCGCTGCTCTTGCTCTTCGCGATCAGCGTGACCGGGTTGATGCTGACCGCCAGCTACACGTGGATGAAGGGATACGCCTACGACTTCCTCGCGATCCTTCACGCCGCGACGGTGATCATCACGCTGCTCTGGCTGCCGTTCGGCAAGCTGTTCCATATCTTCCAGCGGCCGGCTCAGCTCGGCGTGAGCTTCTACAAGGACGCTGGGGCGCGCGGCGAACAGGCGCGCTGCATCAGATGCGGACGCGCGTACGCGCCGGCCATGATGGTCCGCGATCTGATGACCGTAGAGCGTGAGCTGGGATTCCAGTACGAGCTCGACGGCAACCGGCACTATCAACAGGTTTGCGCGCGCTGCCGGCGGGCGCTCTTCGGGCTGGCGCAAGCGGCACTTTGGCGCGCTCAATAGATCACGGTGATGGCGACGATTCCCGTTGACGAGCACCGGATCATCGAGGCCTTCGGGCCGCACCTCTCGTCGATGACCGGCGTGCGTCTCTCGACGAGCGTCGAGCCCGACCGGCTCGTCAAGACGCATTGCTGCTTCTGCGGCCAGCAGTGCGGCATTCAGCTCAAGGTGCGCGACAACCAGGTCATCGGCTTCGAGCCCTGGGAGGATTTTCCGTTCAACCGCGGGATGCTGTGCCCGAAAGGCGTCAAGCGGTATCTGCAAGGCTCACATCCCGATCGGCTCGTCACGGCGCTCGCCCGCGACACGTCGAGTGCGAGAGGATTCAGTCCGTTGCCGTACGACGCCGCGATCGCTCGCGTGACCGCCGCCATCGATCGCCTTCACAAAGCGCACGGGCCGTCGTCGGTCGGCGTACTTGGCGGTGCCAGCTTGACGACGGAGAAGACGTACCTGCTCGGCAAGTTCGCACGAGTGTGTTTGAAGACGCCGTACATCGATTACAACGGCCGGCTCTGCATGGTCAGCGCCGGCGCGGCGAACAAGAAGGCGTTCGGGATCGATCGCACGACCAGCCCGTGGTCCGACATGGTCGGCACCGACGTGATCTGGGTGGCCGGGTCGAACGTCGCCGAATGCTCCCCGATCACGACCAACTATCTCTGGCAGGCGCGGGAGCAGGGCGCGAAGATCATCATGCAGGATCCGCGCATCACGCCTGCGGCGCGAACGTGCGACCTGTACTTGCCGGTCAAACCCGGCCGGGATGCGGCGTTGTTTGCGGGCGTCCTGCAGATCCTGATCGAACGTGACTGGATCGATCGCGCCTTCATCGACGCGCACACGAGCGGCTTCGATGAAGTTGTGGAGTACTGCGCGCAATGGACGCTGGAGCGGACGAGCGAGGTGACCGGCGTGCCCGCGCGGTCGTTGATGCAGGCCGCCGAGTGGTGGGGACGCGCGAAAACCAGCTTTCTCTTCCACGCGCGCGGCATCGAGCATCATTCGAACGGCGTCCAGAACGCGCTCGGCAGCATCAACCTGGTCCTCGCCACCGGCCGCATCGGCAAACCCAAAAGCGGATACGGCACTATCGTCGGACAGGCGAACGGCCAGGGCGGCCGCGAGCATGGTCAGAAGTGCGACCAACTGCCGGGATTGCGCGACATCAGCAATCCCGAGCACCGCAAATACATCGCGGGTGTCTGGGGCATCGACGAACGCGATCTCCCGGGTCCCGGCGTCGACACCTACGAGATGTTCCGCAAGATCGATGCGGGCGAAATCAAAGGGCTGATCGCGATTTGTTTCAACCCCAAGGTGTCGCTGCCGGACAACACGTTCGTGACTCGCTGCCTGGACAAGCTGGAATTCTTCGTCGCCATCGATTTCTTTCTCAGCGAGACGGCGCGGCATGCCGATGTCGTGCTTCCCGGAAGCCTGCACGAAGAAGACGAAGGCGTCGTCACCCAGGTCGAAGGACGAATCATCAAGGTCAACAAAGCGGTCGCGTGTCCCGGTGAGGCCCGCGAGGATTGGCGGATTCTCCAGGATATCGCGCACGGTCTCGGACGGCCGCACGGATTCACCTTCACGTCGCCGCGCGAGATCTTCGAGGAGCTGAGAATCGCCAGCAAGGGCGGCGTGGCGGATTATTCGGGCGTCACGTACGAGAAGGTCGAACGCCAGCTCGGCGTGTTCTGGCCCTGCTACAGCGACGATCCGCGGACGGGCGAGCCGTTGACCGACCATCCAGGCACGCCGCGCCTCTTCGAGCCGGGCAGCTACAACCCGGTCGCGAAAGGCGCCGGTCCGTTCTATTTCCCCGACGGCCGCGCGCGGTTCAACGTCGCCGACTACCGGCCTCCGGTCGACGATGCGAGCGAGGAGTACCCGCTGTTTCTCACGACCGGACGCGTCGTCAGTCAGTTTCTGTCGGGTACGCAGACGCGGCGGATTGGTCCGCTGGTTCGCCAGTACCCCGAGCCGCGGATCGAGATGCATCCACGGCTGGCCGACAAGCTCGGGATTGCGGACGGCGACTGGGCGATGGCCGAGACACGGCGCGGATCGATCACCCTGCGGGCGATGGTCGTGACGACGATCCGGCCGGACACGGTGTTCATTCCGTACCACTGGCCCGGCCGGAAGAGTGCAAACCAGCTCACGGTGGCCGCGCAGGATCCGATCAGCAAGATTCCCCAGTACAAAGTCTGCGGCTGCCGCGTGAGAAAGGCGGAGCGCGCGCCGGAATACGACGGGATCCTCGAGCCGCAGCAATGAAGCCCGATTACCTCCACTTCTTCATCGATCCGAGCCGCTGCATTGGCTGTCAGGCCTGCGTGCAGGCGTGCACGGAGTGCGACACGCATCGAGGCGAATCGATGATTCATCTCGAGTTCGTTGATCGCAGTCAGAGCACGCAGACCGTGCCTGTCGTGTGCATGCATTGCGAAGAGCCGACGTGCGCCGAGGTCTGTCCGGCCGATGCGATCAAACGGACGGGAGACGGCGTCGTGCAGTCGGCCCGCCGGCCGCGCTGCATCGCGTGCGGCAACTGCGTCGTGGCATGTCCGTTCGGCGTGCCGGAGCTCTACGAAGACCGCAAGATCATGATGAAGTGCGACATGTGCTACGACCGCACGAGCGTCGGGAAGAAGCCGATGTGCGCCACCGTCTGTCCCAGCCAGGCGCTGTTCTTCGGCACGCACGAGCAGATCGCGCAGCTTCGTCCGCGATCGACGCCGGTCAACCGGTTCCAGTTCGGCAATCAGACGATCACGACGCTGGTCATGATGATGGTGCCCCGCGAGCTTGCGGCGCCGGCGCCGTACGTCGACGTCACTTCGGCCATGGACGAGCAACCGCGCAGCCGCGCCAAAGTACTGAAGGTCATTGCGCCCGGTCCCGAACCATCGCCGGATCAGCCGGCCGACGAGCGCGATCCGTTCGCCGGAATCGAGGTCTAGCCGTGGCCACCCGGGACATTCATCCGAAAGCGCCCGTCGATGCCCGCATCGATTCCGCGGCCCGTGAAGGGCTGACCGGTACGGCGCCCGCCAACTTGTACGGGCCCGCGCTCGAGCGGGAACAGATCACGATTGCGCCGGATTTCCGGCCGCCCGAGCTGCAGCCGGCGTGGCGCCAGGATTTTCCGATCGACTGGCCGCAGGATCAGTACGTCGAGCGCCGCGACTTCGTGAAGTTCCTGGTGCTCACGAGCTTCGCGTTGACCGTCGGCCAGTTCTGGATCGCCGGCGAGAACTGGCTTCGCCGGCGCCTCGGTCTGGCCGAGGCTCGCCG
>Ga0065705_10104932_pt1 | contig 10186 bp, 9 predicted proteins | sample SwibulcommuniRL2_FD_59092 | JGI IMG/M metagenome (GOLD analysis project Ga0065705, IMG submission 59092) | Bulk soil microbial communities from switchgrass field near Rose Lake, East Lansing, Michigan, USA - RL2 Bulk Soil v2 (version 2) | ecosystem: Environmental > Terrestrial > Soil >... | reverse complement strand
GGCGGTGTGAGAAACAGCTTGGTCGTTTTTGCGACCCGCTTGGGCACTTGTCGCGGGGCCGGTGCCGGACCGCCAATCCGCCGCCCGAGCGCGTCGGTTCCTGTGTCTCGTTTTGCCTGTCCTGCCTGTCCGAACACCGTGCGGGCACCCAGGCTCGAAAAAAGACCGATGCCGGCGCCAAGCAACTCTCTTCTCCTTACAAGATGCGTCATGGCCCCTCCTTGCCGACAATGACAATACACCTGATCCACCTCTAAGCCTTAACGCACCGCAACTATGTAACCGTCAGTCGTGGCTCACCTCGCGACCCGCCCTCGTCCCTGCGGCGATTCGACACGGTATTCCATTTCTGTGATCGGCGAGGTTTCGGCGGCAACCCTATAAGTCCGAAATTGCAGCGCTGCCCGTCATCATCGCGACGTCACATCCCAGCGTGGTACGCGTCGCTCGCCGATGACGGGTTCGAATTGTGACGCCAGCGGTGCCTGTATGTTCAGCTGCACGCTTTCCTGTGTCCTAGATTGAGACTTCGCCGACGAAGTCCCCGAATTCGTGTTTTAGCTGATTGACACAGCCAAGGCTTTGAACGATCCTGCTGCCGCTGGTAGCGATATGTCCGGAGATGTCCACCTCGGTTCCCGGATTGCATAGACCAATTGATCTCTCAGATCGAGGCGACCATGCCCCAACTGAGCGGCCTCGTCAAGAACGCACCTGACACGACAGCTAAGCGAGCGATGCGCCCGCTGACGACCATTGACCTTGCTGCTCTTCAAGGACCTGTCGTCACGCCGGTGCAGATCGCCGGCGCTACAGGAATGAGCCATCGGTTCGTGCTGGAGGACATCAAGCTCGGCAATCTCAAAGCGACAAATGTTGGCCGCGGCAAGCGGCCCGTTTATCGAATTCCGTTCCACGAGGCCCAGCGCTACGCCAGGAAGCTTGGCGCGATTTAGTTCCAAAACCCGCCAGTAAGTACCGCCGCCGATGACGGTAGCGGTTGAGCCTGCACCTCTCGTCCCGTCCGAGTCGAATAGCCCGCCACTGCCCACAACAACTGGACATCGTTCGCCGAAGATGCGCGCGAAAGCGAAACGATCCGCTTGGCTCGCTCGTGTCGCCTGAACCGCACTGACTCGCGTGGCTGCGCTTAGCGGCTTGACGCGTGTCATGTAACCCGAAATGGTAACGGTGATTTCACAAGAACGTCTCCAGGCTGTTTTGAAGGAGGAATAGGTTGCCTACTGTGGTGCGACATGGCGGACGGTGAAGATGTTCACCGACGCCACGAAGATTTCACTCATTTCAAGAGGAGGGAAGCAATATGAAAGTTCATGCATCACGTCGGACGCACGTCGGCGCGCTCGCTCGTGTCCTGTTTCTCGTCGTTATCACTGTTGTACTCACGGCTGCTCCAGGTGACTTGCTCTTGACTGTCAACGAGCCCGAACCTTCTGTGACGGGCATTGGCATTGGGGTGGAATTCCTGCCGGACGGCAGAGTCGCCTATACCCATGAATTGGATCGGCGAGTGCTGTTCACGGACTTGAGCGGCGCGAACCTTGGGTCGCTGCCATTGCTCAACCCGGATCTCACACCGTTCCTTGGGGATGCACCTAACGCTATCGCCTACAATGCGGCTGACGGAATGCTTTACGCCGGCGGCTTCGCTTCCACCAACCTTTATAAGATTGACCTGACGACAGGCGTCACTACGCTGCACAAGGCCAACGCGGTCCCGACGACCTTCAACTTCGTTGATGGCCTGGCCTGGGACCCCCGGGACAACACGTTCTGGATGTCCGACGACGTCAGTTGCGATGTCAGGCATTTGGACGCGGCTGGCAACGACATCGGCGGTTTTGATGGGTGCGTAGTAACTGGCGGCCACGTTAACAGCGGTCTCGCAGTATCGCTCGACGGGACGCTTCATTACGGCACCGACGGGGACGGTTTGATATTCGCTCTGGACACCACTACGGTCCCTCCCACCAACCTGGGTCAGTTCGCCAGTCCTGGAGGCCGCGACGAAGACATGTCATGCGGGCCGGCGTTCACCAAGCCAGATGGCTCTGTAGTAGACACACTCCTTTCCCAGGATGCCTATGACAACTTCTTCGTTGTGATCGAGATGGAGCCGGGGAAATGCGTTCCGCCTTTTGAGAGTAACGCGCGCATGACCGGTGGAGGGAGTGTAATTGACGCCTCAGTCGGACGCGTAACGCACGGGTTCGAGCTTCATTGTGACGCCACCAAGCTACCCAATAGCCTGCAGGTAAACTGGGGCGGGAATCGATTCCATCTCGAGAGCCTCACGTCGGCCGCCTGCAGCGATGACCCGACGATCGGAGAGCAGCCGCCCGTTGCCGGTATCGATACTTACAAAGGCACGGGAACGGGCCGCCTGAACGGCGTGACGGGGGCCACCGCAGAGTGGACTTTCACCGACGCGGGCGAACCCGGCCGTGCGGATCGTGCGGCCTTCACGATCAAGGACGCGAACAACATTACCGTCCTCTCGGTGACGGGAGTGCTGAATCAGGGCAATCACCAGGCACACGAAGAATAGATGGCGCATCTGAAGTGGAAGGGCGGCGGCGGCGAGCGCCCTTCCAACTTCTTCAGCTTCCTTGAGCGAGTCACGCACGGTCTACGATCAGATGATCCGCTTGGCTGTCGCCAATGGAGTCTACCTGCACACCAGCGCGATCGAGCAGCGTCAGTAATAGATTCGACAACGGCGTCCGGTCCTGGCAACGCACATGCCGGCCACCACCGAGCGTACCGCACCCGCCTCCAATGACTGCTGCCGGCAGCGGGAAGTGATCGTGTAGATGACTGTTGCTCATGTTGCTGCCATACAGGATGAACGACCGATCCAGCACCGATCCATCGCCGTCGGGCAGCTCCGCGAGCTTCTGAACGAACGACGCGAACACCCGGGTGTGGTAGCTCTGAATCCGGACCAGCTTCTCGATCTTGTCTGGATCGTTCTGATGATGCGACAGCGCATGGAACTCATCAGGCACGCCGATGTGGTCGTAGGTCATTCGGCTGGTTTCGGCGGCCATCATGAACGACGCCACGCGTGTGATGTCGGCCTGAAACGCGAGGGCCATCATGTCGAACATCAGATGCATGCGTTCGGAGAACGAACCGGCAGCAGCGTTCTGCGCGCGACGCTCGACGTCGCGGACGGTGTCGAGATAGTTATGGAGCAGCGTGCAGTCCCCAGGGCCGAGCCGCCTCTGCAACGTGGCCGTATCGGCCGCCACGAGATCGAGCACGCTGGCAGACGTCGTCGCGCGCACGGTGCGCTCTCTGGCCGTTGCGTCATGAGCAAAGAGCGTCTCGAAGACGCGGCGCGCGCTGAACTCCATCGGGACGGGCATCGACGATCCGAGAAACGAAATAGTCGTGCCAAGGCTCGAGTCGTATTCGCCCTCCCACACTCCGGCTGAAATCTTCCTCGGCTGCTCCGTGGCCAGATTGATACATGGAAGCAGCGTGTTGCGGCCCATGTGAAGCGCCGCGATCTGATTCGCGGTGACGAACGAACCGCTCGCGGATCGAGGCGATACACCAGACAACCATGTTCCAGGCGTGATCGCGTGCACCGGACCGTAGGCATGACGGTTTTCGAGGCCGGTGACGATTGTGAGCCGTTCTCTGAATGCTGAAAGGGGCTCGAGGATTCTGCCGAGGCGGTTGAGCTGGCCCACGGACTCGGGCGCCCACTCGCGCATGATCGCGCCATGCGGAAAGTATACGAACGCCAGCCGCGGCACCGGCCTGGCCGCCGTGGCGGCGAGCGCCGTCCGGGCGGGAATCATCGCGTCCAGAAGCGGCAGGGCGATGGTCGCCCCCATGCCGCGCAGGAACGTCCGCCGGTTCAGATGCGCTTTCGAGATGAACATATTCACCTCGTCCGATCAGTCACCGCCGGTTCCCGCACCGTCGGTGGGCAGCCCGCCGCCCGAGGCGAAACGCACGTCCTGCGTCGTGATGAATTCGAGCAGCACCGGCTTGCCTTCTTTCGTCGCCCGGATGCCGTTGACGATCGCGTGCACGACCTGCTCGGGCTCGGTCACGCGCTCGCCGTACCCGCCCAGGGCTTTCGCGAACTCGGCGTAGTTGCCCGAGATGTCGCAGGTGCGGTACTTCTGGTGCGACAGCTTCATGGCCGCGTATTCGCACTTCATCCCGAAGTTGTTCGACAGGATCGACATGATCGGAATCTGGCAGCGGACGCACGTCTCGAAGTCCATGCCCGTCATGCCGAGCGCCGCCTCGCCCCAGTAGTTGATGCACAGCTTGTCGGGATGCGCCATCTTGGCGCCCATCGTCAGGCCAAGGCCGTAGCCGAGCTGCGTGGTCTTGCCCCAGCCGATGTAGCTGAGCGGTGTCACCGACTTCCAGAACGGGATCATCTCGTCGCGTGGGCTGCCGGCATCGTGTGTCACGATCGTGTTGGCCACATCGACCGTCTGCAGCAGGTCGTAGACCACGCGGTATGGCGACAGCGGCTTCGCGTTGCTCGTCAGGTACGGCATCCACGCGTTCAGCCAGGGCTCGTTCTGCGACTGGATGCGCGCGGCCACCGCGCGTGTGAGACCGCGGGGCTTGCCCCGCAGCCGCTCGCTCAAGGCCTGGTGCATCATGGCGAGCGTCAGCTTGGCATCGCCCAGAATCGGATACGCGGCAGGAATGATCTTGTTGAGATCGCGTTCGTCAACAGTGCTGTGGATGAAGCGTTTGTTCTCGGTCGGCCATCTGATCGCGAAGCCCGGGCTGTAGCTCACGCCTATGCCGAACACCACGTCCGATTCGCGGACGTGCGTGGCCAGCGCGCTCGACATGGTGGGACCACCAGCGCCGAGCGCCAGCGGGTGTGTTTCGGGAAACGCGCTCTTGCCCTCCATGCTCGTTCCGACAGCGGCTTCGACGAGCTCGGCAACCTGCCGCAGCTCGTTCCACGCTTTCGCGTAATGCACGCCCTGGCCGACATAGATCATCGGCATCTTCGCGTTCAGCAGCGCCTCGGCCGCCGCGTCCACCGCCTTGGGATCGGGTGCGATCAGCGTACGCTTCGTGGGCTCGTAGTCGAGCGCCGCGGCGTTCGCGATGGAAGGAATCTCGGCATTGAAGACGTCAGACACTTCCACGAGGCATGGTCCCGGCCGTCCGTTTCGCGCGAGCGTAAACGCGCGGCGCATGGCCGGCACGATCATCTCGGGCGTCGTCACGGTTTCGGCGCTCTTGGTGATGTGCTGATAGTTCAACGTCGCGTTGAAGCTGGGCGGCACGTTCGCGAGCGCCCGCGATGGACCCGGCACGATGACCACGAGCGGCACGCCTTCGGAGTAGGCCTGGGCGACGGCCCCGAATGTGTTCTCGATGCCCGGGCCTCCCTGACAGCCGAACACGGCGACATCATCGCTGGAGCTCAGACGGCCCATCGCATCGGCCATCGCGCAGCCCACCCGCTCCTGGCGGACGACGATGGGGCGAATGTCCGCGGCGGCTGCGAACTCGGTGAGCGGCGTCAGCGGGTAGACGAAAAGAAACTTCACCCGCTCGCGCTTCATGATTTCCGCGATGACGTCCCCAACCCTCATGGCCATGGCGGCTCCTTTTTTGACGGAACGCAGCCATTTTGCCTTTTTTTCCGGTTTTGTCCATCAATCCGTAGGATAGAGAGGGATGGTTGTGACGAGACGTGAATACAACCGGCTGCTCTGGAGGCAGGCCGCCGCCAGTATGGGCCTGTGGGCGCACCTCGGCTTCGTGGGCGTCGCGCTTGTGGCGGCGGCGCTTTTATACCTCCGCGCGCCATCGGCGTTTCAGGCCGATCTCGTGAGGAACGTCGCCATTTCTCTCGGGGTTGCCGTCGTGCTGGAGGTCGTCTGGCTGTTTCTCAGGCGGTTTCTGAGTGCGCCGTACGAGCTCTACACCAAGCAGTTCGCCGGCGGGGGTACGCGAGACTCCGAGATCGAGGCGCTCAAGCAGCAGGTGAACCAGCTGCCCAGACCGCGACTGTTGCTGACCTATACGGTCGAATCACTGAAAGGGCTGGAGGATGAAGTGTCGAATCCTCCGATCCTGCTCCACAACGATGGCCAGGCGACTGCCGTGGAAGCGTCGATCGATCCTTTGCAGCTGACGCCGCTCATCAAGGTCACCTTCGCGTCCGTCCAGCACCTCGCCGGTCAGGATACGGCTCTCGTGGCACCGAGAGTGGAAATCAGGACGGAATCGGGCGGGTGGGAGCTGGAACACAACGAGAAACACTTCGGGCTGGCGATTCAGCGTGCCCACGCCGAGCTGGTGCATCGCAACGTCAAGACGCAGCAGGGGTCGCGGCGCTGGACGATGACCGTTCGATACTACGACTCGGGCGGCGCGCCTTACACGCAGGACTACGAGCTCATGCTGCACATCCCGACGATGAAGGCCTGGACGGTATTCGTTCCGGCGGCGGGGCTCAGCCCGAAGCCGTAATCGATTCCACTCGAATCGTCTTCGTCTTGGCGTCCAGCGTGCCGGTGACGCTGACTTTCTTGCCTGCGAATTTCGCGATCGGCGCCGTGCCGGTCAGCTTGTAGGCGTTCCTGCCGTCGAACAGCACGTACGCGGCCCCATGCGCGTCGACGCACGCGGTCGCGCATTCGCCGTCGTTCGATCCCATCCTCATGTGCGAATGATCGCCCTTGATGCATACGTCGTCCGTGACGACGCCGGCGAACGTCTTCGTCTCCTGCGCCGCCGCAGACAGAATGCCAGTTGCCAGCAGCGCCGCGGCGATCATTTTCATAGGTTCAGTGCCCGGGAATCATGATGTGCGCGGTCGAGGTGCCGGCATTCATGATCCAGGCGCCACCCATCTTGTTGTTATCGGGCAGTCCCAGCGATTGCGCCGTGGCCAAAGGGACCGCGACGGTCATGTGCGCACGGGCGTGCTCGCGGTCGGCGCCGCCGAGGTTGTAAAACACCGACCCGAACTCGGGCTTCACGCGGGTCCCGTCCTTTTCGGCCGCGTCGAGCATCGCCTGTTTCTTGTCGCCCATCGCCTCGAACTTCATGTTCTGCGCCACACGCTCGAGATTGGCGATGCTGGTGCACTCGAGCGAGAAGGGCTGTTGCCCCGGCTGGCCCGATCGGTCGTAGCACACCAGGCGATTGGTGCCCTTCCTCAACGTGTCGTACGTGAAGTCGGGCTTCCACTTGACGACGGTCGCCCCCTCGCGCTGGTTGGCCGGCGCGGCGAGGAGCGGCGTGTCGATGTCTGGCGTCTGTGCAAACAGAGTCGTGGACAGCGCCAGGAGGCCGACTACGATCGGAACATAACGTGACATGACAATCCTCCGTTGTAATACGTCAGTGGGTCATCGCGTACAGCACGATATCGATGCCCACCGCGTACGAATCCGGTGAGAAGCGATAGAAGTACTCGGGATCTTCGCCTTCCCGCTCCCAACCGTCGGGAATGTCCGTATTGTGCATCATCACCACCATCAGGCGGCCGCGGCTGTCGGCAATTCCGCGAGCCGACGGCGGATCGTACACGCCACGGTCGGTGTTCCCGCCGGTGCGGCGCCAGGACTGGATTGACGGCATCTGCGGAATCGTTTTCAGCTCGAACAACGTGTGCCAGATCGGATGGGTCAGCGGAAGATCGATGATCGGAAACTGGCTTGGCGGCAGCGCCAGCCCGATTTGCTCGTCGAACTGCTCTCTCGCCCGCTCGCCCCAGTAGTCGGAGACGAACGCAAATCCACCCTTCAGCAGGTACTCGCGCAGACGCATGGCGTCTTGCGGGCTGAAATTGGCGGTGCCTGCGTCTTCCATCAGGATATACGGGCACTTGAAGAGCGCATCGTCAGTCAGGCGAACGACCACGGCATCGGGCTGTTCGCCTTCCTCCGCGTCCGAGTACATAGTGACCGGCGCTTTGGTCAGCTCCTGAAGCCGCGTGCTGAAATTCAGATCCGCACCGGGATAGTCGGTGCTCCAGCCACGCTTCTCACGCCGATCGCTCTCGAACATCGCGCGGCAGAAATTGAAGCTCCCCTGGAAGCTGTGTTTGGTGGGGAATCGAGGCGGGGTGTAGCCGTACCCGCCATACCAGATGCGCTGGGCAAAACCGGTGGCCGCGGCGAGCGCGAGAATGGCAGCCGTTGCAGCCAAGGTCGCAAACCGCCGGCGGAACACGGTCATGCCTCTATCCTAGCACTGCGGATTATGATGGTCGCGTGATGAGATCAATTTCCGCCGGTATCGTCGCGGTGCTCATTTGCGCCGCCGCGCTGACACACGCCCAGGGTGGCGCCGAGCGTATCCAGTCATCCGACCTCCTCGCCGGGCTTAGCAGCGCAGGGCGCTGGGCTACCTTTTCGGGCGACTACACGGGGCAGCGGCATAGCCCGCTGTCGCAGATTACGCCTGCCAACGTTGGAAATCTGAAGGAGCAGTGGGTGTTCGACTCCACGCTGCCGGTTGCCGGCCGTGGAACCGAGGCGACGCCGCTGTTTTTCGGCGGCCGGCTGTACTTGACCGGCCAGGCCGGACACGCGTGGGCGATCGATGCACGAACCGGCAAGCCCGAGTGGACCTACCGGCGTGAATACCCCTCGGGGATGGTGAATTGTTGCGGCGCGATAAGCCGCGGGTTCGGCGTTCTCGGCGATACGCTCTACATGGGCACGATCGACGCCAGGCTCGTGGCGCTGAATGTCAATGACGGTACCGTGCGGTGGGAATCGCCCGTGGCGGACGGCTCGAAGGGCTATTCCATCACGATGGCGCCGCTGGTCGTGAAAGACAGAGTCATCGTCGGCGTCAGCGGATCCGAGTATCCAACGCGGGGCTTCATCGATGCGTACAACGCGCGCACCGGCGATCGCGAGTGGCGTTTCTACACCGTGCCGGCACCCGGCGAGGCTGGCAGCGAGACGTGGCCAACAGCTGCGGCGATGGCCATAGGTGGCGGAGGCGTGTGGGTGGCAGGGAGCTATGACCCGGATCTAAATCTTGTCTTCTACGGGACGGGCAATCCGAATCCCGCGTACTACGGGCAGGATCGCAAAGGCGACAACCTGTACACCAGCTCGCTCGTCGCGCTCGACGTCGACACGGGCAAGCTGCGTTGGCACTATCAATTCACGCCGCACGATCTGCACGACTGGGACGCGGCGCAGGTGCCGGTGCTGGCGACCTTGCCGCTGAAGCAGGGGCCGACAAAAGTGGTGATGGCCGCCAATCGCAACGGACTGTTCTACGTGCTCGATCGCGCCACGGGCAAAGTCCTGCTGGCGCGGCCGTTCGTTCAGACCGCGTGGGCGAAAGGAGTCGATGCCAACGGCCGGTTGATCATCCTGAACGATCTCGGAAGCGCCGACGCGTGCATCCCGGATCACCGGGGGGCGACGAACTTTCCTCCGCCTTCTTACGATCCTGCCCGGCGTCTTTTCTTCGTCACGGCTCGTGAGACGTGCGCCGTCTATACACCCGGTCCGCCGAACCAGCCGCCTCCCGATCGAGTGTCGATGACGATGGGCCGTGGGCCGCTGCGCGTGGATGGCGTCGACAGCTACATGGTGCTGCGCGCGCTGGATGCGACTACGGGCGAGAAGAAGTGGGACGTGAAGTACACGGCGCTGCCATCGACGCGTATGATGGCGTTCGGCGGAGGCGTGTTGTCGACCGCGGCGGGGCTCGTCTTCGCATCCGACGATGAGGGAAATTTCCGCGCGGTGAATTCGGCGGACGGCCGGGTGTTGTGGCAGGCACAGCTTGGCGCATCGCCCGCGGGCGCCGCACCGATGACCTATATGCTTGACGGGCGCCAGTGGATCGTGACAGCCGTGGGCTCGACACTGAGAGCGTTTGCTCTCCCGGTGAAGCAGGGTCAGTGACAACACGCAAGCATGTACGTCAAACACGCTGGCACTTCTGATGCATACCAAAAATCATAAAAGAGTGGCTTTTATTATCGTCATCCTCGTCCTGGGCATGTCTGCATCAGCATCAGCGCAGAATCCCCCGCCTCAGCCAACGCCGCCGCCGCCGACGCATACCGGATGGGCTTCGCTAGTCAAGGACACCGCGCACGACTTCGTGGCCTTTCCCACGAGGAAATCAACTTGGGCGATCCTGAGCATCGGCGCAGCCGCGGCGTTGGCCGTCC
>Ga0065705_10002957_pt1 | contig 10187 bp, 7 predicted proteins | sample SwibulcommuniRL2_FD_59092 | JGI IMG/M metagenome (GOLD analysis project Ga0065705, IMG submission 59092) | Bulk soil microbial communities from switchgrass field near Rose Lake, East Lansing, Michigan, USA - RL2 Bulk Soil v2 (version 2) | ecosystem: Environmental > Terrestrial > Soil >... | reverse complement strand
GCGGCTGTCACAGGCGCTGGACGTCGCGATGCTGGCCACAGTGGCCGGCGCATTCGTCTACGTGGCGTTGACCGCGTGGATCGTCGTGGCCGGCGCATGGATCGCCGCACGCCGGGCACTCTGAGATCACTGCATCAGCTCGGTCAGGTTGTCTCGCGCTGCCACGAGTGCAACACGCGCAGATAACTGCCACGTTCGAACGCCTGCCGGCTGGAACAGTGCGTCAGGCTCATTTTGTCGCGCATCTCGTCGATCGAGGCGTAGCCGTGTTCGGTGCCCCACTGGTGGAATCCATGCAGCAGGTAAGCGAGATAGCGAGGGCCGTGCTGCAGCAGCGCCGAGACGACCTGCACGGCGTCGGCGCCGGCCATCACCGCCTTCACGGCATCGATGGGCCGGTGAATACCGCCCGTCACGGCAAGCGAGCCGCGCACGGTTGGCGCGAGAATCGCGAGCCCTCGCAGGCGAAGCAGCAAATCGCCAGACGCCGACAGCGCCATCGTCGGCGTGGCCTCGAGCTCGTCCGGATCGATGTCTGGTTGATAGAACCGGTTGAACAGCACGAGCCCCTGGGCACCCATCGCTTCCAGCCGCGTGGCGAGATACGGCAGCGCTGAATAGAACGGCGAGAGCTTGACGGCGATCGGAATCGTGAGCGTCTCTTTCAGCACCGCGACGATGTCGAGCAGCCGGGCCTCGACCTGCGCGCTGTCCTCCAGGGGATCGGTGGCAATGTGGTAGAAGTTCAGCTCGATGGCATCGGCTCCCGCCTTTTGAAGCAGACGCGCGTATTCGAGCCATCGTTCCGTGGTCGTGCCGTTAATGGAGGGGATGACGGGAATCGACACTCGGTCTTTGATACGCCGCAGTTGCTCGAGATAGGTGTCGGGCGCCAGCGCGAACTCGTCGGCCATCGGGAAGTGAGCGGCCAGCTCGAGCTCCGCCTCGCTTTCGATCCGCGACGCGTGGAGAAGCCCGTAGCGGCCACTCAGGACCTGTTCTTCGAAGAGCGATCGCATCACGATGGCCGAGGCTCCGGCATCCTCGAGCTCGAGGACGGTGTCGAGCTCGTCCGCCAGAGGCGAGGCGCCCGGCATGAACGGATTCTTCAGCGGCAGTCCCAGATAGGTGGTATTGAGCTTCATACCTGCTCCGGATCAGTGCGCCGTCGCCGCGATCGGTTGTGCGCTCGGTACCTTGCCGCGGTAGTGCTTCACGACGAGCGAAATCATCAGGACAGCCACGCCGGTGATGTACATCGCCGCCGGAACGAACAGCGCCGCCAGAAAGAGCACGTTGAACAACTGACTGGGCATGCAGCCTCCTTGTAAAACCGTTCGAGGGTGACTCTGGCAACGGCTATGCCGTCAACGTCGGGGACTGGACGCGCGAAAACCCGTGTGAATTCGCGTCTGGTGGTGAAATGTGCAGGTCGGAGGCGCGAACTATCTCGCAGCGTTGGGGAAAATCTAGAGCCCGATCGCGGCGATGAAACCCAGCATGCCGACGAGCCCGATGGTCACACCCCAGGCGGCCTCAGTCGGCGAGGCGTGCTCGAAGCTTTCCGGCAGCAGCTCCTCAATCACGAGGAAGATCATCGCGCCGCCGGCAAAGCCCAGGCTGGCCGGAAGCAGCGGTTGAAAGACCGAGACCAGCAGAAACGCCGGCACCGCGACGATGGGCTGCGGCATGCTCGTCAGAATGGAATACCAGATGCACTTCAGCACCGAGGCGCCGTTGGCGCGCAGCGGCAGCGAGACGGCGGTCCCTTCGGGAATGTTGTGCACACCGATCGCCACGGCGAGCAGCCAGCCGAACTTGATCTCGCCGGTCGCATAGCCGACGCCGATCGCCGCCCCTTCCGGAATGCTGTGCACGAAGAGGGTGAGCAACAGCAGAATGGCCTGCTTCGAGCTGCTGGAGCTCCAGCCCTCCAACGTCCACCCGCGCTTTTCGATGGCGCGCGACGTCCACGAGAAGAACAGCGCGCCCGAGAGCATCCCGACGACGACTTCGACGGCCCCGCCGCGGCCCAGGGCTTCGTCCGCCAACGCGAACACCGAGGCGGACAGCATCATGCCGCTCGCCGTCGCGGCCGCGATGCCGCGCCATCGCGGCTCGGAGTTTCTGAGAAACAGGACCGGGAGCGCGCCCAGTCCCGTCGCAAAGGCGGTCAGGAGCGCGACCCAGAAAACCTGGTAGGTTGTAACCAATGCTGGCCACTTTACTCGATTCGGAAGAGGCACACACAGGGTCACGCGTGTAGAGCCCGCGGTTGACATTCGATCAATCCATTTCGATACTCCTCCCANNGTTCGCGCGAGAGTTCCGATTTGCGATTCGCTCGCTCTGCCGNGAGCCCGGATTTTTCTCGGTTGCCGTCCTGACGCTGGCGNTGGGGATCGGCGCCAACACNGTCGTGTTCAGTCTCCTGAATGCGGCGGTGCTGCGCCCGCTCCCCTACCCTCACCCCGATCGGTTGATGATGCTCCGCGATCGCCAGAGCTCCACGTCGGATACCAACGTGTCCTTTCCGGAATTCATCGATTGGCGAGCGAGATCCGCCGGTATTGCCGACATCGCCGCGGTGTTCAACACGACGCAAACCCTCAGCATGACCGAACCACGGACGGTCATGGCTCAGCGCGTCTCGGCGAACCTGTTTCAGACGCTCGGCGTCTCGCCGCTGATGGGCCGACCTTTTCGACAGGCCGAGGAGCCCCGGACCGCCGCCCGGGTGGTGGCCATCGGCGAGGCCTTCTGGGAGCGGGAATTCGGATCCGATCCCGACGTGCTCGGGCGCGAACTGCTGCTGAACGACGAGCCGCACACGATCGTGGCCGTGATGCCGCGTGAGTTTGGCGGCGTGCTCCCTCGCGATCGCTCCACCCTGCAGCCCAAAGAACTCTGGCTGCCGCTGGGGCTCGATGAGTCCACCGCCCCGAGAGGCGTCCACGTTCTGACGGTCATCGCGCGCCTGCACGCCGGCATCACCCCGGACGTGGCGCGCGAACGATTCGAGGCCTTGTCACTGGGTCTGACACGCGAGGGTCATACCACGCACGGCCTCGCCGCTTACCCGCTCGTCGAGTATGTCGGACAGAGTGTGCGGCCCATGCTGCTGGCGCTCGCGGGCGCGGTTGCCGTTGTGCTGCTCATGACCTGCGCCAATCTCGCCAATCTTCTGCTCGCGCACGTAACGGCACGCCGCCGCGACATCGCCATTCGCGCCGCCATCGGCGCCGGGCGCCGGGGCATTCTCTCGCGGTTTGCCGCCGAAGCATGCGTGCTGACGGGTTTCGGCGCAATCGCAGGACTCGTCTTGGCCGTGGCTGTGTTACGCCTGATGTCCGGCACTGACGTCACCAGTGCGATCAACTTCTCTCAGGTGCGTGTCGATCTTGTCGTGCTGGCGTTTGCCGCGACAGTGTCCCTGTTCGCCGGCGTGCTGTTCGTCATGGCGCCGGCGATCCAGGCGCTGCGTATCGGCGTGCTGCCGCTGCTCCAGGAAACGGGGCGGAGCCACACCGGCGCGACGGGCATTCGGGGCATCCTGGTTGCCGTCGAAACAGGACTGGCGGTTCTGCTCCTCGTTGCCGCGGGGTTATTGAGTCAATCGTTTGCCCATGTTCTTGACGCGCCCAGAGGCTTCGATCCCACCCATGTCCTGTCTTTCCACGTGTCAGCGTCGAGGGCAAGTACACTGGCCAACCGCCACGGCCAGTTCTTCACGACGTTGCTCGAACGGCTTTCGACCCGCTCGGAAATCAGCTCGGTGGGACTGATTAACGAGCTGCCCCTCGGCGGCGGCGGGGTGACCGGCGAAACTCCCATCGATGGACGGATCTTTCCTGACGGCCAGGTGCCCGTCGCCGACAAGCGCATCGTCAGCCCGGGCTACTTCTCGACGTTGGGTATTCGACTGGTTCGCGGGCGAACGTTCTCAGAGGGAGACCGTGCGGGCGCTACGCCTGTGGCCGTCGTGTCCGAGCTGTTCGCTCAACGCTACTTTCCCGGGGAAGACCCCATCGGCCGTCGTGTTTCGTTTGACTGGGAGATGGAAGGATCTCAACAGATTGTCGGGATCGTGAGCGATCTTCGACATGAGGGCCTCGACATCGCACCCGAGCCGACCATCTACGTCAGCTATCTTCAACGCCCCTCAACCGCCTTTTCCGTCGTCGTCAAGAGCGTGGCCTCTGCGCGAGACGTTGCAGGTGCGATTCGCAACTCGGTTCGGGCAACTGATGCGAGCCGGCCCGTCGATGCGATTCGAACGCTGGATGACGTCGTCGAAGGGGCGGTGGCTCGACGGCGTCTTGTGCTCCAGGTGATTGTCGCGTTCGCGCTGGTGGCCGTGATCCTGGCAGCCGTCGGCGTGTACGGTGTTGCCAGTGCCAGCGCGCAGGGGCGAATGCGCGAGATTGGGTTGCGGGTCGCACTTGGCGCGCAATCCATCGATATCATCACGCTGGTCTTGCGGCGAAATGTGGTGCTGACGTGTGTCGGCCTCGCAGCTGGCCTGGCCGGCAGCATCGCAACGCGGCGCGTGATTGAGGCCTACTTGTTCTCAATCGCCTCGACCGACGGGCGGACACTGCTCACCGCTGCGCTCCTCCTCGGAGGCATCTCGCTAATCGCGGCGTATCTGCCCATCCGACGCGCCCTGCGGATGGACCCGATGCGCGCGCTCCAAAACGAGTCGAACTGATTCGCGAGGTCACACTCGGTCACTACCTACGCACTTTGCCTGATTCGGCGCGGCGACACACAGTGTCATCCACTGGCAACGGACGGAGCCTTGACTGGCTTTTTTGCGCCAGAATTCAATTGGCCGGAAGATTGCTCTCCCTGCGACCCTGATGATGCTTCGCTCTTTCCCTGTCCTCGCTATGGTCGCATCGCTCGCAGTGGGATGTTCGCAGCCCGCGTCGACGCCGACCTCACCTGAATCCACGAGTAGCTCGTTGACTCTTACCGGCGACAATCTCGCCGGCGCCTGGAACCTGTTGTCCATCGAACCGGCCGGTCAGGCCCGCCAGAGCGTACCCGCGGACGCGAGCTACACGCTCACCTTCACGGACGGCCGTTTGTCGACGCGTGCCGATTGCAACACGTGCGTCGGCGCGTACACAGTGTCGGGGCAGACGCTGACGGCCGGACCGGCGCTGGCGTGCACCCGCGCGGCGTGCCCGACGCTGGCGTTCGAGAACGCCTATACGCGGCTGCTGAGTGGCGAAAGCACGGTGACGGCGTCGGGGACGATACTCGTGCTGTCGTCGGCACGCGGCGTGCTGCGCCTCGCGCGCTAAGCCGCCACACCACGCCTCTAGTTGACGTTCTACCAAAGCGCGTGGATACTCTGGTGGTATGTCTACCAGAAAGGATGACGAGCGTATCGCGCTCCTCCAAGGCACGCTCGACCTGCTAATCCTTCGCACGCTGCTGTTCGGCCCTCAGCACGGTCACGGCATCACTGTCAGCATCCAACGGCAGTCCGACGATGCGCTGCTGGTGGATCATGGATCGCTCTACCCTGCCCTCCAGCGGCTCGAAGACAAGGGATGGATCGCCGCCGAGTGGGGCACCTCCGACAACAATCGAAGGGCGCGCTTCTATCGGCTCACGAAAGCCGGCAGAAAGCAGTTGACGGCCGAGACTCGGCAGTGGAAACGGCTGACGTCGGCCATCGGTCGCATCCTCGGGACCGGGGAGGCATAGCCATGTGGCCGTGCCGCAAGCGTTCCGATCGGGACTTCGCCGACGAGATTGACGATCACGTCCGCCGGGAGGCGAAGCGCCTGGTCGAAGAAGAGGGATTGAATCTCGCCGATGCCAGGGCCAGAGCGCTCAAATCGTTCGGGAACCTGGTCCAGGCACAGGAACGCTTTCACGAGCGAGGTCGCCTGTCATGGCTCGAGGACCTGCGACGTGACCTGGTCTACGCCGCGAGAACGTTTCGACGTAATCCGGGATTCGCCGCAATTGCGGTTCTTACCCTTGCGTTGGGCATTGGTGCCACGACGGCCATCTACAGCGTCGTCGACGCGATTCTGCTGAGGCCGCTGCCGTTTGCGAACTCGGATCGACTCGTACGCGTGGTCGAAAATGAAGTGGGAAGTCTCTCTGGAAACATCTTTCAGCGCAGCCTCCCGTATCAGCAATTTCTGGACTGGCGTGCGCGCACCACAACCCTGACGGACGTCATCGCCTTCAGGGATGCGCCGACCGTGGTGCGGACCGACGAAGGCGCCAAACGCCTGTGGGGCGCGAGAATTTCGGCCGACAGTTTTGTGCTGCTTGGCACGGAGGCCATGATCGGCCGAGCCCTTGGTCCGGCTGATGAGCGCGACCCGAATGTCGTCGTGCTTGGATTCGAGGCGTGGACACGAATATTCCGCTCCGATCCCGGCGTCGTGGGCCGCCAGTTGCCGATAAGCGGAAGCGCCCTTCCGCCGTTGACCGTTGTCGGGGTGCTAGCCCCGCGCTTTGAATTTCCAACCCGTCCAATGGATTTCTATCGGCCATTTGATCCGTCAAGCCCCGGGGGACAGGTCACGCTCATCGGGCGGCTTCGCGACGGCGTATCTCTGAGTGCCGCCATGGACGAAGCGAACGTGATCGGAACGGCCCTTCGTCCACCGCGGCCGGCGAACGCTCCCCCGCTGCCTGTTCCACGATTCGAAGTCCAGGGCCTGAAGGATGAAATCGTCAAGGAGCTTCGACCCGCTCTTCGAGTGCTGCTCGCCACCGTCGGCGTCGTGCTGATGGTCGTCTGCGCGAACATGGCCAACCTCCTGCTGGCGCGTGGCACGGCTCGCCGCCGCGAGATGGCCGTCCGCGCCGCCATCGGCGCAGGCCGCGCTCGACTTGTCCGTCAGATGCTCGCCGAATGCCTGTTGCTGGCCATGGCGGGGGGCATCGTCGGCGCGCTGATCGGGGCGGCCGGCGTCGCGGCCGTCAAACACCTGGCGACGATTGAAGTGCCGGGCATCTTCCGCCTGCTCTTCGGCACGACGATTCTGCCCAGAGGTCATGAAGTCGTTGTCGATCTGAAGGTCTTCGGCGTCGCGTTCGGCATCGCCGCCGCGACGTGTCTGATGTTCGGCCTGCTCCCGGCCCTTCAGCTGTCCAGGACGAATCACATGCTGGCGATGTCGTCGCGCACCGGCACACCGCGCAGCGAAACGAGGCTCCGGTCGTTCCTGGTCGTGTGTCAAATGACGATGGCGACGGTTCTGCTGGTGGGCGCCGGCCTGCTCATCCACAGTTTCGTGAAGCTGACGACCGTCGAGAAGGGCTACGACGCATCGAATGTCATCTCGATGCAACTGCTGTTTCCAGGTGACTACCCGATGGCGCGCAAGGGGGAAACGATCGATGCAATCCTCAACCGCCTCCGACAGCACTCATCGGTGCAGTCAGCGGGATTCTCGAGGGCCGGCGTGCTGATCGGCGAAGAGATCAGCTACGGCACGTTTGTCCCTCCGGGAAGGTCTCTCAGCGAGATGCAGGCGGCTTCCGAGAAGCCCCGGCTGCGCTCGATCACCGAGGGATTTCTGCCCGCGATGGGCATTCGTTTTCTGGGCGGTCGCGACCTGACCGACGCAGATCTTCGGAGCCCCTCGCCGGGAATCGTGATCAACCGCCGGGCTGCCGCAGTGCTGTTCCCGGGGAGAAATCCTGTGGGCGAGGTCCTCAATTGGGAATTCAACAAGTTCCAGGTCGAAGTCAGAGTGGTGGGCGTCGTCGAGGAGTTGAGGAACGAGTCTCTTGACCAGCAGCCGTTTCCCGAGGTCTTCGTTGATTACCGGCAACTGAGGGACATCGTGCAGCGAGTGCAGGCACCCCCTGCTCAGCAGGATGGATCGGTGTTCGGGCTCCTGTCCTTTGCGGTCCGCACCAGAGGCGAGCCCGACGCGATGATTCCCGAGGTGACTGGGATCGTACGGTCCGTTGACGCCAACGCCGGAATCGATTCGATCGTCCCTCTGGAACGGCTCGTCACGAGCTCGGTCACACGTCAGCGATTCTATGCGGTGATCCTCGGCGCGTTTGCCGCCATCGCGGCTGTGCTGGCGTGCATCGGGGTATACGGCGTACTGGCCTACGCCGTGACGCTCCGCACGCAGGAGATTGGTATTCGCATGGCGCTCGGCGCCGAGCGTGGAGCGGTCCTCCGGCTCGTGCTTCGCCAGGGATTGATCCTGACCCTCACTGGCATCGGCATCGGTATCCTCGGTGCGCGGCTCAGCACACAACTGCTGCAAGGCATGTTGTTTGGTCTCACGCCGTTCGACCCGCTGACGTTTGCCGTTGTGGCGCTTCTGTTTGGCGCCGTGGCGCTGGGCGCCTCGTACCTACCGGCCAGGCGGGCGACGACTGTCAATCCCGTCGTGGCCCTGCGAGCGGAGTGACCAAGACTGCCTATTCGTATCTCAACGCCACGAGCGGATCGACGCGGGCAGCGCGACGAGCCGGGATCACGCAGCCCAACACAACCGATACAATCAGCGCCGCAGAGGCACCGAGAAGCGCGAGGGGATCGCCGGGTGACACCTGCACAAGTTCGGCACGCAGGAGGCGATTGACGGCCANTGACGCAACCAGACCAATGGCGAGACCAGTCCCCGCCTGNACGATTCCGATTTGAATCACNAGCCCGGTGATCTGGCGTGCCGTNGCCCCCATGGCCATCCTCACGCCAATCTCTTGCGTTCGCTGGGTCACCGAATGTGCGACGACAGCGTACAGGCCAATCGATGCGAGCAGCAGCGCGATGGCGGCAAAAATCAAAAACAGCAGACCGTAGAGTCCCCGGTCCCAATAGATCGCCGACAAGCGATCGGAGAGAGCCATGGGACCGATCCAGATAGGCAGATCGGAATCGAGTGCCTGAATTTCGCGCCGAACGGTCGTTGCGAGACTCGCCGGCGGCACGCGCGTTCGCGCGAAGACCCACATGCTCGCCATCGGCCGTTGCCGATATGGCAAGTAGATCAACGGCTCGAACTCCTGCCTCGTGCTGTTTTGAACGACGTTCGAGACCACGCCTACGACCGTGAGCCACGGNCTCGATTGGTTTCCCTCGAACACGCGCAGGNGTTTCCCNAGAGCGTCTTCGCCACGCCAGTGTGTGGTCGCAAACCGCTCGTTCACGAGAACGACCGGAACGCCTGANGGTGTATCGAGATCGTTGAANTCGCGGCCGGCGAGCAGCGTNGCGCCCAATGTCTGGAAGTACGCCGGGCTGACGACGAGCGACGACGTCTCCGGCCGACCGTGTGGATCAACCGGCGTCGTGCCCGCAAGCTCGAACGAAAGCCTTGTCGAGGCGCTCGTCGGCGGGCGCGAACCGATAGCAACCGAGTCCACGCCGGGCAGGCTGTCGAGGCGCGTGGTGAGTTGTTCGAAGAAGGCGATCCGCGACTCGGCGCGCCCATACCTGACGTCGGGCAGCGCCAATGACAGCGTGACGACATTGGACGTGTTCGCACCTACATCGGCAGCGGAAACGTTCAGGAAACTGCGCATCATCACGCCCGCGCCGGCAAGCAGCACCACCGCCAGCGCGATCTCCGCGGAGACGAGAATTCCCGACAGCCGCGTGCCCCGTACGCCTGTCACACCTCGTCCGCCGTCCTTCAGCGTGGCGTTCACATCGAGTCGCGACAGCCTGATGGCTGGCGCCAGCCCGAAGAGCAGGCCCGTTCCAATTGAAATCGCGGCGAAATACGCCACGATGCCGTAGTCCATCGTGTAGTCGAGCACTCTCCAGGGTGACAATCCAGGGCCGCGCTCCACAACTGCGTACAGTCGCACCGCCCACCAGGCAATCCACCAGCCCAGGACGCCGCCCAGGCTCGACAGCATCACACTCTCGACGAGCTGTTGACGGATCACCGGCCAACGTCCGGCGCCGAGCGCCAGCCGCACCGATATCTCGCGCGAGCGGCCAAGGGCGCGCGCGAGCATCAGGTTCGCGAGATTGGCGCACGCAATCAGGAGCACGAAACCAACGGCGCCCCACATGGACGCGTAAATCAGGGTCTCTCCGGGGCCGATGAAGAACTCGCGGAAATTCCGGACGTGCGGAGCGAACTCGTGGTTGGTGCCCGGATAGGCAGTTGCCAGCCTTCGCCCGATGGTCAGCATTTCCGCGCGGGCGCTCTCGAGAGTCGCGCCAT